>VAPC010496088.1_pt1 | contig 44272 bp, 34 predicted proteins | sample 3395121 | NCBI WGS metagenome assembly VAPC01 (sample SAMN08290434, study PRJNA428436) | hydrothermal vent metagenome | isolation source: Deep-sea hydrothermal vent chimney | place: Indian Ocean: Southwest Indian Ridge | depth 1711 m m
TGAAGCCTTCTTCTTCAATCAAGCTTTCAAATTTTCCACCATAGCTAATGAAAATAACATTAAAATGATCCTTACAAATTCTTGCAATCTCAATATGTCTACCTGTTTCCGCAAGATTATACCCAGCTACTGCAAAAATAATTGTTTTCATATTGTTTTCTTTTATTTATCAACGCAGGAGTTGAGTGATCCCGAAAAGCGAAGCGCAATTTGGGATTCAATCTCCAACGACTTGTTATCTGATCATTATTAATATTACTTACGATAAATGTCTTTTCTGTGCCGTACGTGATAAATAACGATAATCTTATTTTCTATATCAGTTTGGTAAATTACGCGATAGTCTCCAATGCGGATGCGGTAACTTGATTCAGAGCCTTGAAGTTTTCGGTGTTGTGAAGGGAAAGGATCGTCAGACAGAGAGTTAATAACATCGAGAATTCGAGATATAAATTGCCTGTCAATTCCTCTTAAGTCTTTTTCAGCAGTATGCTTCCACTGGATTTCATAAGAGGCCATCTGCTTCCAATCGCTTCTTTAATTCATCAAAACTGGTTGTTGGCTCATCTTTTCGCTCAGCAATAACAGCGAGATCATGGATATCTTCCAAGAGTTCTTCATATTCATCAACTGGCAGTACAACAGCAGTCTTTTGACCATTTTCATCAACCAAATATTTTGCTTTTCCCAATTTGTCCTCCAATATAATGCCTTAAGCAAATTGTAACATATTAGCCTAATTTCTTATTATTTTTTTTACAGATAATGCGGAGCTGCTAAGCGGCGGAGCAAAATCCGCTGGATTGACTTGTTAGAAGTTTTTATTTATCAAGTCCTAATATTTTTCTGTGATTTTTTGCAAAATAATGAATGAAGTTTATATTGAGTTAATAAGATTTGACATACATGTTCCCGATTATTTTTTGAAGAAATTAATGAGTACGGGATTAATCCTCTCAGGAAATTCATAGTGTGCAAGATGCGCGGCATTTTCAAATTCATGATATTCTATCATTGGCATTAACTCTCGTAACTTACTCATGGATTCGCCTGAAATACTCCGATCCTGTTTTCCCCATGTTAGCAGCATAGGTATGCCTTGTTTCTTTACTTCCACGTAGAATTCCGTTGCATCGTTCAAAGCATTGCCACGCAAATTGGCGAGTACTGCTCTTTTCTTTCCCTTGTATCGTAATTGCCCTTTGAGCTTACTTATCAGAGCAGTCTTCTTTCCATCGGAGTAAAGCACTTTTGATGGATCAATGAGCTTTTTATCGCCTACCAAGCGGATTATATATTCCCCGATGATTGGTGTTTTCAGTAATGCCGCCCCTCCTGCACCCTCAAAACTGTCAAAAAAAGGCGACAGTAATGCTAGTTTTTCGACTCTCCCCGTGTGCCTTGCTGCAAAGTAAGTGCTTATGCTCCCTCCTTGGGAAGTGCCTGCCATATATACGGGACTTGTAATTGCCAACTCATCCAGCAATTCAACCAACTGCTTGTCATATAAATCCCTATTGTATTTATCTAAATCAGGCCTGTCGGAGAATCCGTGTCCAAACACATCATATCTCAAAACTCTGAATCCTGCCTCTACCAAAGCATCAACAGTATTGTCCCACGAAACATAAGGCACAGCATTTCCATGTACAAGTACAATCGTTTTTGCCCCTTTTTCTCCCTTGAGCTCGTAGTGCGTAATTCCACCAGAAAGTTCTATGAACTCACCATCCAATTGTTCTCTTGTTTGTTTATTCAAATCTTCCTTCTCCAAATCCTCTACAATAAAGGGCATTACTACAATAATTACAAAAATGGCACATACAATCCATATTATTTTTTTCTTCACCTCATCACCTTCTTTAATTTCTCAATAGCACTCTTTTACACATAACGCCTGAGTCAGTGATGCAGACCATGTAAGATAATAACGTGCGTTAAAACTGATTTAAAAATCAATAACTGTTAAAAAACCAAAACGTTACCGCTGGTCTGCATTCACTGCACTCTGTTGTTAGCCCTTTTTTTAGCTCTTCTTTCTAATATTAATACAGTTGCATACGCTAAACTACCGGTCAAAAATGTAATAGCAAATGGCTGCCATAGCGTTAATTTCTGTTTTGGACTATATATCGGTGATGGAAAGTCCCATAGCAAATAAAAGACTATTAAGGACCCTGTTATATATAGAGCTGTGGCAACTTGTATTCGTTTGGCAGGTGCGAATAGCGCACCAAAGCATATAAAGCATATTATATATATTGAATAAATTGTTGGAATAGTTACCACCCCAATGAAAAGTTTTCCCGGCATATGATTCCCGGTTGTCCATAATATTTCATGAATCACACGAGTGATAGGTACTGATGAAAGTGGCGCAATAACCAGTCCCAATATAGGGCCAATTAATACTTTAGGCCAACTTCTCTTTAACATTCTAATTATCATAAATACTTGTGGCTAACAAGTGATTATAGGGTTTTTCTCTGTTATATCAGAAATAGTTGCTATAAGCAATATAAAACTGACTAATATTTAGTAATATATTGTGATTCGCTAACTCAATAACATTACAATTGTAATGTTATTGAGAAAATAGTATAATTCTTCATAATCAATATACCTTCTGATCTACGTGTTCGCTACGAATCCCTGTTGAAAGAGCAGAAAATACCCGTAACCCATCAATTTCACTACAAAAAATGGCTTAGATACTATCTGGATTTCTGCAATAAATATCGTTTCAAGCCATCAGATAAGTCAAATTTATCTCAATTTATCAACAAGTTAGAGGGAAAGCGGCAAACTGTAAAAAGTCTTACAGCTAAAGAGGCGAAAAGCCCACTTGATTTTTAGTGTGCGGTCGAAGTTCTAACGCTGAAAACTGCCCACAAGTTACAGCTTACTGGTAAATATCCTTAGATATCAAACCCGCTGTTTTAGAATTATGTTTACCGCAGTGAGTCAAGTGCCCGCAGGAGAAACCCTGTGTCATCAGCTGTTGAACCTACATTGCGGCTTTGCGTGCCGGCTTGTTCCTGCGGGAAACAGAGGCAACTTTGGTCCAGACAGTGGCTTTCTTTTTCTTTTGCGTACGGCGCTGCTGTCCGCGCGGCGGGCGCTCAAAACCTGTACTCGCTGACGGGGCAGGTTTTTTGTAATTAAAGTCCTCAAGCGTGCGGCGCTCAACTTTTTCTCCAAGAACGCGCTCAATGCTGCTGACCATGGGTTCATCTTCCCGGGTAATGAATGTGAAGGCATCTCCAGTCTTCGCTGCCCTGCCTGTACGGCCGATCCGGTGAGTGTATGCATCTGTGGTATCGGGCATATCAAAGTTGATCACATGAGATATGCATGAGACATCAATGCCCCGGGCCGCAATGTCGGTTGCGACAAGGATCTGGAACCTGCCGTCACGGAAACCCTGCAGCGCTTCCTGGCGTTTGTTCTGAGAGAGGTTTCCCTGCAATGATGCGGCGCGGAAGCCGGCTTTTTTCAACTGTTCTCCCACGCGCCGGGCACGATGCTTGGTGCGTGTAAAGACCAGAACGGAATCTGTATCGGTTTTATCCAGCAGTTTGAGCAGGAGCCCGGTTTTCAGGTTCTGATCAACCGGATAGAGTTCGTGTGTTACAGTGTTTGCAGGCGCGCTGTGATCTACCTGTACTGTGACTGGGGACTGCAGAATGTCGTTGGCCAGCTTCCTGATACCCCCGGGCATTGTCGCTGAAAAGAGCAGTGTCTGTCTGGATTTAGGTATTTGCTTTATGACCTTTTTTATATCAGGCAGAAAGCCCATGTCGAGCATCCGGTCCGCCTCATCAAGGACGAGTACTTCGAGATTTGACAGGTTGATCGTACGCTGGTTCATGTGGTCGAGCAGGCGTCCTGGACAGGCGACAACAATATCGGTGCCTGAGCGCAGTTTCTTTATCTGCGGTTGTATATTGACACCTCCATAGACGGTAGCGCTCCGGAGTTTTGTTTTGCGCCCCAGTGTTACGATGGCCTGGTGTATCTGTTCAGCAAGTTCACGGGTAGGGGCTATAATAAGGGCGCGTACACGGCCGCGCGGTCCGTTGATCAGACGATTCAGGATCGGCAGCACAAAGGCCGCTGTTTTGCCTGTTCCGGTCTGTGCAAGCCCCATGACATCTTTGTTGCCGAGGACAGGCGGAATTGCCTGGACCTGGATCGGTGTCGGTACTGTAAAGCCCGCGGCTCTGATGCCTGCCGCAACCTGGGCGTGTAAATCAAATTCTTTAAATTCCATATTGTATATGTTCTCCTTTTGTTTATGCTTGACGGGGAAGACCCCAGTGTATTCCGGGGCTTACAAAGTGTAGGTTTAATCCGGGTACATCAAGTAGTAGGCTAATAGAATATCAGCTTTTGGTATTACCTGTCAATGTCCGGTCATTTCAATTTGCCTGCTATGAACGCGGTTGTCCAGGCGGCCTGGAAATTAAAACCTCCTGTAATTCCGTCAATGTCCATTAATTCTCCGGCAAAATACAGGTTTTTACACACCCTGCTTTGCATTGTGTTAAAGTCGATACTTCTCAGACTAACACCTCCGCAAGTCACAAACTCTTCTTTGAAATTTGTTATCCCGTTCACAGAATAAACATCATTGGTTAACACATTTACCAATTTATTCATCCCCTTTTTCCCGAGTTCTCTCCATTTTTTCTTTGCTGACAATTCACTTTTCTCAAGCAAATAACGCCATAATCTGTCAGGTAAGAAATATGGCCTAATGTTTGGCAAAAATTTATTTTGATGTTCATTGACAATGCTTCTTAGCTTATTCATAACAACATCGCTGTTATGGATATTGGCCCAATTCACCTGGATTTTAAATTCATATCCTTTATCACTCAACAATCTTGCTCCAAAAGACGATAGTTTTAAGATCGCCGGCCCGCTCATCCCCCAATGCGTAATAAGCAGGGGCCCTTCGGATCCAAGCTTTGTTCCCTGTATGCTCACCAAAGTTTTTTCCACTGCGATTCCCGTCAGCCCGGTAATCGATTCAGCAGGCATATTGAATGTGAATAATGAAGGAACAGGATCTTCTATTTTGTGGTTTAATTTTTCAAGCCACTCCAACCCCTTTCTTTTCGGAGAGCCGCCGGTTGCGGCAATTACCTTGTCAAAAGTTCTCGATGGAACTTTTTCCTCTATAAACTCCAATTCCAGCTTGTCGCCGATCTGTTTAATGGCTTTTATTCCTCTTCCGACTTCAATTTCAACCCCTAATTTTATTGTTTGCTCTAAAAAACAATCAATTATGCTTTGTGAATTTTGAGACGCAGGAAAAACACGATTATCATCCTGAATTACCAGGGGAACGCTTCTGGACTCAAACCACCGCATAGCATGCCTGGTATTGAAAATTCGGAAGGCTTTTTGCAAAGCTTTCCCTCCTCTGGGATAAGCTTCAGACAGTTCTTTTATGGATGTGCAGCCGTTAGTAACATTACACCTTCCTCCACCTGATATTTTAACCTTGGCCAGGAGCTTTTTTGATTTTTCAAAAATGACAACTTTGGCATCCGGATAATTTTCCTTTGCTGTAATTGCCGAAAAGAAACCGGCCGCTCCGCCTCCAACTATTGCAATTTCCATCTTAAGACCTCATAACAATGTAACTGATAGGCTGCGTAATTAGCATTAAATGTCGTTAATGTAGCTTTAAAACCACATTGGAATGATATTTACTGCAGCGAGACAAGTGTCCGCAAGAGAAACCCGGCGTCATCCACTGTAAAAGGGTAGGGGAAATTGGGGAGTTTGGCGCTGACTACAAAATCCGCGTGCGCCTGAGCCCTTTGTGTGTCTCCGCTAATGAGGGCGGCGTAGCCGATAGAGGGCCATGTGAAACCCCCTTCATCAACTATATTGCCTGTCCAGTCAGGATTGGGACTGCCGTCCCAGCTGTCATTTAAAGAGTTTATTTGTGATTGAGCCGTTTGACTTTGAGGCTTGATAACCTCAAAAAGAACAGGCCAGACAAGATGTGTTGTTCCGGGATACCATGTATTCAGATCGGCTTCAGCATAACTGCCGTCATCAAATTTTGCGTAGCGGAAGAGTGAAGCAGTCTCGTTGTACAATTCATTATTGATGCCGTTCTTAACTTTTTTGGCTGCAGTCTTATAAATACGCGACGCGCTTCTATCACCAAATACATATCTTTCAAGTTTTTCCATTGACTTAAGGCCCTTGTACACTTCGCAATTATCCATCAGATATTTGACAGGCCACGTTGCTTTTCCCCATGTTAAACCATCTAAAGGGTCCTGAAGTGTAAGAATGACATTTGCGATGATCTCAAATTTTTCCTTGTTTCCCGGAGCATTCAGGAAAGAAGCGCTACCGCCTTTTTCGAGATATTTATATGAGACTTCAAGGAACAAAGCCGCGTACGAGTCTGATACGTCATCAAAATCAATATAGTACGGGTTTATGCCATCCGGAGCTGTGGTTTCCCCGGAGCCGTCTGCAAGGTACCAGTGATCATATACAACTCCTTCGGGAGTTCCGTCCATATTGATGTGATCAAGATACCAGGATATCCATTTTTCAGCTACTTCCAGCCTGTCCCCGGCATCTGAATCAAGAAGCCCCAGAACTGCTATATGAGAGTTGTAGGGTGATACAAGGTAATACACGTTATTGTTTGGGTCAATATACCCGGGGGTATGATGAATTTTAATGGCCCCATGGCTCGGATACGAGGGATCTGAATACTGAAGCTGGCTTATCCAGTCGGTAATAATTGTAATGTCAGACGCTATCGCCGGAGCCGCTAACAGAAAAAGCAGAATAATACATAATGCGGGAATAAATAACTTTGATCTGATTTCCACTTCAGGAGCTCTCCTTTTTCCGGCAGGACATAAAAAAAGCCGAACCTGCCGCAGGTTTATCCTTCGGCTGTTCGGCAATCCCCATGTTTCGGGACCCGTTGACTTTCCGCCGCCTTCTTGCAAAGGGTTTGGCTTTTTCGGGATTAGGTTATATTATGTTTTATCCGTTTTTAATATAATTATTATATAAAAAAAGGAATTAAAGTCAAGAGAAAGATGGATAATATCAGGTGATTATGATAGTGGAGGTAAAAACATCAAATCTATCGAGGTTTGAACTTCGATAAGTGGGGCTTGCCAGCCTCAGGAGCGGCCTGCCCCGTATCCCGAAAGTTCGGGATACGGGGGTCTAACCCTTTTCCTTACGTAATTTTCTTGCCGGTTCACCGGTTTTTCTGTTAAAATTTGCTAAAATCAAACCAGGCTTAAAAAGGCAATTTCTTATCATTACCAGGAGACCTCTTTGACAAATAAAAAAAATGAGTCCTTTAGAAATAAGAAAAAAAACAGTTGGGTGCCATATTTCTGTTAAAAACCTGCCCTGCTTTAAAAGGTTGGATTACAGGAGGGAGTCATGTATAAAAAGTGTTTGAAATTATGGGGAGTCTTAGTCATAAGCTTTTTTGTTTTTTTTGTATCAGGAACCATCCAATGCCGGGCTGCATCTTTTATGGCGGATATGGTTGAAAATAAAAAAGGAGAGACCCTGATCAGCAAATTTTTCTGGCAAGACCATCAGTACAGAATGGATGTAAAAGAAAATGGCATGCATCTGACCATTCTTGTTGATCGAGAAAGCAAAAAAACCAGGGTGTTTGATCCCTCACAGAAGGTCTATCAGGAGTTTGAAAATGATGACATGAAAAGTCTGACGAAAAATCCCTTTGAAGCCCACCTGCAGGCGGTAAAAAATTATAATGTAAAAAGTCTAGGCAAAACGACTTTATATGGTATTGCCTGTGAAAAGCAGGAGATCGAAATGAACGGGAAGGTGGTCATGACCGCCTGGATATCATTAAAACATAATTTCCCAATTAAAATTTTGAACAATTTGGATGGATTTATGACAGAGCTGAAAGGGATAAGGGATGTCCCTCTGGATCCGATTTTTTTCAAAGTACCGCCTGGATTTGTGAAACAGGAAGCACCTGAAATCAAGGCTGTAAAACCCAAAAAAAAGCCTGCCATAACAGGAAAAGAAAAGTTTAAGGCACCCATTGGCAGACGTATTGGTCCGGGCGGTGAACTGAGTGTGTCGGTCAGCCCTGAAAAACATATTACCCTTATCCTGATCAGTGAAAGCAGGGATGCGGCAGATGTTTTTGTGAATGCATCAAATAATGGAAAACCTGTTACAACCGCCTTCCTGAAAAATAATATCAGCTTAAAAAAGATGCTGGACAAAAAAGAATTCGCTTTTGAAAATAAATTAAATCCTGACACTATTGAAGTAAAAGTTATTAAGGGGCTTGTCCGCGTCATTGTAAATCAGGAATCAACACCGTGGGCAAAGGAAAAATCCCGGGAAACTTTTATAAGAGAATTTTCCGTCGGGTCTTTTGTAACAGATTCCAAAAAAAAATTAGTGTGTGATATCACTGCTGACAGCCAGGACTATCCCCAAAGCAAAATAAAGGTCTCCTTTTTTAAAGGAATACATAAAGATCCCATCATCACTGAAACAATAAGTTTAAAAAACGGGCAGAAAAAACGTTATTCATTTCCCCCGGGTAATGGGATTGCTTCTGGTCAGATTGAAGTTAAAAAAGGAGATGTTCAATTTATTCTTTACCCGCCCTCAGCAGTGGGTGAAGAAGAATCAACTCCTGCTAAAACAGACAAAAAGAAATCAACTCCAGCGGAAACGATTAAAAATGTTGATATGGATGAAAATGATAACCTGGATAAGAAAACTGAGCATGGCCGAATGGTTCTGGTCCTTGATGCTTCAGGATCCATGTGGGGTCAGATGGAAGGGAAGGCCAAGATCACCATTGCCAAAGAGGTCATGGCTGAGCTGATTGATGCCATACCGTCCACTTTTCATACGGGCCTGACTGTTTACGGACATCGCCGGAAGGGCGATTGCAAGGATATTGAAATGCTCATTCCGGTTTCTCCCCACGATGCATCTTCCATGAAAGCAAAAATCAGGGCCATCAGCCCTAAGGGGAAAACCCCTTTGAGCGAATCCGTCAGACAGGCAGCGCTGGCACTACGCTATGAAGAAGAAAGGGCCACCGTTGTCCTGATCAGTGACGGCCTTGAGACCTGTGACGTCGATCCCTGCAAACTGGCCGCTGAACTGGCCATGACAGGCGTGGATTTTACCATTCATGTGGTTGGATTTGGTATTTCCAAAGAAGAACAGGCAGGACTTGAATGTTTGGCAAACAATACCGGGGGGCTGTTTCTTGCCGCAAACAATGCAAAGGAACTTTTAAGCGCTCTTTCAAAAACGGTTGAAAAGGTAAAAGAACCACCCCCGCCAATTATTGAAGAGCCGGGGGATGCCAGTTTAAAAGCGCAACCAAGTATCCCTGCCGGCTCTATTATCAAAGTGCACTGGGAAGGCCCGGCAAGCCGTAACGATTTCATTGCCATTGTGAAGAAAAATGCACCGAAGCGTTCATATCTAAATTATGCTTACACATCAAAAGGGAATCCGCTTCAAATAACGGTTCCTGACAAGGTGGGCACGTATGAAATTCGTTATGTTTTTGGGAGGACTAAAGAAATCCTTGCAAATATAGACTTGAAGGTCACTCCTGTTACTGCAAGTCTTGAAGCAGAAGAGAGTGTTCCTGTAGGAAGTGATTTTAAAGTTGTCTGGAAAGGCCCGAATAATAATGGTGATTATATTGCAATTGTAAAGGAAAATGCGGGTGAAAAAAGCTATGAAGATTACAAATACACGTCAGTTGGTAATCCTGCTATACTCCAGTCGCCTGGTTTTGAAGGGGAATATCAGTTGAGATATATAATGGGACAATCAAGGGCTGTTTTGGCTAAAAGAAATATTTCTGTTACTTCGGTTAACGGCACGGTTAAGGTAGAAGCAAAAGTTCCTGCAGGAAGTGATATTAAAGTTACCTGGGAAGGCCCGGATAATAAAAGTGATTATATTACCATTGTTAAGAAAGGGGCGCCTGAGAAATCATATAAGAATTATACATATACATCATTAGGCAGTCCTCTGAAACTGAAAGCTCCGGATCAACCGGGAGATTATGAAGTCCGATACATTCTAAATCAGTCACGTACAGTTTTGACCAAAACCAATATTGAAATTATACCGGTAAGTGCAAAGTTAAAAGCCCCGGCTTCAGTTAAAGCAGGGACAGAATTCAGAGTTGAATGGGACGGGCCTGACTACTATGGTGATTATATTACGATTGTATCGGCGGATGCCAAAGACAGTGCATATCTAAGCTATTCATACACTTCAAAAGGGAGTCCGGCCATTTTAAAAGCCCCGGATAAACCGGGGAAATATGAAGTAAGGTATATTCTTGACCAGTCACGTACAGCATTGGCCAGAGTGCCGATAACAGTTGAGTAGTTGGGTGATAAATTGTAAAAAGCTTATTATTTGGTTATGAGATTTTTAAAAAACCAATAGAAAGGAGGTTTTACCCATGTTGAGTAAATCTGCTGCTGTTTTTATGTTGATGTTGTGTCTGGTTTTATTTTCCAATCCTGTCTGGGGATTGAATTTTGAGCCGGGAATGTATGAAATCACCTCAAAAGTTGAAATGCCCGGAATGCCGGCCGGTGCCGTCCCTCCACAAACCATTACCCAGTGTCTGACAAAACAGGAACCGGTTCCCAATAAAGATGCAGGCGGGCAGACATGTGTAATAAAAGACATGAACCAGGATGGAAATACGATAACCTGGAAGATGGAATGTGATCAGCAGGGCCAGAAAATGACAAGCGAGGGTCAAATGAGCTACAACGGAGACAGTTTTGAAGGGACGTCCACAATGAATATGGGATCCCAGGCCGGCAATATGACCATGACAACCCTGATCTCGGGAAAGCGTATTGGAGATTGTCAGCAATCTGACTAAATGATAATGAAATGAAATACTTTCAGCGAATGAACAGCAGGATAGCTTGGTCCGACCCAAGCCTTATTTCATCACACCAGGGGGTTCCATGTTGAAACGAGCCTTTCTCGGCATCGGTGCCGCGGCCATCATTCTCGGGATACACTTATCGGCGGCGCCTGAAGCGCTTTCACAGTTTCCCGAATTCATGATGCCCGACCCGACCATTTGGACCGGCAAGATCACCGTCACCCGCAATGGCGCCGCTCACAGAAACAAGTCAAAAACCGATGACGGAGGTGGATCGGCGAAAGACGTGTACAAACGCACTGTGAACGAGAAGCTTGTGTTGGAGATATGCGGCCCGGCAGAGGCGCTCTACGTCAAGAAAGTCAAACACAGCCTCAGTGACATCTCAGAGTCGGAGGTCGCGTCTCAGGCAGACGAGACCACCTGTCCTCTGACCCCTGAGCAAATGAAACACACATCCTTGTATCGCAGCAAGCATTTCAAGCCCGAAAAAAAGAGCCCGGGCAACTCGCACAGCAAGCTTGAGCGCGAAAAGCTCACCTTGTACGTAAACCCGGAAACGCCCATGAGAGAAGGCGGCTCCACGTCGATCCAGAAGATGCCCGGCGGCAAGTATTACATCTTCGGCACCCACCAATGGCACATCAAAAAGGAAGCCAGCTCGGTCGATGAGACCCGCTACGTGTGCACGGGCGACGTCAAGAGGACCGAGAGCCACTGGAACACGGTAGACATTGGGGGGAAAGGCAACATTAACAGGACTTCCTCGGGTGAAGGCGCGAACGAACATAGTGTGATCACGGTAACCACACCACCCCTTCCTCACCTGTTTGGCATGCACGGTGAAGGCATATTCAATAAGAAAAAGCTCAATGGCAGCCGATCTCAGGGTGAAATAAAAGGCCGTGACGAAGGCGACTACTCTGAGAAAATTAATGCCAACTGGGACTTGAAAGGTAAGAGCCCGTGTAAGGATGTCCTCAACCGTCTCTGGTTTGCTCTCGACGCTGCCGAGGCGTACGCCGACCCAACCCTCAGAGAGTTCGCCGACTCGGGATCACAATCGAGCAGCCAGGCAACGTCAGAGTACGAGGCCAACATTAGCGACAGGATCCAGAGAATCCGCACAGGCAAGCCTTTTCCTCGGCCAGGGCAGGGCTCTGACGGCGATGGCGGTGTCAGTAACGAGATGGGGGTCGACAAAAACTGCAATCTGGATCCTGTAAGTCGCGATGAGTTCGAGAAGGAACAAAGGGAATCGTGCCAACACCCGATCATCTTCCGGGCGACTCTCCACCACGAGAACCGCCACATCAAACAATGCTGGGAAGACAAGACCAGATACAACGGGGGTGCGGCAGCTCGAGGACAGGCCGAGGTCAGCGCCTACCTCGCCGAGGCAAAGAAATTGTTAGGCTGGCTAGACGATTACTGCAAGGGCGAAGGCCTGGATCTGACCGGACAACGGGCCAGACTCAAACGACTCACTGCCTTGAAGGCGGGTTGGCGGGATTGAGCTATCCCGAGTTTCCTGGTTACAAATCCCTACCTTGCGTAACATTCTGAAAGTACTATTATATTCTAGTCGGACCAGGTCAACAAGTTGATTCAGGATGTCTTTTTTTAACAAAAAGGGGACGGTTCTCTTATTTAAATAGAACCGTCCCCTTTGGGGGATATATCAAATCCGGTTTTAATCCTGCATGGCCATGAGCTCTTCTTCTGATTCTTTGTCTTCATCTGAATGTACTCTCTTTTTCCCCTTTTTGTCGTATATCTTTGTCAAAACATCTTCAACGCTCTGGCAATAGTGTTCAATGGCCTGGTCGGTTAAACGCTTATCTTTGATTTTTGGTTTTTTCATTTCATATCCCTCTCATCTGTTTAGAAGTTGTCTTATAGAGCTTCCTGTAATCTAGAAGCAAGAAATATACCAAATTGGCCATGAAATAAAATTAACTAAAATCAATAAGTTAGGCAGTTAGCGGTCTTCCTCTATGTGGGTGCGGGAGTATCAAAATTGCGAAAAATGACGCAATTCTGATACGGTTGAGAAAAACTTACACCTGATGCCATGGATAAAAAATAGGAGAAATCAATGAAATGTTTTAAGCGAATAAAAGTAGCCTGTAAAAAAAGCAGGTTGAAAGATATTTTTTGTTCCTGCACGTATGGCAGATGGTTTTTTGACTGATTACCCTCCACCATGCCAAACAAACTGGCAGGCAAGAACAGACTGGCGCCTGCCTGCCGGTAGGCAGGGGCAAGCTGATAACTCATCACTGGTTACTGTCTTTAAGTATCCAATCAGCCGCCTCTGTAAGGTTCTTCGCAATAAAATCAGCGTGCTCTGATCCTTTATCATGACCTGTCTGTACAAGTATACCTTTGGAGCCTGAATTTTTTGCAAGAAGAAGATCAATTGTCTTGTCTCCGACTACGTATGAGGTCTTCAGGTCTATATTATGCTTAAGCCGCGCTTTACGCAGGAAAAACGGCTTTGGTTTTCTGCACCGGCATCCGGTGTCAGGATGGTGAGGACAGAAATAAAAATCATCTATTCCAAGGGTCTTCTGGACATAGGCATTGCACGCCAGAACAAAATCCTTGCTCATAAAGCCGCGGGCTATTCCTGACTGGTTTGTCACGCCGATCAGTTTAAACCCTGCTTTTTTTAACTTTTCAAGGCTTGGAAGGGCATCCTTGAAAAGCTTCAGATCACTGAAGCTTTTAAGATAGCCGACGTCATCATTAAGGGTTCCGTCCCTGTCAAGGAAGACAGCTTTCTCTTTTGGGAGGATATCCTTAAGAGTTTTAAAGACGTCTTCAGTAGTTATGTCGTCCATGCACTTAAGGTGGCCCTCTCGGGATCGAGTCGTACCGACCGGGCATTCCCGTTTAAGGCATGGTGAGCACTTCAGGTCTTTGCAGACAATTCTATGCCCCTCACCGAACGGGTATGTCTCAGTCCTGTCTGTTGAACCGAATATGGCAACTACAGGAGTAAGCAGTGCCGCGGCCATGTGCATCGGGCCTGAATCATTTGTAATGAATGCGTCACATTCCGCGATTAATGAGGCAAGCTGCCTCAAGCCGGTCCTTCCAGTCATATTCAGGAGAGTAGACGGCGGGACTGAGAGGGAAGATGTGATCAGACTGCTTATCTCAATTTCTGATTCGCTTCCAAAAAGCACGACTCTGCCGTCAAGCTCATTAATTATTCTGTTGATCAATCCTGCGAACCTCTCCGGCATCCATCTTTTAGCAGGGCCGTACGCGGCCCCGGGATTTATTCCGATCACAGGAGGTCTGGATTTAAGATCGAGCGATTCTGACAACAGTGTCCCGGCATTATTCATTTCATCACGGCTCAGGTTTATGAAGGGTTCTGTTTCTTTGTGTGAGATGTGCAGTGACTTCTCTAAAAGATCGAGATAGTAATAGACCTGATGCTGTTTGGGAAGGCCTTTTTTTATCGGGATGGCTTTCGTAAGGAACAGTTTCCTCCAGTCTCTGCTGTATCCTATCCTTTCAGGAATCCCGGCAAGCCAGGCAATAAAAGCCGCGTCAAAGGCGTTCTGCAGGAGTATTGCCGCGTCAAAACCTCTTGCCCTCAGCAGTTTTGCAAGCTTGAACCTGCCGGAAATGCCGGTATGTTTTTTTTCATAAAGTATGATTTCGTTGATGTCAGGATTTTCCCTGAAGATATCCGCGACCCATGGTTTGACCAGCAGGCTTATACGGGCGTCGGGGAAAGCCATGCGTACAGCCCTTATCGCAGGTGTAGTAAGCACCGCGTCTCCGATCCAGTTGACTCCTCTTATGAGGATTTTTTTTACTGATCTGCTCATGGTTTATTCTTTAGCTCACTCGGGACCGGATAACATTCCTTGATCCCGGACGTTCCTGTTCTTAAAATAATTGATAATGTGTTGTAAGTTCCAGCCGGTGAGGCACAGGGCAGGGCAGCAAGAGGGAGTAGTAAGGCATCAGGCCAGCACGGCAGCAACCTCATTTGCTGTTATCTTCATTGTCACTGTCTTTTTTGTCATCTTTTTTATCTTTTTGAGCTTTGGCAAATTCCTGCAGTTTTTGAGATACTATGAAATTCAGTGTTCCTTCCGGATAGTTTCCGTCTTCCTGCAACTCTCCTGGAGGCATTCCGGTAAAGATCTCAATGCCGTCCTCAATGTTATCAATTGAATATATATTGAACTTTCCATTCTTAACAGCTTTTATAACATCTTTGTTGAGCATAAGGTTCTTTATGTTGGCTGAAGGTATTATCACACCGTGTGCTCCATTAAGCTTGTCAAGTTTGCATACCTCAAAGAAACCTTCTATCTTTTCATTTACCCCGCCTATCGGCTGAACATCTCCGTGCTGGTTCATTGAACCCGTTATTGCCAGTGTCTGTTTTATCGGCACGCCGGAAATACTGCTAAGCAGGGCATATATTTCGGCACACGTGGCGCTGTCGCCTTCTATTCCGCCATAAAGCTGTTCAAATGTCAGTGAGGCGGTAAGGCTGAGAGGACATTTCCTGGCATATTTTTCTCCGAGATAAGCGCTGAGAATCAAAATGGCTTTTTCATGTATCTTTCCGCTCATTTTTGTTTCTCGTTCAATGTTCACTATGCCGGCTTTTCCGGCGTATGTTCTGCAGGTTATCCTTGAAGGCATGCCGAACCTGTAGTCTCCAAGATCAAGGATTGACAGTCCGTTGATCTGGCCGGTTACCGAACCCTCAGTGTCCATCAGTATGGTGCCTTCCCTGATAGCCTCATGTATTTTTTTCTCAACTTTGTTGCACCGGTAGATTTTCTCCTCGAACGCCATTTCAACGTGTTTCAGTTTTACGATTTTACTTTTCTGCGAGTGCGCCCAATGGTCGGCTTCTCTCAGAAGATCGGCAATCTCACTGAATTTGGCCGACAGTTTGCCCTGATGTTCGGCGAGCCTCGATCCGTATTCAGCAACCTTTGAGACTGCCGCCCGGTCAAACGGCCTGAGGCCTTTCTCGGTGCATTTCGTTCTGATAAAACCCGCGTATTTCATAAGGCTGTTTTTATCCCTGTCCATCCGGTTTTCAAAATCAGCTTTTATCTTGAAGAGTTCCCTGTATTCTTCATCCATGTTATACAGGAGATAATAAAGCTGGGGACTGCCCACGAGAACGACCTTTACGTTAAACGGAACGGCCTCAGGTTTAAGGGTTAGAGAAGACACAAGTCTGTATTGTTCCCAGACATCTTCGATCCTTATCTCTTTGTCCTTAATCGTTCTCTTCAGGGCATCATAGACAAATATGTTCTTTAAAAGGTCAAGCGCGTCAACGACAAGGTAGCCGCCGTTCGCGATATGCAGGGATCCCGGTTTGATCATGCTGAAATCCGTTACTGCCATGCCAAACTGGAGTTTATGTTCGATCCTGCCGAACAGGTTGTAGTATGTAGGATTGCGTTCTATAACTACGGGAGCGCCCTTTGTATTGCGATTGTTGATAAATACGTTTACCGTATACCTGGCAAACGAGGGTTCAGCCTTTGGAGGCTTCAGCATCGGTATAGCGGCGGGCTGTTCCTCCTGCGGTTTAAAATCATCCAGATGATCAAGTATGTCTTCTTTAACGTCATGCAGGTAGTTCATGACAGGCGGGTTGTCCTGGTTTTTCTGCTTTAGTTCTTCAATAAGATGCCCGACAGATGAAAGAGCGGCCTGTCGTTCTAATTCCAACAGCTTTTCTTTTACTTTTTTTTCCTCTGTCCTGACCGTTCTGATAGCGTCATCAAGTTTTTCCTGAAGCTGTTTGCCGATTTCTTCGATTTTCTTCCTGGTGGACGGAACCAACGCTCCAAATTCCTCCTCAGACATTACTTCGCCTGTCTTCTTGGCAGGAACAAGTGAAAGGCCGCTCACAGTTTTTCTTAAAGAGAAGTCTTTTTCTTTAACTTCCTTTTCAAGGGCAGAGAAGAGATCTTTCTGTGTTTTCTGGAACTTGTCGAAAATTACAGTCTTGAGTTTTTCATACTCTTTGGATTCGAATACTTTTGGTATTTCCTGCTGGAGTATATTGATCAACTCCTCCATATCTTTTTTAAATGAGATCCCTGTGCCCGTGGACAGGGTCAATGCCTGAGGAGCGTCAGGGTCCCTGAAATTATATACATAACACAAATCATCCGGCACAGGCTCATCTTTCGCCTTTTCCTCCAGAATTGTCTTAATGGTCGTCATTTTACCGGTTCCGCTTTCACCCAGTATGTAGATGTTAAACCCGTGGCTTTCGATCTCCAGCCCGAAATCCAGTGCCCGTAACGCCCTTGCCTGGCCTATTGTTTCCTGGAGCGGAGGTATCTCTTCAGTTGTCTCAAATGGAAAGTCGGAGGGTTTGCAGTGGTAGTATAATTTTTCAACCGGAACTTTTTTGATCATTTATAAGCCTCCAAAATTTCAGGATACAGGCAAAAAGAAGGTGAAGGTAAGGGTAAAGAAGCCGGTATAGCAGTTGGGAAAAGATAACAGGCCAACTACTTAACCCATTAAATAAACTGGCATCTTGACCTTAACCATAACCTGTATTTCAAAACATGTATCGAGAGTCATGTTTATTATAGATGTTGACATTATATCTCTGATAAAGTCTGTTGACAAGAGTTTTTTTTAAATATACGGGTGCATAAAGAATGCTTTTGTCTCAGAAAGATGAATTATTCCGCAATCTGAGTTCAAATATTATTACCCTCGCGGGTGATACGCTTTGTGTACCTTTTTCAGTTTTTCAGGAGTCACCTTGGTGTATATCTGGGTTGTTGCAATATCGGCATGGCCCAGCATTTTCTGAAGCGCCCTCAGGTCCGCTCCTCCTTCAAGAAGATGACTTGCGAAACAGTGCCTGAGGGTGTGGGGTGAGATATTGGAACATATTCCGTCTGAATACAGTTTGAGAAGCTGCCACAGCCTCTGCCTGGTCAGGGGCCTGCCGCCCCTTGCCAGAAACAGATATTGTGTTGTTTTCCTTTTATGAAGCTGCGGCCTTAATTCTTTGATGTATTTCTCCAGGGCTTTCATCGCACGTTCATTTACAGGGATTACTCTCTCTTTGGACCCTTTGCCCATTACGGTTATAAAACCGGCCTCGAAATTAATATCATTTACTTTCATGTTTATTATTTCACTCGCTCTCAGACCTGAAGAATACAGGAGTTCAAGCATGGCTTTATCCCTTAATGAGTATTTATTCCCCTCTGGTTTTTCGACAAGCGCAATAACATCATCAACTCCCAGTACCTTTGGCAGATGTTTCCATCCTTTGGGACTGCTGAGATTCTCCAGAGGATCTTCTTCGATTAATCCTTCAGTCAGCATAAACCTGCAAAGTCCCCTGAGTGATGCTATGTTTCGCGCTATGGTAGGCGTCTGGATGCCGGAGTCGCGAAGGTCGTTCAGGTACGCAAGGAGATCTTTCCTGTTAAAACCGGCTATATTTTTACCGAGTTCCGTAAGATGGCGGTCGAATTTGTAAATATCATTTTTATAAGAACTGATTGTATTCAGGGAAAGCCCTTTTTCCACTGTAAGATAACTTAGAAAACGCTCTATCTGATCTCTCATCTATATCCTCGACCTTTTATAAGGCTCTCTCTTCGTGCCGAAAACATACCATCAATTAAAGGCCGTATTTCAGAATAACCTATGCGGTCATGAAGTAGCAATCCCGGATTATAAGGCTTATTAATTATGAAAAAACAACATACAGAGATACCTGTAAAATTTCTTAATATAATCAGATTTCAATATGACACTATAAGCGGTAGTTATAGTTTCATAGCACCACAAAATGTAGTGGTGTTATTTTTTTTACTTGACAAGGACTTAGCAGACTAATATACTGTGGTTAAAAGTGGTTAAAAGTGGAGGGAAACTTGCCGGGTTTTTATGGTAAACACTATTATACCCTGGATGCCAAGGGCCGAATTTTAATTCCACCTTCATTTAAGGAAGCCCTTTCCTCGAATTACAGCCTCAGATTAGTTTTTGTTAATGATGCGTTTGACAATTGCCTCTGCGCGTATCCTGTTGATGAATGGAACAGGTTAATGGAACAAGTAAAAGCCATGCCTCAGACGCTTGACGCAGTCAAATATTTTATGCGGCGTGTTATCGGTTCTGCTGTTGAATGCGATATTGATAAGCAGGGCAGAACCTTAATTCCTTCAGCCTTAAGGTCTGACGCGGGTTTAAACAGCGAGATTGTTCTGATAGGTCAGGGCGGCAAAATAGAGGTTTGGGACAAGAAAGAATTTGAAGGTGTCGCAGACCCGTCGAAATTTGACGATGAGACAATTAAGGAACATAAAGCCAATCTTTCAAACCTTGGTCTGTAAATGGGGGTTGTACATGAACCGGTTATGCTTTCGGAGGTATTGGAGGCCATGAAGATCAGGGAGTCAGGGGTTTACATAGACGGCACTGTAGGTCTCGGAGGCCATGCAGAGGGAATTTTAGCCAGATCGGAAGGCAAGTGTACTGTAGTCGGCATAGACCGGGATTCAGAAGCGCTGAACATATCGGAGCACAGGTTGAAAGGTTGTGACGTTCATCTTGTGAAAGATGAATTCTCCAATATGGAAAATATCGCCGGCAGGTTGGGATATGAAGAAGTAGACGGCGTTCTCCTCGACCTGGGAGTTTCGACCCTCCAGCTTAAGGAAGAAGGCAGGGGCTTCAGTTTTTTGAAGGACGAACCTCTTGATATGAGAATGGACAAAGCACAGCAGATGACAGCGGCAACGATCATAAATAAATATCCTGAAAAAGATCTGGCGAATCTTATTTGGAAGTTCGGAGAGGAAAGGCACAGCAGGAAAATAGCGAGGGCTATTGTGTACGCCAGACAGAAGAAGGCTGTCAATACATGCCGTGAGCTGTCACAGATCATTGAAAAAGCAGTATGGAGAAGGGGCAGGATCCATCCTGCGACAAAGACATTTCAGGCTTTGAGGATAGAGTTGAACAAGGAGCTGACCTTATTGTCGTTGGCAATGAAAGCGGGTGTTGAAGTGCTTGGGCAGGAAGGGCGGTTCTGTGTGCTGTCATATCACTCACTTGAAGACAGGATAGTGAAACATTTTTTTAAAGATATGGCAAAAGCAGGGGTTGTTCGAATCATTACAAAAAAACCCATCGTTCCCACTCCGGAAGAGCAGAGAGCAAATCCATCATCAAGAAGCGCAAAACTCAGGGTGGCGGAGAAAATATGACGTCAAGACGGGCAAGATGGGACATAAAATGGAAACTTACAAAGTTTGCTTTTACGCTCTGTTTTCTTGCCCTGATTTTTTCACTTATATGGCTCAGAACGACCACTGTCAGTCTTGAGTATGAGCTTGCCCAGTACAGTAAGCAGAGAATCGACCTGGTGAAGCAGGAAAAAATGGTGTTGGCTGAAAAAGCCAGGGATTACTCTGTGGCGAAGATAGAAGATGTGGCAATAAAAAAACTTGGCATGTCACTTCCGGACAGGAAAAAGGTCTATTTCGTCAAGCAGACAACAGGTGCTGCTCCTTACAAAGTTTCAATAAAATCAGTTCCCCGGGACTGATAAGCTGACTTCCGGGGATTAATTAATAAACGGGGTGGGGACATGATCGAATTGTGGGATGAAGACTGAAAGTACGTAGCTTCCTGCCGTTGCAGTGGATAACGAAGGTATTCTCCCCCCGGGTAACACGGGTAGAAAAGGTCAGGAAATGGCAAAAAGGCGTATTCGGAAGGGCGAAAGGAAGCTCTGGGACGAAGATTATACAAAAATACGGCTTAAGAAGAGCAAAAACAGGTCTATTGTTGTTTGTACGATCATATTCTTCTGTTTTTCGATCATTTGCCTCCGCCTTTTCGATATTATGGTTCTTGACCATGACAGGCTGACAAAAAAAGCTGATCAGCAGTATAGCAGAACCAAAGTGCTAAAGCCGCAGAGGGGAATTATCCGTGACAGAAATATGAGAGAACTGGCAGTCAACATTGAGACTGATTCTCTTTATGTGGTCCCTTCCAGGATTAGAGACACTGAAAGTTTGTCATTTCATCTGGCGCCTCTGATTAAAGTGCCTGCAAGGAGACTCAACAAAAAGTTTCTGTCAAAGAAGGACAAAGAGTTTATATGGGTCGCGAGAAAAATGGACAGAGAAACCTCTCTGAGGATAAGCAAATTGAAAAGCGAACTGGAACTTCAGGAGCTGGGTGTACTTTCGGAAACAAAACGTTACTACCCTAAAGGCCGTTTGGCTTCGCATATTATCGGCCACACTAACATTGACAATGAGGGCCTGTCAGGGGTCGAACTCAGATATAACGACTATATAAAAGGCAAAACAAAAGAAGTCCTGCTTGGCAGAGATGCCCGGGGCTTCAGTATTTCCAGGGGCATTGAGGACAATATGCATGGAAATACTCTGGTACTGACTATTGACGAGGGCATACAGTATATCGTTGAAAGGGAACTGGACAATGCCATAGAGGAATGGGAAGCTGAGTCGGCGATTGCCATAATGATGAACCCGGTGACCGGAGAGATCCTTGCCATGTCCAACAGACCCACATATGACCCGAATTTCGCGGGGAGCGTCAAAGCAGGGAACAGGCGCAACAGGGCAATTACCGATGTCTATGAGCCGGGTTCCACATTTAAACCGTTCCTTGCTTCAGCGGCTATTGAAGAGGGCGTTGCAAAGGTAGATGAGATATTTGATGTATCCGACGGATATATAAAAGTGCCGGGCGGGATAATCCGCGATGTGCACAAACACGAAGATCTTAACTTTAGAGAGGTAATACAGAAGTCTTCCAACGTTGGTGCTGTGCAGGTGGGTATGAAACTTCAGCCGGAGGTGTTCTACGACTATATCAGGAAGTATGGCTTCGGGGAAAAGACAGATATAGACCTTCCAGGTGAGGTCAAAGGGCTTTTGAAAAGGCCGGAGCGCTGGTCCGGCAGGACTCAGGCATCTTTGTCTATCGGGCAGGAAATAGGTATAACTCCATTGCAGCTTCTTACAGCGTATTCTGCAATTGCAAACGGAGGGAAATTAATGAGGCCGTATGTCGTCTCTGAGATTGTTTCGCATGAAGGCGAGATAATAAAAAAGTTTGCTCCGAAGGAAAAGAGGCGGGTGATATCAAAATATAATTCTCTGATTATGAGAGAAATACTAAAGACAGTTGTTGAGGAAGGCGGTACAGCCCGGAAGGCATCCATTCAGGGGAACATGGTTGCCGGTAAAACAGGGACTGCCCAGATGGTGGATCCTGAGACAGGCAGGTATTCAAAAAAAGATTATGTGAGTTCATTTATCGGTTTTGTCCCGGCTGATGATCCCAGGATGGCGCTTATAGTTGTTATATTCAAACCCAGAGGGGCAAGATACGGCGGAATAGTCGCTGCTCCGGTATTTAAGAGAATAATTGAAAATGCATTTGTATATCTTGATGTGCCAATGGAGAGAGAACAAAACAATGTTCTGCTTGTCAGCAAATCCCGATAAAGGACGCTTGGGTTTCCGGGCGCTACTGTCTGGCGGGATTGATGACGCTTAAAGAGCTGTTAAGAGGATTAAAGGTCAGAAGAACCGTCGGCAGGCTGGACAGAGATGTTCAGGGGATTGTGTATGATTCAAGGCATGTAAAAGATGGTTATCTTTTTGTAGCGATCAAAGGGTTTTCAGAAGATGGCCACACTTACATAAAAGAAGCAATAAGCAGGGGGTGTGCGGGGGTGGTTATAGAAAACAGGTTGGATCTTCAGACTGAAACAGCTGTTATCGAGGTTAATGACAGCAGAAGCGCCCTTGCTTCTCTTTCATCTGCTTTTTATAAGGAACCGGCAAAAGAATTATCACTGATCGGAATTACCGGAACTAACGGAAAGACTTCAACAAGCTACATTATAAAAAGCATACTTGAGACATGGGGCAGGAAAACCGGCCTGATCGGAACAAATAATTATATTATCGGCAAAAAGACCATTGCAGCCTCTCAAACAACACCCGAATCTCTGGACCTGCAGAGATACCTGAGGGAGATGGTTGAAGATGAGATGAAGTTTGCAGTTATTGAAGTGTCTTCGCACGCTCTTTTGCTCCGGAGAGTAGAAGGCTGTCTCTTCAGGGTTGCGGTGTTCACCAATTTTTCGCAGGACCATCTTGATTTTCATGGAACAATGAAAGAATATTTCAGTGCCAAGAGCAGGCTCTTCGATTATCTGGGCAGTGACGGTTACGCGGTGCTGAACAATGATGATTCCAAAATAAGGAAGCTTTCAGGAAAACTCGACTGCAACCTCATAACCTGCGGACTTGAAAAGGGTGCGATGATAAGGGCAGAGGACATTACAGAACAGACCCCACCGCCCCCACCGCTTTGCTTCGCAAAGCGAAGCAGTGGGGGGACGCGGGGGCAGGCAGGCAGACTGCTGAAAATCATTACTCCGGAAGAGGAGTATGTTGTAGAGACCCGTCTTATCGGACGGAACAATATTTATAACATTCTAATGTCCATAGGGACAGCTTATGCCATCGGGGTCGGCAAAGACGCCATTGTGAAAGGTATAAGAGAGGCCGAACCTGTTGAAGGACGCTTTGAAAAGGTGGATGAAGGCCAGGATTTTATGTGCATAGTGGATTATGCGCATACAGAGGACGCGTTGAAGAGCCTTATACAGGAGGCAAGGCTTATAACAAAAGGCAGGGTTATAACAGTCTTCGGGTGCGGCGGGGACAGAGACAGGACAAAGAGGCCCGCAATGGGTGCCGCTGCATCAGATCTGAGTGACATCGCGATCATAACCTCTGATAATCCCAGAACAGAGGATCCCATGAAAATAATAAATGAGATATTGGAATCTGTTAAAGATAATTTTGTAATACAGCCTGACCGGACAGAGGCCATAAAACAGGCAGTATTAATGGCCGGCAGGGAAGACACTGTGCTGATCGCCGGCAAGGGGCATGAAGATTATCAGGAGATAATGGGTGTACGTCATCCATTCAGTGACAGGGAAGTCGTTAAAAAAGCAATTAAAAATTACAGTTCGACAGGCTCACTGTCCCGAGCAAAGTCGAGGGGAAAACCTAAAAAGAAAGATTAATGATATGGCGATTATAACGACAGAAGAAATAATTGAAGCGACAGGGGGAGACCTGCTCTGCGGCAATCCCACAGACAGTTTTTCCGGTGTATCGATTGATTCCCGGACAATTGAGGCAGGAGAGATTTTTTTCGCGTTAAGAGGCCCGAATTTTGACGGGCATGATTTTCTTGATGATGTTCTGTCAAAAGGGTTCGGTGTTGTCATTGATTCCGGGTATAGGCCGCCGCATGAGGGGAATATCATAATCCGGGTAGAGAATACTCTTAAGGCCCTTCAGGATCTGGCCCACTATCTGAGAATCAGACGGAAGATCCCTGTTGTCGCGATAACAGGCAGTAACGGCAAGACAACGACAAAGGAGATGACGTGCGCGATCCTTTCCAAGCGGTTTAAAGTGCTTAAGAATGAAGGCAATCTTAATAATTATATCGGACTGCCGCTGAGTCTTACCAGGCTTAGTCCTGATGATGATGTGGCTGTCCTTGAGCTGGGAATGAATTCGGCAGGGGAGATAAGGAAACTGTGCGATATAGCCTCTCCAAGTCACGGTATAGTTACGAATATCGGTTCCGCTCACATAGGCAATTTCGGAGGAGTTGATGAGATAAGGAATGAAAAGCTTGAGATCCTGAACGGGCTTACACATATAGTGCTGAACGGTGACGATGATTCTCTGATGGAAGGGTATGACACAGCTGTCAAATCGGGCAAATGTGACGCGGAGTTAACTACATTTTCCATAAAGAGCGATTCCGGAGTTAAGGCTGAAAATGTCTCAGCCTTTGATTCAGGCAGCAATTTCACACTTAAACTTAATAATGGAGAAAGTGTCGCAATCACTTTAAATATCAACGGGCTCTTTAATATCTATAACGCGCTGGCGGCCTCGGCAGTGTGCATTTCTCTGGGTATGACCGTTGAGGAAATTAAAACGGCTCTTGAGTCGTATAGGGCTTTTCCCATGAGGTTTGAGGTAATAAAAGCTAACAACATAGCGATAATAAACGATTCTTATAATGCCAATCCGTCCTCGACTGAAGAATCCTTAAAGGAACTGGTCCGAATGGGATCTAACAGAAGGACTGTCGCGTTTCTGGGAGATATGTTTGAACTGGGTGAGTTTTCAGAAAGAGAACACAAGGCTCTGGGAAAGACGATCGCCGGTCTGGGTGTAGGTGTTTTTGTGTCTGTTGGAGAGTTGATGGGTATTGCCGCGGACGAAATAAGGAAAAACGCAAAGACGGCAGATTCCGGCATGCCTGAGGTCCATGAGTTTAAGACTGCGGATGAGGCATGCGGCAGGCTGAATGATATTGTTAAAGATGGTGATGTTGTACTCATTAAGGGTTCACGCGCAATGGGCATGGAGAAAATAGCAGAGATATTAGGGGGAAAGGGTGTTATATAAGCTTCTATACTCCATGCATGACGTTTTTTCTCCGTTTAATGTGTTCAGGTACATTACGGTCAGAGCTACCCTTGCGGTTTTTACTGCTATGCTGATTATTTTTGTCTTCGCCCCATGGGTTATAAAGACACTGAGAAAGTTCAGTGTAACCCAGCACGTCAGGGATGACGGCCCGAAGGCCCATCTGGACAAGACAGGGACACCTACTATGGGCGGGATATTGATACTTTCATCAATTATTCTAAGTGTGCTGATGTGGGGGGACCTTTCGAATAAGTACATCTGGATGATGCTTGCCGCGACATTTTTCTTTGGTTTTATCGGTTTTGTCGATGACTATCTCAAGGCAGTGAACAAGAGTTCAAAGGGGTTAAGGGCGCGGCATAAATTTGCTGCCCAGATAGCTCTGGCGCTTGCAATTGGTGTTTTACTGTACTTTAATCCTGATGACCCCGAGTTTGCCTCAAATCTTATAATGCCTTTTTTTAAGCAAATATGGATCCCAATGGGTTTATTATTTATACCTTTTTCCATTCTTGTTATTGTCGGGTCTTCGAACGCGGTCAATCTTACTGACGGAATAGACGGACTTGCCATTGGACTGGTTGCCATTGCCACCCTGGCAAACGGCGCGCTTGTATATATATCGGGTCACTCGGGATTTTCATCCTACCTGCATGTCTATCATATGCCCTGGATAGGGGAACTTACGATATTCTGCGGCGCCATGTTCGGCGCTGCACTCGGTTTTTTATGGTTTAACAGCTATCCCGCCGAGATATTTATGGGCGATGTCGGCTCGCTTGGCCTTGGCGGCGCGCTGGGTACACTCGCGGTAATAAGCAAACACGAACTCGTCCTCGCAGTGGTCGGCGGTATCTTTGTTATTGAAGCGTTATCCGTAATGCTGCAGGTGACATCTTTTAAATACACAGGCAAGCGGATATTCAAGATGGCCCCTCTGCATCATCACTTTGAACTGAAAGGATGGTCTGAACCCAAGGTGATCGTCAGGTTTTGGATCGTAGGTATCATCCTTGCGCTTTTGAGCCTGACAACCCTGAAGTTAAGATGAATATAAAAAAAATGCAAAATGCAGAAATCAAAATTAATGAAATGAAAAGATTTGAGGGTAAGAATGTTCTCGTGGTCGGTCTTGCGAGAAGCGGAACCGGAGCCGCTAACCTCCTGTCATCACTGGGTGCTAACGTATGTGTGACAGATATACGACCCCGCGAGTTTCTTGAAGACGATATTCGGAAACTTCCGTCTTCGGTCAGGATCATTACCGGCGGGCATCCTGAAGAGCTGTTCAGTTCAGCTGACCTTATAGTTGTCAGTCCGGGGATTCCGCTTAATATTCCGCCTGTTTTACAGGCCAGAGCAAAAGGAACAGAGATAATCGGCGAGCTTGAACTTGCTTATCAGGTTGCGAATTCTGTATCTGAAGCTGAGCGTCCATTACCGCGGTTTATCGGTGTAACAGGGACTAACGGTAAATCAACAACATGCACTCTTATAGACAGAATGCTGAGGGCGGCTGATTACGGGACGATCCTGGGCGGTAATATCGGCAATGCGTTGACAGAAGAGGTTTACGGCTCAAAGCTGACTAATGCTGATTATATTGTTGCTGAAGTCTCAAGTTTTCAGCTTGAGACGATCCGGGACTTCAGGCCCCATGTGGCAGTGATACTGAATATTACCCGTGACCATCTGGACAGGTACGGCAGTATGCGGGGATACATCAATGCCAAGGCGCGAATATTCGAAAATCAGGGGCCTGACGACTACCTGATACTTAACGCTGATGATCCTGAGATTATGAAGATATGTGATGAAAAGGTCAAAACAGGCGCTGAATTGCCAACACTTCTGTTTTTCAGCAGAAAAAGAGAAGTCGAGGGTATGTATTTAAAGGACAGCAGCATCCACTGCAGCTTACTCTCCACCTCAAGGACAGTCCCCCTTTCCTGCTTTGATGAAAAAGCAGGGGGGACTGTCTCCTCCCCCCAAATGGTTGCTGAAGTTGACGAGATGAAGATAAGGGGAGTCCACAACTTTGAAAATGCCATGGCGGCATCGTTAGCTGCAATTATTTCAGGCTGTCCGGTCAGGACCGTAAGGGAAGTATTAATGGAATTTCCAGGCCTGGAGCACAGACTTGAATTTGTCCGTGAGATCAATGGTGTGCGTTATATAAACGACTCAAAGGGAACTAACACGGGTGCAGTAGCCAGATCCCTCGAGAGCTTTGAAAATGTTGTGCTGATAATGGGAGGCAGGGAAAAGGACAGTGATTTCGAAGAATTGAAAAGCCTGATAAAAAAGAAAGTAAGAGCGCTGGTCCTGATAGGCGAAGCAAAGGATAAGATATCCGCTGCAGTTGGAGATGTTACAGACACCATCCCGGTCGACACACTGAAAAAAGCTGTAGAAGTTGCTTCGGTAAAGTCGGAACCTGGTGATGCCGTTCTTCTTTCGCCGGGTTGCGCGAGTTTTGATATGTTTGCTGATTTTGAAGAGCGCGGAAGGAAATTCAAAGAGGCAGTAATGGAATTATAGAATGATAAGAAAAAAATTGTTCATCCCGACGCTTCGGGACAAGCTGCCTGCCCTGCTCGCCTCGCGGCGAAGCCGCTGGTACCCTTGTGGTACATGGGTTCAAACTGGATTCTAATTATGAGATATTTAAATACAGACAGAAGCGTACGCGGCCTGGTTATACCTGTTGCGGCTCTTACGATGATCGGGATACTGATGGTTTACAGTTCGAGCGTTTTTATATCAGCTGACAGGTACGGCAGCAGTTTCCATTTTCTGGGCAGGCATCTTTTTACTGTCTTTATTGGGTTTTCAGCCATGATAATTCTGTCGAGATTTAATTATCATAAGCTGGGATTTTTTGCTCTCCCGCTTCTTGTGTTTTCCGCTATCCTGCTTATCCTTGTGTTTGTCCCCGGGATTGGAGTATCAGCCGGGCCGCAGAGCGAAGTTAAAAGATGGATCAAGCTATGGCCGTCAACATTTCAACCTTCAGAGCTTGTGAAAATTACCATTGTAATTTTCCTTGCAGATTATATGAGCAGAAATTCGCAGAGAATGAATGACCTTCGTTACGGAGTGGCCGTTCCGGTTTCTATTGTGGCTGTTTTTCAGTGCATTATCCTTCTGCAGCCTGATTTCGGTTCGGCCATGAGCATTGGCATCATAAGCCTGACACTTCTGTTTGTCGGGGGACTCAGGTGGAGATATCTCTTGGGCATTATTCTTCTGTCTCTTCCGGTAGTTTATAAACTGATCCTGTCCTCTCCATACCGAATGAAGAGGATAATGGCATTTCTTGATCCCTGGCAGGATGCGCAGGGCAGCGGGTTTCAGCTCGTGCAGTCTTTCCTTGCTTTTGGAAGAGGAGGACTTGCCGGTGTGGGAATAGGACACAGCAAACAGAAACTTTTCTTCCTGCCTGAGGCACATACGGACTTTATTTTTTCGTTGATTGGAGAGGAGCTGGGACTCATCGGGGTTCTGGCAGTTGTGTTTCTGTTCCTCCTGCTTTTCATAAAAGGAATGAAGGTGGCAATGCGGTCTGATGATCTTTTTGCTTACTATCTCGCGTTAGGTCTTACGATAATGATAGGAAGTCAGGCGCTTGTGAATTTTGCGGTCGCGACGGGAATAATGCCGACAAAAGGACTTCCGCTGCCATTTATCAGTTATGGAGGCTCGTCGTTCCTTATTAATATGATGGCAATAGGAATACTTATGAATATCTCAAAAAAATGCGGAGAGTTGTCGGCGGAAGATAGTAAATGGACTAATCGCGGAGTTGCTTATTCGTTTGGAGGATTACGGCGGAATCCCTGCCCTGATCATTTCACTTTTTCGGCCGGGGACAAAGATGATGAGCCGGATACATATGTTTTGCAGAGGTCGGGGATATCCCGGCGGGTAAGGAGATGAAAATGGTAATTGCCGGAGGCGGAACAGGCGGGCATGTTTTTCCGGGTGTCGCAATTGCCAGACACTTCAGTGAAAAGATAGATAGATCGAAAGTGACTTTTGTCGGCACAGCGGAAGGAATAGAGTCAACGGTGATTCCAAAGGAGGGTTTTGACATACGATTCATCAGGTCAGAGGGATTTGTCGGGCGAGGTGCTATGCAGAAGATAATGTCTGTGCTCAGGCTGCCGATTTCGATAAAGGAATCCCGCTCAATTCTAAAAGAACTTGATCCTGATGTTGTACTTGGTGTGGGCGGATATTGCTCAGGGCCTATACTGCTTACGGCATATCTTATGGGAATACCTACCATGATCCATGAGCAGAACACGATTCCGGGGCTCACAAACAGAATTCTGGCCAAATTCGTAAAAGCTGTTGCTGTAACCTACTACGAAAGCATCAGCTTTTTTTCAAAAGACAAGACATATTTTACCGGCAATCCCGTAAGAGAGGAGATCCTGAAAGGAGACAGGGAAAGAGGCAATACGACTTTCGGGCTTGACAGTGGCCTGTTTACAATTTTTGTTTTAGGAGGCAGTTCCGGCGCCAGCAACATAAACAGGGCCGTCGGCGAGTCTCTGGCATATCTGGAAGATTTAAAAAAACACATACAGTTCATTCATCAAACAGGAGACAAAGATTTTGATATTGTCAGGGAGTTCTATAAAGAAAAGGGTTATAAGGGAGCTGTAATACCTTTTACGCATGATATGCCGGATGCTTACGCGGCCTCGGACCTTATTATATCAAGGGCCGGAGCAACAACTCTTGCTGAAATTACAAGCTGCGGCAAGGCTTCGATACTTGTTCCATATCCGTTCGCGGCAGGAGACCATCAGACTGCGAATGCAAAAAAATTGTGGGATATCAACGCGGCACAGATGATTCCGGACAACGAACTTGACGGCCGGTCACTAGCAAATATGATCAGGCATTTATTTGAAGATCCTGATGCAATGAGCGAGATGGAGATGGTCGGCAGGTCGATCGGCAAGCCGGATGCGACAAAAAAGATCTTTGAACTTATCATGAGCATAGCAAAAAAAAGAAAGGGAGGGTGAATACGATTGACGAGTGACGAATAATGAACAAAAGCGCTAATAATATAAAACAATCAACAATCAACAATCGTCAATCAACAATTTCAAAGGCAATTAACGATATTAAATATGTATAAAAAATTTAAAATAATTCATTTTGTAGGTATCGGAGGCGTCGGAATGAGCGGGATCGCGGAAGTCCTGTCAAACCTTGGTTATGAAGTAAGGGGGTCGGATATCAGGGCTTCAGATACGACAAAAAGACTGGAATCTCTCGGTATAAGTATAACCGTAGGTCACAGAGCTGAGAACATCAGTGGTTCTCATGTAGTGGTGATATCCTCAGCCATCGGTTCTGATAACCCTGAAGTTATGGCTGCGAAAGAGAAATCCATACCTGTTATTCCGAGAGCAGAGATGCTGGCGGAGCTCGAACGTCTTAAATACAGTGTACTCGTGGCCGGCGCACACGGGAAGACGACGGCAACATCTCTTACAGCTTGCGCGCTGGCCTCAGGCGGTCTTGACCCGACCATTGTTATCGGCGGTAAGCTTAAAGGCACAGACAGCAATGCGAAACTCGGACAGGGGGATTTTTTTGTGGCGGAGGCGGATGAAAGTGACGGTTCGTTTCTGAAACTTTCTCCAACAATTGCTGTTGTTACAAACATAGACAGGGAGCATATGGATTTTTTTGAGAATATTTCCGAGATAAAGGATGCGTTTATTTCTTTTATTAACAAGGTGCCTTTTTACGGTATTTCACTGCTCTGCGCGGACAACGAACATGTAAGGGAACTTCTGCCGAAAGTTCAACGCAGGTTTGTCACATACGGGGTGAGTGAAGGTGTTGACCTGACGGCGAGGAATATTAAGAAGGAGGGGCTGAATTCAATTTTCGAGGCAGTGTTCAGGGATAAGTCGCTTGGAATGTTCGAAATTCCTATGCCGGGCGTGCACAATGTGTGCAACAGTCTGGCTGCGATAGGCACGGCCTATGAACTGGAGATTGATATGGACAATGTCAGGGAGGCACTAAGGAAATTCGGCGGTATTCAGAGAAGGTTTGAACTGAAGGGTGAGGTGTCGGGAGTCAGGGTCTTCGATGATTATGCGCATCACCCCGCGGAGATAAGAGCTACCCTGAAGGCGGCTAAAGAGGCTGTTGGGCAGGAGAGATCAGGCAGGCTTGTAGCTCTTTTTCAGCCTCACAGATATTCGAGAACACAGGACCTTATGGGTGAGTTTGTTAATTCTTTCGGGGATGCCGACAAAATAATTCTTATGGACATATATCCTGCCGGAGAGAAGCCGTTAAACGGGATAAGTTCAGAGAGTATTTTTGTGAAAATAAGAGATATGGGCAAGGACATTATATATATGAAGGACAGGGCTGAAATAGTTCAATATCTGGCTGGAGATATGACAAACGGCGATATTCTGTTGACGCTCGGTGCGGGTGATGTATGGAAGACAGGCGAGGAATTTTTAAAAAAACAGGAATTGAAGTGTGATAAGCGAAATTAAGGAAGGAAGTTTGATTGGACGAAGAAAAAGAGAGAAGAGATTTGGCGGAAAAATTGGGACTCAGCCTGGAAAAGAGTCTTTTCAGGGGAGAAATAAAGTTTAACGAACCTATGTCAGCATATACGTCACTGAAAATAGGAGGCCCGGTAGACATTATGGTTATCCCGGAAGATGCCGCATCATTAAAAAGCGCCCTTGCAGTACTGGCAGAAGATAAGTCTCCGTTTTTCATATTGGGCGGGGGCACAAATATTCTTGTAAAAGACAAAGGCATCAGAGGCTGTGCAATATCGATGAAATCTTTTAATAATATCAGCCCGGTGCGTAACCCTGACAGAGTTGCTCCTTACCTGTTTCCGCCTTCAGGGGCAGGCGGGTACATAGTACTTTTTGTTGAGGCCGGTGTGCCTTTGGGAAGACTTGTGAATTATGCGAAAAAGAATGGATATTCGGGCATTGAAGCCCTTGCCGGGATACCAGGCACATTCGGCGGGGCCGTTTCCATGAACGCCGGCTCGTTCGGAACAGAAATCAGGGACGTGATTGTGTCTGTGGCCTTGATGAGCTCAAACGGAGAGATCGTGATCCTGAAAAATGAAGATATCGGGTTCTCTTACAGGAATTCGAATATGCCGGAAGGTTCCATAATACTCAGTGCGAATATTGCTCTTAAGAAGGACAATCCTGAAAATGTTGCGAAACGGATAAGTGAGTATTTGCGGAACAAGAGAGACACACAGCCTGTCGGCGAGCTTTCGGCAGGGTGTGTTTTTAAAAATCCCGAGGGCGGACAGGCGGGCAGGCTTATAGATGCCGCTGGATGCAAAGGGATGAAGGCCGGAGGAATTGAGGTCAGCGGTGTCCATGCCAATTATTTCGTCAATAAAGGCGGCGGCACTCACAAAGATTTCATCAGGCTTATGGAGGATGTAACAGAGAAGGTTGAGAAGGATAGCGGAGTAAGGCTTGAGCCTGAGATAAGAATGATAGGAGAGGACACTTAATTAATGATAAATTTACGTTTTTCATGTAAAGACAAGAAAGACTGTCTCAGGCTTTCTATAATCGACGAACTGTTTGAATTTCTGTTTGTCCTTTTAATGTTAGAGTTTTTTCTTAAATACCTTAAAGTTTATTTTTTAAGGTGTCGTATAGAAATCTTTCACCAGCCTTTCTTGTCTTTAGTCAGGGGGAGCAAATGACTAAAGGATTAATTACTTCAAAGAAGATCGGGGTTCTGATGGGAGGGCTTTCCGCAGAGCGCGATGTGTCCATGCGGAGCGGGCTTGCGATATATCAGGCTCTGCTGGAGCTTGGCTATAACGCTACGGCAATAGACGTAGGCAAAGACATAGTAAATGTGCTGAAAAAAGAAAAAGTGAGGTTTGCCTTTATGGCCCTTCACGGAGGCATGGGAGAGAACGGCGCAATGCAGGGAATGCTTGAGGTTGCGGGGATACCATATACGGGCTCAGGTGTTCTGGCATCAGCGCTTGCTATGGACAAGGAAATATCCAAGAAAATATTTTCCTATCACGAATTGCCTATACCATCATTTAAAGTAGTAACAAGGGATGAGTTAAAAGTAAAGCGTCTCTCGTCTCTGATTGATTTCCCTCTGCCGTGGGTCGTCAAACCGGCAGGGGAGGGTTCAAGTATAGGGGTCACAATGGTCAGGGATGAAGCTATGCTGTCCGAAACCCTGGAGAAAACCTTATCTTTAGGGAAAAAAGCGATCATTGAAAAGTTCATTGAAGGCAAAGAAATACACATAGGAATACTCGGTAATGAGGCTCTTGGAGGAGTCGAAGTCAGGCCGTCCCTGGAATTTTATAACTATGAGGCCAAATATACATCAGGGCTGACTGAATATATACTGCCTCCTGAAATAGACGATGATTCATATGAAAAATTAAAGTCAATTGCTTTACAGGCGCATACGGCTTTGGGGTGTTCAGGAGCGAGCAGAGTTGACCTGAAATTGGATGGAAACGGTACTCCTTATGTTCTTGAGGTAAATACCCTGCCGGGTATGACATCAACGAGTCTGCTTCCTAAAATTGCACGTTCAAAAGGTATGGATTTTAAAAAACTGATAGAGGAGATGATTAAAATTGCCATCAAAGAAAAGTAAAAAAAGATCTGCCTACTGGCGCGGTGAAAAGCTGGTCATTTTTTTCAGAAGGGGCATTATTGTCCTTCTGTCAGTGGCCCTGGTCCTGTTTGCCGTGCTTGGGGTAAGAGTGTTGTCGTATGCCTTTCCGGTAAAAAATGTACTGGTTTCGGGCAACTATCATCTTGATAAAGACGAGATCAAAAGAGTGGCTAACATTAATAACAGAAGTCTTCTGAGACTTTCACTTGACGATCTGAAGGCAAGTATTGAGAGAAATGCCTGGATAAAGAATGTTGTTTTGAGAAAACAGTTTCCGGATACGATCATGGTGAATGTTGAAGAGGCGGAACCTAAAGCGCTGCTCCGCAATGAAGGGCATATGTTTCTCCTGGATGCGGGAGGAAATGTACTTGAAGAGATCGAAGACAGCGGCACGCCTTTTCTGCCTGTGTTGAGAGGAATAAATCCTGACAAGGATATCGGAGGTGTTTTGGAGGCGCTGAAATTAATAGACGCACTTTCCGAGAAAAATATTCTGTCGGGAAAAGAGTCTGTCGAGATCCTGCTGAAGACATACGGGCTTGTATTGAATATGGACGGTGAATACATAAAGGTGGGGTACGGAGAATATGCGAAAAAGCTCGGACGATGGCAGGACCTTGAAGAAGAGATCAGGAAGAAAAACATTACTGTTGACTATGTTGACCTGAGATTTGATAACGAAGTTATTGTCAAGCCTTTAAAACAGAAGAAAAAAATAAAAGAGACGAAATTGAAAGGTTAACTGTGAATAGAGTCGAAAAAAGTAAGAGGTGCAGACGATGAACAGAGGTAATCTCGTTGTAGGGCTTGACGTAGGCACTACAAAGATCTGCGCGATCGTAGGTGAAGTTAAGCCTGGAGAAAACCACGATAACGGCTTTTTTTCCAAAAAGGATAATGGCGGAGGGCCAGGGGCTGGTTCAGTGATCGATATAGTCGGGATAGGCAGTGCCCCGTCTAAAGGACTCAGAAAGGGTGTTGTTGTAAATATCGAGAGTACTGTAGAGTCGATCAGAAAGGCCGTGGAAGAAGCGGAGACCATGGCCGGCATAGATATCAACGCGGTTCACGTTGGTATTGCAGGCGGACACGTTAACAGCTTCCTCAGTCACGGAGTTGTGGCCCTGAGAGATAAAGAGATCGGTCAGCAGGAGATCGGGAAAGTTATAGATGCGGCAAAGGCGATAGCCATACCACTGGACAGAGAGGTGCTTCACGTCGTTCCTATAGGATTTACCGTAGACGGGCAGAATGGAATAAACGATCCCCGCGGGATGGGGGGAGTGCGGCTCGAAGCAAAAGTGCGGATAATAACGGGGGCTGTAACGTCAGTGCAGAATCTTATAAAAAGCTGTCAGAGAGCCGGATTGGAGGTCCTTGATATTGTGCTTGAACCTCTCGCTTCTGCAGAGGCAACCCTGAGCCGGGAGGAAAAAGACCTCGGTGTCGGAATTGTGGATATAGGCGGCGGTACGACTGATATAGCGCTTTTCCATGAAGGTAATGTCAGCCACACGTCTGTTTTGACGCTCGGTGGAAATAATTTTACAAACGATGTTGCCATAGGTTTGAGAGTTCCTGCTTCCGAGGCTGAGCGGATAAAGAAGAGAGACGGGTGTTCCCTTATTTCCATGTCAGAGCAGGATGAGGAAATAGGGGTTGTGTATCCGGGAGGCCGGCCGGACAGAAAAATACCAAGACGGCACCTGATCGAGATACTCCAGCCGAGGTCTGAAGAACTTTTCTACCTTATAAAAGAGGAGATAGTAAAGAGCGGCTTCTATGGAATGATGACTTCAGGCGTCGTACTTACAGGGGGGTCGGTCCTGATGAAGGGCATGGATGTGATGGCTGAAAATATTCTTGAACTGCCTGTCAGGATTGGAAGTCCCTCGGGCATCGGAGGTATTACGGATATTGTCTGCACGCCGATGTACGCAACAGGTGTCGGGCTTGTGCATTACGGAGCTGGGGAGATAATAACACGGCAGAAGTTCAGTAACGGCAACCTGTTCAACGGCGTGAAAGCCAGGATGAAAGAATGGGTCAGGGGAGTTTTTAAATAAATTTAAAATTAACAATTGAAAATTAACAATTTAAAAAAGGGGGGAGAGTATGAAAATATTTGAGCTGGAGGAAGTAAAAGACACGTCTGCAAAGATCAAGGTGGCCGGTATAGGCGGGGGCGGCAGTAACGCGGTAAATGGAATGATAGCGGCAAATGTCTCGGGGATAGAGTTTATCGCTGTCAATACGGACGCTCAGGCGCTTGAATCGTCTCTTGCCCACCATCGTCTGCAGATAGGCAGTTCGCTTACAAAGGGACTCGGGGCAGGTGCAAATCCTGAGATCGGAAGACAGGCGGCCTGGGATGACAGGGACCTGATAGAGGCCACTTTAAAAGGAGCGGATATGGTGTTTATCACAGCCGGCATGGGCGGCGGAACCGGCACTGGAGCTTCGCCTGTTGTTGCTGAAGTAGCCAAGGAACTTGGAATTCTTACAACTGCAATTGTGACCAAACCGTTTCTGTTTGAAGGGAACAAAAGGTCAAGAAACGCCGAGCTTGGGATCAAGGAACTGAAGAAACATGTTGATGCTTTTATAATCATTCACAATAACAGGCTGTTGAATATCACTGACAGAAATACGACATGGCTTCAGTCTCTGAGTCTTGCAAATGATGTTTTGAAACAGGCAATACGGGGGATATCAGACCTGATACTTGTGCCGGGGCTGATAAATCATGATTTTGCAGACATAAAGACAGTAATGGCTGACAGCGGCAGGGCGCTTATGGGTGTTGGAAATGCCTCAGGTGAGAACCGCGCCCTGGAATCGGCGAAAATGGCCATCTCAAGTCCCCTGCTTGAAGAATCCTCTATTGAGGGGGCAAAAGGTGTCTTAATCAATATCACAGGCGGGTCATCTCTCTCTCTGCATGAAATCCATGAGGCAGCCAGTCTTGTCAGGGAATCTGCTGACGATGATGTTAATATAATCTTCGGTTCGGTTATTGACCCCGACCTTGAGGAGGAAGTTATTGTCACAGTTATTGCAACCGGTTTTGAGGACACGCCAGCGAAGAAATCAATGTCAACTTATGACAAATGGAGACCGTCAAGAGATATCGTATCTCTTAAAGGATCAGAAAAAATACTGGCAAAAAACATAGATTCAAATTGCGGCGATGACCTTGATATACCGACTTTTATGCGCAAACCGGCTATTGAAGATAATGGTTCAAAGGTAGTTCAGAAAATAAAAATTGAAGATAATGACTCAAAAGTAGTCCAGAGAATAAAAGATGATTATAATTCTGAATCCAAGATCAAGTTCTATGTTGAATAATGCGCGGTCAGCCCGTCCGGTGGTGGATTAATGCTCTTTTCAGGCATGTTTATTCCCACATTGCGCGAAAGTCCTGCAGAGGCTGAGGCAGTCAGTCATATACTTATGCTCAGAGCCGGCTATGTAAGACAGCTGGCGGCCGGCCTGTATATTTATCTTCCTTTGGCATGCAGGGTTACTGAACGCGTCAATAGAATTATTAGAGAGGAAATGAACGTGATCGGGGCGCAGGAGATATCCATGCCTGCTGTTCACCCTGCCGAGATATGGCAGAAGACCGGGCGCTGGGATGATGTAGGTGAGGAGATGTTCAGGCTTAAGGACCGGGGCGGCAGGGACATGTGCCTGGGCATGACGCATGAAGAAATCGTTACCTGGCTTGCCTCGATGGAGATCCGCTCATACAGGGACCTGCCTCAGGTCTGGTACCAGATACAGACCAAATTCAGGGATGAAGCACGGCCCAAGAGCGGGATATTGAGGACGCGGGAATTTACAATGAAGGACAGTTACAGCTTTGACAGGGACGACAGCGGCCTGGAGAAGAACTATCAGAAGCACGCGGAGGCATATCACAGGATTTTCAGCAGATGCGGCCTCAAATTCTATCAGGTTGAGAGCGACCCGGGAATGATGGGCGGTGCTACAGCTCATGAGTTTATGGCTCCAAGTCCGGCAGGTGAAGACAGCGTGGTGCTCTGTGACCAGTGCGGATACGCGGCAAACACTGAACTCGCGGGTTCCGTCCCTGTTCCGCAGCCTCCGGCTGCCGGCTGGAAAGAGGATATTGAGGACATAGCGACACCGGAGAAAAGGACAGTTGCAGAGGTTTCATCATTTCTGGGGCTGGAGGCGAATTTTTTTATCAAAAGTCTGCTGCTGATCGGTGACGATGGTCCGTTCCTCGCGCTGGTAAGGGGTGACCAGGAAATTCATGAGAAAAAACTGCAGAGAATCACAGGGCAGTTCAGGCCCGCGCAGAGAGATGAGGTCAAAGATATACTTGGTGTTGAAGCCGGATTTATAGGGCCTGCCGGAAGGGAGTTGAGGATGATCGCTGATTGGTCACTGAAAGAGGGTGTTTATGTTTCAGGCGCGAACAGAGAAGGTTATCATACGAAAGGTATCAGGCCGGATGTTCATTTTAAGCCGGAATGGCACGATATACACATGGCCCTGGAGGGCGACGGCTGTCCCAAATGCGGTTCAGCAATAACAATAGAAAACGCAATTGAAATAGGGAACATCTTCAAGCTCGGCACAAAGTATTCCAGATCACTCAAGGCAGTTTATCTTGATGAAAAAGGCAATGAAACCCCCATGATAATGGGCAGCTATGGCATAGGGCCCGCCAGGATAGCCGCGGCGGCGATTGAACAGAACAATGACAGTTATGGAATGATCTGGCCCCGGAGTATTGCCCCGTTCGATGTGGAACTGATCCCGCTAAGTATGAAGAGTGAGGAAGTCATGAAAGTTTCCGGGACACTTTATGAAGAACTAATGGGAGATGGCCTGGAAGTGTTAATGGATGACAGGGATGTGCGGCCTGGAGTGAAATTCAAGGACGCGGACCTTATAGGGATTCCATGGCAGATTATTATTGGTGAGAAGAGCCTGAAGGACGGATGCGTGGAGATAAAATCAAGAAGCACTAAAATATCTGAAAAGATTTCTAAAGAGCGGGCGATTGAGAAACTGAAGGCAATGATGCCGGATAAATAGCCTGCTGTTTCGGCTGATCCTCTAACACATTGGCAAATAAGGCTTGACAGGTGCGCGCTTTTTCCTGTATGCTTAATAAGTAATACAATAAATTAATAAGTAATACAAATACAATTATATGAAAAAGAAAAAAGAAAACCGGTTTACCACATCTTTCACAATGAGATTTGATTCCTTTACTCTTGAGATGCTTGAGAGGATAGCATATGACGAAGACAGAACACGACGTGAGGTGATCCGTTCAGCGGTCAAATACCTTTATCTGAAGAAGTACGACCAGAAGGATCTGGAAAGACTCAGGAAAAAGCACAGGCCGAATCATTTAGATTTCAACTGAAAGAGCGTTAGGACCAAATTTGAAAGGTAAAAAAGAGAGGCAGAATTATGCCTCTCTTTTTCGTTAGTTCAATATCGAAAGTTTAAAAAGGATATCCATCAACCCATCCATCCAGCCACTGCACGAAGATTGGGTCGCCGTTTATGTCAACTTGCCCTGAATCCAGAAGCTTTGAACCATTATTGCCGTAACCAGAGGAATCAATTGCAGAATCACCGGTCCCCTCATTGAATTTCCAGTAACCTATTATTCTGTTGTTTGGATCAGCGGTGTCCCAGTCACTGCCTGAAATCTCCTCTTTCCTCCAATATTTGATCTGACCCACAGACCTTGCTTCATTCCAGAGCCTAACCTCATCGATCGTGCCTAAAAAGGCCGGGCCGCCAACAAGTATGTTATTGCCTATATTATTAGTACAATAATCAAATTCCGGAGTGTTTATATTGTCACAGCCTGTGTCAATTGTAGCCGGGAAAGTAGAAATAGCGCACATTTCCCAAATACCGTCAACATAAATATCAACATGAATGCCGTTCATAATAAGACCTGTACAAGTTCCAATGGTGGCTCCACCATTATGCGAATGTCCTGTTCCGGATAATACCCCTGCAATATGATGCCAATCAGAGTCATTAACAAGGGTTGTGCCGGTGGCGTTAGTGCCTGCGTCTGCTGTAAAGTCGGCGAAACCGGCAGCGTCCACACTTAACATGGCAGGACCCCGTGAAAAGATAGTGCCGCCTGTAGCATTTGTTTTAATCCATGCTTCAACAGTAAATTCTGAATTAGCTAAAACAAACTTGCCACCTCCGGCACCTACATATTCTGACGCAACGGCAGGAAAAAAAATTGCATAAGGACCTGCCCCCACAAGTACTTTTGTCAGCGAATTTCCGAATGTGCCTCCGCAGCCTGATATTGAAAAGATAAGACCTGTAAGCAGAACTCCAACAGCCAGCAATCTATTTCGCATTGCAACCTCCTGTATCAATTATTAACAGTTGCATTCTTAAAAGCACTTTGAAACATCTTGTTGAAATTAAACTTCAGATAAAAAATAACAGAGAGTTGATATATTTGTCAATATGAAAAATTAATATAAACATAAGGAAATTAATATATTAGAATTAGAGAATCTTATTGACAAATGTATTTCTGTGGTGGTATTTTTATATTTAATAGCAGAAGCGTATTGCAGAATATCGCATGTTTTATAATGACGGAATTCCATATATTTTGTTTTATTTGGAAGTGTAAATTACCTTGACATAGCAGGGCAGTAATTTCCATAGAATTGGGAGATTGCGGCATAGATAAATACATAATAAACAACCTGGGGAGGGTAGAAATGAGATTCATTCAACCGGGAACATATTTCTTTTTATTTATTATGGCAGTTCTGATGGTATTTATGCCTGTAAAAGCATATGCTGCTCTGGGTGTAATTGAACTGCCGAAGACTGGGCAAACTAATAGTTACTATGCCGGGGATGATGGTGATCTTGAGATCGGTGTCGATTGGGATCCAGGCACGAGGTTTACTGATAATAGTGACGGCACTATAACAGACGGTCTCACTGGACTTATGTGGCTGCAGGATGCAAACTGTGCGTCAACAGTGGGATTTGATCCTGATGGTGTCCCTGGCAATGGTCAGCTGTTATGGGGAAATGCCGCAGAGTTCATACATAGAATTAATGGAAATAACGGAGGAATACCTACTCTTAATCTTTGTACTTCAACAACCTATTCAAACTGGCGTATGCCTAATATTCATGAAATTGAAACTCTGGTTGATTCAGGTTACATGGAACAGGACTGCACTGGCAGCAGCGGCAGTAATCCATGTGCATCACTTGCTGAATGGCTTATAGAAGGTGGTTTTGTTAATGTGCAAATCGCTGGGATTGCAACTGGTCTCAACGCGCTGCCTACAAACGGGACTTATTGGGCATCAACTATATATATAGCATTTCCTGAGTCTGCCTGGGGGATTCAAATGCTGGATGGTGATTATCGATTCCTTGAAAGGGACGGACAGAAGGACACCAAAGTTAATGTCCAGTTTTATGTGCTGCCCGTGCGTTGTGTTAATGAGGTAGATGGCGTTTGTACAGGAGGCACGATTGAAGTGGCCAAGACTGGACTCGATGACACACAAGATAATGATAATGTTGATTATTTATATTGTTCTAATACAAGTAATAATGCTCTAAACTGTCCTGCAAGCTCTACAAATTCCTGGTATGTGCAGCAGGATGGATATCAAAATAAAGGGGTTGAGTGGCCCTATATAGGCAATACGGCGAGCGGCCGATTTGTTGATATCGGCGATGGCACTATGATCGACCTGCTGTCAGGGCTTCAATGGCTTGATACAACAGAGTGCATGAGAGATAATTATGCGGGTTTTGACACAGAAGGAACTCCAGGCGATGGGTTTGTGACATGGGAGACTGCGCTTGATTTTATACAGGGCTTAAATATCGGTTTATACCCTCTTTGCAATAGCAGCAATTCGCCATTCAGTGACTGGCGCATGGGAAACCGGTTGGAACTACTTAGTGTAACTCACTATTATGCCAAGCCGGGCACGTGCTGTATGTATTATCTTGAACAATGGTTAAGTTATCTTCCATGGTCCGGGATAAACGGAGAGGGTTTTAATATGGGAGAATATGACTGGGCTACTGGTTTACCAAACCCTAGCGGCTTTCCCAGGCCCCTGTGGACATCGACATCCTATGATACGGATAGTGCGTATGTGTATAATGCAGGTCTCGGCCGTGTTATGCCAAGATCAAAAGACTCATTGTTCCGGATATGGCCTGTGAGAACCGCACCTGACGGATTTACACTCTCAGTGAATATTCTGCCTGCCGGCACAAGCAATTCAGTGGCAAAGAGCCCTGACCAGTCTTTTTATCCTATTATTGCTCCTTTTACTGACGTAGATCTTACGGCAGTTCCTGACACAGGCTATTCTTTTGGTACATGGCAGAACTGTGATTCTTCTACAGGAGCTATATGTACTGAGACTGTTGATGGATTTGAAAATATAACTGCGACATTCCTTCCTCTACCGATTGACTCAGTAGTTCCATTTGGTAATGTGAATGTGGGTTTATCTCCGACCAGGACGCTGACTGTAAATAATATCAGTACCAGCACACCCCTGGATCTTGGCACAATTACAGCACCATCATTACCGTTCAGCATAATAGATAACTGCACTGCAGTGTCCCCTCTGATGCCTCTGGCAAGCTGTGATATTACAGTACAATTTTCTCCAATCGTCACCGGCCAGGCTAATGGCAGTTTCAGTATTGCCGGCGTAAAGACAGTAGCCTTGACAGGTACAGGCATGAACAATACGGGTCAGGACATCTATGTTTTGCCAAGCGAGCAGAGTTTTCTGAGTACAGTGACCAATTCCACGTCTGCAACTGAGACAATCGAGGTCAGGAACGTAGGGGGAGTCAATCTTGATATCGGAACGATCGTAGTGCCTACTCCTCCGGCTGGCGTTTTCAATTTCATAGAAAATTGTACCGGCGAGACATTAGTACCGTATCCAGCACCGGGCAGTACATGCACAATAGACATTGTTTATGATGCCACAGGAGTAGGGGCAGCGGTAGATCCGTTTCTGGTGAATTTTGCCGTACCGTCTGGTTTACCAAACAGTGACCCTGATGAAAACTCCGTAAATGTAGGCCTGTTTGCCTCGGTAACCGCACCTGGCAACATTCTTCCGATAAAGCCTGAACTTAGTTCCCCACAAAACGCTGCCATGAATGTTAATCCGTTTCGACTGGAATGTGATATGTGTAGTACAACAACCACTGATGGTGATGGGCAGCCTGTTGCCTATACAGTATATTATTCAACAGACCCGAGCTTTGCAAACTCTGCAATATTTGCTGCGGCTGATTCAGGCACAGATGTAATGTATGCAATGGCATTCAGCAACCCGGTATTCCTAATAGCATTGTTCGGAATCCTTGCTCTGGGTGTATTCATGAAGAGGAAGAAAATAACATTAATTATAGTTACAGTAGTATTTGCCTCAAGCTTACTCCTGATCGCATGCAGTAACCACAAGGACGCAGGTGATGGAAGCAGCAGCGGTGCAGGAGCCGGAGCAGGAGCTCAGGCAGGGACCTATTACTGGAAAATAATTGCTGATGACGGAGTCGGCGGTTCGACCGAAAGTGATACCTGGAGCTTCAAAGTAGACTAAATTAACTGTCAAATAAATAATACTTAAGGGGGTCGATTCGACCCCCTTTTTTTGACCTTCAATTTTCCACTTCGTAGGTGGAGATGATACAATCAGGGCAAAATATATCCACCTCGTAGGTGGAGATATGAGGATGAAAGGAGGGGGGTCCCGACATATCGGGATCTACGTCCTGTCTTACATGGGACTTTGACACTTCGACTTAGCTTAGTAGTACAGCAAGCGCTACAAGGTTTACATGCCTCAGGCATTCGGACAAGCCGCGCCACATGATCTTCCCCCGAAAAAGTGGACACAACGAAGAGTTTGGTATTAGGATAAATACCAGCTCATAAGCAGGAGGTGTCCGATGGAAGGAAAGAAGGTCAAAA
>VAPC010621104.1_pt1 | contig 44098 bp, 30 predicted proteins | sample 3395121 | NCBI WGS metagenome assembly VAPC01 (sample SAMN08290434, study PRJNA428436) | hydrothermal vent metagenome | isolation source: Deep-sea hydrothermal vent chimney | place: Indian Ocean: Southwest Indian Ridge | depth 1711 m m
CAGACCAACTGTCTTGACTATAAACACAGGGACAAACAGGTATCCGGCGGTGTAGCGATTTATGCTGAACTGAACAGGGGCTACCAAGGGTCTTACTGGAGACAGTACTGGGGGATGTTCCCATATGGCTGGTGGAACTGGAAAGGTTCTATTGATAATGATAAATATGGCAGTTATAGATCAGGGGGGAGAAAATATGGAAACTGTCATGGTGACCAGTATCCAAATCTTCCCACATCGGCCGGCTGGCCTGATAATCAGATCTGGAATGACATAACACCGTGGTAGGGAGAAAAGTATGTACATAGATAAGAAAAGAGAGAAGGATATGAAAACAACATATGGATTATTGCACTACTGTTCATCTGTTCTGCTGATCGTGTTAATGTCTTTTGTCTTTTCTGCTGCTTCCTTTGGGGCCGGAGGAGACCTGGTCTCTCCATTTGACCCTTATGTACATGCAAGGGCAAACAAACAATTCCCTTCTGCATTTGGAGTTGATTCAGCCGGAAATATTGTCTTTACCGGGTATTCTGCTGAAGGATCCCCTACATATGATGATTTCTATACTGTAAAAATACTTGCAAACGGCACATTGGACTGGAACCTTACAAAGGATTATGACAGCTCTAACCAGGGAGACCGTGCAACTGCAATGGTCATTGATTCAGAGGACAGTGTAATAGTAACAGGTTATGTGTATGACGCTGTAGCAGCTAATTTTGACATATATACGATCAGATACCTGTCAGACGGAAGTATTGACTGGGAGCACAGATTTGATGCAAGCGGTACAGGCGCAGAGGACAGACCCCTGGCAATTGCTGTGGATAGCAGTAATAACATATATATCGGAGCAAAGTCGTTTATTGATAATGGCGGTACCTGGTCAATGGATTACACTGTACTTAAGTATAAGAAAACAGGGCCTGATGCAAATGCACCTGAATGGACAGCATATTATAACGGCACAGGCGACGGAGATGACCTGATATCAGATATTGTTGCAGGAATTGACGGCGTTGCTGTTACAGGAAAATCCTGGAACGGTTCAGACCATGACAGTCTGACTGTGAAATACGATTATAGCGGCAGTCCTGTCTGGTCCGGTGGAATGATCGTTGCAGGAACAGACAGTAACGATGACACGGGTAAGGCTGTTGGCATGGATTCTTCCGGGAATGTTGTTGTTGCAGCTACTATTCAAAACACTGCCACACATATGGATATTTATATTGTTAAATACGACGGCTCTTCTACAGGAGGTGTATTAGCAGGATTTACACCTGTAAATTATGATTATCTTGGCTCGGAAGATGAGCCTGCTGACGTATGGGTCGATTCTTCAGGGAACATATATGTTACAGGCTATGTTACTGACGGGACATCTACAGATGTTTATACAGCTAAATATAATGGAGCTAACGGTTCTTTAATGTGGCCTTCAGTTGACATATACGATACAGGCAGCAGTAATAGCGATACAGGCAACAGACTGGCTTTGGATGAATCAGGCGACCTTTTTGTTGCCGGAGATACCTGGAAAGCAACGCCTTTGGATAATTATGATTTCCTTACGATCAAATATGCCAAAAACAGCGGTGCTTTGCTTTGGACAAGGCTGTTTGACGGCTCAGCAAATCTTAATGACAGAACTACAGGTATTGGTTTTTCACCTGCCGGAGAGGTGATTGTCGGCGGCTGGACAGCTGTTACGGCAATTGACTATGACTTTGCTGTACTCAAATATGAGGCCGGGGCAGTAAATGCCCCTTCAGATCTGACAGCAACAACCACTGATATGGGCCCTCCAATAGAAATAACTCTTACCTGGTATGACAATTCAGAGGCTCCAAGAGAAGAAGAAGAATTCTGGATATTCAGAAAGATAGGTGAAGAAAGCAGTTATCCGCCGACACCTCTTGATACAGTACCAGGCACTGCAGGGCTCGGGACAAGAACTTATTATGATACAGACAGCCTTGTTGCAGGTACGGTTTACTATTATAAAGTTCAGGCATACAGTTCGACCCTTGGACTTTCAGCATTCAGCAATGAGGTTTCCGTTCTTGCAACTATATTCAGTTACGGTGCTCCTGCAGATTCATTTACCTATGATGCATTTAATCAAAATGATCAGGTTGAAGGGATAGCAGCAGGTCCTGACAACCACCCTGTAATTACAGGGTTCAGCTATACAGATGATACGTATGTAGAAGATTACTATACTCTGAAACTTGACAAAGATGATTTTTCCGCTGTTCCTTTCTGGGAAAAAACTTTTGACGGAAGTGAAATGAAACCGGATGAAGGAAGGGCAATAGCTGCGGACAGCAGTAATAACGTCTTTGTTACAGGGATTTCCGAGGTCTGGGGCGGCTCAAAGGATACTGTTGACATGTATACACTTAAATATGACTCCAGTGGATTTGACAGCTGGTCACCGCAATACAGATATGACAGTGGAGAAGATGATACTCCTATAGATATAGCTGTGTCAAATAACAGCGGCAATGTTGTTGTTGTGGGATATGTTAATGATGGTGCAGGCAATAATAATATTTTAGGAACATATTTTTTAAGCAATGATGACCTGGATGACGGCACTGTTGTCTGGGAAACGATGCTGTATACAGGAACAGGTGATAATCAGCCCAATGCAGTTGCATTTGACAGCTCCGGCAATATTTTTGTAACAGGGTATGTAAACGGAACAGGTACGAAAACAGATATGTTTACTGCTAAATACAGCGCTGCAGACGGCACACTGCTGTGGCCGTCTGAGGTTATATATTCACCCAGAAATGGTTTTCACACTGGAGTGGCGCTGGCTGTTGACTCTGGCGGTGATGTATATGTTACCGGCTCTGAGACCAACACAAGCGGTGACAGGGATTATTATACTGTTAAGTACAGCGGGTCGGACGGTTCAATTGTAACAGGCTGGCCTGTACCATTTGCTTCTTCAAATAATGGTGAGGACTATCCTGCTGCTATAGAGATTGATCCGATTGACGGCGATATTGTTGTTGCAGGAACATCCGGCTTTGTCACTGCAGCATCTGACAGTGATTTTCATGTTATACGTTATCATACGGACGGAACCGAGGCGTGGGTACCTGCCGGCGGCAGACTGCTTGACAGGTTTGGTTCTGATGAAATAGCAAAAGGTATGGTAATGGACGGGTCAGGAAATATTCATATTGCAGGTAATGCAAAGAATGGTGCTTATGATGATGCGCTTTCAGTTGAATATGATTACCAGGGACTGTTTATGGGCGGTACTGATTATGCAGGAGCTGACGGTAAGAATGAGGGCGTTACAACTATTGCGATCAATAACAAGGGAGAGGCTTTTGTGGGTGGTTTTACAACTATTGACGGCGTACCGCTTACAAAGGATTACATGGTATTTAAAGTTGCCAAGAATCCTCTTACGATTGCAGCTCCGTATCCTTTGACAGCAACGATCTACTATACCCAGGTCGTGCTTAACTGGCTTGATAATTCGGATGTTAATGACGAGTATATTCTGCAGAGAGAAAACGGTGCATGCTCTTCCAGCACCCCATGGGATCCGGGTGATACTATTTACACATCCGGCCCTAATGACATTACTTATCCTGATTCAGGGCTGAATAAAGGTACTACTTACTGTTACAGGGTAAAGGCTGAGATATCAGCTTCAGGCGTATCATCGAGATGGGTTGAACTTACTGTTACAACTCTTATACCTCCAAAACCTGTCATTACAAACGTAACAGCGATAAACACTACGGAGATAGAAATAAAGTGGACAGATACGACACTGAACGAGGATGTGTTTACAATACAGAGATGCGATGCTGACACTTATGCCTGCGATCAGGTTGTTGATGCGGAATTTGTAACTGTAGGTACTCAATCAGGAGAATCGGGTTCTATAGGCAATACACTGACATTTACTGACAATACAGCATGTTATGGCGGAAACTACAAGTACCGCATTAATGCAACTAAAAATACCCCAACCCCTAATGTATGGACTTCTGACTGGAGCGATACATCAAACGCCGTTTCGACCGCTTCCATTACTGACCCTGACGGTCTTTCAGTAACAAGGGTTTCCGAGCTTGAGATTATGCTTGAATGGAATGGCAGAACAAGCGATGAAACAGGTTTTAAGATACAAAGATGTAATGGCGGTGCATCTGCTCCATGCAGTACGTTCAGCAGTGACATTGAATATACATTCGATTCATTTGCCGACAACATGAACGATGTAATGGTACTGCATATGGAAGAGTCATTATGGGATGGAACGCCGGATCAGATTATTGACAGCTCTGTGCTGGGTGTTAATCACGGCACTTCAAACGGCGCCACATCAACTGCAGATGGATATTTTGGAAGAGGAGGAAATTTTGACAGTGGCAATTATGTCACGGTGCAGGATGATTCAAGTCTTGATATTTCTGATGTAGTTACCATTGAAGCATGGGTGAGGTTAGATTCTTATACAGGGACATGGAATCTTATTGCAGTAAAGGGCAATACCAGCACAAACAGGAATTACGGCCTTTGGGTGGAAAACACAGGTGATATCCTGCTCTCATACTATAATGGAGGATATAAAAGTTATAACCCTACAGGACCGAACTTCACACTCGGAGCATGGCATCATATAGTAGGAGTAATCGATGTAGCAAATGACTATTGGGCTATTCATCTTGATAAAGCAAAATATGAGCAGTCCGGTGCAGGCCTTGTTGACATGCTTGCGAACAATGAAAGTCTGTATATCGGGAGCAGGACAGGCACATGGAATCTTGACGGTACAATCGACGAGGTCGCAATTTATAATCGCGCCCTGGGTGACTCTGAAATTGCCCAGCACTTTGACCACGGCCCTCAGTCTACTGTTAAAAAGAGATATTTTGATTCGGATTTTCCAAGCGCTGACATGTATTACACATACAAACTGTTTGCATTCAAGGACGCCCCTGCCTGTGACCCTGATCCAAACGGATGGGAAACAGGCTTTACAACTGAAGAAAATGCAAAGGCTGTACTTGAACCGCCTGTGCTTGATAATGTAACTGCGCAGAATACAACTGATACATTGATTGAATGGACAGACAAGACGACATCTGCTACAGGCTATACAATTGAAAGGTGTCTTGGCGACTATAACACCTGCGGTTCTTTCTGTTCAGTAGCAACCGGAACTTCATGCTACCTGGATTCTGACTGCCCGGGTGCTGAAACATGTGTTCCAAAATTCACAGTAGATCCATCATTTACTGCCACTATAAATGATCCTGATATAACAACATATATAGATACAGAAGGGTGTCCTGATTCTGATTATTCCTACAGGGTGATGTCTGATGGCGACGGCATTAAATGGACACAGACCTCTCCAAGCAATGTACTGGCAGACAAAACTGATGCTATAACCAAACCGGTTATTATAAATGTTACAACGGATTCTGAAACACAGTTACTGGTTGAGTGGGATTTTGCCCCGCCTGCCCATGATGAGACAGGTTATATAATTGAAAGATGCGAAGGCAGTACCTCGTGTACAAGCTGGTCTACGATAGCCCTTGTTGATCCAGATGATCTAAAAACAGTACATAATAGTGCTCTTGTGCTCCATATGGATGAGGATCCTGCCTGGACCGGCGGAGCGGGTGAAGTAGAGGATAGCTCGGAGTTTGGTAACAACGGCCAGGCAAAAAATGGCGTTTTAAATGATCAGCAAGGTCGTTTCGGAATGGCAGGCAATTTTGACAGCAGTAATAATCATTATGTTGAAGTCCCTCACGATAACAGCTTAAACCCTGACCAGAGATATTTTACAGTTGAGGCATGGGCAAAGAGCAATACACCATACCTGTGGAACAGCAGTTTTAATCTTATTGGTAAAGAGAACAGCACATACGGATACAGGCTTTATGCCTCGTCAAATACACAGAACGTAGGCTTTGTCATTTACTTTTACGACAATAACAATAACATCAGGAGTGACGGAGCAACTTTTACTCCTGACCCGCCGTTTGATTTTGATATAACAGAGTGGCACCATTATGCCGTTGTATTTGACTATGACACCTTTATTTTCTACGTTGACGGTATAGAAGACCATAGAGAAGCTCTTTCCTATACCTTTGACAGGTACAGGGAAAATACATATGCTGTTAATATCGGAAGGGACGGCAGCGCTTATTTTAACGGCCTTATTGATGACGTTGCTGTTCATATGGATGCCCTGAGCCCTTCAGAGATCAACAGGCACTACAGGCTTGGTGCACAGTCTCATGTCAACAAACATTATCTGGATACAGGGCTAACCACCGGACAGACCTACAGGTACAGGATATCAGCCTATAAGACTACCCCTCTTTGCCCGGGCGGTCAGTGGTTGACTATAAGTGATCCAAGTGAACCTGTTGACAGTGAGCCTGTCAGTGCTGTACTTGCTCCGACAAACCTTGTTGCTACGGCCAGTGAAACCAGTACCACTGATATAACGCTTACATGGGATGACAATACAACGTCAGAGGAAGGATTTACAATAAACAGGTGTGACTCTGCGGGGTGTGATCCAACATCAACAGTGGATAAAACATTCGACATACCGCGTGCATTACCGGCAGACGCATTATCACGGGATAATGAGTCATTTACTGACAGTACGGTCTGCCCGGGCGTAACTTACAATTACGCTATACAGGCTTATGATAATGCACCCGTATGGACTACTTCATGGGATGTATCAAATGAGCCAACAACCCTTACAATGACTGCACCTTCCAATATGAATGCATTATTGATATCAGAGACGCAGATAGACGTTGACTGGACGGATAACACAGATGATGAGACGAGGTTTGAACTTGAATGGTGTGATGTGGCTTCAGCCTGTGATGAACCTGCTGACTGGACTCCGGTCACTCTTGCTGTTGCAGCTGATCTGGATACAGTAAACGGAGACCTGGTGGTACTTCATATGAATGAGGACGAATGGATAACAGGAGCAGGCGAAGTCAAGGATTCCTCAAGATATGACAGCAGTTATCCAGCGCGGTATTACAGTGGAAACGGTGATGAAAATGACGGCGAAGCATTCGGAACTGCTGTTCCTGTAGATGGCGGACTGTTTGGAAATTCAGCAAGTCTGGACGGCAATAGCGATTATATCAGAATTCCTTATGATACAGGCAGTTTTGATACACAGGAAGCCATTACTGTTGAGTTCTGGGCAAATAGCGATGTTGCAACATGGCCCGGTCAGACAAACCCGCTTACCAGGTACAATTTTTATGAGTTCTGGGGCGATAACGGCAATAAGAACATAAAGTTCAGGTTCCGTACAGGGAATGGCTCAGCAGACGTTATATATACATTACCTGCTATTACAGGCTGGCATCACTATGCAGGTGTGTATGATGGTGCTTCTTCAACACTTAAACTATATGTTGACGGCGGTGTTCCTAAACAGACAAAAACACTGAAGGGTTATGGATATCATTCAACACGGTTTATTGAAGTAGGCACGTATTCGTCATATTATGTTGACGGCCTTATGGACGATGTAGCGATTTATAACCGTGCGCTGACAGATGCAGAAATAGACAGGCATTTTAGGCTCGGAGTTCAGTCCTATTATACAAAGAGATATTCAGATACAAATGCCCAGATGAATGTCACTTACAGGTACCGTGTACGTGCATTCAAGGACGCACCGTTCTGTACTACTCCTGAAAGGAGATATACTGATTATGTTGAATCAACTCCGGATATACCAGTTCAGCCAAAGGCACCGGATCAGGTTACAGTTGACATAGTCCCTGCAGACGGTACAAGCGAGATAGAGATTACGTGGCGTAACAATACTTCCGGCGAAGATGAATATGAGATTCAGAGATGTATCGGTGACTATAATGCATGCGGTTCTTTCTGTTCTGTTACAACCGCAACTGCCTGCAGTACAGACGCAGATTGTCCTGTCACTGAGACGTGTGTGGAAAACTTTACATTAGACGCACCGGCATTTACTGTAACTTCAGCGCCAAGCACTTCATTTACAGACGATACTGCATGTCCGGGCACAATGTATACTTACCGCGTCAGGGGTAGGGACACGGATGTATGGGGTTATACGGGCTGGAGCATAATGGACAGTAACAGTGACGACCAGACAGACAGCCCCGCTGCCACCACTGCTACTCCAAAATTGGCACAAGCAGTTTCAGAGATGCAGATAAGCCTGCAATGGAGTGACACTAATTATGACCATGCAGGATTTAATATATACAAATGTCTGGGCGACTCATGTACACCTGCCTATTTAACATCTGTAGCTTCAAATGTTTTTACATATCAGGATATGGGACTTATTCCGGCAACGCCGTATACATATAAAGTAACTGCTTATAAAACAGCTCCTGCCTGTAAAGGCGCAGGATGGGAAAACAGCGGTGTCACAGACACCGAATACACTGATCCTGCTGTTAAACCTACAGGTCTTACTGCAGTTAAAGACAATACCACAGATATCACACTTAACTGGACAAACAATACGGACCTTGAAACTGGAATTGTCATAGAACGCTGTAACGGTGACTGTATGCTCGGCGGAACATTTGGTTACCTGAACGCTGCGCCTGCAGGCGCCACAACATATACAGACACTACTGCATGCTATGATTCTACCTATACGTACCGTGTAAAAGCAGTTTTTCAGGGCCTCTCTGAACATGGTTTAGGATGCTGGACAAACAGGGTTAAGATAAATATAGCAAACTTCAGTACAGATTACAGGATGAATATCGATGTTGACGCTGACGATTATCCGGGCATGCAGTCTGATTTCAGAGATGTAAGGTTCTATGATGACACTACCGGACTTGAGCTGTCTTACGCTATAGAATACATTGAATCAAGTACCAATGTTGCGTCAATTATATTTGAGACATTAAAAAATAATGATATTTACATGTACTACGGCAATTCCAATGCAACAAGTGCAAGTGATATATACTATTTCTATGAATTTTATGATGATTTTAGAGGCACAGAGATTGATACATCAAAATGGGTAGAGGTTGACTTTATTTACAATCAGCCTGACGGCCTGATAACACAGAATGACGGCCTTCAGCTGGCTGGGAGCGGTTCAAGATGGACTACTGCACTTGTATCTAGTGAATCAAATGAATTTGTAAGGGCTAACGGCAGGGAGATATACGCAAGGTTGACAACCGGAGCAGACACTAATAAAAGTTTTATGCTTGGATGGAACAAGAACCAGAATGATTTTGATCTCAGCCCGATCGAAAAAGAGTTCAGACATGGTCTTTGGTTCTATAGCCGTAATTTTTATGCAAACCACGGTGCAAGCACCCCATTTTATAACAACTCTTCCAGCGACACAGGCGATAATTATCTGGTGAATACGGAATATGAGGTCAGAATTATGCTGAAGAGTTCAGGGGCAACATACCATGTAAGAAGTGATGAAGATGGCGCTTATTCTGACTGGGTACAGATATATAACTATTCAAGCATCAGCACAACACCTTTACGTATTGGCTTTGGACAGCTAAACCATAGTGCTACTATACATTTTATAGGTGTAAGGAAAGATTATACATATGTAAGCCCGGGGCCGAGCATATCGTCTATGGGTTCAATAGAAGACATTACTGATGTAGGGGGCCCTGCAGGTCAGTGCCCGGATGTTTTTAGCAATGAGTGGTTTTCAGCTGTTTCTGATCCGGCTTTTGATAAAACAGATAATATAATTGACCCGACAGACCTTTCTGCAGCTGTACTGGGTAATGCCCAGATAGACCTTGGCTGGAGCGACACAAATAATGATGAGACAGGCTTTAAGATAGAAAGATGCGACTTGCCGTCATGTACACCTGCTACTTATGCAGATGCAGACGGAGATAATATAAGCACATATTCTGATACAGCCATATTAACGTCTGTTGATTATAACTACAGGGTAAAGGCATATAAGCTATCCTCAGGATGTTCTGTATGCGGTCAGCCTGCATGTAAATACATAGTCGCAGACGATGAATGGATATGGGAAAGCGGCGCGTCCAATGAATTCAATATACTGTCTGCACCTGCAGCGCCTACAAATCTGCAGGTCACACCTGATGGTTCAATGAAAATGGATCTTTCATGGAGTCATAATTTATCAGGTGTAGACGGATTTGAGATCTTTGTACTGGTGTCCACATCAACATATGCATTAATAGGAACAAGTACGGATAATACCTATACTGATGCTATAAGTCTTCAGCCTGATACAACATATACATATAAGGTAAGGGCCTACAAAGGTACTCTGACAAAATCTGATTTTGCAGGCCCTGTATCAGCTACAACGGATGTTTTTGACCCGCTGCATGATACATGTGTAGCGCCGTAGAAAAGGGCTTAAATATAATTTGCAATACGGGAGGAGGTGCCTTGATGAAAAAGAAATATGTACCGCCTAAAATAGTGGGAAGAGCCTCGGTTCATCCTTGCTAAAGATAGCATCCCGTGTATGTATGGCAGGAGATTTTCTCATATATGAGAGATTTCCTGCCATATTCATTTGAATGTTATGATGTAATACTGAAAAACGGCATATTTCTTTGCACCCCGTTAGAATGATCCGCGGCTCGAAGCGAGTCTCGCGAAGAGTCGCATCGACTTGCCACGGAGATGAAAACATTTATTTCCTTTATAGTGAACACTGGGGTTACCTCATTAGAGCTTTAGTTCTTCTAACGGGGTTTACTTTAAGTATCTATAAGGCTCTATACGGCGTTTGTAAGGCATATTGATAAATAGTATAATTATTCATTATTATTTTAATGCTTGAATATAAATAAGAAAGACGAAAAACAGTGAAAAAAACATCTCTTGTTACCTGCATGCTGATTTTTTTGCTGATACAAATGCCCTCTTTTGCAGAAAGGGCAGTATCAGGCAGCATTTCAGGCAGGTTTGTAATAAAACAGGGAGAGACTGTACAAGACGGTATGGTGTTTTTTTATAGTGTTAATAACGGGCCGCCGCCTGCACCTCAAAAATACTGGAGTTTACCCGAACATGAAAGTTCTTTTGCCAGTGATGGAAAATTTTATACGAAGATACCTGAAGGCAGATACTATATTCTGGCCATAATAAGGGCTTCAGGGGAAACCGGAACTGAACCACCGGCAAAAGGGGACTATCTGTTCATCGGTAGTAACAAAAAAGGGACGCCAAAAACATACCGCATACAGTCTGGCAAGCACCTGGATATCGGAGTTATTTCAGATCCAAAGCCCTTTAAGGGTATGCAGCGGGATAAGGTAACTGCCATTAAGGGCACAGTATATGACAGGAGTGGAGATACTGTGAAGGACGTGATGGTTTTTGCAGGTCCTTCTTCAGACAGTCTGGTTCATCCTGTTTATTTATCGCAAAGAACAGGGCCTAATGGGAAATATATACTTTATCTTGAGGGCGGAAACTATTTTTTGGGAGTATTTTATGCTGGAGAACTTCCTGATAACGGCATAAGTAGAAATGAATATATTGAAGAAAAGATGGTCTCCGTAGATACAGAAGAAATTAAAAGAGGTGTTGATATAAGAGTAAAAAACTGGTAAAAATTATTTGTTGTCTCAAATCAATCCCTTCCATGTTAATATTATGATTATAAACCTGAACACAGATGTAAAAAAGATAATTATTTATGGAGAATAAAAGGAGGAGAAAGATGAGAGCAGCCAGAATGTTAACAGTCTTTATAATGGTTTTATTGTTAGTCCAGTCAGTGTATGCCCAGGAAAAAAAGACCGGGCGCATCTCAGGGCAGTTGATGATAAAGGACGGAGGGCCAATGTCAGACGGAGCAGTTTTTTTCTTTAATGACAAAGCTGGTCCGCCGCCTTCATCTAACAGATACTGGAGGGTTCCTGACGTTATAGGCTACCTTGATGCTGAAGGAAAATTTTCTGTAGAACTTCTTGAAGGCAAATACTATATGGGAGCTGTAAAAAGAATAGGCGAGAAGAAGGTAGGACCACCTGATGAAGGAGATTATTTCTATATCAACGAGGACAAAGAAGGGAATCCAGAGGCATATATTGTTAAGGCAGGCAAGAGTGTAAACATAGGCGTCAGGGCTGAGGCAGAGCCGTTTAAAAAAGAAACCCCGCCGGACATTACAGCCATTAAGGGCACTATATATGAAATGGGTCAAAAACCTGTTGAGGGAGCAATTGTTTTTGCATATCCTTCACCTAATATGCTCGGATTACCTCTTTTTGTATCTGACCGGACGGGAAAAGACGGAAAATACCTGCTGAAAGTAAGCCAGGGTGGAAAATATTATCTGAGAGTACGGGATCTTTACGGCGGCGGACCGCCTGTGGCCGGAGCTGTTATGGGAGCATACGGAGAAAAAGCCCCTGCTGCTGTTGAAGTAAAAACAGGAAATATTGAAAAAGGTGTAGATATTACTGTCTTAAGACAGCCTGAAAGAGGGCCAAAAGGAAGGCAGCCGGGCAGGTTTTGATCTGAGAAAACAAAACAATTCGGAATAAATAAAATATATGTTTATTAAAAAAATGAAAATAAAAACTATAGGAATACTGCTTTTACTTTTAACCATGTATCCTGTTTTTTCTCTGGCTCACGATATAAAGATTGAAGGCAGGATTTTTACTGAGTCGGCTCCGATGAAGGACGCAAAGGTTTTTGTATATAAAAATTACAAGGACATTAATGCTGAAAAGCCTTTTTTAGTATCAAATCCTTCTGACGGGCAGGGAGTATATAGTATCAAACTGCCTGCCGGAGAATATTACTTTATTGCCAGGGGTGAAAAGGAAGGGAAAGAGTTTTTTGCATATCACGGGAATAATCCTATACCGGTTGAGAAGGAAAATATCTGGCTTAGTTTGATGATAAATGAGAGCAAACCTCCTGTTTATTCAGACGGCGATATGCTGCTGAAAGGAGTTGTAACCTATAAGGGCAAACCTGTAACAGACGCATATATCGCTATTTATACGCCTGAAACAAGGTCATTTAAAGGACTTGGGTACAGGACAGAATCCATTAACCGTGACGGCACATTCAGTCTCTCCCTTCTTGAAGGCAGATATGTCATTATTGCAAAAAAAATGCAGGGCGACAAAATGATACGGCCTCTCAAAGAGGGAGACCTTTACTGTTATTATCCGCAAAACCCTGTTGAGATCCGAACAGATAAAACAGTCGGTATCGAAGTGCCCTGCTATCCCAAAGGGGACAGAATTTCTTTTGTTGATGTGCCGGTGATCAAAGAAAACGATTATATGAGCGTATTGGATTTAACTGAAAGGTTCAAGTCAGGTTTTAAGGGTAAGGTAAGGGACCTTAAGGGGAACCCTGTTGCCGGGATATATGTATTTGCCTACAGGAGCAGGGCTGCTGTTTTCCTGTCGTTTCATATAAGTCAGGGAAGCGAATATTATGGTATTACAGATAAAGATGGAAATTATAATATTCCTGTAGACTCTGATGGTGATTTTCATATTGTTGCCAGAGACAGACTTGGCGGGGCACCACGCGCTGGTGATGTCTATGGTGTTTATGACGGGAGCCCTGATTATAAGGTTCAGTTAAAAAAGGGGCAGGTTGTTGAGAATATCGATATTGTTGTAGGAAAAACCGACGCTAAAGCATTCAGAAACAAGCCTGAGGACGTCCTGGAAGTTGACAGCCGCGATTATAAGACAGACCACATAATAGACAGAGATACAGTGTGGAAAGGCAATATCACAATAAATGGAAGGGTATCGGTCAAGAGGGGAGTAACACTTACAATAAGACCCGGTACTGTTATAAGGTTCAAAAGGATTGACAGGGATAATAACAGGGTTGGAGACAGTGAGATAATGGTTCAGGGAAACATAATAGCCCGGGGTACAAAAGAGAACAGGATCACTTTCAAATCTGCAGAAGAAAAACCAAAACCAAAGGACTGGTCATATATACTGCTTTTAGCATCAGGAGCAGAAAGTATTTTCGAGTACTGTGAATTTCAGCATGCCTTCTCCGGAATACAGGCGATTTATGCAAATACGAGTGTAACTGACAGCATTTTCAGAGAGAATCATGAGGGTATTCGTTTTACCAGAGCAAACGCAGTCCTTGAGAATAATGGATTTTTCAATAATGATACAGCTATCCGGCATACAATTCTTGAGGGAGAGGTGATTATAAATAAGAATCTGATAAGAAATAATGATATCGGGATAATATTCCGGCAGGCGCATATAAACACTGTTGATTTTAATAAAATACCTGAGATTGTGGAAAATCTGGAGGTCAAAGACAATAATATATATGATAATCACAGATACAATGTTAAATTGGGTGACGGACAGATTATGGATGTTGATGTTATAGGCAACTGGTGGGGAAGCAGGGAAAATGAATATATTGAGGAATACATATTCGACAAGAAACAGGATGAAGAGCTTGGGAATGTAGTTTATTCTCCATACAGAACAGGTCTGGTTAAGGATGCCGGGGTAAGAGACAAAATGTAGCCCTGAGTATTTATAAATTTATTTAAATCGTCCAATGAAATTGTAGAAATCAGAATTTAAAGATCAATATTATGCATATCTGGAGATGCGTTGATCTATGTTAAAAAAATCAACAATATGTTTAGCTCTTTTTATATTTATACTGACTGTAAAACATATTTCTGCACAGAGCGCTGGAACAGGAACAATATTCGGCAAATTTGAAGTTGAGGCCGGTAAGTCAATGAAAGAGAACTGGAAGGTATACTTTTATAACGTTGATTCAGGCCCACCACCCTCGGAGGACAAGTACTGGCGGGTGCCAGACCATATAGATAGTGTTGACAGCGAGGACAGATTTTTTGTAGAACTCCCTTCGGGTAAATATTATGCGGCCGGACTTAAAAGGGCTTCAGGGCCTGGCATAATTGGTCCTCCCCTGAAGGGGGACCTTCTTACAATGAGCGTTGATGAAGAGGCCGGGCTTAAAACACATACTGTCATAAAAGGCAAAAGAACTGACACAGGTATATTTAAAATAGCAACAGTATCAGAAGGTTGCGGCTTTAAAATGAGTGAAGACATTACCGCTATTACAGGTGATATCCTTGACAATGATGGATATCCTGTAGAAGGCGCATTAATCCTTGCGTATTTGGATATGGCTTCAATGAGAGGGAAGCCGATGTTTGTATCTGCCAGAACAGTCCAGGACGGTAAATATATAATAAGGTTCAGTAAAGGAGGAAGGTACTACTTTAAGGTTAGGGTTGTTAACAGAGGCGGACCGCCTATGACCGGTGAAATTATTATAAACGGCTACGGGAATAAAAAAACTTCTCCTGTTACTGTAAAAACAGGCGAGATCAGAGATGGTATAAATATAAAATTAACGGGATTATCAGGCTCGGAAAACAAAAGGCAATAATTTGGAACAGGTATCCCGGGAAATACACAGTATATACTGAAGCAGAAGAAAAGATGAAAAATAACCAGTGGTAAATTAAGAATCTGTTATGTTAAAATACTTAAAATATCTGGAGGTTTATAATGAGAAAGATAAAATATGTTCCACCTAAAATAATCGGCAGTGCATCTGTTCATCCCTGTTAGAGACTTTAGGGATAAATGTGAACAGGTCTTGTGCTGTTTTCGGGCAGTGCTTTTAAAACCCTATGATAATTTTATCAATTGCCCTTTTATATCATCAGATAGATCCCTCACGTGAAAAAATCTCTTTCTTTAAATAAAAATAAGCATTCAACTTGCAAGTCAAATAAAAACACACTTCTTTTAATTCTCTCCTTTCTCTTTATTATCTCCGGAAGTGCATCAGCGCAATTTACAGATACAGAAAACTGTCTATTGTGCCACAGATACCCTACGCTTGGCAGATATGACGACAAAACCGGTGAAAAAAGGGTCTTTTATATTAATGATGATAATTTTGCAGGTTCCGGTCATGGAAAGATAAGGTGTACGGAATGTCATATCGGTCTGGATAGTATTCCGCATCCTGAAAAGGGTAAAGTTGATTGTTCTGTAAAATGCCATATAATTGATCCGGATACAAAACAGAAATTTTCCCATTACAAAATGGTAAAAAAATATAACGTCAGTGTCCACGGGAAAGGAACTGAGGAAAACCCTAAGCGCAATGCAGGTGACTTACCCACATGTCAGTACTGTCATGATAATCGTATTTATGACCATCAGGAAGAGTCTGAGCAAGTTAAATGGTTGAAAAGAAGCCAGAATGAAATTGTAGCTCTGTGCTCGAGCTGTCATGCTGACAGGAAAAAGATGGCACGTCATAATCTTGAGGCCATTGATAATTACAAGGATACTTTCCACTGGGAACTGCTGAAATATGGTGTAGAAGATGCTCCTGACTGTCTTGACTGTCATGTGCCGCTGGGCTGGTCTTCTCATGATATAACTAGCGTTGACCATCTGTCTTCGCCTATTTATCCTGCAAATAGAATAAAGACCTGCGGTAATCCCGGAGGTACGCAAAAATGTCATCCTGATGCCACTGACGACTTTGCCACGGGCAAAGTGCATACATATGGAATTAAGGCACAGCTTTTAAGCGAGAAAAGTATTTTTGACGTTGAAGGGAGATTTAAAGCCCTTATGTCAAAGCGGACAACGGATAACCTTAAGGAAGAAGATATATATCATTATATTATTCTTGAGGCACTTAAACTGTTTTATAAAATAATGATAGCCGCTGCAATAATCTTCATGGGTTCTCATCAATTACTGGACTACAGGCGGGTCAGAAGAGATCAAAGATCATTATCAAAGGATAAAAAAGATTTACCCCGTTAGAAGAGCAAAGGTCTTCTAACGGGGTTTACAGCCATGAATAACACAAAAAACAATACTGAAAACACATCTGATAGAAAAGCCGGTAAAATAGAAGATAAAATATATTTTATGCGTCTTAACTATTCAGAAAGAGTACAGCATATAATTTTTGTTTCATGTTTTCTGATCCAGGTTGTTACAGGATTCATGATAAAGACACCTGAAGAGGTGGTAAAAATATTAGGGCAATTCGGCGGTAAGATTTTCTTTTTCAGGGGCATAATGCATCGCACTTTCGGTATTGTTATGATCCTGGTAGCTTTATATCACATTTACTATTTGATATTTAAACCCGGAGGCCGGAGATGGATATCTGACATGATACCAAAGTTCAGGGATCTAAAGGAAATGATCGCTAACTATCTCTATTTGCTTGGAATCAGGGATAAGCCCCCTGAATTTGAACGTTTCTGTTATAAGCATAAAATAGAGTATGGGGCTTTGACATTGGGATTTACATTGATGTCTGTTACAGGAATTATTCTTTGGACCGAGTATAGATGGAGCAGGTTTCTTCTTGATATTGCAACGATAGTTCACGGCATGGAAGCTATTCTGGCCTGTATTGCTATTATCATATGGCATTTGTACGAGATCCATTTGAAACCCAGAAAGTTCCCTATGAGCAGAATGTGGATAACCGGTCTGATGGATGAAGAGGAAATGAAAGAGGAACATCTTTTGCAGTATAAAAGGATCATGGCAGATCCTGAACTCAGGGATATCTATATAAAAAGAAAGAAAGCTGACTAACTGAATTTTGGTGTTAAGGGGTATTTTTAAAAAATAACATGAGTTTAATTAAAAAAACACTTATTTATCTGATAAAGATGGCTTATATAGCTCCTTTTGCCATATTTATCCTGTGGCTGCTTCAGCTGGCATATTTCCCTCATTTGGTATATATCCCAAAATTTATAGAAGCTATGAAGCCCAAAGTTGAGGTTGCAAAAACTGTCACGGAAATTTCAGGTAAGAAAGAAATGATCAAGAAAATTGAGCATCAAAGCGATCCTATACCACGCGGACATTTCCATATTACGGATGAATACATTGAAAGGTTAATTCACCAGCTGGAAACCAATCCCGACCTTTGCCTGAAATGTCATGGAACATATCCTCATAAAAAAGATAAAAAGAAACGCTCTATTCTTAATCTTCATAATGGTTTTATGGCCTGTGAGGTATGTCATGTGCGCAAAGGGCCTAAAGACGATAATATATCCTTTGCCTGGGTTAATCTTAAAACAGGAGAAATATCAATGAAGGTAAAAGGCGGTTACGGCAAGTACCCGGCCAAGATCGTGCCGATAAAACAAATTGCAGGGCGTACTGAAAGGCTGGATGAAATGGTAGCAAGGGAATTTTCGCAGGAATATTTAGAGCTGAAGAACAAATATACGTCGGATCAGCTGGCTGAAGTGAAAAAGGTACATGAACACAACCTGACAAAAGAACCGATAATTTGCAACGACTGCCACACAACAAACGGGTATCTGGATCTTGCAGGCCTTGGATTTTCAAGACATCGTGTCAATCGCTTATCCTCATCTGAAATACCAAATATGCTGCAAAAATATGAGAAATTCTACTTTCCCAGGATGTTTTCCCCTGAATCAATGAAGAAAAGCAAAAAGAAATAAATAGTTATCCTGTTGGGAAGTCCGCTGTTTGCTGTGAATATGATGAGAAAACTCCTTACTGATAAATTGTTAAAAAAAGCATTCCTTCTTATAACATTTATTTTTCTGCTCCCGAATATATCCGCCGGGGAAATAATCAGGGCGGATACTCTATGGAGCGGTGAAATTGTTCTTGAAGAAGACATACTTGTTCCTGATGGTATAACACTTAATATTTCACCCGGAACAGTGATTAATGTTTTGCCGTCTGAAAGCTCTAAAAGTGATCCTGAATATATGTCATCTCTAACAGAGATAACAGTCAGAGGCAGGCTTCTTGTCAATGGCAATGAAAAATCACCTGTAATGTTTCACGTAAAAGATTCGGTCAACCCCGGGATATGGGCGGGTATAATAATCGATGGAGGAACAGTCAGAATGTGGTCCTCTACGATTGAAAATGCTGAGACCGGAATTTATATAGTAAACGGAAAATTAGCACTAAAGGACTCTATTGTCAGAAAAAACCGATACGGACTGTTTGCTTACAGTGAGGCGGCTGATATTCAAATTATAAACACAAATATTACGGAAAACAATTACGGAATATTTAAAATTGATGGGTCTGCAATAAAATACTCCGGAGCTGTTATCAGGGACAATTTTAAGAAGGATTTGTACATTTACGGTAGATCTGACGAAGTAAAGGCTTTATATGAGATAAAAACTGCCGATAGGGGCAGTGTATTTACAAAAAACAGCAGTTCATGTAGGGAAAAAAATATGGACCTGTTAAGGGAATATAAAGCAGAAAACAGGGCTGTCAGTAAAAAATATGAAGACGAAGTACTGATAGGCGATACGATTTGGAGAGGCAGAATATTGATTAACGGATTAATAAGGGTGGCTGAAAATGCGAGACTCATTATTATGCCGGGTACTATTGTTGAATTCAGGAAAAAAGACACCAATGGAGACGGTCTTGGGGAAAACGGTATTTTACTTCAGGGATTGTTTATCGCCAAGGGAAACAGAGCAAATCCAATAATTTTCAGGTCTGCCGAAAAAAACCCGGCCCCGGGTGACTGGAATGCAATCAATATTATAAACAGTGACGGGGCTCAGAATCTGATAGAGTTCACACAGATACAGGACGCCTACAGAGGGCTTCACTTTCACTTTTCAAATGTCATGGTGAACGAATCTGTTTTAAAAAACAATTACAGGGCTATACAGTTCCAGGAATCAGCAGTAGAAATGAGAGGCAATTATATCTTCGGCAATAAAAGCGCTATCAAAGCACGCGATTCGGAAATAGTTTTTAAAAGAAATAATGTCCTTAATAATCTTTACGGAGTAAATTTCTTCCGTACTACTTTGAGAGCGCATGAGAATAATATTGCCGGCAATGCCGACTATGGAATTAGAATAAGGGAAGGCACTACAGATTTACAGGAAAATCTGGTCGATTGCAACAGGCATGGGATTATGATAAATAATTCTTTTTATGGAAAATTTAACAGAAATATAATAACGAATAATTATGAGACTGGAGTATCAATAAAGGACAGCGATAATGTCGAGCTGGGAGGCAATTTTATCCAGAACAGCGGTTTTAACGGTATAAATATTCTGTCATCAGGTGCAGTGATCAAAAATAATCACATTTCGGAAAATGGAGAAAGAGGAATAGGCATACAGTCTTTTTCAGGTGTTATTACTGATAATTCAATAATAAGGAACGGCCTGTATGCTATTGAGAATGAAAGCGAAAAGGATATTTCTGCCGTTATGAACTGGTGGGGTGTCGGTAAAGTGTCGGAGGTTCTATACGATCAAAGGGATGATCCGGAAATTGGCAGGATCAAATTCGATCCGTCTTCAAAACAGCCGCTGCCATATATATGGCCCTTAAAGAGAATCCGTGCCGATATCACGTGGCAGGATATTGTTCAGTTAAAAGAAACAGTTGAAGTGATAGGAGGAGCGACGCTTAAAGTCTCTCCCGGTACAAGAGTTATTTTATCAGAGAATACCGGAATAAAAATATTAAACAGTAAAATACTTTCAATAGGAGAGGAAAATAAAAATATCATATATACATCCTTCAAAAACGATCCGGATCAACCATGGGATGAAATACTTATTGAGCACTCAGACGGAAGTGTATTTTTATACAGCATATTTGAATATGCAAAATGGGCTATGCACAGTCATTTCACACAACTTAAAATATCTGACTCCATATTCCGTAAAAACTATGGTGGATTGAGGTTCAGGAGCGGCCCGCTTGAGGTAACGCATACATTCTTTACAGACAACAAAATTGGTATCAGGTCTTTTAGAGGCAATGCAGCTTTCAGAAAAAATAATATAACCAATAATGAAATCGGTATATTCATAAGGGAAAAAGGCAGCGGTGTTATTTTCAGGAATAATAATATTTACTTAAACAGTTATTACAATATTAGAGTAGGCGATTTTAATATTGAAGACATTGATGCCAGGGAGAACTGGTGGGGTGTCACTGAGCCGGAGAAAGCTATTTTTGACGGCAGGAGAGAGCCCGGAGTAGGGCTTGTAATTTATGAACCATATCTCAAAGAAAAAGTAGTCATTAAGTCAATAAGTCATTAAGTCATTATGTTAAAAAGAACATTTAACAACTATGGGCGATTCATTTTATTTATAACAGTGTTCGTTTTGACAGTTTGTTCAGCGTATCATGCCTATTGTATTGAAACCACTGTTTTTAAGGGACAAGTCCTTGATGCTGAAGGCAATACTGTTGCAGGAGCTGAGATATTTGTTTACGATTCACCTGATACAAGAAGGCCTGCTGATTTTATCTCGTCACGTACTGATGCCAAGGGTCTTTTCAGCATGATCGTTCCTGCAGGGAAATACTGGATAGTTGCAAGATTGAGAAAGGGCGAGAAATACGGGCCTCTTATGATTGGTGATAAACATTCCGGGGAGCCGGTTGAATTCGATCTTCTGCCTGATGAAGTGAATAATATGGATTTTACGGTTGTTGATATAAGAGAGGCTGCCAGACTGATGAAGAAAACAGGAAAAGACTATATGAAGTTAAACGGAATTGTTATTGACAAGGATGGTAATGGAGTTGGTATGATTTATGTTTTTGCCTCCAGGAAAAAGAAGATCTTTGATCTGCCTGATTATATATCCGCATGGACTGACAAGAGCGGGCAGTTCGCACTTTATCTTCTTCCAGGCACTTATTACATAGGTTATGCAAAAGAATTTCCTGCTGCTGAAGAGTACCAAACATTCAAAGAACTGAAGATTAAATCTGATACAGTAAATTTTGATATAGTGGTGTATCCAGATCGCGCCTCAGACAATAATTAATGCTTTTATAAGCTTTCGGTCAGTAACTACAGGGAAAACACATCAAACACGTTAAAATATAAGTATAATTAGATAAGAATAAATACAGCTCCCTGAACGGCTGATAATAATACTGAAAAAACATTCGTAATATATTAAAATATATATATAAATTGAATGTACATAAATAAGGGGACATGAGAAAAACCGGGGAATTAAAATGAAGAAATTCATCTTTATTCTATTGATTTTGTTCCTTAGCAGTCAGCAGTTAGACGCATGTATCGGGAGAATAATCAATATAAGCGTTCTGGGTACATCAAATGAAAAGATGTTAGCCGAACTGGTCTCTGTAATGATAAATGAAAGGACCGGGACTACTGTAAACATCAAGGTTTACAAAAATCTTGAAGAGCTTTATGAAGCAGTAAAAAGGGGCGAATTCAGCATTCTGATAGAAAATACAGACAGGGCTATGTTGATTCTGAAGAGGCCTGCAGAAGAAGATAAAAAAAAGGCATACGCTATTTTAAAAGAGGAATACAGGAACAATTTAAACCTGACGTGGTTGAAGCCATTTGGCTTTTTGTCCGGGGATTCAGGACATGAAGAGATTTATTACTCTCCTGTTGTAAGTAAAGACGTGTTAATAAACTTTCCCGCCCTTCCGCGTGTGCTGAACAAGCTGCATAATATTTCAAGTGACCGTAATTTTAATAAATTTGTCGATTCAGTAAAGTCAGGGGAAAAGATAAAAAGAGTTGCCAGGGATTTTCTAAAAAAGAAGAAGCTTATATGACAAGTTAGAGCAAGGTGTTAAAATTTCTAAAACAGTGGGCTAAATGGCTATATCAATTTCTTTCATCAAGAGTATTGGCCTTAAGCCTTTTTATTATCCTCTGTCTGGTACTGGCCGTAACAACTTTTCTGGAAAGAACAGAACCTTTTCTGTACGTAGTTGTAATACCTTTACTAGTTGTATTATGTGTAAACCTTCTGATCTGCACTCTCGGAAAATTAAGAGCACTTCCTGTCTCGGTACTAATTATACATATCGGTGTAATTATGACACTCCTGGGCGGCGGTATAGGCACCTCGGGATTTGTGGCAACAGTAAATATATATGAAGGTGCCATAACTGACAAGTTCTACAGATGGGACATAGAAGAAGATATAAATATTGGAGTGGAGCTGATGGTAAAAAAATTGCATGAAGAATACTATCCTGTAGCTCTTAAGGTCGGTGTGTTAAAAGGAGAGGAAAAAGCCGGTCTTTTTATACTTAAGACAAGAGAAAGTTTTAAAATTGATAACTACCGCATCAGGGCGGATGAACTTGATGTTCTGTCTAACAATCTGAAATTAAGTGTCTTTGATAATAAAGAGCACATAGGGTTTGCTGATACTTCCGGGGCTGATAACCTTCCTGACGATTTTCCCTTTAAATTTAAACTGGTAGCATATGGCAAAAACCCTGTTTTAAAGAGAGGATGGGCCGATCTGATACTTGTAAAAGGCACTGAGGTTGTTGCTGAAGGGACTACAGAGGTGAACAGCCCGCTTAAATGGAACAATCTTAATTTTCATCTTACATCAACCGGACAGGACAGTGAAGGCAGGACATTTATAGGGATCCAAATAACAAAAGACCCGGGTGTGCCCTATGTTTATACAGGTTTCGGAGTGATAAGTGTTGGATGTATGTTTTATTTTAGAAAAAAATTACGGTCTTTGCGAAAATAAGCGTTAAAAAGGGATAAACATGTCAAACGAACTTGTTATTTTGATGGGAACAGCGGCTGCAATTGGCTTTGTCCATACAATTGTCGGTCCTGACCATTATCTGCCGTTTATTGTGCTTTCAAAAGCAAGAAAATGGAGCGCTGTCAGGACAGGCCTGGTAACAATACTTTGCGGCATTGGACATGTATTCAGTTCTGTAGTTTTAGGCTTAATAGGGATTGCCATAGGAGCTGCTGCTTTTAATCTTGATACAATAGAGTCATTCAGGGGAGATCTGGCTGCCTGGTTTCTTATTATTTTCGGCTTCACATATTTTATATGGGGAGTTCACAAAGCGCTACGCAACCAGCCGCATAAACACCTGCATTTCAATGATAATGGTGAAGGACATGTTCATTCACATGAAACAGGTGGTGTTCATATCCATGATCAGGGGATTGAAAAGCGCAATCTGACTCCATGGGTCCTCTTTACAATATTCTTTTTTGGCCCTTGTGAGCCATTAATACCGCTTGTAATGTATCCGGCAGCCAAGGGCAATATTTACGAACTGACAATGGTTACCGCTATTTTTGGGATAACTACTATCGGAACTATGCTGACTGTAGTTCTGATCTCTTATTACGGTTTGTCTACTCTGAAATTAGGTAAATTTGAAAGATATTCACATGCGGTAGCCGGTCTCGTAATTTTCCTTTCCGGAGGTGCAATCAAATTTTTAGGTCTATGAGAATCAAACCATTTTTAATGCTCCTGGCAGTTTTATTCAGTTCAGGAGTTTTTCTATCCTGTCAGCAGACAGCTCCTTTAAAAACCATAAGGATAGGTTACATGATCTGCAACAGCGAGCAGGAAACACTTGAAAGGTTTAGACCATTAACAGAATATCTGGGTAAAAAGCTTGGGGTAAAAGCAGAAGCGGTTGCTATTGATACCGTAGATTTTACCAGGAAGGTTGAAGGTCTTGATTTTACACATACCAATTCCCTCCTTTATATAATACTGAACAGGTTCCACGGAGTAAGGCCGATGGCAGCTGATGAACAGGGTTCGCTGAAGCACAGGTCAAAGGGTGCTATAGTCACAAACAGGAAAAGCGGTATAAATGAGCTTAAAGATATAAAAGGCAGGAGTATGGTATTTGGGCCAATGCTTGCACCAACAGGATACCTTCAGCAGTATGACCTTATGCTTAAAGCAGGCATTGATCCTGAAGAAGACCTTTCTTTTTATACCATACCGACAGGCTCGTTCAAACATGAAAAGGTTATATACAGTGTGCTTTACGGCAAGTATGACGTAGGTGCATTTCCAATGCTTGATTTTGAGAAGATGATTGAACAGGGGAAGATAAACCCTGAAGATTTTAAAATACTGGCTGAAAGCGAACCCATACCTTATTGTACTTTCGGCGCTACCCAGAGAGTAGATGATTCCCTTTTGAAAAAATTCAGGAATGCCCTGGTTGAGCTGAAAGAAGATGATACAGTTGAGATAGACGGTCAGGTAGTTAAAGTCCTTGATAGGGCAATGCTTGATGGTTTCAAAGAGGTGAAAGACGAAGATTATAATTTAATAAGAGATATAGCGCGGAGAACAAATATGCCGCCTTACCAGAAATACTAATGATGGAAACTCGAAATCCGAAATACGAAATCTGAAATCCGAAACCTGTTTGAATCATTTGGATTTGGAATTTTGAATTTGTTTAGAAATTCGTGCTTCGGGTTTAGAATTTCCACTATTTTTAAGTGATAATTAGTACTTATAAAAAATAGTGATAAAATTATGGACAGACTGGATAAAATATCTGCATTATTTTTGCTTGGCCTGGTCTCAGTGTTTGTGTTTCTGGCCTTTGATTTCCCGGGTGAAGCTGAGGTCAAAAAAGACAATGTTGTTAACAGAGTAACGCCTGGAATGACTTTTGCTGAATTTGAGCCAAGAATAAAAACACTTAAGAACCTTATAGATGCAGGAAATATTGAAAAAGCTGAAGCAATTATTGACGAGCTTCAGGCCGGGTATCCCTATGAAGGTGATATATATATGATCAAGGGAGATATTATGATAAGAAAGCAGGACCCTGTAAATGCCATACGTGCATTCAGAGAGGCTGTAGACTTAAACCCTGATTATTTAGATAAAAAGACCCCGGATTTTCAGGGATACAAGATCAAAGTGGCAATCAAAGAAGCTCGTGAGGAAATTGTAAAAAGGCTTGCAAAGAACCCGGCTGATAAAGACACAAAGAAAGCCAGGAAAACAATGTATTACCTTTTAAGGAGGATAGCAGGTTCCTGTGGATAATAAAAAGTTCATATTAGTCGGCGCTATCATAGGAATAGGAGCTGTAACGCTTTCCTATTTCGGTAATCCTGCGAATACGGGTATTTGCGTGTCATGTTTTATGAGAAATGTATCAGGAGCAATAGGTCTCCATGACAATGTAAGGATGCAGTATCTCAGACCAGAGATACCGGCATTTGTACTTGGTGCTTTCATTGCATCTCTTATTGCAAAGGATTTTAAATCTATTTCTGGCAGTTCTCCTCTTCTCAGGTTTTTTGCAGGTGTTTTGCTTATTGTTGGATGCTCGGTATTTATAGGGTGTCCGATCAAAATGGTGCTCAGGGTTTCTGCTGGTGACCTTTCAGCCATAGCAGGCGTAATAGGGCTTGTTTCAGGAGTATGGATCGGTCTTAAATTCCTGGAAGGCGGTTTCAGGCTTGGAGAGCCGTCAAAAGCTCCGCTTGCAAACGGACTTATTATTCCAATTATGATGTTCATATTTCTTGGGTTTTTGATTTTTAAGTCTCCTTTTATTAATTTCAGTTCAAAAGGCTCTGCAGCTCTGCATGCGCCTGTATGGTTATCACTGGCAATAGGTTTATTGATAGGCTATTCAGCTCAGAGATCGGGTTTCTGCATAACAGGAGGGTTTGCGAGGCTTTTTTTATGGGGGCCTAAAGAAGTAAAAGGATGTCCCAAGTCTACGGGTCTCTTACTGTCAATAGGTTCATTGTTTATTGCTGCAATGTTAGCCAGTATGCTTACAGGCCAGTTTTCTCTTGGTCTTCACGGCCAGCCAAGCTCAAATGAAAGTTATTTATGGAATTTTCTCGGTCTGCTTGTTGTAGGTTTCGGATCAGTGCTTGTAAAAGGATGCCCACTCAGGCAGTTAGTACTTTCAGGGCAGGGGGATTCTGACGCAGGTGCTGCAGTTATGGGAATGTTTGTCGGTGCCACTCTCGTACAGAAGTGGGGGATTGCAGGTACTTCAGCAGGAACTCCTTTTTATGGAAAAATTGCAGTGATTTCTGCGTTAATATTTCTGGTTGCAGCAGGACTGCTTTATAGAGACAGAGATACTGGGCTGGCTCCTGAATTTCAGAGGGGACTTGATTAGAATCTGCAAAAAATGAAAATCAATAAAAAGAATGATGAATGTAAGATCCACGGAAATTCTTCCAAAGCTGTAAATAAAACGCTCTTTTTATTGATACTCTTCTCTTTTTCACTGATAATCTGGCATGTATGGGTTTATGGCCCAACAGGACCCGCCATAAAACCGGGATCAATAGATCGATCATTTCCAGTGCTTTTGGGAGCTGAAATATGGGACCTGATATTTGGCTCACACGGAATTCTTGCGGAACTGCAGGATATCGCCGTATATTTTTTAATAGGTGTACTTCTTGCGGGTCTGATACGCACATATAAACTTGCGATCATACTGAGAAACTCCCTCATTAAATATGGCTTTATAAGTATATTTTTGGCTTCTCTGGTCGGTGTATTAACTCCTTTGTGTGCCTGCGGCATATTAACTACTGCAATTACATTACTGTTTGCAGGTCTGCCATTAGCCCCGGTTATGGCGCTTCTCGTATCTTCTCCTTTAATAAGTCCTTCAGCCTATCTGTTGACTCTAAGCGACCTGGGACCTCACTGGACCGTTATAAGGACTGTTGCAGCATTTTCAATGGGTGTCTTTGCAGGGGTTATTACGCATCTGATAAGGGACAGGGGATTCCAGACAAACACCTTGTTTCTTGAAGGTGTTATACCTGAAGGCGACTTCCATGATCATGACTATCCTGAAGATAATCTGAGATGTAACTGCAAAGAGAAGTTCGGTAACAGGATAGCCCGCAAAACAGATAAAAAATTTATTATATTCTGGGCAAAGTCGTCTGATATGCTTTGGCTGGTAGGGAAATATGTACTGGTAGGAATTTCCATAGGCGCTATTATAGAAAGATACATGCCTTCTGAATGGATATATAACCTTTTCGGACGTGAAGGCAGGCTTAACATCGTATGGATTACATTAGGAACAGTCCCAATATTCCTGCACCAGATCAGTGCATCAAGTATTCTCTATCATATAAAAAGCACTCTTGACGGTACTCTTAACGGAGGGGCCGGTCTGGCTTTCCTTATAGGAGAGCCGGTGACCGCAATACCTACCATGATAATGTTATGGACGATCTTTAAAAAAAGAGTGTTTTTTTTATATATGTTCATTTGTATCGCAGGTACGATCATTCTTGCCTATTCTTTTCAATACCTTGTTTTTGTTCCACATGTTGATACTGATAATCCTATTTTGAGGGGCGTGAGATCAATATCAGGAGGCGGTTCAGCCGTTATAACCAAATCAGATAATAATGTGAAGATCGTTATGGATCCGGGCAGTAAAAGCATAATTGCAATATATGACAATTATATGGATGGAAACGGGGGTATTGTATATGACGCCGGCCACGAAAGATTTCTTAATGCTACAGCTGAAAAGTATGATAACCGTAAATATATAAATAATATTGCAGAATGGCTTGAAGAAAACAATAGTTCTGCCCAGGAGAGAAACATATTGATCTATAATACGGGGCTGGACAAAAGAGAGTTCAATAAAAGCGCACCAGTAATACTTCAGGAAAACAGCCTGTTTCAGGTAAGGATAACTGACAGAAATGAAATGCCTGAGATCTCTGAACAATTGCTTGAGGAATACAGTCAGCTCTGGTTATTTTCAGGAACATCGGAACAGGGGCGTTGTTTTTCCAAGGCCGAACTGGAGACAATAGTAAAATTTTCGGGGGACGGCAGGGGTATGTTGATAGTGGCGGGAAAGCTTAAAGACAGGGCTGAAGAAGATTGTCTTGCGGCTAATCAGATATCAGCCAGATTTGGCGTTAAGTTATCGGGATATGTAGAAAATAAAGAAGAACTTCAGGTATCAGCATTCTTTTACTTTTTCCACAGAGTATCCGAGATACTGGGAAGATTCTACAGGTTTACGACTTAGATACTTAAAGCAGTTTATTCTGCAAAGGCTTTAATGCCTGACTAATAAAATAATCGGAGGCTATCATGAAAAGTTTAATTATAGACATTAAAAAGTTCATAAAATTTAACGAAGAGAAACCTAATAAAGAAACAATGTGGGCGGGTGACACTTCCAGAATCAACCTTATTACTTTAAAGCCCGGCCAGGAGATAAAGCCTCATATCCACGACGGAGACCATATATGGATAATTATGGAGGGTAGAGGAGAGTTCTTGTCATCTGAAATTGAATCTCAGGCAATAGGCACAGGCAAGATTGCTGTTGTACCGGCCGGTGAAGAGCATGGTATAAAAAACTCTACCGGAGAAAACCTGGTTTTTGCATCTATTACAATTTAACTACCGTGAATCGTGGATTGTGAAGCGTGAAGAGTAACAACAAACAACATTTATAAGGACGAGATACGAAGGGCGAGGGACTAGAGACGTTATTCCGAGTATGGAGGAATAAAAATGAGGATATTCAGAAACCCTGATGTAATGTGGAGAGAAGAAGACGAACTGAAGGAAAAGGCCTACAATGACCTTGAAAGCGGGAACGACGTAGAAGATATAGGTACATCCGTACTTTTTGCTGATGGCATTATGCTGTCCCTTAACATTCTGGGTACGGAGATATGGAAAAGATGTGATGGTAAAACATTTGATGAGATAGTCTCTGAACTGGTTCAGGTCTTTGACGTAGATATGGAAGTGCTCAGAAAAGACGCTTCAGGTTTTTTAGCGGAGCTGGAGAAAGAAAAATATATATATTATGAAAAATAACTGGCTGCCGGGCTCACCTCTTACAATAAACTGGGCTGTTACCAACAGGTGTAATTTTAAATGTGATCACTGCTACAGCAGGAGTGACCCGTCTGATGAACTGGAAATCAAGGAGCTTTTGAAATGTATTGAAAAAGTTGCTGACGCAGGAGTACTTTCAATAAATTTTGGAGGAGGAGAACCGCTTTTAAGAAAAGACCTTATGGTTATTGCCCGATTTGCTTCTGAGCACGGTCTAAGGGTTTCAATGAACAGCAATGGATATTTGATCGATAGAACGAAGTCCCGGCAGTTTAAGAATGCAGGATTTAAAAGCATTGGGATCAGCATTGACAGTCATGTTCCGCAAATTCACGATAATTTCAGAGGAATACAGGGCAGTCATTTAAAGGCTGCAAAAGCGCTTATGTATTTAAAAGAAGCAGGGATCGAGACGTCGATTTCAACAGTTATCTGTAAAATAAACCACATGGATATAGATGCTCTGATAAAATTTGCATATGAAAAGGAAGTTAAGCAGTTGAACTTCCACAACTTCAAGTGTTCAGGGCTTGGATATTCCAATAAAGATAAATTAGACCTGAACAGCGATGAATGGAAGGAATTCTATATAAAAGCTATTGATGCCAGAGCAAAGGCAGAAGGAATTAAAATATCACTCGACGACCCTATAATTGCATCTCTTGGAATTAATAACGATAAAGCCCTTGTCAAGGGCAGTATATGCGGGAAATTATCTCTTAATATAAAATCAAACGGAGATATTTCTCCCTGTGGTTTCATACCAACAGTGATAGGTAATATTACTGTAGACGGCATTAAAGCTGTCTGGAAGAATTCCCATGAACTCGCAAAAATGAGAAACAAGGTCCCAAAGGGAAAATGCGTTACATGTTCTCACCTATCAGACTGTCTTGGCGGGTGTTCTGCGAGGGCCCTTGCACTGACAGGGGATATTAATAATCCTGATCCGCATTGCTGGATTAAAGACCGTGAATCGTGAAGCGTAAAGCGTGAATCGTAAACAAACCAAAAACAGATAAAACACAGAATTAACTAACATGCCCTGCTGACTACTAACTGCTAAGATTTAATTATGAAAAATGAACTAATAAACCCGTTCATTGTCTATTGGGATATAGATACATCCCTGTCTGATGACATTATAATTGACCGGATATGTGATGACCTTTTAAATACAAAAGTATTTGTGCTGAATCTAAGAAATATTTCCTCTTCATTATGTTCAAGAACTATTAAAATACTTAACAGACTGAAAAACGAGAATATAAGGACTGTATTAACAGTAAAAGGGGCCTTTTTCGGGCAGTCGGACTCTGACCTTTTAAAAGGGCTTGAGTTTAAACGCGTATATATAGAAATGGATTCTCTACAAATGTTAAGGTCAAAAACAGGAACTATCGGAGAGATTGTAAGGCATGGGCATTCAGCCGGTATTTCTATATGTATAAGCAAGGAGAATTTTGGGCATATACCTGAAATTATTAAATTTTGCCTTAAAAACAGAATAAATAATATTGAATTTTCAATACCCAGAGCAGACGACAAAAAGATTTACTATCCCGGTAATAATGATATCATGTGGCTGTCAAAGGAAATAAAGAAAATACCGATGGATGAAATGGATCTGAGCATTCATGACCCTTTTCTCTGGGAAATTATCCTTAAAAGAGCCAATCCTGACAATCAGGGCTGTAACGGAGCAAAGACAATGGTATATATTTCTGAAAACCTTGATGTCACACCTTGCCCGGTTCTTCCGGTTGTTATAGGCAGCCTTAACAGTCAATCTTTAAAAGAGATATTTTTGTCAGAAAAAAGAAGTGATATCAGAAAAAGCTTATCCAACCCACCCCATGAATGTGAAGGATGCAGTCTTATCGCAACATGTATAGGAGGATGCAGAGGAAGAACCCTTGTTTTGAGCGGGTCTATCAATAAAAAAGACCCTGCCTGCCTAAAATAATTCTTTAGTATTCAAATATACTGAATCGGATCAATTATTACTTCTTTCTCTTGTTTCTCAGTTGTGCCTGCGCGGCCGCAAACCTTGCGATAGGCACCCTGAATGGCGAACAGCTTACATAGTCAAGCCCTATGTTGTGACAGAACTCGACTGATTTCGGCTCACCTCCGTGCTCTCCGCAGATACCGAGTTTAAGGTCTTTTTTAACCTTCCTGCCTTTTTCCACTGCTATTTTCATGAATGCGCCGACACCTGTTTGATCTATAGAGACAAAGGGATCATCTTCCAGTATTCCTTCTTCCACATAGTAGGGCAGAAATCTTCCGGCATCATCTCTTGAAAGGCCGAATACTGTCTGCGTTAAGTCATTGGTGCCGAATGAATAGAAGTCGGCAACCGCTGCGATCTCATCGGATGTTACACATGCGCGAGGCAGTTCGATCATGGTTCCAATAGTGTAGTTAACATTGATCTTTGCTTTCTTCTGCACTTCATTTGCAACATTAATAACTACCTCTTTCATAGCTTCGAGTTCTTTTACATGACTGACGAGGGGGATCATGATCTCAGGGATCACTTTTACTTTTTTCTTCTTAAGTTCGCATGCTGCTTCCATTATGGCCTGTACCTGCATTGCATATATCTCCGGATATGAAACTCCGAGACGGCAGCCGCGATGGCCGAGCATGGGATTGAACTCATGGAGTGACTCGTTCTTTGCCTTGAGCTGAGCGAATGGTACTCTCATACTCCGGGCAAGCGCCTGAAGATCTTTGTCAGTATGAGGAAGGAACTCATGGAGAGGAGGATCAAGCAGTCTGATAGTGACAGGAAGTCCCTTCATTTCTCTAAATACTCCGAGGAAGTCCTTTTTCTGGAACGGGAGAAGCTTTGCAAGCGCCTTCTGTCTTCCTTCCAGTGTTTCAGAGAGGATCATCTGGCGTACCGCCTTGATCCTGTCCGGTCCGAAGAACATATGCTCTGTCCTGCAGAGACCTATACCTTCTGCACCGAACTTCAGTGCTGTCCTGCAGTCTGCTGCTGATTCAGCATTTGTCCTTACATTAATGAACCTGAACTGATCAGCCCATATCATAAGCTGTTTGTACCATTTATTGTAATCAGGGTTAGCAGGGTTGAGTTTGAGCTGTCCTTCATAGAATGTGCCCTTTGTTCCATTAAGGGTTATCCAGTCCCCCTGTTTTATGGTTTTTCCGTTAACAGAAAGGGATTTATTTTTTAAGTTTATATTAAGAGCAGAACATCCGACTATGCAGCATTTGCCCCAACCGCGTGCAACGAGCGCCGCATGGCTTGTCATGCCGCCCCTGGCGGTGAGGATTGCCTCAGCTGCATGCATACCGTGAACATCTTCAGGAGAGGTCTCGCTCCTGACAAGGATGACCTTCTCTCCCTTCTTTGCCCATGCTTCTGCGTCATCAGCCGTGAAGACGATCTTGCCTTTAGCGCCTCCCGGTCCCGCAGGCAGCCCTTTAGCAAGCATCCCGGCCTTTTTCTCTGCAGAAGGATCGACACTTGGATGAAGGAGTTCGTCTATCTGATCCGGTCTTACGCGGAGCAAAGCAGTTTCTTTAGTTATAAGTTTTTGATTTGCCATTTCAACGGCCATACGGATGGCGGCCTGTCCGTTACGTTTCCCGATCCTGGTCTGAAGCATCCAGAGCCTGCCGTCTTCTATGGTAAACTCGATGTCCTGCATGTCAGTGTAATGGTTCTCAAGCGCCTTTTCATATCTGTATAATTCTTTGTACAATTTCGGCATTTGTTCTTCCAGAGAGGGAAGATGTTTTGTATCAGCTGTCTTTCCAGCTTTGTTCACAGGATTTGGAGTTCTGAGGCCGGCTACAACGTCTTCGCCCTGTGCATTAGGCAGCCATTCACCAAAGAACATATTCTCACCGGTTGCAGGATTACGCGTAAAAGCAACTCCGGTAGCTGAATTGTCTCCGGTATTGCCGAAAACCATAGTTTGAACATTAACAGCTGTTCCCCAGTGGGCAGGAAGTCCCTCGATCTTTCTGTATGAGACGGCGCGCTTGCCCATCCATGAAGCGAAAACAGCGCTGATACTGCCCCAAAGTTGTTCCTGGTGAGTGTCAGGGAATGGTTTTTTTAAAGTCTGTTTAATGATCTTTTTGAACTGATCGCAGAGTTTCTTGAGATCTTCTACAGTCAGATCTGTATCGCTTTTGTATCTTTTTTTCTTTTTTACAGATTCAAGTGCGTGCTCAAGTTTATAGCGGATTCCGTCATGGTCTGTTTTAGGCTCGATACCGGCGGCTTTTTCCATAACAACATCAGAATACATCATCATAAGACGGCGGTACGCGTCATAAACAAACCGCGGGTTATTAGTTTTCCTGATAAGTCCCGGAATGGTCTTTGTCGTGAGGCCGGCATTAAGAATAGTTTCCATCATGCCGGGCATGGAGCTTCTCGCCCCTGAACGGATGGACACAAGGAGCGGATCTTTGGGGTCTCCGAATTCTTTTCCCATGATCTTTTCTACTCTGGCCATTGCGGCATCGACCTGCTTCCTGAGCTCTTTGGGATACCTGCGGTTGTTTTTGTAGTACTCGGTACAGACTTCAGTTGTTAATGTGAAGCCCGGTGGAACAGGGAGCCGTAATTTTTTATGCCCTGCCATTTCAGCAAGGTTCGCTCCTTTTCCCCCGAGGAGATTTTTCATCCCTGTATTACCGTCAGCTTTGCCTTTTCCGAAAAAATAGACGTATTTCTTAGCCATTTGTATCCTCCAGATCTATATTTGTATTGTTTAACGATTAATTATAGAAAGAAACTGCTGATTAACAGCACAAGTATTTTACACAAAAATACAGTATAAGTTCAAAGGAAAATAAGAAGATAAGAAAAATTAATCAGTTATTTTTGAAAAATCTCCCAGCGAATTAAAAAGATCCATTATGTATGAAAGCAGGGCAAGCCTGTTTTGCTTAATTTCAGGGTTTTTGTCCATTACAAGCACACTGTCAAAGAAGTTATTTACAGGCTTTGTAAGGTCAAGCATAGATATATAGTCAGGAACTGATAATTTTTTCCTGACCTTTTGGGCGGTATTTAACAGTTCTTTTTCAGCAATATCAGACAGAAGGTCCTCTCTTAATTCAACCCTTTCGGTCTTTGAAAGTATATTATATACCCGCTTTGCAGCAGTAAGCAATCCGGAAAACCCTTTTTCTTTTTTTAGTAATGAAAGCGCGTCAATCCTGGTTTTCAGGGTTTTCATGCTTGCAGACGACTCAGGAGCCCCGGGAGGAATCATTTGTAGACTCTGAACTGAAAGCACAGCATCAACAAGATCATAGCTATAGCCATCATTTAACAAGATCATCTCAAGTCTCTGATGGAAAAATATTAGTATTTCAGTATTGAGTTCTTTGTTTTCAGGTAAGTGGTCCTTAAACCCCTCAAGGGCTTTATCAATCAGTAAATCAAGTGTTACGGGATAGTCATTGTTCTGAAGTATATTGATTATGCCTATTGCCTGTCTTCTGAGAGCAAACGGGTCTTCCGACCCTGTAGGTATCAACCCGATTGAAAAAAAAGCAGCAATATTATCAATTTTATCAGCAATAGATATAATTGAGCTTATATCGCCTGAAGGCAGGTCATCATCGGAAAACCTGGGTTTGTAATGCTCATTTATTGATAATGCGACGTCTTCGTTTTCTCCGGAGTTTCTGGCATAGTTCATTCCTATATAACCCTGCATTTCAGGGAATTCTCTGACTATGCCCGTTACAAGGTCAGCTTTTGACAGCATCACTGCCCTTAAAAGAGTTTCTTTGTCCCGGACTTCAAGAAGGTCTGCAAGAAAAGTGCTGATAAGCGATATACGTTCGGTTTTTTGAAACATACTGCCAAGTTTTTCCTGGAAAGTAACGTTCTTTAGATTTTCAATATAATCTTTTAAAGGTTTTTTCTGGTCCTCATTATAATAAAACTTTGCATCTTCCAGTCTTGCCTTTAAAACACGTTCAGCGCCCCTTCTAACTGTCTCGTTATTCTCAGGCTTACTATTGCTGACAAGAAGAAAATTTGGCAGAAGATCACCCTTTTCATCTGCAACAGAAAAGTATTTTTGGTGGATCTTCATGACCGTTATAAGAAGTTCTTTAGGGAGCAAAAGGTATTCCGGGTCAAAACTTCCTAAAATAACTGTGGGATATTCAACCAGGAATGTTACTGTGGATAACAGTTCTTCGTCTTCAATGATCTTGAAATTGGAAGCAGACTCCAGCTTATTAATCCCTTTTAGTATAGCTTCTCTCCTTTTTATTGGATCGGCAATTACAAAATTTGTTAAAAGGGTTTGTGTATATGAAGAGGGATCATTTATTTTGAATGAGCCTGGTGACAGAAACCTGTGTCCTCGTGTAATATTGCTGCTTTTAATACCGTCTATATTAAAAGATATTTTTTTATTATCAAAAATAGCGGTTATCCAGCGTATTGGTCTGACAAACCTTATTTTCCCGTTGCCCCATCTCATTGTTTTTGGGAAATGAAGTGATGTTATGAGTTTAGGCAGGGCAGCTTCGAGTATGTCTTTTGTTTTTCTCTCAGGCTCTTCGATATTGGCTGCTATATATTCACCTCTGTCAGTCTTGACAATGATAAGTTCTTTAGTGCTGATATTCAGGGACCTGGCAAAGCCGGAGGCAGCAGGAGTGGGAGAGCCTTTTGCATTAAAGGAAATCTTTTTTGGCGGTCCAAGAACTTCTTTTCTGGATTTTTTCTGAATATCTGAAACATTCTCTATGAATACAGCCAGCCTTCTGGGCGTTGCATATCCAAAAATATCCCCAAAATCTATGTTTTCACTGCGCAGGAGGGCGGCAATATTTTCTTTTAGCGTTTTTATTCCGTCCGGGATAAACCTGGCAGGAATCTCTTCTGTGCCTATTTCCAGTAATATTTGTTTCATATTTTTGTAAAGGGGTCAAGGGGTCCGGGGGTCAAGGATTCCAGTGAAGGAATTGATATTGATAATTTTTCCTTCATTCGAACCCTCGAATCCATGAATCCTCGAATCCTACTTCTTATTATTTTTTAATAACGGGAACCCTGCAGTTTCCCTCAGTTCAAGATATCCCCTTGCACACAGTCTTGCAAGATATCTTACTTTTGCGATATATGAAGATCTTTCATTTACACTTAAAGCACCTCGGGCGTCGAGCATATTAAAAGTATGAGAGCATTTTAAGCAAAAGTCATATGCAGGAATAACGAGTTTGTCCTTAAGAAGACGACGCGACTCTTTTTCGTAGAGTTCGAAAAGCTTAAGGTGCATCTCAACATCAGAATAATCAAAATTATATTTTGAGAATTCCACTTCAGTCTCATGGTGTATCTCACCGTAGCTGATTTCTTTTGACCATTTAAGATCAAAAACATTGTCAACTTCCTGAATATACATAGCAATTCTTTCAAGGCCGTATGTGAGTTCAACAGAAACCGGTTTTAGTTCAATGCCGCCAACCTGTTGAAAATAAGTGAACTGTGTTATTTCCATTCCATCGAGCCAGACTTCCCAGCCAAGTCCCCAGGCTCCAAGTGTCGGGGACTCCCAATCGTCCTCAACAAATCTTATGTCATGCTTGAGCAGATCAAGACCTAAACATGACAGGCTCTTGAGATAAATGTCCTGCGCATCGGGAGGGGAAGGTTTCAATATAACCTGGTATTGATAATAGTGCTGAAGCCTGTTTGGATTTTCACCGTATCTGCCGTCAGTAGGGCGTCTGGTAGGCTCGACATATGCGGCATTCCAGGGCTCAGGGCCCAGAACTCTGAAAAAAGTTGCAGGATTAAATGTGCCTGCTCCAACTTCAGTATCATATGGCTGATGCAGTACACAGCCATATTTGGACCAAAAGGAATGGAGTTTTATTATCAGGTCTTGTAAAAACAATGTTTATTTGTAATTTGAGGGTGTATGAAAATCTGTTTATTTATGCATTAAAAATAAATATTATAAGGAAGATGATTGCTTTGTCAAACAAAAAATAATTTAAATATGATGAACTTGGAATATTATGATCTTAAATCCTGACATAGAACGTTTATGAAAGGCAAAGGGTATGGTAGTTTCTCTCATTTTCGGCGGGCATCCAGCCCGCCTCCGAGGTGATAATTGCATATGCCTCACATGTATGGTGAATCATATGCAATTATCAAAACCGTTCAACTCAATACCCCCTGCCTTGCTTTATAATGCGGATGGTTTTCTATGTCGGGATTTGGGTATGATTAATATCATAGACTGAATATCCGAAAGATTGTAAAATATAAAAAAATCAAAAGGAGGCAGTATGCTAAAGGAAAAAGTTAATGCTGTGCTTGAAAAGGTGAGGCCGCTTCTTCAGAGAGATGGCGGTGATGTTCAGCTTGTTGATGTACAGGATGATGGAGTAGTAAAAGTTAAACTCGTTGGTGCATGTTCAGGGTGTCCGATGTCTACAATGACCCTTAAAAATGCGATTGAGGCAACGATCAAAAAAGAAATACCTGAGGTTACTTCAGTAGAGTCTGTAGAGTAACGGATCTAATCCTGAAAGAAAGAAGGTGGAAGAGTGGAACGCATAATCGTCTGGTATCTAAGAATGAGCCTGGTTTATTTTATTGCAGGTGCGATGATTGGATTTTCAATCCTTTTATGGCCAAGTGAATCAGGTTATTATATATCATCGCATGTACATCTTAACCTGCTGGGATTCATGTCAATGATGATTTATGGAGTTGGATATCATATCCTTCCCAAATTCAGTGGCCAAAATATTTATAGCCCCATGATCATGAAAGTTCAGTTCTGGCTTTCAAATGCCGGTCTGACAGGAATGGCACTCAGCTGGCCTTTTGTAGCCAGGGGAAGTGAAGGCACAGCCGAAACCATTCTGATCCTTACAGCGGCCATGTCTTTACTCGCGGTAATATTATTTGCCTTTAATGTTTTAAAGACAGTAAAGGCGGTCCAGATGTGAAATGATACATTTATTTTATTTAGTGCCAGTTCCTATGATTCAAATCATAGTCAAACAGGAATATTCTTATTATATTAAAAGCATATAATTAAAAGCATAAAATGACTGGAGGAGATTATGGGAACTAAAATTGAAGTAACAAAGGATTCTGTAATAGGGGATGTAATAAAAACGATACCAGGGGCTGAAGAAGTAATACGGAAACATTTTGGTACTGGATGTTTTACATGTCCCGGAATAAATATGGAATCAATTGCTTTTGGTGCAACTATGCATAATATGGATCCTGAAAAGATTGTTGAAGAGCTAAAGAAACTTACAATATAGGGCAGCATATTGTTTAACCCGTTAGAAGATCTTTGCCCGCGCCTTAAACCTTAAACGTACAAGCTTCTAATGGGAAGGACCACACGTGGTATTAGACTCCGTGTTCACTTTGAAAGGAATTTATTTTACCCCTGCCTACCGGCAGGGCAGATAGACAGCGGGGTCTTCTAACGGGGCATGATTAAGTCTATCTTTATAAGACCATACATGATTACCCTGATGGATTTAAGACTTAAACAGATTAATAACAGGAGACAAAATGGAACATAAGTGTCTTAATTGTGGTGTGTCAAGTGAAGAGCAGGTGTTGATTGCATGCAGTTATAAGGGAGAAGGCCTCCATGTTTGTCTGCGATGTCTTCCAGTTCTCATACACGGCACATGTTAAGTTGTCTTAAATATATACTCACAATTCTGCCAGATAATGCTGTCATCTAAAAAAACCTGTTGTTTTAAACAGTTGCCTATAATGATGATGCGTATCTTTGTGTAAAAATCATTGACAATATATATATTTTATGCTATAAATATTCTATATCAAAAAAAATCAACTAACAATAAAACCAATTGGGGGGAAAATGTCAAGATTAGATGTAAGGTGCAAGGTTAATTTGCCTGTAAGTTTGATTTATGGCAATGGCGGCAGGGAGGCAAGTGAGAAAAAAGCGTCATTTTCAGTGATCAGTCTTAACGGCGCATATATTGACTATAAAAATCCTTTGCCCGAAAAGAAGATTTTTGCCCTTAAATATGAGCTTCCTAAACATGGCGAGTTTGAAATGCTCGGGGAAGTCATACACAAAGAAAAAGCCGGAATGGCAGTCAAATTTTACAATGTAAACAGGGACACTAAAATAAAACTGTGGGACTTTATTAAAGAGAATATTACTCAGGAGAATAAGTGTCCATACTGTGGCGCTAAGAACGAACGAAAGGTAATAAAGTGCAGTTCATGTGGATGGACGTTAAACTTTGATTCTCCGGATTATCTGGTCAAGCATGAAAAGGAATCTTATATAAACAGGCTCTCCTCAAAAGGTAAAGCATTCACACTGGAAGATATTTACAAAATACTTAATTTTATAGATGTAGAGATTCTGGGAGTGGGTAAGAGCTTGGAAATTAATGAAGAATTTGTTGGATCGAGCAAGCCCATGCTGGAGGTGTTCTCCCGGATAAGAAAGGCAGCGCCAACGGATACCCCGGTACTTATTACAGGAGAAAGCGGAACCGGCAAGAAATTAACTGCCAGAGCAATACATGAAAGAAGCCCAAGAAAAGAAAAACCTTTTATTAATATTGACTGTTCTGCAATCCATGAAGACCTTCTTGAGGCTGAACTTTTTGGTTATGAAAAAGGGGCATTTTCTAATGCTGAAAACAGCAGGCCCGGAAAACTCGAATACGCTGACGGGGGAACAGTTTTTCTGTCGAATATCAGGGAACTTCCAGTAAATTTACAGTTAAAATTATTAAGTTTTATGGAGAACAGGACTGTTGGAAAAACAGGCGCAAGGACAGGCAAGAAAGTGGACGTAAGAGTTATTGCTTCTGCAGAAAAGCTCAGGGCAGCTGTGTCTCAGGGTATTTTTAATAAGGATCTGTTTCACAGACTGGATGCTTTCAGCATTGATCTTTTGCCTGTGAATGAAAGAGGTGATGATAAGATAATTCTTGCAAGATATTTTCTTAACAAGTTTGCAAGGGATATGAATGTACATAAGAAATTTTCATCTGAAGCAATGGATTCAATAAGAAACTATGATTGGCCGGGTAATGTACGGGAAATAGTAAATAAGGTAAGAAGGGCTGTTGTCGTTTCTTCTGATGCTGAAGTGCAAACCGAGGACCTGGACATGATCAAGCCTACTACAAGCATTGATTCTATCTCAACTTTGAGAGACATAAGAAGCACAATGGAGAGACAGAAGCTTATAGAGGCTTTGCAGTTATGCAGGAATAATATATCAAAAACTGCCAAGGTTCTTGGAATAAGCAGGCCGTCGGTTTACAGTCTGAAGAAGAAATACAGAATATAATCTTTTTTACCGCTTAAGTTATAATGCCGGCAGGGAGACTTTTAAAAATGCAAAAAGAAAAAATAATAATACTCTGGGATGAGGACTAAAGCTTAGTCCCTGGGATTCCTGTTTCCTTACAAGCTGCTTTTAAAGATCCTCCATAAGTATTGACATTTTCAGCTTTTTATTTAAAAATAAAACATGAAAAATGCTCTGCTTCTGCCTTTATTTTTAGTCCTGATTACCGCGGGCTATGTTGAAGGCTCAAAAGAAGTTACTGTTAAAGGTTTCCGTTTCTGGTCAAGTGAAAGATATACAAGAGTTGTTGTTGATCTGGACGGGCCTGTAAAATACACCCGGAACCGCCTTACAAATCCTGAACGCCTGTATTTTGACCTGTCAAACTCACGTTTATCCAGAAAATCAGATCCATCTTTGCCTATTGGCGATGGTATCTTAAGGAAACTGAGAGCCGCACAATATAAAAAGAAAACCGTAAGGGTGGTTCTTGACCTGCAGGATTTCAATAACTACAACACATTCATTCTTAGTGATCCCTACAGGCTTGTCATAGATGTTTTTGCAAAAAAAGCGGCCCGGGATGTTCCCGAAAAAAAGATACCGAAAAAAATTAAAAAGATAAAAAAGGTGGTGATTGACCCGGGACACGGGGGAAAAGATCCTGGAGCAATAGGATCTAAAGGCCTCAGGGAAAAAGATGTTGTTCTGTCAGTCGCAAAAAGTCTGGCCAGGATTCTAAGAGAAAAATATAATATGGAGGTAATTCTTACACGAGACAAGGATATTTTTATACCGCTGGAAGAAAGGACCGCAATAGCTAATTCAAACAAAGCTGACCTTTTTATTTCTATACATGCCAATGCCAGCCGCCGTAAAAAAGCAAGAGGTATCGAGACATATATCCTGAACTGGACCACCAACAAAGAGGCAATGAGAGTTGCAGCAAGAGAGAATTCAATATCTTTTAAGAAAATGGAGCAGGCCCAGAGCGATCTTCAGATAATACTTAAGGACCTTGAACGGGAAAACAAAAAAGACGAGTCTATGAGACTGGCCTATAATGTTCAGGATAAGATGGTCAGAACAATAAGCAGGGAATATAAAAGAATAGTTGATCTGGGCGTGAAGCAGGCATTATTTTATGTGCTTATTGGTGCAGAAATGCCGGCGGTCCTTGTGGAAATATCATTTATCAGTAACAAGGTCGAAGCAAAAAGACTTTCTATGGGCAAGTATCGCAAAAGATTGGCTGAAGCTATAGCCAGTGGAGTTCAGGATTATGCTGTTCCAAAAAAGACAGTTAATCCCGTTGGAAGGCAAGATTGGAAACTCTTTTCTGACGGCGTAAAGAGCACAGGTGATAAGATTTAGCCCGGAGACTAAAATACTGATGTATCTATTGTTGATATCATCAGTATTTTTATCGTATACCATTGAAGTCGATTTAGTACTGCTTTTTATAGTCCTTATCTTTACCTTAAAAGTCCCATTTGCCATGTTAACCAGGGGCTTAATACCAATATTGATCTTTTTGACGTTTACTTTTCTTAGCAATGTACTGTTCCAAACAGGAAAACCTATTTACCGGATAATAGGTTTTGTTGTTACAGAAGAAGGGCTGAGAAATGGAGGACATCTTACATTAAGAATTCTTATATTGGTGATCGGAGCAAAAATACTTACTTCGACAACTTCTGCAGAAGACCTTGTTAAAGCCATGACAAGACTTTTGGGCCCCGTTGCAAAGATCAGGGCTGTAAGAGAATTTTTATTCATCATGTCTCTTACTCTGCGCTTTCTACCTATTATTTATGATGAAGCGCAGACACTCTACACGAACTCGGTAAAAAATTCACACGAAACTACCATAATGGGCAAAATCAGGATTTCAGCATCTCTTCTTACGCCGTTATTTGAGAGAAGCCTTAAAAGGGCGAGGGAATTACAGGCCCTTGATGCTGATTAAGCCGCTGATTCTAAAGATAATAACAGTTCAAATGGATAAAACATGAGTCTTGATTTGATACTTAAAAATGGCAGTATTATTGATGGCTCTCAAGACAGTTTAATAAAAAGAAAAGAAGATATAGGAATAAAGGGAGACCGTATACAGGTAATTGGAGATCTTTCAGATGCAAGTGCGGAAAGGATAATTGATGTTGCCGGCATGTGTGTTTGTCCCGGTTTTATTGACACTCATGCTCATTCTGATTTTACAGTAATTGCAGACGGAAGGGCAGAAGGCAAGATTTCCCAGGGGATCACTACAGAGATAAATGGTAATTGCGGTTTTTCTGCTGCACCACTGTTTGGATCAGCATTGGAACTCAGGATATCCGATCTAAAAGCTCTTGACATAAAAGAAAGATGGAACAGCTTTTCTGAATATTTTGAAATTTTAAGAAAAAAGAAATTTGCACTGAATCTGCTGACTCTTGTAGGACACGGCAATCTCAGAGCCTCTGTGGCCGGATACTCGGACAGAGAACTTGCTGATAACGAAAAAGAAAAAATTTATAATCTGCTAGAAAATGCACTTGATGATGGTGCAATAGGCCTGTCAACCGGTCTTATTTATCCCCCCGGTGTTTATTCAGATACCAGTGAACTTATCGAGATGGCGCATGAAACATTGAAGGCAGGCGGAAGGATATATGCATCACATATAAGGAACGAAGGAGATGAGCTTCTGGCTGCCATTGAAGAAGTGATAAGGATCGGTCTTGAAACCGGAATACACGTCCATATATCCCATTTAAAAACCAGTGATAAGAGGAATTGGCACAAACTGGTGTCTGTCTTTGAGATGATTGCAGAGGCGCAGCAGAAGGGACTGAGACTGACTTGCGACAGGTATCCTTACACTGCATCAGGCACAGGACTTGATGCGGTCCTGCCCGACTGGGTTTATGATGGAGGAGATGAAGAAGAGCTTAGCAGG
>VAPC011028367.1_pt1 | contig 43227 bp, 63 predicted proteins | sample 3395121 | NCBI WGS metagenome assembly VAPC01 (sample SAMN08290434, study PRJNA428436) | hydrothermal vent metagenome | isolation source: Deep-sea hydrothermal vent chimney | place: Indian Ocean: Southwest Indian Ridge | depth 1711 m m
ACGGCGAGGACGTTGCCGAACTGACGGCGCGCCTTGTGAATCTTTCCGAGAAAGCGGGTGCTAATGGCGGAACGTGATGACAAGAAGGACAAGCAGATCGCAGTCATTGACGAACTGCAGGCCGGGATCGCGCTGGTGGAGAACATTCAGGACGCCCGCTATTTTATTGACAAAGCGGAGGCGTTACGTTATGCCGTCAAAAAAGCCGGGGAATCTCTGGAAGAGCAGAACAAATACGCAGAGCTACGCTTGCGGTTTGAGCGGCGCGCCGGAGAGCTTCTGATTGAGGCTGGCCTGGACTCTGGAAATCCCCTATGGTCACACGATGTTACCATAGGGAAACCCCGCACCCTGTCTGACATGGGCGTTAACAAGATGCAATCGTCAAGATGGCAGAAAATCGCGCGAATTTCTAAACTGGCATTCGAGAATTTCCTGGATGTCGCGAAGGCGAAAGGCACTGAGATTACCACTGCCGCCGCTCTCCAAATTTGGAAGGGAGCGGCGGCCGAGGAAAAGCGGTCAAAAGTTGTCAAGGGGCACGCTCCGGTTTTTGAGCAGCTTGACGAGGTTGGGACGTTAGAGCATGGAGACATGATTCCCATATTGACGCGGTGTAATGAGAGTTTCGCGGACCTGATTCTGACAGATCCGCCGTATGGTCTGGGAGAGAACTCGGATATAGAATTTAGGGAGCGCGCTAATATGTCCAGGTCGGCCGGGGACTGGGACGCGCAGGAGGTCACGGTACCCATGTTCGACACTTGGGCTGGGCTATTCCAGCGCGCGATTAAGCCAGGAGGCTCCCTATATTGCTTTGTCGCTGATCAGTATATCGGGGAAATGCAGGCCGCTCTCAGAGAGCATGATTTTGAAGTGCGAAATCTACTTGTCTGGACGAAACCGAACCCGCCGCCGTCCGTGAGAAAATCCGCGTGGCGTTCAAGCGTGGAGTTTATCATCTATGCCACTATGGGAACACGAAGCGTTTTCAACTTTCTGGGACAGACGGAGATGAAAAAACACCTGGAGTATACGGTATGTGCGGGAAACGAAAGACTTGACCATCCATGCCAGAAGCCTGTTAGGCTTATCAAGCATCTGATGCAAGTTTCAAGCAATGAGGGCGACACGGTGCTTGATCCGTTCGCTGGTGTAGGAACTACCGGGGCCGCTGCTATGGAATCAAAGCGGCTCTATTACCTGATAGAGAGGGATGATTACTATTACAAGCAAGCGTATATACGAATTCAAGGATCAATTCCAAAAGCAAGAAAAGTATTTTAAGCGAACCCTGGAATGGCTGGATAGACTCTGGGAGCCTGAAATACTCAGACGTGCGACACAGCGCGAAGAGAAGCTGGGCTTCGATGCCGTAATGGACATCGGCGGCGTTGTCTATCACATCGAAGTCAAGACGGAATTCTCGGCAGAGCGCACACGGAATCTGGTATTTGAGACGGTTTCCATAGCGCAGCCACATAGTATGCAGAACGTCCTGGGCTGGGGCCTTAAAGACTGGTTTACCCACGTAATACTTTACATAGTACCGGGAAAAGATGAGGTTTACGGCTTCGATTTCGAGGCTCTCCAGACGTGGGTACTTGATCCCCCGGTTTACAGAACTCTCAAGGGATTCGCTGCCCAGAATCTTGGTTATGTGACGCTGGGAGTGCTCATGCCCATAGAGATATTGTTGGCCTCTCAGGCTCTTGATCCTATGTGCGGGAACCTGAATACAAAGATAGTTTCAGGGAGCCGGTTATTTGACAGGTGAAGACGTGGAAAAGCCGCCAAAAATTAAAAGCACTGTTGAATATTCGTTTACCATTGAGAACCTGAGCAACGACCGGGTTCGGGTGCAGATGGTGACGAATGGCGCGACTCTTAGTGATGTCATGGTGATGACTGAATACATGATGTGGATCAGTGCGAAGGAAAGCGATTTTCCCTTTGAGGAAGTTTTGAGGATGCTTTGTAACGGAGCGCGAACCTACGAGGGAATAGAGCCGCTTCAAATCTTACCACGAAAAGGGAAAGAGAAATGACACAGGCTGAAAATGAACGCTGTCCTATATGTGGCAAATTCGGAAAGATCTTCCGTCCAGATTCGGCTGGAGAGGTAGAGAAATATAACAGGCTTTTTAATTGCATAACCAATAATTGCAGTGTGATTGCTTTCATGCCTGTTATTTGCAACCAAATAATGACTGTTTCGGTAATAATGAGTGCAAACATAATATCAGATGAGGAGGAAGCATGACAATAAAGACGTGGAGTACGCCAAATTTTAGACAGCAGGAATTCTGGTGTCCATGCTGTAGCGTGGAAAAAATGGATCTGGGTTTCATACGCCGACTACAGGCCGCCAGGGATGTCGCTGGCATTCCGTTCGTTATCACGGAGGGCGGAGGCTATAGGTGCCTCAACTATAATCGGTCAATCGGGAGCAAGGATGACAGCGCGCATCCCAAAGGCGAGGCTGGGGATATAGCCATAACTTTATTGACTATTTATGTGATAGTCGCGGCTCTTATCGAAGTAAAATTCAAGAGGATTGGAATATCCCAGGGTCGGAAATTCCTGCACGTGGACGATGACCAAACGAAACCGATGGAATGTATCTGGATATACTGAATCTGGATACACCGAGGAGGGTATTATGAGAATCAAGGCAATCTGCATGACTGTCCGGAACAGTTTGGGAATACATCGGATTATCTATGACGAGCACGTCGCGCCTATGTTGTGGGCGTCCCTGCCGACCGGGACGAGCGGAACGGTTATCGAGAAGAAGGCTATCAGACGGCCGAAGTCTCAGAAGGGAATGCTGGACTATAAGCTGATAGAATCTTTCGCCGAACGGAGTGCAGGATGGGAAAGCAGATCTGCAAACGAGAGCTACTGATAGATCCCGGGCCGGAGCGGGAGGCACGGGATTCCATGATCCGTAAACTGTGGGCGACCGGAAAATATACCGGGCAGCAGTTGGCGGATCAATTTCGCATCCAGTCGAGGGCAAGAATTGGTCAGATCTGCAAAGGCGTTGAGCGGAATATGGAGCGTGTCTGTATTATCTGCAATGAGTCATATACTGCAAGAGTAGCGAACCAGAAAATCTGTGCTTCTCCAGAATGTAACCGGAAGTGGACGACTCGGCTTGCTCGCGCTAACAGACATGCAAAGAGAGAGGATCCGCTTCTCTCTCAGGCTTGTCCCATTTGCGGCGAGGTGGTCAATCCTGCTAGGCTGGGGCATATATACCATCCAGGCGAATGCAGGAAGGAGGCGAACAGAAGGCTTGCCAGAGAACATTATAGGCGACAGAAGAGGGTGAGGAGGTGATGTAAATGACTGACATAGTGTTCGGCGGAGGCAATTCCAGCATAGAATTGAATCGCACCGCGAAGGGCGACTTTACCTGGGGGATGAAACTATATTTCCTGGGTAGTGATATGCGGGCCATAAAGCAGGTACTTGCCAACATATTGAAGACAAAGGCAATCCTGGAGGTAGGTCTGAATCAGGAAATAATTCCCACCGAGGAAATGTCGGCTTATATGGCAGGGCTGCACGCGCAGATCCAGGCCACGATTAGGAAGAAGGTCGCGGAGAAGACAGAGCCGGAAGGCGAGGAGGATCAAGGTGAATGAGGATCGCGGCCCGGTAACGGGCAGATTTTCAGAGGAATTCTACTATGAGGGCCTGCTTCCACATTTCTCGGAGCACGGCTATCGCCATCAATTCAGGCCGTGGGGCGTATGGGTCGAAGTGTGGGAGGTAATGTTCGGCGGGAAGGAGCTGGACGCGGAGCAGCTTGACGATCTGGCTCTGAGCATAAAGCGGGCCGCTCTTGCGCCTCCCTACCTGTTTATCTGGTATCCGGTGCATAGGCATATCGGGAGGGACAGCGGGGCCGAGGAAAACGCGGCGTCGGATAGATTTCGGGCGGCCGCTCTGATGAATAAACACATAGAACAGGGCCGACGTGGCAGATTCAGAATTTATAAGCTTCTGGGAGAGCGCGTTGAGAACGACCGGGCAGGAAGACAGGAGGCCAAACCTGCGACGATAGTTTATCCGTTCAGGGTTCAGGGCTTTATTCTGGAGGACGGAGAATACAAAGATCGCTTTTATGATACGTATCGGCTGTCGGCGGACGTGGGCAATCTTGGGGCTGCGATCCGAATACGGGAGGGATATAGAAGCATGGGGAGAATCATTGTCGCGATCTACGTTTGCATAACAGAGGAATATAAAAGCCCTGAGTAGGAAGCATAAACACTGAGCCAATAATAGGCTCATTAATCGGGAGGCATGTAATGTCTGACAAAAAGATAGACCAGAGTTATGGGGATGTCACTATCGAGGTGGAGATAGAGACGGTGATGGAGAAAGTCAAGCCGGTAATGGATGTCTGGGGCTGGACTGTTTCCGGTCGGCAATATGGAGGCAGGGATAAGCCTCAGAGGTTGCATTATACGGGTGTGTTTGACTCGGATGGTAAGTTTGTTCCGGCTCAGGTATTCGCGGAGATTATCGAAAAGATAGAGAGCGGCGTTGATTTCTTCGTTTGCACGGATGAAAGGCCCGATGGATTCGCTTATAAAATCCAGGATGCTGAGGAAGAAGAACCCACAGAGCCGCCGGAGCCATCTCCAGACGAGGACGATGGGACCGCGCAGGAGGCAGAGGGAGTATTCAAGTCAAAAGAACGGCCTGGTATGCGCGACTTTTCTGGAGACCGCGACTTTAATATGTTTCAGATACTCCCTGTGGGAACGGACGAGGGTTTTGACCTGAATGTAACGCTCCCGGCTGTCCTGGGAGGTATGCAGATCGAATCCGGGCGGATTGGAAAGCTGGGATTTCTGAGATTCAGAGCAGGGCAGAGGATGGTAACAGTCAAGTATCCACTGAGCGAGGCTATAAATGTAACGAAAGCCGCTGCTATGGGCGTGATTGATCAGGCAGTAGTAGAGGGTACAAAGAATCTTCTCCAGGTGCTAACGGAGCCGGGGAAATTCATGGAGATAGTGCCTGGCATGTTAGACCTCGCCGAGAAGTTAAGCGGATCGGATCTGGGTGGGAGACTCACTAAGGTGCTGCGTACTATGACGGAGATATTTGGAGTTCCGGAAGCGCAGAGACCGGCGGGACCGCGCATTGTCAGAGAAGAGCCGGACTTGCCGGAGCCGTGGACGTGCCCTTCCTGCGGAAGCGATGGGTATGGTATGTATACCACATACGAGGGTCGGTGGTATCAATGCAATATCAGCGCGTGCCCACTCCATGCTTTCACCAATGACGGCGGCCGCTGGTTGAAAGGCAAGCTGGAGCCAGAGGGATTGGAGACAGCGAAGGCCGCTCCGCCGTGGTGTCCCGTTTGTGGCGAGGTCGGGGAGTTGAAGCGCGAGAATGAATATGTATGTCCAAATACGAAATGCGGGCATGTATTTGTGCTCTGTCCCTCTTGTGGCGAGGAATGCACATACAACAGATACGCTGGCGGGAGGTATATCTGCAAGAATCAACAGTGCAAAGAGGATGTGTTGCCTGCCTACGTCGAAAAGCCGCTAGATGGTACGACTGCGACTGCATTCTGTAGTTCCTGCGGTGATGAATGCCAGGGCGAACTTGTGGAAGATATAACAGTGTTTAGGTGCATAAATGATGCCTGTCACGTGGATGCGTTTCATCTGAGCGATAGAGACATGGATGAGGATGTTACGACCGTACACAGAACCGTGAACGAGGAAACGGAACCAGACGAGGAGGATAATGAAAAATGAAGGACAAAAGCCGGGAAGCCTTAGACGCTTTCGACTCATCGGCCAGGAAGCTGTCTCAGAAGTTGGACAAGTTGCCCACGTTTGACATGGAACCCAATGGAAGGATAGAGCGGCGAACGGAAAGATTGAGGGAGACCTGCGACTCTGCGACGTTCGCTCACGCTATAGCCACTACGGCTGAGGTATATATCGCCTGTATGCACGTCGCGGAGGAGGTTGTGACAATACTGGAGCAAGAGGAAACGGAAGCACTGCGGCTGGCAGGCGCGCCGGGTAAAGCGAGGTCGTCGGCGGAGCGGAAAGCGGAAGTGCAGCACGTCGCTGATCGAATTCTGGAAATGCTCAAGAGCGCCCAGGGAAATCAAGCACAAGGAATGCCCATGACTCCGGAGATGCTTGATAAGATGCTGCGAAGCAAAATTATCCAATAGGAGGCAGACATGATATACATGGATCACAACGCCACGACGCCGCTGTCTCCGCGCGTGCTCAATAAGATGATGGCGTATATGACAGAAAAATACGGAAACCCAAGCAGCGCGCACGGGGCCGGGGCATTTGCCAGAAAGGGCGTAGAGGAGGCACGCGAGAGCATCGCGGTTTTTATCGGAGCGGAGCCGGAGGAAATACACTTTACCTCTGGAGGCACCGAGTCGAATAATCTGGCTCTCCGGGGCTTTGTGGCGTGGCAAGCGCACAAAGGAAACCAGAATCAGCGGCCGCCTGTTGTTATCACGCCGGACGCACATCATTCCGTGTTGCGCACTACCCAGCGCGTGGCCCTTGCGAATTGGCCTGTCTGGACACTAAGCCTGGGGAATACCGGTGCTATAGACCTGGAAGAAATATCGCGAATAAGGGCGGACACTCCAGGGCCGATATTCCTGTCAGTAATGCACGCAAATAATGAGACAGGGAACATGGTGCATCTGGAAAAGCTATTCCAGGCAGTCAAAGACGATCTTAATTATATGGTTTACATTCATGTAGACGCGTGCCAGACCTTCGGTAAGGTGCCAATAGACGTTGACCAAATGGGTATTGATATGCTCTCTATGAGCGCGCATAAGATCTACGGGCCGAAGGGAGTCGGGGCACTTTACGTCCGGGAGGGCGTGTCTATTCTTCCCATCCAAACAGGAGGTCACCAGGAGGGAGGGCTTCGTGCTGGGACGGAGAACGTGGCCGGGATTGTCGGTTTCGGAGCCGCCGCCAGCCAGGCAAGTGAGGAAATGAGCCAGGAAGCCACGCGTATTGATGCTCTTAGACAGATGTTATACGAGCGAATTGAGAGAGACATCCCGGACATTACCATCAACACCTATTTTCCTTCCCTTTACAACACGCTCAACGTTTCATTCCAGGGCGTAGACGCGGAGGCACTTGTGATGCTATTGGATCAGCATGATATTTGTGTATCACAAGGCTCCGCTTGTGAGGCTGGAGCGCCTGAGCCGTCTCACGTCCTAAAAGCTATGCACGTGAGCGACGAGGAGGCCAATAGCGCGATCAGGTTTTCACTAGGCAGGGGCAACACAGAGGAAGAGGTTGACCTTGTTATCAGTGCCCTGATTGAATGCCTGGAAGAATTGAGGGGATAGCATGAGAGCCATTAAAGAGCCGCTGTGTCCTGCATTCCAGAAAGTGTGCGATCAAGAGGGTTGCACGTTCTGGAACCTGTTTCCTGGAGATGACTGCCCTATCATGTTAGACCCGGACGCGCTGAGTGCCATCGAAGAGGCATTTAAGGAGGCCGCTCAATACCTGGATGGTATCATGGGCCTCGGGCCTGGCAGTGTGGGCGGTATTGCAGAGAAAGTAAAAAGGCAAGCGAAGGAGGGAAAGATCAACTGGAAACAGATTGCCAGAGACCTGAACAAATTAGAATAAGCCGCTTTCGCTTGACGTGCTCTTGAGTATCTGATAAAATAGGGCACAATCAAAACACATGAAGATCGAAGATATACGATACACTGCTGGGGCCTCTGGGCACGTCATCCAGAGGCCCCATTTACTTATAAAAGCCTTCCTGTAAGCCAGATAATCAGAACCGCACTTGCCAGCAATGCCAGGAGAGCCACGATAGCAATTCCAAATAGAAGACCGAGCAAATCGTTCCACGCCTGATCGTGGGTATGCAAATCCTCGCTCCATTCATATTCTCTGAAAACTTCCCAGGCGATTTCTGCGATTTTCCAGGTGATAGGACAGAGAGCCAATAAGCCGATGATTACCCCGTGAGGTACGTGGAGCCAGACGCGCCGCCACTGAACATTTTTGTGGAATAGCTTTTTTAACATTTGTTTATGGAACTCGCTGGAAATTGCCCTTTTTGTTTAACAATCGTGAAAAACGCCTTGAACGATGAGCTTAAAGCACATACCGCATAATTGACCAGTGAAAATGCCGCCAAAAAGCGTACGCCTGCTGCAAGTCGTACTATGGGGACGTTAAATAGGCGCGTTGAGCAGGAAAATACTGTTTTCTGTGCTGTGCTGTGCGTGGCTTGGAGGGTGCCGGTAGGTTATGGCCGCTTTGTATCCAACCGGGTGACGACTCCGCGCTGTCTGGCATTATGGTCCGGGTCTACCGTCCCGCGCGTTACTCCTGCAGGGGCCGTCTTCGTCACCGTTACCACGTCAACGCCCTGCGTCCCTTTCCTGATCATCATTCCTTTTTTACCCGTAAAATTTGGCACGTCTACCTCATCACGTCTGCATTGCCCAGAAGAAAAGGCTATTCCTGAAAAGCCTGTAATTGAACCCAGCTACCGGGACAATATCGCCATTTCCATACGCCCCTTGTCCCTTCCAGTAGTATTTCATCGTGCCCAGAAATTCCCGGCCGACTCCGATATTCTGAAAAAGGCCTTCCGGAAAAAGGTGATACGTCTGTGAATCGAACGCGCTGGGGCTTGAATCCTCGCCAGGGGAGCCGACCTGGAATTCATCAATCCTGAACGTATTGACTGGCGTCCATACGCCGTCATGGCCTCGCAGTTGTCGGTTTGAGTCCAGGTAAGAGGAAAAGCAGGCGACTGAGTATTCAGTATCCTGGTCGCGGACGGAGGGGATCATCTTGCCCGCCCACATAGCCTCGTTAGTGCTTGGGTTGTCCCACGTCATGAGAAAGCAATCAGCATCGCCGCATATATGATAGCGCGATGCCCTGCTCTGGTTTTCCCAGGTGTTTCTTACCGCCGCCGCCGTCCTATGCGTTCCCACCGCGTCGTCCTGAACATAGAGATATATCTCGTCGCCATCGAAGGCGACAATAACATATATATCATCTGAGCCGCTGACTCCCCGCGAATAGAACATTCTGTCATAGACCATTACGCCCTGAGATCCTAAATTCTGCCATCCACGTGCGGCAAGAAAGGTCGGCAAAACTGTACCGATAAATTCCTCATGTGTCGGATATGTGCTAACAACGCCTGTCTGATACGCATAACTGGTAGGAAGCGGTACGCCTGTGGGTTCGGTTCCGCCTGTCATCATGGGATAATGATTCGTGAGACTGTCCTGTAATATAATAAAATCAGTCGTATCGTTCGCGTTTGCCCACTGCGAAAGCGTATCCTCATGTGCCAGTTGTCCTGTGTCTACCTCGGCATATATGTGATAAAGCTGCCCGATGAGGTTTCTATCATCTCCGGCGACTAAGCCGAAGACAGGATAGCTGTTATCCAGCGTTGATCTATGCATGATCTCAGACCGCTGATTGTTCTTGACGGCATAATCAACGTTCCACGTACCATCAGCGTCTCTCAGTATGCTGCAATTATCAACGTTCTGAGCGGCGATCATCTTATAGGTTTCATCCGGGATAGAAAGCGGAAACTGCCTGACGCATCCGCCGTAGTTGGAAAAATACTGCCCGCCTATTTCCCGAAAGCATAGCGCGATAGCTTCCAGATTCGCTGCTGCGAACCAGGTGAACGCATTATTCCCTGTCCACATACTTCCGCCTTCAGTTGTCGCGTGGGTTCCAATGGCGTCGTCCTGAACCTCGACGCGCATTTGATCTGCCATCCACTCGAAATATCGAACGAAAAGCAGCGTATATTCGCCCTCTTCTCCATCAGATCTGAAAACCTTATCTTTTGCCCCGTTGTCGGCTGCCAATTCCCAGCCCACAGTATCAACAAGCCAGTCGGTGAAGACGACAAACCAGTCTGCCAGTTCATCCGCTGAAGCCGCTATGTTTCCTGTGATATAATGAAAGCCCATTTTCTAAGTTAAGTTGACCTTATCGCGAGGAAGCCCATCGCGCCACCGGTATTCCCGATGGTGTAGACTTCCCCGCCTATTGTAATTGTGTCTAAACTGGCTATTCCGCCGCCGTTCGTCCAATAGATATATCTGAGCGTTCCCCAGGGATCCATGGTCAGTGCCGCGGAGGGACCGCGGTCGCAAAGCTGGATCGGCCATATAGAATATGTGGCCAGGTCGTAGGCATTCGCGTTGCTGTTCGTGAGATTTCCCGCTCCGTTTACGGATGTATAAAGCCACCCTGCATTCCAGGTATCGTCGCCGCGCCGTCTGAGCGTATAATTATGCGCCGCAGGCCAGTCCACCCATGCGAACATATTATATTCATCCCCGGCTATATTCGGGCATTGCATATGCGAAAGCCCGGCAGATAAAAAGCTATCACGGCCGATGATTAAAGCCCTGAGCATAATGGAGAAGCCGTCAAGATCGCCGGCAAAATAATATGTTAGAGGAAATTCCGCCGGGACAACGAGGGCATATAGATTGGCGACTGTTCGATGTGTTCCCCCGGCGTCGTCCTGCACATAGATATGAATTCCAGTCGCGACTTGTGTACCTAAGAGCACGTAGATGTTTCGCGTTCCATCTTCACCTGGAGAATAGAAAAGCCTGTTGGTCACGTCTGGCCCGCCAGGATCGCCCAGGTCTGTCCAGCCGATTCCTGTTAAAAACGCCACCAGATCGACGCCTATCAGATTGCCTTGACTTGCGGATATGCCAGTCGCCACCGCAAACCCGGCGGCCTGAGGAATATCGCCCGGCGGCGCTCCAGAAATCTGCATTGAGTATTTAAACGCACCGTCATACATGCGAAGCCAGTTAGCTGTGCCTCCCCACGTGGTAGACGGCATTAAGTCGCCTGGCGCTACAGTGGGATCACCTTCTCTATAGCTCAAGAACTTATACTGTCCAGCGATTGCATTCTGTCTGTCCGCTATAATGGGCATCAGAAGGAAGTTCCCGGCTCCCTTCATTGACCTGCGCAGGTTGGCGGAGAATCCAGTAAAGCCATAGTTATTTATGTCCACGTCCCAGGCCAGCGTGTGATGATGGAGTATACTGGCGGTGGATAGTGCAGTTCCAGTCGCAACCATGTGACTCCGCTCGTCCGCGGGCGTTATAGCTAATGGCTCGATAATCCCAACGTAGAGCGGCCTATAGCCTCCCCTGTATGGCACGACCATCAGGATAGCATCCAGGTCGGCGCTTATCCAATACTGGAACTCTCCAAGACCGTCAATGTCCAGAGCGCCGCCCTCGTTTGTGATATGCGTCGGAATTGCGTCGTCCGCTACCTCGGCGCGAATAGTGTCTGTTCCTGCTGGCTGCCAGATACGCACGAAGAGCATGGTATAGGCGGCTCCCCCTTCACCAACACTTGATAGCCACAGGTCTGTAGTCCCAGCCCCAGCGACCAGAGTCCAGCCTACTACCGTTGTAATCCACGCCTCGAACGTGGCGAACCAATCCGCGATAGGGTCTGCGGCACCTTTTGTAGTCGTTCCTGCCAGATGGTTGAAAGGCATAAGAAGTATATCACCTATTGAGAGGGACAGCGCGCCTTTCAGCGCGCTGTTATTCCCCAGTTCGGGAGGCCGCCTGGGAAAGCCCAGTGGCCGCAATGTGCCCAGGGTGGGCATTACTACCAGCCCCACAAATTCCCGGCGACAGGAGGCAGTGGAGCGGCCGTCTCCAGTAGGTTCTAAATCTCCTGGAGAACGCTGTCAAACCCGCGCGTCGATGCGCTGGCCTATTGTTTATATAGTTGATATGCTGTATAGTCAACTATCATCCTGTTGGAAATGATAGAAACGGCGGCATTTCCCCCCGGCCTGGAATTACCGGCGCAGCCACGTACCTCGCTATCGGAGGCAGCCTCCCTCTCGAAGCCAGTGTGGGCGGCGCCTGCGCCTGTGTGAATCCGGGCGGAGGCCTAACTGTTATCCAGGGAAGCTCGTCGCTATCGCTCGGCACGGTGACCACGTCCGTGGTAGGCAATTTCTGCGCTTTGCTGAAGCCCTTCTGCTGGAGATGCTGTATCACGCTGCGCCTGGTAACAGGGAACGACCTTCGCTTGCCTGCGTAAACGTAGTAGAACATCTTCGTTCTTGCGGTCTTCTTCGCGCGCTGCTCGATTCCTCTGACGAGAGAGTTATAATCAGTTGGCGTCAGAACTTGGGGAGTGAGATTTCTGTTATCAGTAAAGATGGTAGTCGCTTCTGCGATGTTGGGATTGACGCCAGAGCGGCTGGCGGCAGGGTATTCGCCAGGCGCAAAAGTGCCCGACGCCGCTTGCGCTGCTCGCATCTGTATATCGGCTTTCGCTCTCTGCTCTCTGGAATGTCGTCTTCTGGAGATCGCCATCCGTGCCTCATTCTGCTGCCGCATTTTTGCTTTTTGCTCTGCTGCACGTCGCTGATCGTAAAGCTGATCCTCCAGATCTTCCAGGGCGCGCGTCCCGGCCTTTCTTGTCTCATGCTCCTGAACGAATCGGTCATAATCGGCGGAAACGTTTTCCATGAGGTTTTTCATGGAGATTCGACCGGCTTTCCAATCGCTATATCCAGGAAGCGCGGTCGTGTCGTTCTTGTATATACCGGCCTGGAACAACATTCGCATCCGCCGCCGATATTCCTGTCCACCCGGAAGAACCCGATTTTCTTGACTGAATCGCTTCCTGGTATCCTGCGCAACTTTCTTTGCCTTGTAGAAATCCATTCTACTCCGGGCTTCCCTCTCCAATCTGCCTGCGGGAATGCGCGTCCTGATCAATGTTCTTTCCGCGGCCATGCGCTGCCTTCTGCGCCTGTTTGCGCCTGCCTGTCGCTTCTTATCGCTGGCGATTCTGGCGCGCCCTCCTCTCCAGGCTTTACGCGCTGATACCGAGGTCGGTTGAGTCCATCTCCGCGCTGTTGCTCTTCGAGAAACAGCCGGCCTTCTGGAAGTCCGTCGCTGTACGCGTCCTCTTCCGATGCGCGCCTGAAACGGGCTTCGATAGATTACTCCCAGGTTTCCGTCGCATAACGTTACGCTAGTGAAACTCATGAGTCCATATCTCCAATACTGGCAATTCCTCACCCTCTGGCACGGGCCCGATGATGAAATTAAACTCCGGATGCAGGTCTCCCTTCTCGCTCTTCCTGCGTTTGGAGTCTCTGATTACGCTGTAAAGGATTTCCATATCTGTTGCCATAGGCTCAGAGATTATCACGTCAATATAGTAGAGAGCAATAACCTCGATGTCGATGCTCCGATGCTCTCTCCAGTCATCGTCCACGCTGGTGAGGCCTGATGTCCTGGTTTTCTGACTCCCTGTGACTACGGCGAATTTGACCTCTCTGGAGGAGGTCGTTATGCCATCCCCTATCATAGGAGCGAAGACGCGCTTCACCCAATCGAAAGCCTGCTTGACTTCCATCTTCGAGTGACTTTCTCTGGCCTCTTTCAGTATCTTTTCTCTGCCACTAACAGGCGGTGCCTCCGGGGGCTTCTCTGCGCCTCCCAGCTTTGTCAGTATATCCACGACCTGGGGATTGCGCAGAGCCTCCAGCACTGTCGGATTTTTTAGCAGTTCCTTAACCATTCCCCCATCAACAGAGCCGTCTCCAGCAAAGAGAATTTTCTGCTTCGCGATTTGTAGCTGCTTCTTCTTTGTGTCTTTCATTGCATCCTCCTCGAACCGGGGCAAGCCCCTTTTGTTGTCGCCTTTATGTAGCTAGTGGCCTTAGGTCGTAGCTTCTTGTCTTCTCACATATCCCGTCCAGGCAACGTCTTGTCCGGCTCCGCCGGTGTCCACCGCCTGCATGTAGATAGTGTTATCGATGTATACGTGAAAAGCCCTGTTGTGAATCGCGCTATCAGCTACGGAGCCTGGCTCCGCTACGTCAGATGGCGTAACCCCGTCCGTTAGCGACCAGGTAACGTCTGGAGACCCGGCAGGGGCTATTCCCGCCCACGTTTCAGATCCGAACGCCGTAACCACTGCTTCCTGTCCCTCTGGCGGCTGTATGGCTACCGTGGCTCCAGCCCCGGCAGTCACGGCGTCACCAAAGACCTGCACAGGCACCAGAATTGCGCTGATGCCTACGTCATTGTCCGCGGCGGCTATGGGCGCGATAGAGAGCCAGAGATCATTATCGATATACCAGTCGCACGGCTTGTCCCAGCCCAGGTCTGTCGTTCCCTGGACAAGTATGGCGGCCACTGAGACCGCGTCTATAAGCCGGACAATCAGGTCCGGTTCATTTGTCGCGTTCATGGTCTCTGCTCCGATTTCCGTCACCCTCCATACTTCGCCTAGAGGCGGCTGAATGGCTACGGCGCCGCCGTTCGGCGCGGTGACGACTCTCGTTCGAATAATGCTGGGAATGACACGGTATCCAGTGTGTCCGATCACGGCGTTGCCTGCCGCCCTGTTCACTATCCTGAGATACGTGGTATTGTCAATGTAGATCTCGAATTCCCGCGTGCCTTTTTGCACCTCGGTCGTAGGATCTATCACTATAATCGCATCGGCCTGTACTCCGTTGCGAAGAGCGAACTGCAAATCTGGTCTGTTTCCCACAAAAACCGTGTCGCTGAAAATGTCTATGATGCAATAAGCCTGACCGGCGGCTGGCTGTATATCGAGATTCGCACCCGCGCCGACGGCGGCCGTCAATCCTGTTGCCAAAGTGGTCGGCATAACAAAATCCTCCTATAATGGCGAAAGCCTGTGTGAGTACTCAGCGCGCTATGCGTACATCTGAGTGAGTTCGGCGGCTATCCCCACATTGAGGCCTGCTCCGCCCGTGTCCAGGCATCTCAGATAATTCACGTTGTCAACGCGGATGTCCATCGAATGCTGTTGGAATGCCAAGTCCGTCGCTATCTCCAGAGTCGAGGCGTTCACGCCGTCCCAGAAACTCGCGGTTATATCTGGATATTGATTGGGAGAGATGCCCGCCCAGACGGACGCGCCTATCATGCGAATCGCCCACTCTTCACCAGCCGGCGGCTGGAAGTCCACATTCGCGCCCGCGCCCGCTACCAGCACGTCAGTCCGCACGATTGTCATTCCAGTTCCGCTGATTCGCGCCAGTTCTGCGCTCCAGCAAAGGTCCGCGGCATTCACGCCGTCTGCGTTGGTGAGTCGGAGATAATTGGCGTTATTTATAGGCAGTTTCATCTCAGAGTTCCACTGCCGTATTTCCGTAGAATCCAGGAAGCGCGCCACGTTCACGCCGTCGAAAATCTCTACTTCCATCTCCGGGACAGCATTTGGCGCGGCTCCCAGCCATTGGTCGCTTCCAAAATCGTAGACGTACCAATCCTGGTTGATCGGAGGCTGTACGTCAAGCACGGCAGCCGCTCCCACGTTCTGCACGTCGCTCATTACCACGGACAGGCCGGTCCCGAAATACTGTATCAATTCACAGGAAAAGGACACATTCGCCTGCGCTCCGTTGTTGAGCGCCCGGACGTAATTCGCGTTGCTTATGCAGATGTTCTGCCTTCTATACCAGCCGCGCGTGTTCGCTCCTGTCAGAAAGTTTCCCTGATTGACGCCATCGAAGAGGCTCACGTCCACATCAGGGATGGTGTTCGGGGCCACGCCTACACGAATGTCTGACCCTACGTGAATCAATCGCCAATCCTGATTGAGTGGCGGCTGAAGGTCGTAATTTGCCCCTGCGCCCACTAGCTGAACGTCGCTCATTACCGTATTGTAACCCATTATTAGCCCTCCTGAATCTGGCGTCTATCCGTCGGGATACTGACGCCTTTGGTTTGTATCGCGCCGATTAGAGTCTCAATCAGCGATTCCAGAACGTTAAAGCGTGTATCAAACGTTGCACAGATAGACTCTATTTGCCTCTCAACACTTTTGCTATTCAATTCGATTGCCTTCTCTATGGCATTTCTGTCACCTGCTCTGAGATCTTGTGTGCGTTCGACAACCCGCACCCGCTCCCTCAGTCCGCCCTCGCCATTTACATCTGCCCACGTATGCACGTAGATCCCGATGAGGCAAATAAACAACAACAGGATCATACCTTCCGTCAAATGTCTTAAAGCAAATTTCAGCACTTTAATCATCTTTCCCTCTACCTATGCCTATAATTAAGTACCCGCTTGCTATCGCATTGCTAAAAACTGATACCATGCGACGGCTCCGGGCGTATGATTGCGTATTCTGAAAGCCCGTAAAGAGTGCGCTTGCCTATCTGATCGCCACATGGTTTTTTCCACGTTCACAATGATTCCATCGAAACTGTATTGTACGTCAACCGCGTTGTCTCCAACCGTGATAATCAGCATCCTGCTGATGAACGGTTCGCCGTCATCTGTCACCACAGGAATGAGTTCATCAGCATAAGTATCTGGCGCGTTTCCATAAGAACAGAAATAATCATAAGTAGGGTACCCTAGGTCTTCGAATTCCATCGGCGTCGAACCTGGCGGTATAGGGTTTCGCGCTGGAAGCCGGAGCATCTGCCTGTATGGCTCAGACAGCGCCATTTCCCTGTAGCCCCAAACGTCACCTCCTGAATAAAGCATCCATCATACCTCAGCCCAGCCGCCGTCTTTTTTTCTTCCCCGTGGCAGTTCTTTCCACTATTTCTATATGGACATTTTTCCCTTTTGCCCAGGGCGGATTACATCGGGCTATGGGTACAAAATTTCCCGCTTTGTCTCTACAGCCAGCCCCGTCCAGAGTAAAACCGCCTATGCCCTCAAAGCTGGTCTTCCTCGCTTCACACCGACAGAGCGCCGCTTTCTTCTTCCCCGGCCTACACTTACAATCAAAGCCCAGGTCATAGGCGAGGTGATACATACCATATATCTCAGAGGTATAATGCTGGGCCTGTCTGCTCCCTGTCCGGCTATGTTTCCTGAGCTCCTGCATCCCTTCAATCGCTTTCTCAATAGCCGTTTTGACATTTATCTTACTGAATTTCTTCTTGGCCATATATTCCTCCTTACCACATGCCGACAACCTGATACCACGCGACCGCTCCTATTTCAAAGTTGACTATCTGGAAGGCCTGCGCACTGTGATAGAAGTCCTGAGACTGCGGAGCATTCCTGATGACTATAGGAGGCTGCCAGGTTAGCACGTCGCGCCTGAAGCTGAAACGGATAATGGCATGATTATCAACTGCCCAGATGTGGATGATTTTAGTGGCATTCGCGAAGTAATGAGCATCCGCATCTGTCAATAGACTGAATGGTGCAGTGGCGATTCCGCTTGGATCGGAAATAGCTCCAGTTAGCTCCGTATTGAAAGTATTTGAGTTATAGGTTGTTTCCATGCTATCCTCCGCAACCACCGCACCCGGCGGCTTGTCGCTGTTTTACAAAGGCGTCAATTTTTCCCATGTCAATACCGACACTTTTAACGCCACCCATAGGAACGATTCGCGTCCCGGCTGGCGTGGCATATCCAATCCAGGAACGCCTCAGGCCGGGATTTACATACAAGGCCCAGGTGCTACGGTCTTCACTCATAATCGTGCCTGGCGGAAATTGAATCAAGTCGCCAGCCCTGACAAACCTCGGAGGCAGACTCTGAAAGCCTGTCATCGTTGCCGTTATTTGAGCCATCTCAGACCTCCCGAAAAGTCGCCTATAAAGTTTGCTTGAGGTCTAATTGAAAATCAGACCATCTGAATATAACCCCGTAGGATGCTGCATACTGAGGCACGCGCCTGAAAGCGTCCCTGAAATATGGAACTTTGAGCATGACGTTGTATGAATACGCCTTTACAGAGTTTGGGGCCGTTATCTTATCGTTTTTCAGGTAAACCCTGGAAAGACCCCCATTGTATGCGGCCAGAGCCGCCGCAACGCTTCCCTTGAGCCTGGGCACGTCCAGGAGCCTCCGGAGATAATTGGCTCCGCACTTGAGGTTGATCCGCGGCTCCCGGAGTAGAGCGATACCGACCCCGCACTCACTGGCTCCGGTGGAAGGGAGTATCTGCATCAGCCCGATCTCTCCCGCAACTCCCTGAGCGTTTGGATTGCCTCTGCTCTCTCTCCATACCATAGCGGCGATAATAGCGGGATCGACGTTATGCTCTACCGCCGCGGACCAGATAAGCTGGGAATAATTCTCCATTATGGCGGTCTCTGCCCTTCCTGGAACGATAATCGGCGGCTTTGCGCTCCCCTTTCCAGCAAGCAGGAAATAGGCGATGCCTCCAAGCCCAAGCCCAAGCAAGAGTTTTTCCGTGCTGGTCACAGATCACCCTCCCCGCTCCGCTCTCATGGACGCGAGCATTCTGTAGAAGTCATATCCGGTACTTACCCTGACGCTGATATTCGGGATTGCGCAGATTCCCCAGAGCGAATGCCCGTCCGGGATTACGAAGTCTTCCGTTTCCTGTGGCAGAATGAGCCTGCCAGTAGTAACGAGAACCCCCTTCTTGCCTGTCACCCACAATGGCTGCGCTACGTTGTCATTGGTGATAGATACGCGCTGGAGCGGGATTGACTGGTTTATGGCAAGCTGTACCTCTACGTTGGTAACAGTGAATTCTTCCACGGTTCCCGGCGAGGATGGGAGACTTGCCGCCAGGAACAACTCCAGGAGCATATTCCTGTCCTGGTCTATCTGAACAGGAGATTGAATGTTCTCCACAATCAGCCGCTCTGGCTTCAAGCCCATCTGAAAGCGCAGTAAATCCGCGATAGTATCCAGCCTGTCCAGTATCAGAGATAGCGGCTCTCTGGCAAAGTCATTGCCTCCGCTCATAGCGCACTACCTCCCCCCTGGTCTCCCGGTCGTATATCCTGGTCGCTCCTGATGATCGCCAGGTTCTTCTCCTGCGGCTATTTTGAGAGCGTTGAGTTCAAGCTGCTGTTTCCGCATGGCAGAATTCGCCTCTCTCTCCCAATTTGTCAGGAAACCGTGCAAAACCAGAGTCGGCAAGCACGGAATGGCAGGATCGCGATTCTGCATCTGCACGCGGATCTGCGTCTTCTCCAGGAACAGCCACGGAGCGGAAAGCTGGAAAGCGCCTGCGTCGTTAATGCCCATGTTTCCCACGAATGGCGTTATATCAAACGCCGCTGGCTGCCACGTCCTCTGAGCGCCTATGTCCTCAACGGACACTTTAAAGCGTCCGGGCGTAGCTGGGAAGCCCACGGTCTCTGCTGTCATGCCGATATACGTACAGACAAAGTCCCGCCAGGGCACGGTAATATCAACGGTCGCCGTGGCTCCGCCAGCCACTTGCGCCGGCGGCTCGAACTCGATAAACCACGGCTGTCGCTCCATCATGGCGTCGCGTTCGTCCAGAGAATGAAGCCCAGGAACTGCGATACTTGCATTTCTTCCATCCATAAGATAACCCCTCCTCTCTTGTGTGAGCGTGAGCAAGGCGCGACAAGCGCACTACGTACCTGACGCGCTCTGCCGCTAACGCTCTGGGATTACCTCAACGGTATGCTCTGGATGGCGTGCAGTTCCATCATGACCATAGTGTTATTGTCAAGAGTGAGTCCACCAGGGGCAGTGAAAATCCCCTCAAAGGTCAACTCGTTGGTCAACTCTATCGCGAACGTGAGGTGCTCCATAGCGGCGGCAGATGCCAGACCATTATTCAGATGACTCCAGGTTGAAAACCCAGGGCCGGTGCGGAAAATGGAGCCTGTCAATCCGTGCGGGGAAGGCCACATAAGCCACGGAAGGGCGCGCTCTTCCTTCTGGTTTCCAGTCCTGAACGTTCCAACGGCCTCTACGCTTATCCTTGATACGTCTTCAGCGGTAGTAAACAACCCGGTACCTGCACCGGTTTCCTGCTGGAGAACACGGAGGGACATGGCGTATACCTTAGCGTACCAGCCCGCGGGCAGTTGGCTTGCCGTTCTCATATTGGTATATCTGGCGTCTTTTCTGACACCGTTGGGGAACGTCAGATTCCTGAAAAATATCAGTTGGTTCCCGGCCGCGAACGGTGTAACGACTTGCTCCGTGTCGTAGATAACCGTGTCAGTCCAGGATTTCGCATCAACCCACGTGTCAATCGCTTCTATGTAAATTGTTCCAGGCTTCTGGCCGGCCTGAAGCGGCTCGTCAACGGCACCGATGCCTCTTTGATCGTACATTTCCAAACCTCCTGAAAAGTATGCTGCTTAACTGTTAAAATCTCCCGACTCTCTCCCTACGTGGCCGGCTGTTATGCGACTCTGAATCTCCTGCGTGGCGAAGCTGTTACGCCCGGATATGCATCCTGGGGTACAGCGTCGTATGAAATAGCAGAACCCAGCCCTTCTGTACCGGCGTACATTGAGCTATAAGGGCTTACAGGTTCAAAGGCCGTCGCGCCAAACCCGGAGAGCGCTGGCACGTCATCCCCAAGAACCTCAGCCGATAGCTCTATCATACCAGCGACCACAGGGCCGATGGCAAAAGCCGCGGCCAGTTTCGGCTTTTTCAAGACTTTAGCGACCAGAATACCCAGGGCGATTCCTGTCGCCATCTTCGCCAGGCTCGCCTTCCACCCGGTCAGTCCCAGGCTCCCGCCGAATTTGGCGTATATCTTCTGTGTGATGATCGCACCTCCAGCGGCTATTCCGCCGGTAATCAGAACACCCTTGACGCTGTCCACGGTGCCCTTGAGGCTGGCCGTCTGTCCGAACCGCCCAATCCCGGAAAGGCCGGCGGAACGACTGGAGCCATACCGAGAGATGCACTGCTTCTGCTCCCGGCCGGTGACGGGATTCCAAACTGTGGCATATTTTCTGCACTGTCCCTTTTGAGCCATTTTACGTTTACCTCCACTTGTGCCTGATAAGAGTAAAACCTCAGTTGCAGGCATGTTATAACCTCCGTGCTAGTTCTCCCGTTTGACTTCCGGGAATTACAAAGCCGCTCTATGCTGAACGCTTCCGCGGCGTATATGACATTTTCCTGAATCTGACTTTCCCGTTCGTACCCTTGCAGAGTTTCCGCCTGCCTCCCCCTTTGATTGTAATAACCTTGCATTGTCCTTTTCGCAGAGTGTGTGTTGGTCTGCGGCTCTTCCTCCGCTTCTTCTTAGCCATTGGATAACCTCCTTAATGCGTGCCCAGGTGATATGAAACACGAAAGCCCCGGTGAAGGTGGAAAACTTATCCCATATCACCGGGGCTTTCTATATGCGGCTTTCACCGCGTTCTATTAAGAACAGAGTTAAATCATTTCGGTCTCCATTTAAGGAAAACGAGGACACCCGCTCCGATGGCGGTCAACACGATCAGCTTATTCAGTACCCCGCCGATTCCGCTGCCCTCATCCCCAAAGGCCAGCCGTCCGGCGTCCTCTGCTGTATATCCGGCCCCTATCAACTTGTCGTATATCTCCATGCGGCTCTCAACTTCTTTGGTCTCTCGATGCTGCTGAAAGACTTTTGCCCCGACCAGGCTCAGTATGCTGCCCCCGACGATGGCGACAGGTACAATCCAGCCCAGAGTTCCGTCAAGGCTTCCGCCAGTGACGCGTATCAAATCCTTCTCGATAGCTTTCTGGCGGGCCATGAGATTATGCAGATATTGGCGAAAGACCAGATGCTTCCCGGAAGGAATTCGCACGGACACCATGAAAAGCCGCGCACGGGAGGCCGCCAGAAGTCTCCCCAGATGGCCGACGTCGTTCCTGTAAACCGTCCCGCTTGACATTATTAAACCCTCAGCATTCTGCCTGCCAGAGCACCCAGGAGCATCCACGCCCACCAGGGGAGCCGGCTTTCCCGCGGCTGTCCTATGGCGTTATAGACGTTCTGAGGCAGAAAAGAATTGCATCTCTCCGCGCCGTACGTCTCAATGCACCACTCGCGTACATCCTGATAATTCTCAGACAGGGCGTCAATAACAGTATTTCCGCCGGCCTGTCCCAGCACGCCCAATCCAGGCCCGCTGTTTCCTGGGAGCCTGTAAGTAGTTAAGCTCATATCGCACCTCTCAGTATGGCAAAAATATATCCCGCTCCTTAGTCAACAAGACCAGCGCGGCATAAACGGCCGCCGGCATATATCGCATATAACCCGTAAGAAGCGGCTGCTCTCCGTCAATGATAGGAGGCTCTTCCCCACCAGTATCGTCAATGATAGGAGGCTCTTCTCCGCCAGTATCGTCAATGATAGGAGGCTCTTCTCCGCCAGTATCGTCAATGATAGGAGGCTCTTCTCCGCCAGTATCGTCAATGATAGGAGGCTCTTCCCCGCCAGTATCGTCATCGTCAATGATAGTATGCTTGAATCTGGCATATCCCCTGGCGGAAAGCTCGTCCTCAACTTCTCTGACTGTCGGAGGCAGATGGACAATAGTGTCATCAGGCATCCAAAACACCTACTTCCGCGTCAATAGAATTATCCCCAATACTACGCCGCCAAGAAGAAGCATATTTGTCGGTATCCCGAAAGTGCTCCCGGCCGCCGCCTGTTGCGCTCCGGACGCGACCGTTCCGCTCTGCTCCGCTCCGATGTATCCCTGTGCCTGGAGCGCCTGCAATAGTGCAGGAATATCCGAGGTTTTCAGATTCGATGCCGTCTGCTTTTCCACGGCCTTGATGGCGTCCTGCACGTTTTTCGCAGTCAGGAATTCTCCGTAGTTTGTGATAGCGTCTCCGATGCTCTGCAACACCCATGGATTATCCTGTATCCAGCCACTCACGTGCCCCAGCCCTGCGATGCCGTGAATAGCTCCACTATGAATCATGGATGTCGCCCACGAAGGCACGGAATACTGTCTATTAAGATACCCGGCCGCCACAACGCGAACCCAGGTTACTATACTCAACCACGTATTTTCCGGAATAGGATAGCCTGAGCGCGGCGCTCTATAGAGATGGCCTCTTGTGTGTGGCGTTCCTGTTCTGTCAAGCGCCTCATCCACGGCGATTTTTATAGCCCCGGATCTTGACAGTGTCGTTTTTGGTGGAGGTGGAGGATGCGCCTCTATGGCATATCCCCGGCTCCGCAGTTCGCTCTCAACTTCCGACGTGGTTATTGGCGATGTATGAGCCTGTGCCAGAGCGCCGAGGCCATTAAGCTGTCTATGGTCTTCTCCGCGCCTTCCTGGAACTACCTGATAAGCATTCATGTCTGAATCTCCTTATGCTGATACCTCGAAATCCTGGATTAAACCGCGCTGATTCGCCGGGAGTTCCCAGCCCGCCGGCTCCTTCCTGCTGGGGTCCAGGGGCCAGAACTCCGCGGGATTTCCCGGCGGCAATCCGACCAGGAGGTATATGTGTTGGAACTGTTGCGAACCCTTGAGACCGATAACGCGGAGAATGACTGGAAATCCTACGCTCTGGAGCAGCGACCCAAGAAAAATGACCTGATCGTCACAGTCTCCGATCCCGTGATCGAGAGACCTCATCGGTGATTGCATAAGCTCGACACCCTCCGGATCCAGGGTATATCGAACAGCCTTCCGCGTATATTCAAATAATGCTTTAGCTTCCGCCTTCCAATCTGTTGTAGGCACCCTCGCTTTTCTGAGAACTCGCCCGGCAATCCGCCTGATATTGGGATCTCGCTTTCCGTTCTGGATCTCCAGTTCCACCAGGGAGAGCCGCTCGTCTATATCGCCGGCCTTCTCTCTCAATATTCTATGCGGCTTCGCTGGCTTCCCGGACAGGCTCGCTGCGAGTTTCGATATTCGGCTTCGCGGATTCAGCGGGAGGCTCTCCAGTTGGTCCGGCTCCGTCTCCGTCTCGAACCCCGGCAGTGGTATCAACTCGTACATATTCGGCGTCCTCTTCCAGTGCCTTTGCTCCCTGTTCGCTTTCCTGCTGTGAAGGCTCAAAAGGCACCGTTTCTGGCTCTGTCACCCCTACAGGCTCGATTTGCTCTACGGTTTCGGCCTGATCTCCCATTAGCTCTGCTATAAGGCCAGTTTTCAGCGACTCGATTCGCTCCGGGTTTCCGGCAAGTTCTGGAACTGCCGCGCAAAATCTTTCATATTCCTGAACGAGACTTTCCAGATCTTTCGCCTGGAGAAGTCCGACCATCACCCGGGGCGCCGTCTCAAGCGTCCTGCAATACTGAACGATTCCCATCAGCGAGGACGCCAGAGCGGCCGGGTTCGCTCCGTGGTCAATATCCGCCCGGAACTGAGCGATCATGCTGTCAGCGAGGGCGAGGTGTGGATCAGGAACATTGGCGGCTTGCTCCTGATCCTTGACCTCGTGTTGCCCCGGTTCGTCCGGCGAGGACGCTTGCTGCGCTGTCACATCTGGCCTGTCTGTCTTGTCTGTTTGCGCTCCCGGCTGAGGAAGTGCTGCGGTTTTGGCGATTTCCTGAGTTTTAAGCTTGTCAATGTGTTTCTGGAGAGCCGCGGGATCTCTGAGAAGACTATTCAGTTCTGCCTCTGATTGTCCCTGGAGGCTCTTCTGGACGCCCTGCACTATCTGAGGCACACTGCCTCCCCCTCTTGAAGCTACAAGGGCGGTGATGATAGGGCCGACCATGTTCATGATGGAAGCGAGGTCGCTCTCTGCTGCGATGTTCGGCTGGAGACTCTTTGAGAATTCCATTGCCTGTGTCAGATTCTCGAAAAAGTTCTCTTTCTGCACAAAAGCGTTATTGAAAAGTGTCGGTATGAGTTGACCCATAACGGGATGATCCAGGACGCTATCGCCGCCGGAATTCATGGCCTGGGATTTCCAGAATTCCATTTGACCCTCTGCCATTTTCATCATCATTTCGCTGTTGACTTTGTTGGCGTCAAGCATCATCTGGAACATCTCTTTTTGATTAAAACCGCCGCCAGAATTGCCAGAACTTCCGCCGCCGTCTCCGTTTCCTTGCGTTCCCCTCGCCGGGTTATACGTGGCTGTGCCGCCAACATTTACAGAATAGCTGGAGGTCATAACTCCCAGCGGATTATGCACGCGAAGACTGAACTGCCCGGAGCCAAATCCGCCCCGGAGATATTCGTCAACGTCGTCAAGCATCAATTCCATAGCGTCCTGCACGGAGATGGTTTCCACACCCACGAACGCCCGGCCTTTCAGGTCTTTACAGTGAATCTTTACCTTCCAGCCATCCTGCGCCTTCGCGGCGGCCTCTTGTACTGCCCGCTCTATGGTGGGCGGTTGTTTTTTGATGCCGCTCCCTGGCGGCTGGGATGGCAGAAGCCTTGTCGCCAGTCTTTCCCTAAGTCTCATTTTTTTCGCCTCCCGATCGTTGTGCGCGGCTTGCCTCGATCCGTGCCCGCCACCGGTCCTGCATGTAATCCACCGCTATAGCGTGGATTGTGTGATTGTTTGCCTCTGGAAACGCGGCGTGAAGAATATCCACAAGAACGTATCTCCATTCCCTTTCGTTCTGAAATCGCCGGACATATTTGACCAATTCTGATTCGTCTAATCGTTTCCATTTTCTATAGCCCATGTTCCAGAACGTCGCCGCCTCCTTTAGGCTGACAGTCGGGAGCGCGTGCATGGGTATGTTTTTAGGTCTCCGCATGATGCAATCCTCCGCGACCCGGTTTCGTCACTGTTTCGTCACTGTTTCGACACGGCTTCGTACTGATTTCGGGCTGAGTTATTGAGGCGGCTTTTCCCGCCTTTTCGGCTGTCTATCACTAATATACCACCGATTTACAGCATAGTCAATAATAAATTAAGGCGCAGTCTGTCAAAGTTCCAACATACTCCGATCATAGGCGGCTTTTCGGTTTGCTTTTCTCAGAAAATGATGTTATGATATAGTGAGATCCACTTCGGACGAGGCAATGCCGGTTTTCAGTTTACACCTATCTTCCTGAAAGCCGGCTGCGCCTTCCCCTCAGACCAGCACGCTCACCGCGGAGGTCCGGATATGTATTCAGTATCAACGACACAGCCGCCGGGAGTTCTTGGCGCGCTACAATCCAGAACGCAGCTCCTGGACGGCTCCCAACCAGGCGGCTATAAACTTCCGGTAATCATACCGCCCTCGCCTGTCCAGGATACGCTTCCGCCCCTGCTGTCTCAGGAGTCAAAGCCGTTCCCCTGGATTTGGCTTATAATCGGCGGCGCGGCAGCGATAATGCTCTCCAGCGGGAAAGCTAAGGGCCACAACAAAAGAGGCCGCTCTAAGCCGGAACGCGCTAAGAACGCCAGCGCGGCGCGCACTCTGGGCGCGATGAAAGGCCTCTCTGGCGAACTTATGAACTGCGGCGCGTGGATGGAAATTGAGAACCTGAAAACCGGCGGACTCATCTGGCGCTGCATGGGATATAATCCGGCCCCAGCAAAATCATCATGCTACACAGACGGAACCGGGAAGTCCCTCAAGTTTTGCAGCAAACAGAAACTAGTAAAACCTACCTCAAAAGCTTACAAGAGGAAAAGCATTTTCCGCTGTGCGAAGTATTCACAGATATGCCCGTCGCGACCGACACAATCGAAGCCACTGGAAAAGCCTCAGCCAACGTCAATGCACGGACAGAACATAAAGGCGGAAATCCGTGATATGGCAAAATACTTAGCAGAGGAGGCAAGTGTCGGACAGGAAGAAATGAAGGAACTGGGCCGAGAGGTAGTGTCAAGCGGCGGAATAAAGCCATACAGGGACGGCCGCGGATACAAGGACGAATTGAAAGTCGTCCCTCTGTTCATGCGCAGGGCAGGTGGATACACGGCTGATGTCATAGCCCAGGAATTGGGATTCGAGGACGACCAGGCACTACTCAAAGCCATAGAGAAGGAATATCCGCCGGGCACAAAGAAGATACGACAGCACGAATGGAGAGACTTCTTGAGCGTTGCCCGTGATGATGTCCTGGAGAGATACGAAATCCTGGACGAGGAACTAGAGGCCCAACGGATAGCCGCCAAGTTCTCCGGCTCCCCCATGCAGAAAGAGCTATTCCCCGGCATGAAGCGGAACCTTGTGATGAAAGTTGAGGACGCAGCGACCAGTGATGATCCGGTTACGTCGTGCATGGAACGCCGGGGATGGAAGGTCAAGCGGATGATTACGCTCAGGGAGGCAATCGCTGAAAAGATGGTTCCTGATTTATTCACTGGAGAGATGAAAAAACTCAGTGCCTCTGAGAAGGAATACCAGGGCGCCGTGCAGAAATGCCTCGAAAAACATAGCGGGACGGCCGGGCTGGAAGGCATGCCTACGGATAGAATCGCAGAGGGCGTTCAGAAAGCCGTCAAGAAAAACAACCGCCGCATAGTGCATGGAGACACAGGAGAGAACGCTTTCTATATCTCCGCTGGTGATGGCGAGGTCTATTCATGGCGAACAGGACAGACGGAGCTAAAGAAGAACGCTGGAAATGCAAGCGTACACTCACACAGTGCAGAGAACTGGAACAGCCTGATGGATATAACCGGCCACGACGAACCTCCGACGCGATTCTCCGAAACCGACTTGAGAATTTTCCGGAACAGCGCATATAGGGGCATAGTTGACACTGACGTCCTGATAATGGGTGACGGCCGGATGCTGGCATTGAGATGCGACCCAGAAACGTCAAAATTCCCATACCTCTCAGACCAGGCAATCAAGAACGGCATGAAACTACCCGCGGATTACGCTATCAAAAGCAAATACGGCGGCATGGGATGGAACGAGGCAAAGCAGGCACGACAAAAGGAATATCTCACCGGCAGAGGTTGCACCTGGGAGGAGGCGCGCTGGAGACCTATCGGGGCCTCCCAGCCGTTGCTTTTCAAGACAGTTCCAAAGTCGAAGCAGGAAAAACTTGACCTTTATGCACGGAATCCACACTACAAGTATACAAAAGCCACACCAGGGGCACAGAGAGCGAAGGGAAAGACAAGCGCGTCGAGGCGCAGCGCCTATGATTTATCAAAAGAGTTCTGGATGGAATTCCCTGGTGAACTCTATCCAGGGGAACCTACACAGGAGGAACTATTCAGCCAGGAGCATCGAACAAGGCAGGCGAAAACGGGAAGCAAAAAGATTACAATGTTCATGCCGGCAATCACACCGCAGCAATCTCTATTATTTGGAGGCAATGATGAGGCAAAAATATGAATATTTGAGCGGGGCAATGCTGACCTGTGTGGAAAGCAAATCCGGGCACTGTATTCGATATATCCCCACGTGCCTCGATAAGGACGGTAAATGTATAACTGAATCACCACCACACCCGAAAAAGACCGGGGCCACAAAACGCAGGCCTTCCAGGAAGGCCACCAGCGCATCGAAGGGGAAAAAACAGCCCTGGGAGATGACAAGCCAGGAATGGAACGCAAAGCAGAAGGCTCTCTTTGATTCAATCTCTGAGGAAGCGCGGGCAGGCCACTCAAAGGCAAGCTATAAACGCTCTGACGAAATCTATGCGAAGATTAACGCGATGGGATACGGAGCACAGGTATGGAGCGCAAGAGAGGGAGGCTTTAAGACCGGCCACAAGCTGGTAATCGGGAAGGCCGTCCTGGAAGGGAAAAAAGTCCCGGCTAAAGTAAGAGCGGAGTACTCAGACATAGACGAATTCGCGGCGGAAGTTATGCCGGGCATCCTGAAAGATACTCAGGAGATATTTGATGCTGCAAATCGGGAGAGGGGAAAAGAAGCGCAGAAAAGAGAGATTGTGCAAAAACGCAGTGATCTCAAAAACAAAAACAAGCTATCTGCATACTTTATCGAAGTTATGAATAGGAAAAAGCAGCTTTCCGTCGCTGATGCCTATAAGCACGTATACGGTGGTACTATGTTCTCCGTGGAGGCACAGCAAGACCTCAACAATCTGATAAACAGGCTGGGATATGGAGACCTGAAAGATATGTACTTTGCGGCCCGGAAGGGAAGCGCACTGATTGGAGAATACACAAAGGGCGACTGGACGGCGGAACTCTACGCTGGCGGATTCATGACATTCAGGGCCGGCGGATTCACGCAAGAACCCAGCGAAGTCCCCGCAAAGTTCAAGGCCATAGCTATGGGAAAGCTGATGAAAGACGGTCTGATCCGTATACCGGAGACAGTTCGCAGTGAGTATGGTCTCGCTGGCGTATTTCTGACGTGCTCCAAGTGGCAGATTACAGGCAAGGGAGTGAACCGGCAGATCAGGTGTAAGACATTCGCTCAGACGTGCAGGCCTGGAGACGCTGATTGTATTCCCCCGGGGAAGAAGGATCTGAGCAGACAAGTCATATCACCGAGGCCACCTGGCAAAAAAATCGAAATGGAGATCATCGCGATTATAGACAAACGGCCTGAGACCATCACTAGACTGGCAAAACGCTTCAATATGACAGTCAAGGCCATGGCAGAGATCGTGGACAGTATGATTGAGAAAAAGACTGTTAAAGTTAGATTGCAGCATGGCTCTGGCGCGCTTGTAGTTCCTCGCCATTACGAGGCAAGCCTGAAAGACTACGAATCAAAGATTCTTATGCAAGTATCATCGCAGCCGGGGAAAATGGTGAAGCAGATCGCTGATCAAATGCGGCTTCACGAAGCCTTTGTAAATCAAGCACTCCTGGATCTACATTCTGACGGATTGGTGAAAATAAATCCGCCGCCGCCGAAACTGGCTAAGGATGTGGATCAGCATACAGCGTTTAGCAGCAAAGTCACACTCACGCCAAAGGGACGCAAGCGAATCCACGGCGAATAATCTAGCTCTGGAGGCATCAAAATGTATCGCACTAACGAACGAAAACGGAACTTGCTGGGACAGACGACGGAGACCAGATACTCCAGGCCAATGACATTGCAGAAATCAGTCAGCACAGTATTGAACGCGGCAACGGACGTGACGGCGTTTCCAGGGAAAATCGTGGTAATCACAGCCTCGAGATTTTCCGAACTTGCCGACCAGAGCGCAGCACGGGCAAACCAGAGCGGTTATACCCCGGAATTCACGAAAGAGGAGGCCTCGAGAGATATGTCAGAGCGTGGCTATAGGGCGGGCGTTTATACCCAGGCTCCGGCTCAGACCTACCAGCCGACGACCCAGCCGATGACCCAGGCTCCGGCTCAGACCTACCAGCCGCCGGCAAGGCCAGGGAATGATCCTGTTGTAACCTCCCCTATAGAACGACATACACCTGCCCCTATTAGCATCGAACCACCCCAGCCGCTATATGACCCCGACACATTCGAGGAACGCGCTCCTGGACTGTTTTCAATACCTTCCTGGGTATGGATTGCAGGCGTGGTAATGCTTTTATATCTCAAGAGAGATTAGGGAGGCACGGAATGTCTATCGTGACGCGACTGGTATCAGCGCCTATGAAGCCATGCACTGCCATGATAATCACGAAAGATGGGGCCAGGACAATCCAGAAAACTCTGGATTCCATAATCGAGGCTGGATGCTTCAATGAGATTCTGGTTCTCCTGGACGATAGGACGCGGGACGAGACTCCAGCAATACTACAGGCATACGCGGACCAGGGCGTCCATATCAGAGTCATTCCATACAGGTGGGCCGTGCCTCCCGACTTTTCAGCGGCGCGAAACTATCTTTTGCAGTTCGTAAGAACTCCATACGCGACGTGGCTGGATGATGATGAAACAGTCGCGGAGCCGGACAAGTTTCACAGGATGCTGAGGCAAGCCCGGGGTCAGTGCTTTTTTATGTTCGTAGTGTCTCCAATGAGGGCGGGAGATTTTAATATGTACCAGCCGCGACTTTTTCCAGTCGTCCCTGGAATCTTCTGGGAGTGTCCTGTATTCGAGCGGCTGGATTTCAGCTTGCGCAGGGCTGGCGTACCGTGCAAAAAAACTATGTACGCGCCCATAGCGCACAGCGGATACGCTAACGACCGGATGGTGGAACTGAAAAACAAGCGAAACAGGGAAGTGCTAAGGAGAGCAGCGCTGAGTTTTGTGGGCGGCTATGAGCAAATGAAACATCTGGCGACTCAATACAGGGCATTGGTGGAATAATGCTATCATCAGTCATCGTCATGGCGCGGAACCACCTGGACGACTTGACCCGGACGTGCATTGATTCCGTTCTGAATAATACCGGAGTACCCTACGAGCTAATCTGTATTGACGATGGAAGCACTGACGGAACGCTGGAGTTTTTCAAGTCTGTCGCCGATAAATGGCGGAGCTATCCTACTTCCCAGGGCGTGTCAAGCGGTAGAAGCTGGGGCATGGCAGTGTCAAAAGGCGACGTGATAGTCTTCCTGGACAATGACTGCATCGTCCCGCCTGGATGGCTTCGAGGGATACTGAAGACTTACAAGCGCGGGATCGGCGTGGTGGGGCCTTGCCTGTCTAATGAGAAAGACAGGATTGACAGAATGCCCAGAAGCCCGGATGGACTGATAACTGTCCAGAGCGTATCCGGCGCGTGTATGGCCTTTACCAGGGAGGTGTTTAGGAAGCTGGGTTATCTGAAGCCCGAACTGGTAAACCAGGGAGAGGACACGGATTACTGCTATCGCGCGCTGTTTGCAGGTTTTCGATTGGTGATAAATCCACGACTGGAGGTCTATCACAAACACTTTGCCACAAGAAAAGACGTTGACCAGACAGTTATAAAGAAATCAAGCGAAGAGTTCCGGAGACAATGGGGCAGATTCTCAGGGACAGTATACGTTCCATAGACGAGGAGGCAATTATGTATATTACAGCGAGGATTTCTGGGCTTTCTGGAGCCTTTAGCCGAGATGCAAGCAAAATTATTGTGAATGCAGTCACAGCAAACATGAGGGTAGGCCTGCGGATATGGCCTGGTAAAGCTATAGAGTTGGCGAATACGCAAATAGACACTGCCCAGCGTTTCTATGTGGTAGAACTGGACAAAGCGGCGGAGGCATTGACGCGCTCATTCCCACTGGAAAAAGCACCATACGGGACAGATGAATCAACGTGGAGAATGCTGATCAGAAATAAAATGAACTGGCGGACGGTCTCAATCAAGGCGTGCAAACCTGGACTTGAGGTTGACCCGGTATCCCGTAAGTGCGTAGAGAAATACATTCCGACGCCCGCTACGATTCTGCCTCCCGTGCCTCCCGTTCCTGAGCCAGAGGAGGCCGGTATTTTAGGCGGATCTGGAATGATGCTGATGGCCGCCGCCGCAGTGGTGGGCTTCATGATATTCCGAAAATAGGAGGGAACTTATGTATACAGGACGTATTGCAGGGCTGGGAGTCCTGCCAGTGGCTGTTCCTATAATAGCGAATGTCATGCTCACTATGCTTAAAATGGGAGCATCCGCTGACGCCGCGGCGGCCGCAATGGCGGAGCAGTATGAGGAATTCTACCGGGCAAAGGAAGCGGAGGTCTCGCAGTTGGCTCTCTATCTGGGACGTGAAACAGACATTCCATATTGGGAGTGGTTCAATATACTGCGCTCGATTCAGCGATTAGGGCCGCCAGTGCCCCCCATATCTCTGCCAGACGGAAACGGTGGAAACGGCGGAAACGGAGCGGATGACAAGAAGACAGGGCTGGACACAACAACGCTCATTATAGGCGCGCTGGCTCTGGTGCTGGTGCTAAAGCTGGGAGGTCGGTGATATGAATATAGGTTTTTTACTTTCTGCATTACCGGGGCCGTGCGAGGGGCATTATGGCGCCCGGCGGACGTTCAAGATCGGCGCGCCGTGGCACGTAAAGCTGGAAGTTCCAGATGCCGTGCAGGAGAAGTTTATCCGGTGGATGTTGCGCGGAGATCCCGGCGTCCAGGAGCTAGAGGACGCATATCGTAGAGCGGATGCAAGCTATCTGATTCCAGAAAAGGGAATGCAGGCCTGTATCTATGATGTTCTGAGAACAAAAGCCATTGATCCATCTATGAGTCTTTCTGTGCAATCTGGCTGGGGCAACACTTGTTCTGGGTTCTTCGATTGCTTTAGTCGGTATGTGGAAGCCATGCGCAGGGATAACCAGCGCGGCAGGATAGACCTCCCCAGCGGAATAACAGTGCCATCACCAGCCGAGGAGCTGTGCATAAAGACAGAGCTGCAACAGACAGGAAACCTCGCCCAGGCATACAATCGCTGTGAAGTCGCTGACATAGTTCCGCCGCCGGAGATTCTGGCGGCATTCCAGGATTACATCTTCAGAAATCCCGGCGAATCGTTCTATGAGATGTTAAAAGTGTTGAGCGTGGTAATATCAAAGCCGCCAGTAGACGACCATATCCCGATTCCGCCGCCAGACGACGAGGCAAAGAAGCCGAACTATTTGCTATATGCAGCAGCAGGGATGGGAGTGGCTTTTCTTTTGTCCAGATGATAACATACTAATGCCCGGCTTGGGTTGCCGGGCATTAGGCAGATGACTATTATACCAGAGATGGCATAATGAATATAGCACACCTACACAATAGAGTCAAGGTAATAAATCCCCTTAGTCTCTGCATAGACACTTTCCGTCCAAAAAAAACTCTTGACAGAAAAACATAGCGGTGTTATACTTGGGGAAGTCGGAAGAAGTCGGTACTCTCCCCCCGAACGCGTGACAGGAGGCTAGGCTATGCAGACAGCTACAGTCCCACAAGAAACATTGACGGCCATCGAAGAGGCTACTGTGTCAGTGACCGAGGCGTCCAGGTTGACGCGTATTCATCCGGATACTATCCGACGGTGGATCAAGAAGAACATCCTACCAGCGACGCGCTTCGGAGAAAAAGGGATGTGGTTCATAAAGATCACAGACCTCGCTCAACAAATGGGAATTGATCCAGGGGAAATCAGCCGGGACTCACTCAATAGCATCGAAGATTAAAGAGCCGCCATAGAGCGGTTTTTTTTTATTTTGAGAATCGCAGGCACAGCCAGAAAGTGAGATTCAATGCCAAAGATGGGCGGGCCGTTTATACCGTTGCCAGTGGAAGTCATTCAATTACTCGAATCGGAGCATACAAGCTGCCTATATCGCTACGTTGTAATGCTTTCGAGGTTCTTTGTTGAGGAAATTACGGACACGGAGGGAATCTGGGTTGCGGGCAGGATAAGTGCCACGAAACATCAGGTAGCAGAGAAAATTTGTAAACATCACGGCCATTTTTACGGGGTGATCTGGCCGCTCTGGGAAGCCCGGGGCGTGATCGAGGTGAGGGACGGCGGGATCTATCTCCCAAAATACTACAAAAAAGGCCAGGCATATATACAGCCGCTGATGATGCAAAAAGAGATCAACGCGCTAAAATCATCCCAGGGAGAAATGCAGGCGACAATCCAGAAATTACTGGGAATTTTAAGCGAACAGCGGGAAGTCATCTCGACGCCGAGGGCCTCTGAGAGGCCGGATCCGGGCGTTGGGACGCCCGGATCCGGCCTCTCAGAGGCCTCGCCCTTATCCTTATTATGTTCTAGAGTTTTAAAGATCTCTCTCTCTGCGATGAATAAGTTGATTTCCGAGTTCTATCGTTCTATTGGAAAAAAACGGATTCCGGTGCCTGTGAGAGAGAAATCTATTGAAACTTTTAAGGAACTTATGAAAGCAGGATACAAGCCCGGAGAGATCGAATTTGCTCTGCTATGGATTCCAGAAAATGCAGAAGAGCCAATCAAGCATTTTGGAATTGTCCCTCACATGATGGAGCAAGCCCTCGAGGCCGGTCGGAAAGAACTGGAAGCCCAGGAAGCGGAACGGAAAAAAGCCGAACTCCGGGAAGAACAGGAACGGAACAGGATGGACGAAAACCAGGAACGGGAGGCACTGGAGGCGTATAAGCTACATCTGTCAGAGGAAAAACGTGCCGCGCTCAGAGAGGAGGCGCTTGAGATTTTGGAGGCAATGCCCGGCATAAAATCGGATATGATTGTCCAGGCGCTGATCGACGTGCAGGAAAATACTATCATACGAAAGCAGGGCGTTGACCTGACGCCGTTTCGCGTTGGTAATAAGTTGACCGATTGAGGCACGCAAAGGCGACTATAGATATACACATTTTTTTAGTTTTACACATCGAGGAAGGAGGGAAAGTGGCGATAATGCAGCATGTAGAGCGTAACGTCCGGCGAGGTAAATTTTGACGTTACATTTTCGGAGCAGGGGCAAATAACAGACATTACTTCCCTGCCTGTAGTGTCTGCATTTCTTCGTACTTAACGTACATTAAGGAGGTATCTGATGGCTTATAGATTGAAATCAGACAAGGTATCACTGTATAAAATGGCGGAAGTCTTTTCTGACGCGCTAAAGAGTCGCGGCATTGACGTAGGAAAAGTCAAAGTCGCAATGGCGTTAGTGCCTGCTATGAATGAATTGAAAAAATTAGGGATAGCGATGGAGATTCCGGATGAGGATAGACAGACGCCGCCGGCAAGTTTCCAGGAAGCGGTCCGGTTGTGGGCGCCTGAGCATCCGGACTGGATAGCGACCATCAGCTATACTGGCAGGCAGAGCTTTGTTGCCAGAGAGCTGGATGCAATAAGTCTGGAAGTATTGGCAAACATAGACGATATTGATAGAGAGATGCTGGAGCGATTTCGTGATGGCGTCTTTCAGGTACTCATTTCTGACCCGAACGAAGCCGAGCGCGTTAAGGCCGGCTACGTTCTGATCCTGGGGGCAGCTAAAGATGGCAATACAACTTGAATCAAGAAGAACGATTATAACTGACAGATTGATACTGATGGCGATAATAATAATGTTTCTGGGACTTCTGTTGAGCATTATTAACAACTGTATAGGGCAGGAAACGGAGCCTGCTGCACCTGCTGATCTGAGTGAACTCTTATACACGATAGATCGCGACACGGGGCTGGAGGTTTTTTCTATCATCCCGGCCGGTACTGATTGGGTTCCGCTTCCGATTACGGAGCACTCGCGAATAGTTCTTTCGCCAGGCGCTCAGGTACATGGATTTTATCATATCGCCGGCACGACTCCCACCTGGTACGTTCCAATTCCTGGGGGAGGCAGTGCGCAGTATATGAAGATCGTTGCTGATGATTCCGGGCTGGATGGAATGTTTGTTTTCAGGGCACGGGCGCAGTTGACTCCAGTCAATCCGGATGGTACGCCGTCCTCTGTCGTGATACCTGCTGTCCGGTCCTGGTGGGTGGCCAGACTCCCGGCCTTTCTCGGTCGCATTGTGTTCGGTCAATGACGTATTTTAGTCTCGGCGGACTCTCCAGAGTTCCAGGCAAGCATCGCGCTCAGCCTGAGAGGTATAGATTTCTGAAAGCGGAGAGCCGTCGCGACATTATTTCAGGTTAGATTATCCATGACACGACTGGTCAAGAATGGGAAGAGGATTTTGGCGGCTTTGCTGGGGATTCTTCTGTCTATCCTGATAATAGTCGGGATAAGCCTTCTGCTATTTCTTTTGACGTGGTTCTCCGGCTGGTATCTTACAGGAAAAAGGAGGTAATCTGTTATGAGACGGCTTCTATTTTACGCTTTAATCATCATGTTATTTTTGGCTTTTGTGGCCCCAAAGTTGGGAAAACTTCTGGACGAGCTTAAGGTTCTACTCTGGGCGCGAATTGATAGCATGACTGAGCAGCTTAAAGAAGTTGAGAACATTACTAAGGAAAGATGGGATGAGGATTACACAGATTTCCCCGACAATGGCATTGATATGGTTACATGATGACTCAATGAGGTGGCGGATAATACTATGGAGGGAAGGTATGAAGAACATCATCATAATGGCGGATGACGATGACAAGGGAATGGATGGCAATGTGAGCCTGGAGGAGGCAATATGCAGGATGGAAACCGTATCGCCAGGGGTACGGGAATTATTTGAGCATTTCCAGGCCCTCATAGCAGACGACCCCGGCGAGAGATTTACCTATGAATTTACGGCACTTGACCTAAGCGCGGTGCATGGCCTGATATGTTTAGCGGCGGAGCACTCCGAAGTTATGAAAATGTCCCAGGGCATCCATGACATAGTACGGAGATTTCGCGATTTCTGTATAGACTGCTGGGTTGACCTGGGATTGCCGCGGGAGCAAGCAGAAATGCTGGACAAGGCGAAGAATGATGCCTGATAAGGAGTAAAACTAAAGATGAATAAGCATTGCGAGGATGTTTTGTTTGTATTGTTACTAAGCATATTTACTATAGCGATTTTATCAGCGTTATACTTTGCAATCTTTCTTGACGCATTTTGGTCCGGGAATTGGGGCGGCTTCGTCGAGGTTTCTCCTGGGCGGATAGATCGGGATGTGTTCGAGATAGAAAAAATGTGGAATCAGATATGAGGTTCTATTCTGGAGTAGCGATATGGCCGGCGGGGAAGGAATGATACTATGGTGATTTCCAGGGAAAAGGCAGAGAAAGCGATCAGTCAACTGGAGATGCTAAAGAAACAGATCAATATGGACGTTGCCGAACTGAAAAGCCAGAAAGCGACCGGGCTTGTCTGGTTTGTGGAATCTAACGATCAAATGATTGATATAGGCAAGGTGCGATTGGCCGAAATCGAAGAATCAATTGAATTTCTGGAATCCATCTGAGTAATTGCAATCCCGGCAATGCAGGGCGAGGCCCGGCCACGCAGGGTTCGGCGTTACTTCGGTGTCCTCACCAAAAAAGCCCGGTATTCTCATGCCAGAAAGTGCCAAAAATGCCCCTCGTAGCCGGGGTGCTCATGCCGGTATTTTGGGGATATGGTCTAAAATACGGCATATTTTCGGCATGTAATTTTTTGCAGATCAAGCGCGACGGCCTTCGCTGTCTGTAGGTCGTTGCTAGACGCGCTTGCAGGCTATTTCCCTTGCATGTGGAGGTCGTTGCTTTTGGTCTGCATAAGATTTATTATGGGGCATGTATCATATATGCAACATTAACCGGGTGGAGGTGATCAGTTATGCGCGGTACACTTTATTATATGGCCAAAGAATTTGGGGAACTTGGAGACTTTAGAACCAAGAAGGAGAAAGAAATGGATTTGATTTGTGCTTGTTGCCAGGCGAAATTAACGGAAGGCAAGTCAAAGGAAACCCACGCGAATCTGCTGGTTTATATGGGTGTCTACAGCGTCAAAATAGAGATATTAAAATTGGGATATGTGACAAATCTATGTAACGCATGTCGGAGGCGGATTGTGAGTGATGCTATGGCATTGTCTGATCCGTATTCCGGGCTTATTTTGTTCGATGACGACGAAAAGATGCAAGCAAAGAAGCGAGAGCAAAGGAAATCATGTCCTGCATATCTCTTAACGTAACCGGGCGGAGGTGATAAGATGTTACTATCAATAGAAAGATCAGAGAAGCTATACAGATATGCCGTGACCGATTGGATCGCCGATAGCGAGGGTACGCGAGCGCGGTATGAGTTCATAAGCAAGATAGACCAGGAGAGAAAGATTGCCTATTTTGTTTACGTGACTTTCAAGTATGGCATATTCAAGAGGCTTTTTGCCCGGGGCCGGATCGAAAAGTCGCGCTATATTGCTTCTACTACCGGTGCGGAAAGGGACTTTCTGTATCAATTTAATCTTATTAGAAATACGATCTGGGGTGCATACGACCATCAGATCCCGTTTCGCTTTCTTGAACTTGAAGAACTAAGACAGATTGAGTTTGGGACTGGATTTCTGAGAAAGTTAAAACTCTATTTTACGAGGGCTTACCACGCGGCTGTAGATGTGTTGGAGCATTGGAAACTATGAGAAAGAGGTTAGACACAGTTCTGCTAGAGAATAGTTTATAATGCTGCACAAAGCAAAAATCCAAACAGCGATAGAGCGGATAGAGACGTTTGAGGAACTTTAACTGTGTTGATTTTGACTGTTTTGTCGTCCTTTTTATGGTGCTTACTGATTTGCAACGTTAGCCACGTGGAGGAGGTCTAAAAAAAATAATGGACTGGCTTGATTTGATTGACACGGTGATATGCGGTGATGCTAGATCGGTTCTGTTGACAATTCCCGATGGTGTTATTCAGGCATGTATAACTTCTCCGCCGTATTGGGGCCTGCGCGATTTTGGACTTGATCCTACCATTTTGGATGGTGATTCTGAATGTCAACACCAATGGGAAAAGGAAGCAACGCGCATTGCCTTTCAGAACAATTTGGGGAATAACAGTACGCTTGATCGAAGTGGAATAGTACGTGGTTCTTCTGTTAAAATTAGTGGCTTCTGCCACAAATGCGGGGCATGGATGGGGTGTCTGGGATTAGAGCCAACGCCTGAGCTATACATTGAACATCTTGTCCAGATATTCAGGGAAGTGAAACGAGTATTGAGAGACGACGGGACCCTCTGGCTGAATATCGCTGATAGTTATTTTGGCGGAGGGAATAGTCGAGGCAATAATAGCCCGATTTCTGCGATACAGGCAAGCAATAAAGGGGCAACAGGACAATGCCAAGAACACGCAAAGAACATTGGCAAACATCCTATCCTCAAGCCAAAGGATATGTGCCTGATTCCATTCAGGCTGGCCATTGCTCTGCAACGCGATGGCTGGTGGGTCCGCTCAACTATAATTTGGCATAAGCCAAACTGTATGCCGTCGAGCGTCAAGGACAGAACTACAAACGATTTTGAGTATGTATTTCTCATGTCGAAGAATAGGAAATACTACTATGATCAGGAGGCTATCAGAGAGCCTTATACAGAGCCATTGAACCGATGGGGCGGGGATTCGATTAAAGAAGAGACGGCAAAACACAGCAAGTATTTAGAGATACAGAATGTCGGCGTGTCCTCAGCGATGCGTGCGGATCGAAAGATAAGACCGAATGAGGATGGTAAAAACAAGCGTTCCGTCTGGACAATACCAACAACGGCATTTCCTGGGGCACACTTCGCCACGTTTCCCCCGAAGCTGATAGAGCCTATGATACTGGCTGGCTCTTCTGATAAGGTCTGTCCGTATTGTGGTTCGGCATGGAAAAGGATCGTAGAGCGATCAGGTGGTAGTATAGGAAAAGGCTGGACGGATCATCGAAATGATTTTGAGCAGGGTATTTCTGCGTCTAAATGTAATTATGAAAATTACAAGGTGAGGACGGTCGGATTGGAGGCTTCCTGCGATTGTTCTGATAACGATGGCTCTGAACAGTCAATCATTCTAGATCCCTTCGGCGGATCAGGAACTACTGGCGCGGTGGCGAAAAGGCTAAATCGGCATTATTTGATAATGGAACCTAATGCCAGTTATTGCAAACTTGCCGATAAACGTATTGCGGATGTGAAGTGTCAACTGACGCTACAAATTTAGACATAGTTCTGCTGGAGAATAGTTTATAATGCTGCACAAAGCAAAAATCCAAACAGCGATAGAGCGGATAGAGATGTTTGAGCCAGAGGCGGGATACTACGGGGCTTTTTCCGGCGGGAAAGATAGCGTTGTTCTGTACGATTTGACAGAGCGGGCAGGCGTCAAAGTTGATTGGCATTTTAACAAAACGACCGTCGATCCTGTCCAGGTGATACGCTTTATCAGGAAGTATTATACGGAGGTCGCTATCGAACGCCCGGAAACAACCATGTGGAAACTGATAGAGCGGAAGGGCATACCTCCCACCAGGAGGATTAGATACTGCTGCGAATATCTCAAAGAGCGCGGCGGAGCGGATCGTCGCGTACTTATGGGGATCAGGTGGGAAGAAAGTACGCAGCGGAAGAACCGGCGCATGGTTGAGACTTGTTATAAGCATTCGATGAAAACCTTTGTGAATCCAATTATTGACTGGACGCTAAGGGAAATCTGGGAATATACTTACGCGCAAGACCTTCCGATATGCGAACTCTACGCTTTACAGAAGCGCATAGGCTGTGTTATGTGTCCTATGGCGGGCATAAAGCAGCGGAAAGCCGAGGGGAAAAGATACCCTGGGTTTTATAAAGCATATTTGAGGGCATTCGATAAGATGCTAAAAGAAAGAGAGCGGCGAGGAAAAAAAACCACATGGAAAACGCCAGAGGAAGTTATGGCCTGGTGGCTGTCTGCTTAACGGTTCAAACGTGGTTTAGTGCGTAAATTTTATACACTGGCTCCAGAGTTTTTTTGATATAGTTCGTGACAGATAAGAGAAAGGACGAGAATGAATGAGTTGGCTTTATTTGCCGGAATCGGCGGCGGGGTACTCGGAGGCAGGCTGCTTGGCTGGAGAACAGTCTGCTATGTCGAAAACGACGCCTATTGCATCGAAGTTCTTAAAGCAAGGATTAGAGAGGGCTGTCTGTGCGATGCGCCGATATGGGATGATATTAAGACATTCGACGGGAAACCCTGGGCTGGACTGGATGTTATCACTGCGGGATTTCCGTGTCAGCCGTTCTCAGTCGCAGGGAAGCAAAAGGCAGAGAGAGACGACCGAAATCTTTGGCCTGAGACGATCAGGATTATACGCGTGGTACGACCGCGATACGCGTTCCTGGAGAATGTCCCAGGGCTGCTTTCCAGAAGTCATGGATATTTCGGAAGAATTCTCGGAGACCTGGCCGAAAGCGGGTATGATGCGAGATGGCGAATTGTATCTGCGGGCGACGCGGGAGCGCCCCATCTCAGGAAGAGATTATGGATACTGGCCTACTCCCCTGGCCGCGGAGAAACAGCAACGGAACAGCATGGACAACGGGATGGCCTTGTCGAAAGCTGTGAAGATGTGGGGAACGCCGACGGCCAATGCCTACAAGGATACAGGGGAGGCAGTAAGGCAGGGCAGGGTCAAGGCGAACAGCCATCTGGGAAGACAAGTGCTGCAAGCTGGTTTTCAGAAGACCCGGCCAAAGGGCCAGTTGAATCCAGAGTGGGAAGATTGGCTGATGGGACTCCCGATAGGATGGAGCGGCAAAGAGTTATTGGAAACGCGCAAGTTCCGGCGGTGGCTCGACTTGCATGGAATCTGCTAATCTCTGATGGATAAAAATGGGGAGATGCTTCGCTTTACTGGTGCAAAAACGTCGGCTGTCGTGTGCGGAAATATGAGATATTCCCTTATAAAATCAAAGGGATGAGGTAGGGATCAAGAGCAAGCAATGGAAGGGGAAAAGTTTGTATGAAAAAAGGACTGAAAAGGACGATTTCATATAAGGGCTATACTATCAGGCCGTATCGCTTTGTCAAGAATTTGCGATTCTGTGAGATACTTGATCCTAATGGAGAATATTGGGACGAAACAGAGGAATGCTTTGGCTCTACAGCCGATGCAATCAGAAAAGCCCGCCAGATGATAGATGAATCCGAGGAAGAATCCCAGTGGGCACGCTGGTAAAAACTGATTGACATATAGGGAGGTAGATGGGAAAATGGCAATAATGGAAGACGTAATACTACAACAGCGGCTTGCTCAAGTGCAGTCGGAGCGTCCTTTAGAGTTGTTCAGTTATTCCATGTATGCAGGACAGGTCAACGCGCTGCATCAGGTGATTGCGCTGGCTATAGGGCACACGGATTTTCAGGACTGCGATCAGGCGGTGCTCCGGGATCTGGGAGAGTGGTGTGTTGTGCAGCTGATCAGGATGGGACTGACGCCCGATGAGGCTCAGATGGTTCATGAGATGAGGGGGGAATAATGGCCTGTAACCATAATATTGGAGTGCCTGGGCAATGGCAGGAACTAGGAGGGAGTAATCACAAATGAGGTCAATAAAGGCAAGAATGACAATGGAGATTGTGGAATTCCAGGTACTTGATCGACTGTTCCTGGGAATTCCGGATTATAGCGAGCAATCGGTAAAGGCGCGAGATCTCTGGTGTGAGTTAAACCCCTGGTCGAAGCGGAGGGACACCGGGCCTCAAGTGTTGGTGTATGTAGCAGATAAGGCTTTTGATGCAGCCGCGAAATGTGAACGGCTGGGACTTGTGTGCAAAGTCGTGCGCTTGACTATCCAGGAAGTTCATGCCTTGAATAGATGGGACAGGCGCTATAACGAGAAGGGCCGGACGTGAATTATCGGCGGATAGTGGATAACCTATTGAAGCAGTTGGAGGCCAGATCGGTGACAGTAGAACGGGCTGCCGCGAACTGTAGGCTGATTGAGAGTATTCTGGAGACCATGAAAGACGCCGGCATTGAGAGCGGTGCTGAGCGCGAACGCTATGAGAAAGTGAAGCAGAAAGATGGTTTTTAAGGAAATCGCAGACGCTATGGAGAAGTCGTTTACGGGAGAAAAGAATCTGCATCTGTCGTTGGCAGAGTACTTGCTGGAAGAAGCAGAAGCGGACGGAAAACAGGAGAGCGTGCCTATGATAGCCAGATGCCTCCGATGTGCCCTGATGGACGGCGAGGACGTTGCCGAACTGACGGCGCGCCTTGTGAATCTTTCCGAGAAAGCGGGTGCTAATGGCGGAACGTGATGACAAGAAGGACAAGCAGATCGC
>VAPC010920662.1_pt1 | contig 40671 bp, 30 predicted proteins | sample 3395121 | NCBI WGS metagenome assembly VAPC01 (sample SAMN08290434, study PRJNA428436) | hydrothermal vent metagenome | isolation source: Deep-sea hydrothermal vent chimney | place: Indian Ocean: Southwest Indian Ridge | depth 1711 m m
ACCTCTCTCAATAAGCATTGAGATGGAATCAGTGATCTCGTATTCTCCTCTTGGTGAGAGTTCTGTATTGTCAATAACCTCCCAGAGTGATTCACCGATTGCATAAATCCCCGCATTAACGAGATTGCTCACTACTTCCTCAGGATTTGGTTTCTCAATGAGTGAAGTTGCCTTTCCTTTCTTCACAACAACTACACCATATGCACTTGGATCTTCGATAACCTTGGTTGATAGGGTAAACTCATACCCTCCTTTCTTGTGATACGCGATAAGACCCTCAAAAGTATCAGGTCCCACCATCAAATCACCATAGATCAGAACAGCTTCCTTTTTTCCAACAAACTTCTTGGCATATCCTGCAGCGTGTCCTGTTCCCTTGCGTTCTTTTTGATTGACAAAAGAAATTGCCATTTTCCACGACCTAGCTTCTACAGCTTTCTGGAGTTGATCACCATGATATCCGTATACAACCAAGGTTTCTTTGATTCCTGCCTTTTCTAGGGCCTCCATTGTGTGATATATCAAAGGCTTCCCTGCGATGGGAAGAAGATGTTTGGGTTGGTTCGCAGAGAGTGGCAACATTCTCGTTGAATCGCCTGCTGCAAGTATGACGGCCTTCTTCATATCAAGTCACTTTGCCCATAATCTTCAGAGTTAAAGACTTTCCCGCATTCTATCATTTTGACTTCTGATGACTGCAGATAGTTTGTAAAGGGCTTTGGACAGATATCGATATATAGTGCGTCTTAACAGGGTTAATTTCGCGCGGTCATCCACCGCGACATTACCTCTCCAGACTGCGGTAAGTTAATAAGTAACTTTGTTGGTCATTTAATTAGTTGATTGAGGCAATTTCTATTAGAAAACCTCAACATATTGATAATTTCCGTTAGGAAGGTAGTCAAACAATGATGAGCGATAAACAACTACAAGAAGAGCTCAAGAATATGAAGCTCACAAAGAGTCAGATGATTGTTCTTGACATTCTCAGGAGCACCGGTCAAAACGGTGTCACACCAAAACAGCTTTTGGACAAGGTGTCTTTTGCACCAAGAACTGTCCGCTATGCACTTCGAAAACTCTTGAGAAAACAACTGATCAAGCGCGTGCCATGCCTGCAAGATATGCGGCAATGGATCTATGTGCCTGCATAATCAAAAAGGCAACCAAATTGCCTAAAGAAATACCGACACTAGTAGCCCTCCAGGCTATTAGTTGTCGTGCAAAACAAAGCATTGTTCATTTCTCAAAGCTTATAGTATGAAGTTAGGTGATAAACAAATGCAGGGGGCGAAACCAATAGACACTCTAAGGGTTCTCACAGGTGATGACGCAATCGATGCCTACAAAGTTCTCAGTGACGAGAGTAGGAGACAGATTCTCCATGCATTGAGAGCTCGACGAATGTCCACCTCAGAACTTGTTGAGTTTCTTTCAAAAAAGGATCCTGAAAAGAAGATCAAACCCCAAACAGTTCGATATCACATCAAGGAACTTGAAAAATGCGGACTTGTTGAACAGGATGGTTACGAACCAACTGGTAACGGGGACTCTCACATCATGCAAAAGCTCTGGGTAGCTACGGCTGAGAATGTATTTATTGCCACATGCGAAATGGAAGGTCTTCTTGAACGTGAAGAACACGATTTGGACAAGACCCTAGATATATTGAGTACAATGAGGGACTTAGGTCTTCAATTGAAAAATGAACAAGAGATGAAGTCAATTGCTGAGGATTTCACTGAACGCGATAGAATCTACCTTAGAGGGTTAGAATTGGCTAAAGAAACTCTCAGACAAATTCCTGAAATCGATCCCAAATTGTATGTGATGTTTCGTAGGATACTCAGTGTGGTCCGACTAGATGACAAGGACTACCTAGATTACTGGGAATTGAGCCGAAGATTCACAGACGCGATGCGTGAAGCGTTTAAGAGAGGCAAGGGAAAGAACCCTCGCGTCTATTGATTCTACTAATTACTATCACTCTTCGCGCCTGGATATTTAGTTGTGAGGAGACGTCTTATTCGCCCTGCAATCTTTGGGCCAACACCTTTCACTTTTTGCAGATCCTTGAATTCTGCTGAGAAGATTCCTTCTAAAGTTTCAAACTCCGAAAGAATTGCTCTAGAGGTCACTGTGTCAACTCCAGGGAATCCGGACAAGATATATTCCAATGCCTCCGCGTCGGATCCTTTCACTTCTCCAGAACGAGTTCTGAGAGGTTTGCTTGATTCAACTTGTTCCATGTGCGCGATTCTATAGAGCACATTAGCCGTTTCTTCAGGATTACGAGTCCAGATTATTGGAACTTGGATTCGTATAGCTATTGATGCCAAGGCTCCATAGATTGAAGCTGGATTCACCGCCCTCAAACCAATCAGCTGTTCCCCCTCGATAATGAGAACTGGACGTCGATATGCTGACCGAAGTGCACTCAGTTGGGAGAACAGTCTGCCATCAATCAGTGATTGGATGAAGTCGTTACTCTCCTTGCGCTCGATAGCAACCTCCTCTGAAGCAACGTAGTCTCCAATCTTCAGACTCTCCCCAGATATCTTAACATCAAGTCTTGTGAGTTCTCTAGCCACAGCAGTAGGTAGCTCTCTGGAGTCGACTATTAATTGGATTCCTTCATCTTCCTTCTTGGGTGCCTTACTCACCATTCGTTCAGTTGGTATATCTGAATCCTCTGTGACAAACTCATCTAGACTTGTCTGTTTTTCATCCTCTTCGCTCTCTGCTTCTTTGAGGGTTTTAGGCATTTTCTTCAATTTATTTATCACACTCCAATGGTAGAACTCATCGTGAGTTCCTTTTGCAACGAATATGACTACTCGTCCTGGGGATCGACGACCAGTTCTTCCTCGTCGCTGAATATAGGGCACAACAGATGGAACACAGTCAAAGAAGACCACTAAGTTGCATTCAGGGATGTCTAAACCTTCCTCCCCGACTTGTGTGGCTACTAGAACATTGTACTCGTTATTCCGAAAGCCATCCAGAATCTCTACTTGCTTCTTCTGACTGAATCCCTTATCAGAGCCACGTGAGCTCTGACCGACAAAGCGACTTGCTCTCACTGAATCAAGTTGTTCAAGGGTCTCTTTGACCTCCACTGCTGTATCTCGGAAACGCGTGAAGATCAGAATCCGCGAATCCAGATCGACTGACAGTTGGTCACTGACTATCTCCAGAATAGCATCTGCCTTAGGATGGCGATAGCCTTTTGCAATGAGTGCTTCTAGAAGGTTTTCGAATTGTGAGAACTCAGGTCTGGACAACAGGTCCTTTACACCCTTCGAGCTCTTCTTGTTACGAATCTCTTCATGGACTCCCTGAATGTATCTATGGGTTGGCATCAGACCTTGGGTGCCAATAAACTCCAATAGATGCACAATTCTGAGCAAAGCCGTGAGATTGCGGATCACTAAAAAGAGTGAACTGGGAGGTTTAGTATACGACCCGATCTCTTTTCGAACAGCACTCTGTGTCCTCAGGATTTCCTTTCTGGTCATTCGCCTAGCATTCGGTAGTTTGAATCCATTGTTGAGTATTGGTCCCCTATAGACATCGATGATTGAGTAGAGGATGTCTTTTAGAACCTCAATCTCTGGAGGAAGGTTGATGAACAGAATCTCTGAATCCACAGTGACCATATATTCGCGCACATCTCTGCTCTTCTCACTCCTGACCTCAACATGTGATAACCGTAGGTTCTCACAAACCTTTCTAATGTGTTCAACCTGATGGCCAGGTGATGCTGTGAGACCAAGTAATCTGACATTCTTACCCTGTTTCTCGTAGAGTTCTGCGATGAAGGTGTATGCATAGTTACCTACTCCTCGATGAGCTTCATCGAATATTACCAATGACACATCTTGCAGCTCGTAGCTTCTCTGAATGAGATCATTTTGCAGAGCTTGAGGAGTCATGACAACGACCCGAGAATCTACCCACATAGTTTTCCTCTGTTCTGGGGAGTCCTGACCCGTAAGGCACACAACAAGACTCTCATCAATATCCAACACTCTTCTCAGATACCTTGCCTGTTGGTCTACTAAGGGTCTAGAAGGAGCAAGAAAGAGAACCTTAGAGTCAGGGAACTCAGAAAGGCGTTTTGCAGCGACAAGGGCTGCAATCACAGTCTTTCCGAGACCCGTGCTAAGGACAATCATTGTGCTCTCTTTTGCAGCAACCTCTGCAAGGTTGACTTGGTATGACCTATACTCAACGCTATCTTTTCGAATCAACGGCTTTTCTACATAGGTTTCCTTCTTGGTCAACACCTAAGCCTCGTGCGATTTCATATATCTGTGATAATACTCACTGTAAAAAGCCTCCTACAATCAAGACATGTAGAGCAAAGGAGCCGATTAGATATGACAACACCACCAAAGGAAGCCCTCCCCAGTATCGAAGCAGAACTTTACGAGCTTAATATGCCGGGAAGATTGTTGGGAAAGGAAGTCCTAGACAATAGAGCTAAACGGATAGGCATTGTACGAAGTATAAGGATCGCGCTCCATCCAACCCGCTCAGAACTTATTGTAAAAGGCGCTGAAGTGGAGTTTCCTGTTGATTTCTCCAAGGTGGATGCAGTCGGAACAGTAATACAACTTAACTCTGTAGTGAAAGATGCGGAGGAGATTGAAGTCCATGACGTAATCAGACTTCAAAAAGAGGTACTGGACGACATCAAATCCTATTTGGGTCCCCGATAATCAAGCCAACTGTAGAATTCGAAGGGTATATAGTGGCAGTGGAGCAATTTCACATTCGGAGACATCTCCATGGATATCACTGTGGAAAAACTTGCCAGCATGATTGATCACACAGAACTGAAAGCTGATACTTCAAATGCGAAGATCAAACGACTTTGTGATGAAGCTATCAGGTATGATTTTGTAGCAATCTGTATCAATTCAGCTCATATTGACTATGCAGTTGAGCTATTGAAGGACACATCAATTCAGGTATGTATTGTTGTTGGGTTCCCTCTTGGTGCTTCACTCTCAAGTGTGAAGGTTTGTGAAACTAAAGAGGCTGTTAAGAAAGGGGCTCATGAGATTGACATGGTCATGAATGTAGGAGCCCTACGAGATGCAAATTACGACCTTGTTCAGAAGGATATCGAAGCAGTTGTAGCAGCCTCTGGAGATGCTCATGTCAAAGTCATTCTAGAAACCGGGCTCTTGATAGATGAGCAGAAACGCAAGGCGTGCTTAATTTGCAAAGATGCTGGTGCTGATTTTGTCAAGACTTCGACAGGTTTTGGACCGATGGGTGCAACACCTCATGATGTCCGCTTGATGCGCGAAACTGTTGGTCCCGAAATGGGGGTCAAAGCCGCGGGTGGTATTCGTTCATTCAAGGATGCTATACGATTGATTAATGCAGGTGCTGATCGCCTGGGAACGAGCGCAAGTGTCGCAATAGTAGAGGACTTTCGTTGGGCACAATATAGCGATTCATGGCTGGAGCCCGATAAACCCTGCTGGACGTGTCCAAGTAGAATGGCCAACATTGCCAAACAACCGAAAGATGTCTACATGTGGTACAAACAGCGATGTCTTACCTGCCCAGATAAGGAACACAACATTTTCACTGATTAGGAGGTATGAATATTGTCAAAGTCTTCACTCTATGCTAATGCCGCAATTCTTCATGTGTTTCTGAATGATGGGAGTTTTCGGAAGGAACCTATTCCCACTGATCTTTACGAGAAATACATTGGAGGACGCGGTCTAGGTGTCAAACTGCTTTACGATAGCTTAGCTCCAGGTACTGATCCCCTCTCACCTGATAATCTACTTGTGTTTGCTGTAGGACCATCTACGGCCACCAGTGTTCCGACTGCAGGAAGATTCGTTGTCATCACCAAATCCCCTCAAACAGGTACAATATTTGATTCTCACGCTGGAGGTTATTTTGCTCCACAATTACGACGTGCTGGACTCGCTGCAGTTGTCTTTCATGGAAAGTCACCATCTCAGGTTTATCTTTGGATCAATGATAGCCAAGTGGAGATTCGAGATGCATCAAAGTACTGGGGAAAAGATACTACTGAAACAACTGACGGTCTCATTGAAGATACAGATCCGAAAGCTCAAGTCGCTTGTATCGGTCCTGGAGGAGAAAATCTAGGACTCATGGCAGCAATCATGACTGACAAGCATAGAGCAGCTGGTCGTGGAGGTGTTGGAGCTGTAATGGGTTCAAAGAACCTGAAGGCGATTGTCGCACGAGGGACTGGCGACGTGGGTGTTCATGATCCTGACCGGTTAAAACTAGCAGTGGAAAGAGCCCGCAGACTTCTCAAGAGGAATGGGGTGACGGACAAGTCATTACCTGTCTATGGTACACCGGTCCTCGTCAATGTTGCAAATGAGCTTGGAATGCTTCCTACTTTTAATTTTCAAGAAGGTACATTCAATGATGCAGAGGGAGTTTCAGGCGAGAAGCTACTCGAACGATTCTCTGCTGGTACATACAACTGCCATGGCTGTCCCATTGGTTGCGGTCGTGTCAGTCTGATCAAAGGAAAGAAGGTTGGCGGTCCTGAATACGAAACGATTTGGTCTCTTGGTCCTCAATGTGGAATTAACGACTTGGAATTTATTGCTATTGCCAATAATCAGTGTAATCTACTTGGACTTGATACAATCTCTGTAGGAAGTACAATTGGAGCAGCTATGGAACTAGTACAAATTGGCAAGCTAGATGCTCCCCTGAAATTCGGTGATACAACGGGAGTGCTTGAGATCATTGATGACATTGCACATGCTCGAGGTCTTGGTGCAGAGATTGGGGAGGGTTCAAAGAGATTTACTGAGCGTTATGGTGCACCAGAACTCGCGATGCAAGTGAAAGGACTTGAGATTCCAGCGTATGATCCGCGAGGAGCTCAAGGCCACGCTCTAGGGTATGCAACATCAAATCGGGGTGGATGTCACCTTAGGTCTTACCTAATTGGTCCAGAAGTACTAGGATCACCTGTCCTCATTGACCGCGACAGTCCTAAAGGAAAAGCAGACCTTGTCATGCTCTATCAAGACCTGTCTGCAGCAATGGACTCTATGGTTGTATGCAGGTTCACAAACTTTGCTTGGACAGTAGATGATTATGCCGAAATGCTTGCAGCTGGAACGGGACTTCAAATCGATGGTCGTGACATACTTCGTATAGGAGAACGTATCTACAATCTAGAGCGTTTATTCAACCTACGAGAAGGTTTCACCTCAGAGGATGACACACTTCCGCCTAGGTTCTTCAAACCACTACCTGAAGGTGGATCGAGAAAACGTGTAGTCCACCTTGATGTGATGATTCCGGAATATTATTCTCTCCGAGGTTGGGATACGAAAGGTCAACCCACTAAAGACACTCTGAAGAAATTAGCCCTATAACAACAGGGAAATAGCTAATGTAGATGGCCAGACCAGAACTTTCGGAGATGTACTCAGCTGGCCAGAGGAAAACGCAGACGTGGGAAATTTCGAAGAGGCCATGCCCCATATCTCGGCAAAATACGATTTTTTTGGTGTGACACATGCAATGTTCCAAGAATAGCTGACACAGAATGTGATACATGCGGAACTAAACCTAGAAAGGTGGATCTATCCCCACCTGGTGATGCATTTCCTGGGATGGAAGGTCATCTAATCAGAGCAATCAATGCAGTTGATGCTCAATTTGGAACAGGTGTGGGAAAGGTCCTTCTTCCGCCAGAAAAGGTTGTTGTGATAAATAAGGTTTCAGCACTTGACGCAATGTATGAGATCATTGTTGATGGTTTTATAGTGGGTCGTCTCAGATTCGACATTCCCAAACGTGGTTACACATTCATTCTCTCTCTTGAGGGCGCACGAAGAATTGGTGTCGTCAGCAAACAAAAATGGGTGTCTTTACACGATGGGGTTTTAAAATATCTTAAAGATGGCGCAAATCTCATGGTTCCTGGTGTTCAGGGATGCGACTCTGGAATTAATGTAAACGATGAGGTCTGGGTTGTCAATTCAGATGGACAAGTCGTTGCTGCAGGAATATCTAGGATGACTGGTGTTGAAATGGCCAACGAACCGAAGGGTTTTGCAGTTAAAATTCGTGCAGTTGCTGATCCAACGGGTTCCTTAGAAAACAACAAGAAAGCTACCTGGCAAGATGCTGTTCAAGCTAATGAAACGGATCTCGAGAAGATTGAAGGAGAAGCCGTTTCTTTTGTTAAGAGAACTGTTGCTAAACAAGATGATCTCCCCGTAGTTGTGGCCTTCAGCGGTGGAAAGGACTCTTTGGCCACCTATTTAGTTGTAGAGAGATCACTTGAAGAGAGTCCGCCAATCTTCTTTATGGACACTGGAATAGAACTACCCGAAACCATCGAACACATTGAGAACTTTGCAGAATCTCGTGAAGTCAAGATCATCGGACAGAGAGCTGGTGATAGATTCTGGGAATCCGTTGATACATTTGGACCTCCAGCACGAGACTTCAGGTGGTGCTGTAAGGTTCTGAAGCTTGGTCCTGCTGCCACTTCAATTGCTGATGAGATGGGAGGAGAGAGTCTGAGCTTCATGGGACAGAGGAAATTGGAGTCTTTCCAACGATCTATTGAACCGAGAGTTACAGAAAATCCATGGGTTCCAGGTCAGACATCTGCAAATCCAATACAGAATTGGAACGCACTCGAAGTTTGGCTCTATATCTTCCAAAAGAAAGAAGTCTACAACCCATTGTACAATCGAGGGTACCATAGAATGGGATGTTATCTATGTCCTTCTTCACCCTTAGCTGAACTCGAAAGTCTACGAGAAACTCATCCCGACCTCCATAGACAATGGGAGTCAACAATGTACGAATGGGCAGAAAAGTATGGATTCCCTGATGAATGGGTCAACATGGGCTTTTGGAGATGGAAAAACCTGCCTAAAGGCCAGATGGAGTTGGTAAACAAACTAGGTCTGGCTATCGACCATGTCAGACCAAGTCCAGGTCAGACATTGAATCTATCAGTAACAAAAGGAGTCTCACCATGTGTCAAATCAGGCTTCAGTCTAGAAGGCGCTTTCTCTTCAGGGATTGACCTGAACAGAGTATCTAAGGTATTCCCAATATTTGGTAAGACCCGCCTGTCCGAAGAACTCGGAGCATTGAGAACTACAGTTGGTGAGAACAGCATCGCACTTTTCAGCTCAGGGTCGGTAGTAGTCCGTGGAGAGAATGAAAAATCAGTTGATATACTCGTCAGTCAGATGGAACGAGCTCTCAAACGAGCACTATTCTGCCAAGCATGTGGATCTTGCGTTCCACAGTGCGAACATGGTGCATTGAATCATGTTGAAAGCAAGATATCAGTTGATGAAGTGAAGTGCACAAACTGTCTCAAATGTGACTCATGGCCTTGCCCTACTTATCTCACGTAGGTGGAGGAAATTTCTTCTTCCAACGTTTTGTTAGCTCACTACACGTCAGGATCTCAGGGTCCGCCTCCTTGATAATATTGAGTAGTGACCTGTATGAATTGTGGTATTTGGGATGGCCAAAATCCTCTGGATCGGGGTGGATGATGAAGACAGCAAGTCCCCCCTTTGATTTGATGTAGTCCATTTTCTTCTTCCAAACTCGAAGCATACTCTCTTCGGAGAGTCTGTAATAGTAGAGCAAAGTCCAGTCTTGCGGCATTGACACCGGAATCTCAAGAACAGGGCTCTGTTGCCAATCCTCTCCCACACGGAATAATGGATAAAATGGAAAGATGGTCCGACTTCCTGTTGATTCATACCCAATCGTGGAGTCATCCGTATCTGGGAATGACGAATCCCAATCATATCCCGCCTCTGTGAGATGTCGTATCATGAGTTTTGTTCTGTGAAGCATCGGAGCACGGTATCCGAGTGAAGGAAGTCCTAATTCTCTCCCTCGTGTTGCAGAATCCTCTATTCTCTTTCTTTGTTCAGAAACCGGTAGGAATGCAAACTTCCCATCATGATGAAGTCCATGCATGCCAAAATCGAAGCCATCTCTAACCAGTGATTTTATGAAATCTTCGGAAATATCGTATTCAAACGATTCTGCGACAATGTTGAAAGTGGACACCAAATCCTCCGCTCTTTCCATATCAACAAATTTGGACATCCCATATTCATACCCGATTCTAGTATCTACGTCATGAGTCATGATGACTCCAAAGTCCTTCTGCCAGAACTCCCTCTTCTCGTCAGTTGAGGGATCCAGTCTATCAGCCAAATCATCTATTGGAAATTTTCTCCTCTCAGATACTGAGGATGACTTTTGCCTAAACAGAGAGAGCATTGAAACGAAGGAGTTTCGAATCTGATAAGGAATGTATTCTATCAATTTCAGATTGACACCAAACTGCATTGCTGCAGGTGGTTCATACTTGATATCCATCTCATTCCTATAGAAATCGCTCTTTGAAACCTTCACCACAAGTCACCGTATTAGGAGGTATACTTCATCCAATGTCCGTATCGAGAGAGCCAACCGTTTACGACCAGGCTGACTTTAGTCCGTTTTCCTCCCCAGGTACTATTTACCAAGTTAAACCACCAAGAGCCAACTTGCTCCAGCTCGGTTGCCTTTTGCTCTTCCAGAGCAAAGAGAGTTATTACGAAAGCTCTTTGATTGACCTTTTCCCATGCGCTCGTAGTGTTCTCGAAAAGGAAAATCAATTGGTTGTCTTCTTTTGATGAAGGCCCTCTTGGAGTACGAAACGTGGCACTTGCACTGTCTTCTAGAAGATCCGGGTCATCAATTTTCCAATCCTCGATTCGGAGATATGCTATAAACTCAGTTAGCATATTTCTTAGGATGTCTCGTTTCTCAGTATCAGAGTATCTCTTGATGTACTCTTTATCCTTTCTAACAACTTTCGCCGGTATTCCAACAGCTAGACTACGGGCGGGAACATCACGGTTAATTACAGATCCTGCTCCTATTGTGGCTTCTTTCCCGATGTGGACATTGGGAAGCACAAAGACACGCCAGGGGAACCACACTCCGTCCTCGATTGTAATCGGACCAAATGCTACAGGAAAACCCTCGAGTATTGGTTGCCAAGTTCCATGTGTGAAGAGGAAGTTTGAACCTCCTATTCCCACCCTCTTTCCAATCTTAATCGGATGAGTTGGATTGATGACACTCTGAGCGAAGATCATTGATAGATCACCAATCTCAATTTCAGATTTGTCTGTCTTCAGACCTCCAATATACACTTGCTCCTGAATTGTCACTTCTTCGCCGATGACTACTTTGTGAGTGTCTATTATCACTAGCATTCCAAGAGTTGAATAACGACCCATTGTGAACTCATTAGCGCGAATCATGCAGGCCATTCCAATTTGTGCATGATCACCAATCACTATTTTCTTACAATCCAGTATCGCCAGAGGCCCAATGGATACCCCTTCTCCAATCTCGGCACCCTTTCTCCTGTAATAGGCAATCTTCAGACTAGAAGGCAGTAGACCAATTGTTGCCATCTTACCAATGGGCATACCGAAGAGGTCGGGATCTCCTATGCGAGATCTCACCATGAAGAACGGTCCAAGGAATACTGCTAGTAGAATGAGTCCTCGAAGTCCACCTATGAACAAATTGTAGTCAATCAGGAGTGCGTCTATCCCAATCGACAGCAGATAGGTGTGATATAGAACATCAAAGACAATGAAGAGTATGAGCCAAACCAGACCAACACTCAACATCCTTCCTCTCTTATACCTCGGGACGAATGTCTTGAAGGAGAGATTGATGACTACTAGTACCGTGATGAACAAGATGAGATTCCTCAGCACATACAAGCTGGGCCCCAACAGAATAGCCCAAACCCACTCGAAAACTAATGTGACAACAGGAATCGAAATCCAAGCGGCAATCGCGTACGACCTGCTGTTTTTGATGAACTCTTCCAGGATCAATTCCTCCTCTTTCTATGAGATATTGGTTAGCTGAATGTCGACCTCTCGTATACACTATATTACCATTGCCCTGAATCATCCAGCAAAGGTTATGAACCTAATTCTTACATTTTGGTGAGTGAACCTCAACTGTAAGAGATTTCTGTGTTCCGCCCTTCTCCTGCCAGTGTCACCACCTCTTCGAGTTTCCAAAGAAATGCAAAGATTAGCAAGAGCATTGTCAGCTATCACCAGGATGGGATCCCTCCTGAAGACCTGGCCTCCTTCTCCTGTCTTGGTGCTGGTACATCACTTCCAGCGACAGAGAGACTTTCCACAGTTCTTACCACAGCGGGGTCATTATCACTCTTCCCAGCTCCGTCACCGAAACTGAGAAGACTCGTCTGAGCATAGTGAACAGCCGCGGACTCCCCAAGATCTGATGTTAGACCCTTACAGGGGAGTGAGGACTTCCGTTTGGAAGAAGACTTCCTCCCGGTTTTCGGGGCTGGTGCTCTCTCAGGGACAGCCCAACGCCCTAGCCCTTTATCATTCCGAAGTGAAGGAATGAGCATGATTAGGCGACGTGCGATGTTCAAGGATCCATTCCGGTCAGCATTGGTCCTAAAACCACAACTACACACAAACAGTGACTGTCTAGGTCGATAACCCTTTCTCCCGCATTTCCAACACTTGATGGAAGTCCAAGCCTCAGGAACTGCACGGAATCTCGAGTCCTTTCCTTCGACCTTCCAACCTAGCTGGGCCAGTCCGTGTCGTAGACTGTTTGTTATCCGGGCGAAGGCCCATGAGTGTATCATTCCTCTGAACCTTCTACCCCGGTAGTTTCCTCGCTTCGCACGCATCCGTATGTTCTTCAGGCGACCGATGGCTACAAAGAGTGTATATCTCTCGGACAATTCGGAGATGTAGTCGAGAAGCTGACGCACAAGGACTCTGTCATACTCACGAGCTACATTCTCTCGTTTGGAGCGTATTCGACGAAGACTCTCAGCAACCCTGTCGCATGACAGTCCATTGTGTCTCCGAGTGTGCATCTCCTTCTGCAGGTCTGCAACAAGTATGTCGTACTTCCTGATGACCTTGACCTTCTGCTTTTGAACAAAGTATCGGGTCTCGCTTGTCTTCTCAGGTGTGAGAAGAGTAGAACAAGCTGCTTTCTTGACTCCGAGGTCAATGCCAAGTATCGAAACAGGAAGTGTATTTCCTTGAGAGTCATCAATTGCAACTCTGATAGCAATGGTCGCCCACCACTTCCTGAACCGGTCTGTGAAGATCTGTACAGCCTTCACTTCACCCCGTCTGATTTGTTTAAGATGGAAGGGGGACATCTTGAGGGGAATACTCAATCGATCATGATGTGTTCGTCCTTCACGAACTGAATCAAGGGAGTCCCTGATATCTAACCACCACCGAGAAATTGAAGTCTTCTTTTCAATCAGCTTGAACCTCTGGGAGAAGACCCATCGGGGTATCCTTCTACTACTATTGATTGAAGAAGGTCGAGAAACACTCAACCCCTTCTTCATCCTGAGCTTTAGATAGCTCTCATACATTGATACAGCAGTCTGTCTACATTCTTGAAACTCATTCTGAGATATGCGGGGAAACCTCACTTTGAAGTCGTGGGGCACAGTCAGTCTCTGACTGTATCCGGGTTTGACTTTGATAGCAGTCATAGAGAGTTCGTCCAACTCTCCATCGTGAATTCTGTCCCTGTTCTTACCTGCCAGCAACCTGTCTTCGTGTTGCTCAATCACTCCAAGAAATGCACGGATAACTCTACTATCCCGTCCAACGGTCTGCCTCAACCTCTGTCGAGACTTCTCAGTCATTGCTTCCCAGTTAATAGGAACCTTGACCGAAACTGTCACACCTTTGGACCGAACCATCACATTCACCTTCGCATTTAAATTTCTGACCCATCTCTTGATGGGTTGAGTTCACTCCCTATCCTGTTTCCAAGACTGGTTATTTACTCGTACATTTATCAGTATGAAAGTATTTAAGTTTATTAAGATTAAAATGATATCAAGGTTTTAATTTTGTAAATAAGCATTTATAATCCTCTAAATCAAAAATTAAGGTTTCTGATTTAGGGGAATTTACTTATATAGAGATGATGCGGATTATCATCCGTGAGAGGTCGAAAGAGGAAGGGAAGTCGTCCAAACGACATTCTCTCAAGGGCAGTCCACATGGGTCTTGTGGCGCTTGTCAGACTGGCAAGCAAGCGGATCAGTGAGAAGACCCGCAAGTTCTACAACAGCATAGAGGAGATGTGGGAAACTGCTCTATCAATGAAGGACTTCTCAGCTGTCCAGAGGGCTGAGCCAAACATGCGAGGGCAGTTTCTGAAGATACTATGGGTCAGCACTCGACGCTTCGGAAACAGAGAGTCCAAGCGAGTGTATAGCTGGCTCAAGGGGACTGTGGGACCGCTCAATGCTCTGCTCAACTATGCAGGAGCAAGACTAAGGGACCTTGCCATGACGAGATATCCATTCCCCGAGCCCGAGACATTCTACATCCGCAAGTATCCGGATGGAAGCAGGAAGGTACTCACGAAGAAAGAGAATGAACTATTGGGAAAAGATGATGCTATTAAGACATACACGAGGACTGGATATCGGAGGAGGGGAAAGAGCCCCCTAGTTCTGCTCGCACACCCCACCCTGCCAGAGATGGACTTTGTTGACATGATCCGGGCGCATATGGTGGAGCTGTGTCGTCAGTGTTTCATCCACAACGTTCCGAGGAGCGAGGCCCACAAGTACATCAGACTCCTAATCCACAGGCTCAGACCATTCCTTGACTGGGTCTATTCTGATGGCGAACACGGTAGACCAAACTTCAATCGCTACTCGGACCATGAACTCAGACAGATAGTCCTTGAGATCCGCTCGTTGTACGGAAGGCGGACAGGAAGAAGAAAGTCTGTAACCCGCACCCTTGATGAGGACTCGGAAATCACATCCATTGAGAAGTTCCAGAAGAAAGTCAAGAAGCTCCATGACGCCGCCAGTGATGAGAAGGACAGAGAGGTCTATTCAAACATCCTGGACCACATCGACAGTGGTATGATTGTCCAGAGAGACCTGGAAAAGCTCGTTGAACAGGTGCTTGCCCTTAGCTCAAGGGAGGGGAACGAGTGGCATCGGATACTACTATCAGACCTGCATCATCCTCAGTCACTGAAACAGGCAGTGTATGCAGGCGACACCATGCTCGATGAACCCTCCTCTGTATTGATAGTTGGAGAACTTCCAGTTTCAAGGAGGAAAGGACAAATCGACCTTGTCGTCTTCCTGCGGAGAGAGGTCCAAGGTAGAATCATCCACACACCTGTGATGATTCTCGAGGTCAAGACCAAGACCACTTTCGACTACAACCTGTTTGGTGTCAGTGTGAACAAAGACTATGTCCCCTCACTGTATGCCTGGAAAAGGACATCCAGTGAGCAGGAGTGGATAGAGGTCTTCACCTCACCTCCAGCACCAAGGACTCTTGACCAGCTCGACGCCTATGAGTTGGAACTCCTTCACGAGTATAGACAGGTCGCTCCCTTTGACCCAACACAACCCAAGACCCTGTGGAAGGGAGTGGTTGTCCTAGACACAGACCAGCGCCCCCTGGAGGTCTTTGAGGCGTTCAACTCACTCCTAGACGACTTGGTCATGGGGCTGGTTTCGGACCTGCTTGACACTTCAAAAATGACCTCATACATAATGGACTCAAGGGGACCACGAGTGGCTGCAATCCTCACTCCCAGTGAGGGGCCGTCTGAACTCCTCAATGAGGCATGTGCTCCCCAGTCACTCCCAGTCGAAGACCCCTTCAGGGAGCGAGTGTCAGACAACAGGGACCTGACATTGTACGTGTCGGTGTCATCACCCACATCGTCAGGCAACTCTGCCGCGTGGATCTCTAGGAACTGGCACCTTCTCCATCACATCCGGGAGTGTACTGAGGACTCCAGTGACGCCAAGATATTCTGGGTCGACATGATGGGGGACTATCCCGGTGAGCTGTTGGCGAGGAGAAGGTTTGGTCTTGAATCACTCCTGGCAGAGAGGAGCATCAGTAAGGGGCAGTATCAGACATTGACCAGACTATTGAAGAAGACCCGATTCGTCGACCTGAGTACAAATGTCAACGAGCTCCTGTCCGGTGAGAGTCAAGGACTTGAGAGGTTGATTGACAACCTCGACCTGTCGTTTCAAAATCTTCCAGGATCTGAGTCAATCATTGTCATCGATGGGTGGAGTGAGTTCAGAGACATGGTGCCATCGAACAGGTCGCATCTCATTCGTTCATTGGAAACTAGACTGTTGGAGGTCCTCCCAGACTCTCACACAAATGTCATATGGATCGACAATGGAGTGGAACACACTCGAATGAATAGACACTACCAGAGGAAATGTATCGTTCCGCTCTCCCACGACTCGCCCAGGAGGGTACATGTGGATGAGATAATCTACAACATCCCCACCTCTTCCCGGGGTTTTGGTCGTCTGTCACCAAAGCGGGATGATGAAAGGTTTATCGTGCAGGACATCCCTGCAAGTGTACCACCCTGGAGGACCAGTATCTATGTACCAAGACTGATTGAATACTCGAAGAGGTTCAAAGGAGGGCAGGGGAGGAGACCGACCCTTGACGATGAGGATGTCTATGACAGAGAGCTCAGAGCTATGTACGGTCGTGGAGTGACCTTGTCCAATATCAGACCTTACTTGAGTCGGTCACGCAGGCGGCATGTGTCTGAGCTTGAAGGATTCGCATTGTCACTGGTCCCGAGCACCCTAAGACCAAGGGACGGACAGACCGAAGACCAAGAAGAGGAAGAAAAGGCTGTCAACCCCCCAGTACATCTCCTCGCTCATCCAGTGACGGGATTACACTCCAACAGACTCAACCTGAGTCCTAGAGCACCACCCCCTAAACCAAACAGGGCTGACAGGGCTGTGTATGTTGATGCTGACGAGATCACCCGGAGATGGTTCTACGAGCTGGCTCCACCGCAGGTCTTTGATGGTGTGGAAGATGATGAGAACGTAGTGATGCGACCACCCACTATTGACAGTACTGACACCAGTGGCATCGATTCAGGGAAAACAAGAGAGCTAGAACTGAGGCGGCTTCACAGGACGGTCCGATATCTCCTGAAGAGATCTTCCTCCAAGGACCTAATCAACTGTTATGAGAGGATAGAAACCATCTGTTCAGAGAGTCTTTCATCTGACTACACCGCGAAGAACCTTCTTCATGCCCTGGAACAGGTTAGAGAAATAATCATTGATGATGCGGAACGTCTTCAGGTGTGGGAGACTGTGCGTCCCATCAGGCTTGGTCTCCTTGAACTTCTCAACACCAAAAACAGGAAAGTCCTTGGAGAAGTATTAGAGAGGAGTCCTGACATACTACTACTCTATGGAAACAACCTGTTCCTCTTGGTCCTTGCAGTGATGGAGAGTGTACACAAGAACGTCCTTCACCCTCATGTCATTCCCCTTTGGCAATCAGTGGTAGAATGGGAGTTGTACCAACTCGGGTTCAAGACCCAAAGGGATACGGTACAATCAAAGTACGACCTCCACTCGATGTATTCCAACCTGATGACCCGGGCAAGGACTCTACCAACCCTGGGTCTCTCAGACCATGCTCTCTCACCACAACAGTCTGGACAGATGGTGTGGACAGGGAAGGAGGACAACTATGCTGTATGGATTATCTTCCAGTCTGAGAAAGGACTGGTCGGAGGGCTTGTGGGTAATCTACCCAGTAAATGGTTGCGACCATCGTATTTCCGTTGCGTCAATGACCCACAGGTCCTGAAGGACAGTGCCAGTAGGGCTCTGTACTCAGTGGGCAGGAACTCGATAGCTGTGACAGAGGTCGGTGGCCACAATGTTCTCTGGATGCAGTCTGAGGGAGAGGACGGTCCAGTGTGGTCCTCATCAGTCATTGAACATGGAAAAGGTCCCTCTGTCCCCTGGATCAGACTCAGAGAGCCCTATGACATTCCAGCACTGAATGACGAGGTCTTAGCACCACCAGTCCTACCACTGGACATCGGTGAGCATGTGGATGATTTCCTCAGGGAAGTGGCATCTGTTGAGAAGGATGTTACCCAGGTCACCTGTGTTGTCAGCATCAATGTGGAGAAGAATTTGTATGAGGTAGAGTTCAAGGACCATTCAAGAGAGACCCTTCTGTGTACCCTGCTCTTCAGAAACACTTCAGAGCTTGTAGAAACACTCAGACACCCGGTCAGAAGGGGAACACCCCTGAGGATTAAGAAAAAGTCACTGGTGATGTGGGACCACCAGAAGGACATCCAGTACACTGGCTGTGAGCTGGTCCGAGGGGAAACCAGAGAGGTCATCTCGGTCAGTCTTCTCAAGCCACTGGTATATAGGAGCAGGTTCCATCCTGACGAGTATAAGTATCCTGAAACCTGTGGTGAGCTCCTGTCAACGACCAGTGGGAAGAGGATCACCCTCGTTATTCAACCAGAGGACAACAACACATACAGGGTGAGACTACAGGGGATTTCTGCAAAGTCCTCCCTCAAGTCTCTGGAGGGACTCGAGTTGAATGTATTTGACATGGTCCTGTTGGCAGAGTGTGAGCAGCTGATAGATACGACAAGAAAGACACGACATGAGGTGGTGATCGACGCCAGACAGCTCTCTGACTTTAGGTTCTCACAGTTGAACAGTTACCCCCGACTGCGGGAGGCTGTCTCTCACCTCGTCGAAACCGGGTTCAATTGGTACACAGGATTATGGGACATTGAGGTGTCTGAGGCCCAGGATGGCTCGGATGTTGTCTTTTGGACTATCAGATCAGTGAAGACTGGAAGGGTGTGGATGGGCAGGAGCTTTTCTTTTATCCTGGACTATGGAAAGAGGCTCGCAGAACACATTCGAGTATTCAAGGAAACTGTGAGCAAGACCATTCCCCTAGAACACATTTCCAGGTTCTCTGAAACACTGAGAGAGTTTGAGAGAATACTTCGGAGCAAGGGTCTGGGAGATGGGAAGCCTCGATGCAGACTCGACTCTGATGTGAGGGATGGGAAAGACGTGGCGGTTGTTAAGATGGTAGAATCTAATAGAGAGATCGACTCTTTCCCCATTGAGACAGACGACCTTGAGCAGCTCGAGGAACTCATGATTGCAGACGGAGGACCACTGACATATTATGAAGTGGTGAACCTTGACGAGTTCTATGACCATGTCAGAAGGGTTACATCTACAGATAGAAAAGAGAGCGAGTCGGATGAGGATGCAGATCTCCTTACAGTGATTAGAGAGTACCGAGAGGAGGGGGACAAGAGAGGTCTGGGACACTCGCTCATGCTGCTTGCACGAGAGAAACTCTCTGAGGGTATGACCGGTGAGGCAGAGGTTGCAGTGGATGAGGCACTGATTCTTCTTCGAGAGTGCGACCAGAACAACCGACTGGTCAGGTCAGATCTTGCAGGCGCCCTTGCGGTCCAGGTAGAAATCCTCATAATACTGGACAGAGAACTGGAGGTGGCGAGAGGACTCCTAGATGAAGCAAGGGAACTCGTGTGGTCATTACTTGAAACACTGAGAGCTGGACAGACCGATGTCACAGTTCAGAGGACAGGCAAGTCGATCGACAGGCTGCTCCAATGGCTTGATGAGTCATGAACTTCCACTGATATCTCCGGTATCGTACCCCCTGGATGCAAGGTATTCCCTGACCGCTGGCTCTTCACGCTTCAGTGCATGTACATCCTCATAGAACCCTCCCCAGCCCAGACTAAGTTTCATCTCGAACTCAGGAAGACCTGCATGGTCCTTGAGAGCCAAATTCCGACCCCCAGGCTCTGCCATGGATACCCTGAACCTGTAGTCAGACCCATGACTCGTAATGTTTCCGCCCACGGGGTCATGGCGCGTGAACTGGCCCAGGCCGGAGGTGGAGATGGTCTGGTTGGTGTACAGGAAGGTGGCATCAGTAGCATGAGCAGTCCGACGCATGAGGTTCAGTATTGAGTTGATGTCCTGCTGTCTGGAAACCAGTCTGTCGGAACCCTTGTACTCCTGGCGGAACTGACCTTTGAGAGAGTCCACCACGACGAGCTGGACGTTCTCCTCTGCGCACATCCGAGGTATCTTCTCAAACAGGGTCCATACATGGGCAGTGTTCGCCACATCCACAGTGCGTATGTCCTTCAGGACCACGTCGGGATCCAAGCCCCACCGTACTGCATTGGCACGAATTACCTTGGTCTTGAAGGACTTCTCTGTGTCCAACCATAGCACCGCACACTCGAGTCCTCCCTCATCTAGTGACATCTGGGATCGTACTGCAAGATGGTAGCACAGCTGGGTCTTCCCAGCTGAGGCCCTACCATAGACCTCGACTAGGGAACCGATATCAAGACCACCCCAGAGTCGTTGGTCCAGTCCTTCTATTCCGGTCTTAAGCTTGGGTTGTGCCTCTTCCTCCTCCTCTTTCTCCAGACCTGACCTGAAATCGAACCTCCCTACAAGACCTTGAGCGTTCTTGGTTATCTTAGCAGATGTTTCCTCGGAGATGCCAGCCCGTGTCTTGAGGTCACCGGGATGCTGGACTGCTAGGAGTTCTGCAGTTGTGATATTGGCAGCTCTGAGCTTCTTCGCAACACCCGGTCCCACTCCTGGGACTGCCTCGAGATCAGTCGTCCTGCCCACCTCAGTCTTGTCGTTGACATATGAACACATAAGGTTGCTCATCTCAAAGATTGTAACAAAGGTTATTTACCACGTATCCACCCACTGACTTGGTTGGCACGTGTAATGCTGTCTGCAATTAGCCTAAGCATCTATGAATACCGCAAGTATCTAGTACTTAGTCTAGTAATCTCACTGATCGCAATACCCCTTGCTGATATTCTTGTCATCCAACGAGACCGAAACCGGAACGAGATGTATGGTGAAGCTTTCTGGATATTCGGTTTTGATATCTATCAGATGAATGATACCTACCTGGTTGAACGGATTACTGAAATTCATCCAGAGTGGAACTTTGATGACGGTGAGCATACATTACCCGACTATCTTACAAATGTGAATTACGAGTACCCCATATTTGGACTATTCTTCTTCGCGATAGCTACGTGGATATTCCCAGGGGCCGGTGGATTACAGCAATTGTGGCTCAATTTCATACTAGTCCTAGTCTTCAATCTAAACCTAGTGTTGCTTGCGATTCTATTACGTGACAAGATAAAAACTGAGTTTTGGGCGAGGATGTTCTTTGGAGGTTATTTCATCTATGGCATCATCATGTCTGCTGGAGGAGGCAAGCTAGAACCGTTAGTAGACTGTTTGCTTTTGATGTCGATTGTCTTATGGAAAGAAAAACAGCATGGCAAGGCGATGTTCGCGCTTGGACTGGGAGTACAGACAAAGATTTACCCTGTAGTAGCGTTTCCTGTATTCTTTCTTGGAAACCCCGTTTCAGCCATTTGGTTCATACTATCGCTGGTTGTGACGGTGATTCCAACATTCTTCGGAGCCAGTTTTGATTCACTGTTTTCACATATTTTCAACACATCGGATTATAGTTCCTATATAGTCAATCCCTTGTATCCAGGTTTAGCTATTGGCACCCCTGAGTTTGTCACTGATCCGGTGACTTTCCACACGTGGTTTCCCGCTCTGATTCCACTCGTCATCTACGTTTTCTTCATGCTATATACCATACGAGCATACCTCCCTGCAAAAAGTGATTTCGAAGGGAAATCTATACGGCTGAAGCTTCTAGAGCTCAAACCTTTCTACCTCTATCTACTTCCTGGAGTACTCTTTGTATTCCGATGGGTCATGCCTTGGTATCTATACTGGCTTGGTATAGTCGTGGTTCTTTTTGACAAAGACAAACATGCAATCGGATATATGAAACAAATCACTGTTGTGGGTCTTCTGTATGCGTTTGGCATTCTCTGTAATTGGCCTTATTTCATTGCATATCCTTTACCTGACTTCCTTGAACATTTTCCTCTACAATGGTGGATAACTCTGATAGGGCTATTCCTTATTGGCTTCCTAACAGCTGTAGCATACAAGATTTGGAAATGGGAGTTTGAACGTTCAGAGAAAAGATCCGCGATTAATCGCGAAGCTGAAGCAAGGGGTGAACTGCTAATCTAACAACTAAAGTGGTCTTCCATTCTCTCTGTAGTAGTCGATTATTCTCTTTCTGATTAGAGTTGATGAACAAAGTCCATCCGCATCACGTTTCTCCAATCGCACAATCTTTGTGTTCAAACCCTTCTCCACAAAAAGGTTCTCGAGAGCACGGGCATCGGTATACTGATCAAATCCAAGAGCAATGATATCGGGTTTGATTTGCTCCACAATGATAGTATGATCATTAGTATCAAGTCCAATGATTGCCTTGTCAACAAAAACTAAAGACTCTACAATCTTCCGTCTCTGTTCTTGAGGGAAAACCGGTGGAGCACCTCTCTCCCTCTCAATTGTCTTATCGAGTGCTAGGACAACAACTAATTCCCCTTCTTCTCCAGCAAGCTCCTTTGCTTGTTCGAGATAGGCGATGTGACCAAGATGAAGGATGTCGAACTTTCCCGCTGCTAAGATTCTCTTCCCAGTCATCGGGTTTACTCCTATGGATTCTGTCAACTAGTCCTCATCGACTGCGAGGAATGTATGTTCATCAGAAATTACCTCGATTCGACGTTTTGACTTTGTGATTTGACTTACATGAACTAGTCCGTTTATCTCAAGTTTAAGTAGGGCCGCATTCAATTCAGCCTCACTAGGTTCAATTCCAAGTTCTTTCTTCAAGGCTCTGATAAGTTCGTCATCAAGGATGACGCCGCGTCGTTTCTTGACTATTGCTACGACCAAGTTTGGCATAGGCATAGAGTTCCATGGTGCCATTGTACTCACCTTATCATTTAGCTATACATTGAACGGACTACAGTGTCCCCTTCAGTTGTTCTACGGAGAGTCTGGTTCATCTTTCGATATCGATCAAGCATCTCTTTGGTCACTGAAGCATGCACAGATTCGATGGCCTCTTCGAAATGTTTCCATGCTACTTTCTCAGTGTCCATGTTTTCTCGCAATGCTCTCATCCCGGCCTCACGGCAGATTGCCTCGATATCTCCACCAACATAATTCTCTGTAAGTTCGACAAGTTTGTTCAATTGCTTCATCACATCGTCATCAAGAGGCATCCCCTCTGTGTAGATTTCGAATATTGCCTGTCTACTTTTTGCATCAGGAGCATCAACATAGACGAATCTATCAAATCTACCAGTTCGCAAAAGGGCCTTGTCGATAAGTTCAGGTCTGTTCGTGGCTGCAATGACCACGATGTCCTTCATTGATTCTAAACCATCCATCTCAGTAAGAAGTTGGCTGATCACTCTCTGGTTGTGAACGCCTCCAGGACCATCGACACCCGAACCTCGAGTTGGAGCAAGTGCATCAATCTCATCAAAGAATATGATTGCTGGAGCTGCTGTCCTGGCCTTTCTGAATACTTCTCGAACGGCCTTTTCACTCTCTCCTACCCATTTCGATATTAATTCGGGACCTTTGACACTAATGAAGTTCGCTTCACTCTCTGTTGCAACTGCCCGTGCAAGTAGCGTCTTACCACAACCTGGAGGACCAAATACAAGGACACCTTTTGGTGGAGTGATGCCCAATCTACGAAATGATTCTGGTTTCTTGAGTGGCCATTCAACGACTTCTTTGAGTTCTTGTTTAGCTTCTTCCAGTCCCCCGATATCGCTCCATTTCACATCTGGAATCTCAATAAAGACCTCTCGCACTGCTGATGGTTGAACTTCTTTCAACGCCTCTAAGAAGTCACCATTATGCACTTCAAGCTCATCTAGAACCTCCTGAGGAATTTCCTCATCTGCTAGATTGATTTGAGGAAGGTATCTCCTAAGTGCCTTCATAGCTGCTTCTCTACAGAGTGCATTCAAATCCGCACCCACAAATCCATGTGTGATCTTTGCAAGGTGTTGGAGATCAACTTTTCCTTCGCCCTCTGAAGTTAAGGGCATGCCTCTTGAATGAATATGGAGGACCTCAAGTCGGCCTGTTTCATCAGGAACGCCAATCTCAAGTTCTCTATCAAATCTACCTGGGCGTCTGAGCGCTGGATCTAGAGCGTTAACACGGTTAGTCGCGCCAATCACGACAACTTGACCTCTGACCTTTAATCCGTCCATTGTGGCTAGAAGTTGTGCAACGACACGTCTCTCTACTTCTCCCTGTACGTCCTCTCTTTTTGGTGCGATTGCATCTAGCTCGTCAATGAATATGATACTTGGCGCGTTCTCTTCAGCCTCTTCGAAGATCTTTCTAAGTTTCTGTTCTGACTCACCATAGAATTTGGACATAATCTCTGGGCCGTTAATGTGTACGAAGTTTGCCTCAGATTCTCCAGCAACAGCTTTTGCAATGAGTGTCTTTCCTGTTCCTGGTGGTCCATGAAGAATAAGACCTCGAGGTGGATCAATACCTAATCTCTTGAAAATCTCTGGATGTTTCATTGGGAGTTCTACCATCTCTCTGATTCGCTGGATTGCGTCAGAACATCCTCCTATTTCCTCATAGGTTACCTGTGCTGCACCAATAATATCTCCGGTTGGTTTCTCTGCAATGGCGAGAATAGTTGAATGCTGAACTACGACAGTTCCAGCTGGTTTGATAGACGTTACTTTGAATGGAATAGCTCTACCTAGAATCGGAATGAACACAGTATCTTGAGTAGTCACGGGACAGTTCAGGAGTTTTCTCTTCACAAACTCCTCAAATCTCGGCTCAGGACGGATTGGAACTGAAGTTGGGGCAAGAGTGACGTTCTTTGCAGGCTCTTCATTCGCCCTTGTTACAGTTACTTTCTCACTGAGACTCACACCTGCATTTCTACGAATTCTTCCATCCATCCGAATGATTTCTCTTCCCTTATCTCCTTGGTAAGCTGGCCACGCAATTGCTGCAGTCACCCTCTTGCCTTTGATTTGGATAATGTCTCCAGTTCTGACCCCTAGTTTCTCCATTGACACAGCATCTATACGGACTATAAACCTGCCAATGTCTCTATGCTCGGCCTCTGCGACCTTAAGAATAATCTCTACCATTTCTTAGAAGCATCCTCCTAAACCATTATTATAGTATGAGAAACCGGACGGGTTACCTCAAAATCATTGAAATCCGTCTTGTTTCCGCTATTCAATGTTTCTTTGTTGACCAATATAACCAAGTATGAATCTAGATTATAACCCTTTAATGGTGTCTGCGGTCAATCTGTTACCTCTGAGAGATTCGTAATTAGCGAAATTACGCGCCTACTACATTCTGGAAACTCTTTCAACTTCGACCTGTGATACACCTTCTACAGCAGTGATAGCTGCCTCGATGTCATCGGTACCGCCCATTGACTCATCTCGCGAGAGATTCATTCGAAGGGCCGTCAGACCGAATGCTATTGACTGAGTTTCCGTAGCTCCAAGATCTGTTCCTTCTGGAATCACCGTTTTGATTCGTTCAAGTAGATCGTCTAGGTCAACTTCCACCTCATCGGGCATAATTCGCAGGGTCATAACTACTCTTGCCATTCAATTTCATCTCCATAATTTGCCTATGGCCCTTCAAACCCGCAATTGGGGCAAGTGTATCTGTTTGAGAAGCGTCTGCACGATTCACAACGCCAGATTGTAAACTCACCGCAAGATGGACAGTGAAACTTCACACTACTTTCTTTCGGAGAAACCGAAGAGTGACATGAAGTACACCTGATAGCTCTCATGGTTGTCAAATTATCACCAGAAGGTTTACTGGTACGAGGTGCACCAGTTTTAGGGGCGTGCTGATGAGTTATTATAAATCTGTCGAAGCGGTGTTTCAACAGAAGGATATATTCCCGTATTAACTCCTTAAGAATCCGTTAATGGAGTGAATTCAATGGGCACAAAGCTTAGCGACATTGTGATTGCAGAAAACCTCTCTTTAAGTGCACTTTCAGACAAGAGAATAGCTGTTGATGCATTCAACACAATCTACGCTTTTCTTGCTTCTATTAGACAACCCGATGGAACCCCCCTCACTGATACTCAGGGGAGAGTGACCAGTCATCTAAGTGGGCTCTTCTATCGCAACTTGAATTTACTTGAGAATGGTATCAAACCAGTATACGTCTTCGACGGCAAGGCTCCCAAGCTGAAGGCAAAGGAGCAACAGAAACGAAGAGAGATTCGCGATGCTGCTTATATGAAGTGGAAAACAGCGAAGGCCGAGGGGCGAATTGAGGATGCTCGAAAGGCAGGTCAAGCCAGTTCAAGACTGACCAGTACTATGATTGACGAGAGCAAGGAGCTTCTCACTGCGCTAGGAATACCTGTTATACAAGCGCCCTCAGAAGGTGAAGCTGTAGCTGCACAGATGGCTCGTGAAGGTTTGGTTTGGGCAAGTGCAAGCCAAGACAATGACTCTCTCCTTTACAACTGCCCTCGGATGATTCGGAACCTCTCAATTTCTGGAAGGCGGAGAATCGCACGGTCACAATCATACAAGACCATTGAACCCCAGCTTATTGATCTTGATGATAATCTTAGTGAACTGAAAATCGTACTAGAACAACTAATCGATATCGCGATTCTTGTTGGAACCGACTATAATGACAAGGTTCCGGAGATTGGCGCTAAGACTGCATTGAAGCTTGTCAGAAAACATGAGAATATTGAGGGAATTCTATCCGCCTTCAAAGTGTCGAAGAAACCCAAGGATCGAGAAAAATATAGCACGATATCAAAGATTCCTTTCGAAGAGATTCGTGAAATATTCCTTAAGCCGCCAAAGATAGAATTACAACATCCAAAATGGATTGAACCACGACCTGATGAGATAATTCGAATCCTATGCACAGAACATGACTTCAGCGAGTCTAGACTACAGAGGTCTCTAGAAAGACTGGAGGAAACACTAGGGTCGACTCGTCAGAGTGCCCTCTCAGATTATTTCTGAACTATGTAAAACAGGTTAGAATATATAACAACGGACAATACGTCAGAATAGAGTAAGGTGAATCACACTTATGATACATGAGAGAATGACAGCGGTCAGGGCTTCCATTTCGGACATCACAAATGGTAATTTCGGTGATGATACTGGACCCCATGTGGTTTCGCCTTTTGGTGTTGAGCTCAGGCGAGTAGTAGTCGTTGGTTTTGTGGTCAATAAATTCTACAGAGAAGGTGACGACTCCGGGAAAAAGAGGTTTGAGAGTGTCACGATAGATGATGGTACTGATACAATACGGATGAAAGTGTGGGATGAAGACGTAGGCGTACTTGAAGGAGTAAAAGAGAATATTCTAGCTTTAGTCATTGGCAAGGTGAGAAAGTACGAAGATGAAACCTACATAGTTCCAGAGATAGTCCGGGAGCTGACAGACCCGAACTACATGAGTCTTCATCTTATGGAGCGTTACAAGGCTATCCTTACACGAAGTGGTGTGACGCTACCAAGTACAGCGGAGCATGAAAAAGAAGAACTTACTTCGACATCTACTGAACCAGCAGCTCCTGTAAAAGGCAAGCTAGCCAAAGACATTGTTAGTCACATTCAATTCGAAGCTCCTGATGACGGAATACCATTGAAGGACATTGTAGTGTACTTTGAGAAAAAGGGAAAGGACCCTGACAAAGTTCAGACAAAAGTGTGGGAGCTAGCTGCTGAAGGACACATAATCGAGAAACCGATAGGTCATTTTCGAACTGCGGATATCTAGACGCAGGACGGAACAATACCTTCAATAGGATAAAGGAGAGAGCTGATTCATGGACGACTATGACAGCCTTCTGGATCGGGCGAGGTCACAAGTACCCGAAGACGCCTTCAAGAAATCAGGAGAGAGGTTCAAGGTTCCTGATGTACAACTAGTGGTTCAGGGTAATAGAAGTATTTGGCAGAATTTTCAAGAGACTATTAACATTCTTAACAGACCTGGAAAAGAGGTCTTGAAGTTCGTCGCAGGCCAGTTAGGAACTGCAGGAAGTATGGAAGGCAGCAATGCTCTATTCAACGGAAAATTCAATGTTGAACAGGTCGGTGAGGTTCTGAATCGTTACATTGAAGCATATGTCATTTGTCCAGTCTGCACTCGTCCTGATACTGAGATCCAGAAAGAGGGCAACGCATATTATTTGACCTGCTCTGCTTGTGGGGCCCGTACATCCATAAGACCAGTATGATGTTGGAGTGTTGTCGAGAATGGTCCAAGTCTACATTCGTGTAAATGAAACCCCTGAGCATTATGTTGTTGCGATGTGCGATAAACCACTCCTGGGAAAGACACTGACAAACGGTGTTATCAAATTCAAAATCAGCAAAGAATTCTATGGGGGAGATCTTGTAGATATGGGAACCTGCTTGAAACATCTTAAGAAGGCAACTATTGCAAACATGGTAGGAGAAAAGACGGTAAAGGCTGCTGTGAAAGCAGGTCTAGTTCACGAACAAACAGTCCTATACATTGAGGGTCACCCGCATGCACAATGGGTCAAACTCTGATTGACCTTGAATTCAGTGGCAGGTTGGTTCAATTGAAAGCGCCTTGTTATCAATGTGGAGAACCTGCAGTATTGGATGGTGTTTGTAGCGAATGCTATGATAAAGAACATCCTCTGATTGAAGTCAAAACACCACTTACACTACATGCCTGCAAAAGTTGTGGTTCAGTGAAGATACCTGGTGGATGGAAAAAATTGACATTTGCATCCGCTGACTCAGATGATCTCTGGCCCCATCAATTGGATATACTCCTCGATATAGAAGTGAAACCCCTTGTTCACGGAATCGAGCTTACAATCGAAGAGGAGAAACGATTGGACCGAGTTCTTCATATTATTCTGAAAGCCCAAGGACAATCTCACAAAGACATCCCTCCACATGAGGAGCAATATAGTGTTGAAGTTCGATTTTCGTATGGGACATGTGATACCTGTGGTATGAAGAGTGGGGGGTATTACGAAGCAACGCTTCAGATTCGTGCAGATGGACGACAATTGACAGAGGAAGAGGAAGACGATATTGTCCGTATTGTGACAGAAATGACGATTGCACAGTATGAGTTTGACGATAAGGCGTTTGTATCCAAAATAACAAGTGACAAGTATGGTATGAATTTTCAAATGGGTTCTGACCATCTCTGTCGTTCCATTGCTGACGTCCTTGAATCCCGATATCTTGCAGAGCGAAAACAGAATTACAAATTGGTTGGTCAGGATAAGGGAGGCAAAGACAAGTATCGTACAACCATTCTGATCCGCCTTCATAGATTTGGGATAGGTGACTTTGTGAGAGTTCTTGACAAACCCTGCCAAGTTATTGAAATGAGTAAAGGTGGACTCACTTATTTTGATTTAGTTAGAAGACAGCGATTCACAATGAATCCAAAGAGTTCCAAGTGGCGTACACTTGAATATCTGACCGCTAAGGATGAAAAGCGCGAGTTTATGATTACCACAAGAGTCTATGGTCAACCTGTCCAACTTATGGATTCAAAAACCTTTGAAATAACAGAGCTCGACGAATCTCTTTTTGATGATGATATTGAAGCAGGGACCACAGTATATGGTCTGATAATTGATGAAGATTTCTATCTACTCCCACGGGAGTAGTACGATGTTTCGGTACTCTTAAATGCCCTCCACTGGACCTTCCGTTAATCGCTGTAAGACGAAACAGTCCAGCGCTTAACCGGAGGAATACGTTGTCCAGAAAAAGACGTGGTGGTGGTGGTAGAAGACCACGACAAGGGTTCAATCCTGATGAACCACTAAGAGTCAGGACTCCTAGACGTAATGAGGGAGAAATGTTTGGAATCATCATCCAGATGCTAGGTTTCGATAGAGTCCGAGTCAGATGCGAAGATCAAAATATCAGAATAGGCAGAATACCTGGAAGAATGAAGAAGAGAGTCTGGATGCGTGTTGGGGACACCGTCCTTATCACACCTTGGGATTTCCAGACTGATGAAAAGTGCGACGTTGTCTATCGATACAGAGGCAATGAGATCGACTGGCTAGAAAAGAAAGGCATACTGAAGGTATTTTGAAACTAAGTCAAGGTTTTTCTGAGTACGATGTCTACTATTAGATGACTATACGATAGAAGAATCTAGGATGGCATTCACCCTTGAAACGAGCTGATAAAGAACACGAGCAAATCATATCCGAGCTTGATCGCCGTAAGATGAAGCGAAGAAAAGATGTTGACGAGTTCAAAGTAGTTGAGGGTGTTATTGATCCGCCCACTGTAAAGACGCTGTACAAACTATTGAGCCGTGGAACTATCAACGCACTTCATGGTTCAATAAGTACTGGAAAGGAAGCCAATGTCTACCGTGCTGAGGATGAAGAAGGAAAACCTCTAGCGGTCAAAATCTACAGGATGTCCACTGCCGAAACCGACTTTATGATGGAATATATTGTTGGAGACCCCCGGTTCAAGAAGGTTGGAAGACGAAGTCGTTTGCTAATTCCACAATGGGCAATGAAGGAATTCAAGAACTTGCACCGTTATCATGATGCCGGGATCCGAGTACCTAAACCTCTGGATATTGAGCGAAATGTTCTCGTCATGGAATTCATTGGAGATATGGAAAATAATCTCCCTGCACCCCTAATCAAGAATATTGAGATTCCATCACCTGTGAAAGTATTCAATGAGATTATTGGAATGATTGAAACTGGTTACACAAAGGCTGGTCTTGTGCATGCTGACCTGAGCGAATACAACATCTTGTGGCTAGGTAAGCCAATTATCATCGATGTTTCACAGGCTGTTCTTATTGGTCATGATAACGCGAAAAAGTACCTACTCCGTGACATTCAAAACGTAATCAATTACTTCAATAAATTAGGTGTCAGAACCGAAGACCCAGAGGTCATTGCTAGATATATAATCTCAGTTGGTGATAAATAATGCAATACCATGAAACAGTCAAAGTGCCGACAGATCGAGTTGGTGTGATTGTAGGACGTAATGGTAAAGTAAGAAAGCGAGTTGAGAAGCTAGCGAATGTGAAAATCAAGGTCAATTCTGAAGGTGTCGTTACAATCACCGCTCCTGAAAACACTGAAGACCCAGTTCTAGCTTGGAAAGCCCGCGACATCATACGCGCGATGGCACGAGGATTCAGCCCCAACAGGGCACTTTCACTGATTGATGATGACATGCAACTTATTGTAGTATCTTTACGTGAGGTTGTTGGAAGTTCACCAAGTCAGATGAAACGAGTAGCAGGTCGCATCATAGGTGAGAACGGTCGCACAAGGAGAGTTATTGAACAGACAACAGAGACTAAGATATCGATCTACGGAAAAACAGTTTCAATCATTGGGATGAGTCCAGGTTTAGATTACGCACGAAGAGCCTTGGACATGCTCATATCAGGAGCTCCACACAGTGCAGTATATTCTCGTCTGGAAAATATGAGAAGAGCAATGAACCGTCAGAGAGCGGAACTCTGGGAAGACACAGATTTGTGAGTGATGTAATACCTCCCCTAATATGAATAGAGCGTTCATTGAATCAGGAGTTACATGAGTCGTCAAAAGACAACGATTGCCAGTTTTGAAAGCATCTCACCGGCAGAATTTTTCTACAGAAACCGGCAGATGGCTGGTTTTGGCAATCCAACACAGGCTGTCTACTCTACAGTGAGAGAGCTAGTTGAAAACAGTCTTGATTCATGTGAAGATGCGCAAAACCCTCCCTTTGTGGGAATAGAGATTCTAAGTGATATGGCAGATACAGTTACTATTTCAGTATCAGACAATGGAACTGGAGTTCCATCAGAACAGGTGCCCGATGCTTTTGGTCGTGTACTCTATGGAAGCAAGTATTCTAATCGACAGAAACGCGGTACTTTTGGTCTGGGAGTAACAATGGCAGTTCTCTATGGCCAGATTACAACAGATAGTCCGATGTCTGTTCACTCAAGAACCCAAGGAGCAGATGGATTATTGTATCGACTCCTTGTTGATGTTGTGAATAATCGGCCAATAGTAGTAGAAAAAAAGCCCAAACCTCGTTCTGAAGAAGGTACAACAGTCACTGTTACATTGAAAGGCGACTTGAAGAGGTCTCAAGATCGCATTATCGATTACCTGCGTTTCTCAACAATATCAACACCTCATGCAAAGTTCCACCTCAATATCGATGATAAAGTCGATCTAAACTTTGGTGGTTTTTCAAAAACCCTACCTATTCCGGTCAGAACTTCACACCCACATCCAAGAGCTGCTGACGTTGAGTTGCTTCGAAGATTGATCCAACAAAATTGTGAGAAGACTCTCCATGACTTCCTCTGTGATTCCTTTCAGAAGATTGGCACTCGAACTGCAACAAAATTTCTTAGATTCATGAATCTGAACCCCTCTCAAATTGTGGGAGAACTCAAGCGTGAAGAGCTTGCACGATTAGGAACTTCACTACGTAGTTACGATGGATTTGAAAATCCTGACAGTAAATGTCTTAGCCCAATTGGAAAGGACGATTTCTTACATTCTGTTACATCTCTTCTCAACGCCTCAATGGCATACTATTCAATCAGGGGTCCTAACGAGTGGCAAGGCAATCCGTTTGTAATCGAGGCTGTCCTTGCGACTGGAGATGATTTTCCGAGGTCCGATATCCCTACTCTCTATCGATTTGCGAACCGAGTCCCTCTCCTCTATGATTCGAGTGATGATATGTTGGTGAGAGTTTTGAAGAGAACAAGGTGGGCAAGGTACAACATGCAAACTGCAGCTCCTGTAGGATTGTTTGTCCATGTTTGCTCTACTAAGATTCCGTTCAAGGCTGCAGGAAAACAATCTATTGCTTCAATCCCTGAAATTGAGAATGATGCACATCACCTATTCATGGAACTCGGACGGAAGTTCAGTAAGACCATTGCAAAATCTCAACGATCAGCTCGAGACGCTAAGAAAATGCGTGAATTCGCAAAAGCGTTCAGACAAATTGCTAGATTCAGTACAGCTCTTGCTGACCATGAAAACATACCTTCCACAGAAAATCTTGTACGGAAGCTCTTTGAGGTGGATTCTGATGCATGATGCAGAGAAAGCTCTGAAATCCCTGGGCATGCGAATTCTTCAACCAATCATTGATGAAACTTTTCCAACACTAAAGATTCCTGATAGAAAGACGAACAACATAGTATTTGATGATACTATCAATCAGTATGTTTTGGGTCCATCTCTGAGTGTACGTGATTCTAGTAACGTGAAACATGTGCGAAGCTTTACTCAGTTGACCTGGGCGGCGGCGTTTGCAAAAGAACTGATACAAGCATCCCGGACTAGTTCACTAAGAGATCTCTATTATTCAGCTGAAGCTTTTGGAATCAACTTCAATAACCAATCCGAGTCCGATAGAATTGTTACTGATCTAGAATGTCTCACCGGCCTTCCCCGTGAAAGTCTAGGCATTTATCCTGAGGAACACTCTTCAATCTATGGCAAGGTCAAGATGCGATACACGGTTTCTGGATATGAAGGAATAAAGATTGATCTCACTGTTAGTCCCGATGGTCTGCCTATAGGACCAGCGTTAATGACAGCGGAACCCATTGACTCTGAAGCAAAGATAGTTCTAGCTGTAGAGTCTGGTGGTATGTTCTCCAGATTGATTGAAACGAGAGCATGGGATCGATTTAGTGCTGTTCTGGTGCAACTTGGAGGTCAGCCTCCCAGAGCAACACGACGTCTGATGAGGAACCTTCACACATCACTTGAATTGCCTGTATACATTTTTACAGATGGTGATCCTTGGGGGATGCACATTGCAAAGGTCATCACTAGTGGAAGTGCGAATGCTGCACACATCAAAAATCTCACTATACCCTCTGCCGAGTGGATAGGTGTCACTCCTGAGGATATCACAGAGTATGCACTACCAACGGAATCTATGAACAATGCTGACTTGAAACGTCTTGATGAACTCTCTAGGGATGTGAGGTACAATGACCCTGTATGGCAGAGTCATATTCACGGGTTCAAACAGATGCGTTCCAAGGCTGAACAACAGGCCTTTAGCAGGCATGGAATGGACTATGTGGTTGATACATATCTATCCGATAAATTGCTCTAGAACAATGTCAGTTCAAAGGGTAATCCAAAGAGAAGAAGCGCAATCGCTCCAAATGCTATCACTGCTTGTAATAACATAAGAAAGAGCACATTCCGTTTTTCGGTCACTCTTTTTGATAGATACGGTAAAATCCAATACATAGTGAATGGGCCTACTACCTCTAACGTTCCATCTTCTCTTGGAGATGCGAATTTGACGTAGTCAATGTTATTCCGCTTGACATAGATGCGGTATGCCAAATAGAGAAGGAAGTTGACTAAGAATGGCATGTACATTATGATAGCTAACCTATCCATGTTACCTAGGATTAATGCTGATGCAATTGCAGCTCCAATTGGAAGTCTTCCAACATCACCAGGCAATACCTTTGCGGGATATCTATTGAAAACTAGAAATGCTATAGAGGCCCCAAGAAGTGAGGCTGCAACAGTCCCCGAATCAATAAGTGCGGTTGTCATCTCTTGACCGCTGATTATTGGACTGATTATGACATACAGAACAATGGCTGAAGCATTGATCATACCGAGACCAGCTTCGAGCCCATTCATCCCTCCATACATATTGGTAGAATCCACAATGAAGGTCATCATGAGTGGAACAATCAATAGAGCATAAAAAACACCAAAATTGATAGTTCCAATGAAAGGGATTGTCATTGTTGGTGTTCCGACACTGACGACAATCATTGGGATTGAAGCAATCAAGGGTAGAGCCACCTTTGTCCTATTCTTGAAGTCAAAAGTGTCATCGAGTAGTCCTATCATCCCCGCCATGAGTATTGATACCAAGGCTGCAAATAATCCTTCACGGATTTCCGCTTGAGCTTGAAAAGTTGTTATTCCCATAGCAACTAACAACCCTGATACAATCGCAAACAAGACTATGAAGCCGCCACCTTTGGGAACTTCTGGTCTATCCGGTTTATGGACATCAATACCGATCATTCCTTTCTCTCGAAGCATTCTGATTGCTCCGGGCATGAACAATATTACAATCAGAAATGAAATCAGTATGGCAATTAGGATAGTAATCAAAAACGGGTCACTTCCTATGATTTCTGTACTCAATTCAGTTTTGACCTTTTCGGACAATCTCAAAATTTGTGCAAGATTTCAACATCCGAAATCTATAATAACAAACCAGAAGCTCGACCGGACAATTCAGCGTCTAGTGGAATCTAAAACCACTCGACGGAACCCCAAAATAATATTACGGTGATTCGTATTGAGCCTGTTGAATAGAAAGATAGGAACCATTCTATTACTTTCCCTGTTCGTGACGAGTAGCTTCATGGCAGTCAGTCCTATCTCAGAAACTTTGGAACCGGAATACTTGGCTCAGAGCGAGGACTTTGGGTCATCTTTAGCCGAGTCGGAGGCGAATCTATCCATACCTTATGTTGATAATCACTACGGCTCAGCAGATGGGATAATCGATCCCCGAGAATATGCGTTCAGCTATACGGATCCTGTAACAAAGGTTACTGCACATCTAGAACACAACGGTACTGTGATGTTCATTGGTCTAGAGTCCTTAACACCTGGATGGATTGGTTTTGCTTGGCAGAACTACACAGACGGTTTCTCAAGTGCAGGTTTGAACAATAGTGACGTGATTGTTGGTTATGTTCCTGGGGTAACACATTCACCAGATTACTGGAGAGTCCTACCAACTGACGCAGTCACAGTACACTATATCCTGAGTCTTAGAGATGGCTCTGAAATTCAGGAGAGTGACTTTCCAGATATCGCATCAACTGAACCTGTTCAAGACTTGCCTGCGCTTCAGATGTACAAGGATGCTATCATCGGAATGCGAATTGGAGAAGTTCGCCACTTTGTTATTCCTGCGGAAGAGGCTTACACCCAGCCAACTCACGAACTCTATGGTAAAGACCTCATCTACGAAATCAAACTCACAAGAATTTTCAGAGAGGGTGTTGACAGAGTTATCAATCCAGCAGATCAAAGTGATATCGTCTACAGCGATGAGTACGGTACTAGTACATTCCAACACCTTCCTGATTTGAATCAATCAAGGATACTTCAGGCAGATGGTTCAGACAACGGCACTTACACACAACTTGAGTATGCAATCTTCTTGAATAGTACCGATGTCAATGATATTTCACTCTTCAATAGCACTGACATCCAATTTCCATTTGTCTTCATGTTCGGTATAAATGAGGAACTGAATGGACTACCAGTCCAACATACATACTGGACTGAACCAGCAATGGTAAATTTTGTCCCGAACGCTCCACCTACAATGATTGTTGAGAGTCCTGAGCAAGACGAGGTGATTGAGTGGGTTGCCATACTGATACTCAATGCCACTGATGACTTTGTTCAGACTGCAGTCTACAAGATAGACGATGATGATAATTGGGGCAATCTAACATATAATTTCCAGTCACAATTGTGGGAAGCAAATGTGGATATGTCCATCTACGATGAAGGTCCACATACAATCACATTCAACGCATCTGATCCATCAGGTGTTTTTGCACTGACCACGGTTGACATAGAGGTCAATCCTCCATATGTACCTCTCTTAGGAATGAGGGTGGATGTCGTAAGATCATTTGTCACATCCGAAAACTTTGGTTCCCGAATAGTCGACAGATATACAGTCGTCAATAACGGTTCTGGACTAATTAACTCCATTGACATATTCTTGCCTGGCAGATTTTCAGGGAATTTCCTGTCTATGGATGCAGTTGAAACAGATGGAAATGAGGTGCGTGTCACACGAATGGACGACTCAAACGGAATGCTACACTGGAAATTATACTTCCACGAACCAGTTGGATTCCAGGAGTCATACTCTTTTGAAACAACAACGTACATGACCTCGCTCTTCTGGTTGACAAATCCCCAGGAATGGGAGTATCGTCTAGAGTTCTTGAAGTATCCGCTCTTATCGTATGTCATTCGGAGTGCAGAATTCGCACTTAATTTCGAAGAAGGTGGTTCTCTCATCCCCAATGAAGAAATACCTGACTCGGAAGAAAATAATATTGTCCCCTTCACAGAGGTTGAATTCAGCGTGCTATTGCGACTCTTTGGCAATAACGTTGTTGGAGACCGGAAGACATCAGTTGTTGTCGATGCGTGGGGTTGGTTGAGCTACAAGGAAACGATTTCACTTGACAACACAGGTGCAGGAGCTTTAAGCAACGTCATATTCACTATTCCTGCATATGCCACTGGCATCACTATCTACGATGAGGTGGGCGTTCTTGCAATGTCTCAACGGACACTTGGAGGCGGCGAATTTAACGAAACCACTGGGGTCCTGATAAACCTGATTGCAGATAGGTTCAGTCTAGGTCTCGAGTCTTTGTTCAAATACACCTTCCAAGTCGAGTACGTGGTGCAAGCTTCTAGTTATCAAGAAGCAGTAGCAAATGGAAACAAACTAACTCTACCTATGGCTGTACTGGCTGATGTGTTTATCCGTGAACACATCATAGATGTGGTAATGCCTGTTTCAGTTTCATTTATTGAGGCTTCAGATGATTATCGTTCCATCTACGGCATTTTCGACACTACACTCAGGTATATTTCATACAACACAACACGAAGAAATCCTGTTTCAATCGAGGTTGTCTATCAGGTCACAATGGGAGCTGCAGCCCGGCCAGCAATCTTCGCTCTGATGGTAGGTTTTATCGGTCTCATCTATGTTACACGTAGAAAGGTTGAATTCCCTGAGGAATTCACTGGTCCAAAGGACGATGAGGAATTCGACGACCCACAACTGCGACAGGTTGGTGCTCCTTCGGATCTTCTCTCTGAGTTTGCGAACCTCTATTCAAGGAAGACAGCTCTCAGTATGGATCTGGAGAAGCTTGAAGCCGCTCGAAGGAGAGGTAAGGTCAAGAAACGCGAGTTTATGATTCGAGAGAGAGACCTAAAGCAACAGATTGAGGAGATTGATTCCACCTTACCAAGTCTGAGAGATGATATGATTAGTTATGGTCCAAAATACCGTGATCTTGTAGCACAGCTCGAGCTCCAAGATGAACGTATTGAGGGTGCAAAAGCTGGTCTTCGTCAACTCCTTCTCAGAAAGAAAAAGCAGAGGATTAGCCGTGCAGCATTCGAGAAGTCACGTCAGGATTATCTGAAGACAATCCAGAAAGCGACCACAGCTACTGACCGAATCCTGTTATCGATACAGGAAGAGGCTGGGGAACTCTAGACAGACAATTTGTCTCTCTAGACCCTTCCCACCACTTTGTTGAAGAAACAAGACCAGTTAGTAACTCTTATCAAACAAGAACGGGTTCCATACTGTCCCCATGAGAGTGGTTTGAATGAACATGGACATATTACAACGTGAGAATGTTCGCGTACGAGATCTCCTCACTAGCGAATCACGCGCACTCGAGATGTATCAATACCTTACAGGGTCTCCCAAGGTTCAATCCTACCTCCGCTCAGCGAATCGTATGGCTGTTTCGCGATTGGGCTATACGGATCATGGCATAGTCCATGCTGAGGTGGCTACATGGAACGCTTTGAAAGTTTTTGACATTCTTGATGAGACATTCAGACCTAATGTACTTGCAGAAGGAATTGGTGATACTGATGACGCTCGTCTAGTTGTTCTTGCATCGACATACCTTCATGATATCGGAATGGTGGTTCATAGGAATGAGCACTATCAAGCCTCAATCAACTTGGCAATTCCTATCTTAGAGTCCAAACTGATGGACATATACGCTGATCCAGCCAAAGCCACTGACATTCTTTCATTCATTCTCCATGGTATCTATGCTCATGATGATGATACACAATGTCTGACCCTTGAAGCTGGAATTACCAAAATTGGTGATGGTTGCGACATGACAAAAGGTCGAACGAAAGTTCCATTCCAGAAAGGTAAGGTCGACATTCATAGTATTAGCGCGATGGCGATTGACAATGTCATCCTCGAACCCGGTGACGACAAACCATTGAGAGTAACCGTTGCCATGGACAATCCTGCAGGAGTATTCCAGGTTCAAGCAGTCTTGGAAAAGAAAATCTCAACCTCAGGACTTCAGGACAGTGTTGAGGTCGATGTCCTTGTGAACGGAGAACGGCTGGTCCTCTCACATGTGAAGCGACTTTTCAGGGTTCAGATGTCCAATAGCGGAGAGAGTATCTCTCCTGAAGAGAAATAGTGGTAGCCGTTCCCCGAAGCCTAGACAATCTTGGACATCGAGTCCTAGATGATGTCCGGTTCCTGCTTCATCAAGACTGCTCTCTGTAGATTTATTGAATCTATTAAGAGTCTTACCTCCTCTCCACAGGCGTTTTCAGTCTCCGGCAAACTGACGGCGACTAGATTCAATGCGGCGTTGAAATCCCTATCAATCACTAATCCGCACTCTTCACAATGATACTTCCTCTCTGAGAGGGACAACTCCTTCTTTCTGTGCCCACACTGTGAACACATCTTGGAAGATGGAAATGTTCGCGAGGCAATGATTAGCTCAGAACCATACCACAGGCACTTGTACTCCAGCTGTCTCCTGAACTCGTAGAACCCTACATCAGCTATCACTCTTGCAAGCCTTCGGTTCTTCATCATTCCTGACACAAGTAAGTCTTCAATCACCACCTTACTTTGGCTCTTGGCAAGGTGGGTCGTCAACTTGTGCAATGTGTCCTGTCGGATGTTGAAGATCCCCAAGTACATTTTTGCAACTCGTAACTTAGCCTTCTCTCGATTCTTGCTCCCCTTCTTCTTTCGTGATAAAGACCTATGTAGTTTTTTCAATTGCCTTAGTCGTCTTCCAAGAACCCGTGGGTTTGCATGCTGAGTACCATCACTCAGTGTGGCCAAGGTCTTAACTCCCAAATCCACTCCTACGGGCGCTCCATTTGCGGGTTGTGGGTCTAGGATGTCCTCCTCCACAGTGACCGATACGAACCATCGGTCCGCTCTCCTTCTCACTGTGGCAGAGAGTATCCTTCCCCTATGGTAGCTCTTCTTCTTCTCCTTGATTCGGATCTTCCCAATCCGTGGAAGCTGGATTGCTCTTCCCTGGAAAAGGATGGTCCCAGTCAGTCTGAAGCTATCCCTGACTCCCCTTCTCTTGAAGCGGGGGAATCCTATCTTTTGCCCTGACTTTTGTCCACGGTGGAAGTTCTGAAAGGCTCTTTGGAGGTTTCTCAGGGCTTCTTGAGGTACACACTTGGAGGTTTCGTACATCCATGGGAACTGGTCCTTCTTCAGGGAGTTGAGGAGCTTGTGCTGTTTCATGGCATCAGTGAACCTGTCGTCACCCTGATTGTTCCTGTAACGATTGATTCGTTCTTCGAGACCCCAGTTGTAGGCAAAACGAGCTACTCCTGCATGTTGAGCAAGGTATGACCTCTGAATGTTGTTTGGGTCCAGTTCATACCTGTAGGCTCTTTGGATTAACATTCAGGTTCGGTATATGGTCCTGCTAGGAGCTTTTAAGCTCATACTAAGGTGGTAGCCCCGGGAGGAGTTGAACCTCCGTCAGATTGATGGTGACCAAAGTCACTTATCGCAAAAGAGAGGTCTTGTCTTATGGAAATCAG
>VAPC010491944.1_pt1 | contig 40397 bp, 51 predicted proteins | sample 3395121 | NCBI WGS metagenome assembly VAPC01 (sample SAMN08290434, study PRJNA428436) | hydrothermal vent metagenome | isolation source: Deep-sea hydrothermal vent chimney | place: Indian Ocean: Southwest Indian Ridge | depth 1711 m m
CATGAGACACGTTGAAACTGAGAAAATTTTCTCCTGGGATTTTAAGACAACGTCCGAGCGCTACATCATTGGTAGACAGTGGGCTGACCAGTTTGACCTCAGCTTACAAAATGGCACTTACACACATTGCCTTTATTGCCTATTCCCTATTGATGATGTCTTAGGTATGGAATTCTATGGTGTAGGTTTCACCTACCTCAAGCGTGGTTCAGCTAACCGTGGTCAAGGACACCACTGCACCTTCCGCAAAGTACCTGTATACAAATCTCCAGATCAAATGAACGCTTGGCTCTGGACTATCAACAATCTCCTTGATCTAGTCGACAGGGAAATGAATAGACTATCCAACTGCAGAGAAGATGACTCAGTCTTAATGGCTTTCCCTATGAATGGAAGAAGTTGTACTGATTATAGAGGATGCGAGTACCATGACTATTGTTTAGCATGGCAGAACCCTCTACAGCAATGCCATGAGCCACCTCTTGGATTTAAGATTGAACACTGGGATCCTTCAGCGAGGGAAGCTAGTGTGAAGAAGAACTTAACAATGGGAGAAGGAGGATAACCTAATGGCTTACAAAATAGAAGAAGGAATTCCTATCCCTCTTCAATATCGTGGAGGTAGTAAGAAAAAATATCCTTTCGATGATATGGAGATAGGAGATTCATTCCTAGTTACCTGCATCAAGGGAAAGGTCAAGAGTGTATCTGCATCTCTCATAGGGAGTACGAGAAGAGTGCCTCATAAAAGTTTTACTACTAGATACATAAAAGAAGAAAAAGGTGTAAGAATCTGGAGGATATCCTAATGGCCTACGATAAACAAGACGAACTCAAAAAGGTAAAAGAATACTATGAAGGCGACCATCTACAGAAGCGCTTCAGTGCCCTTATTACTGGTGAAACTAACACAGGGAAGACTTTCCTTCTACGCACAGCTAGAAAGCCCATTCACATTGATTCTTTCGACCCAGGAGGAACGAAGTGCCTTGAGGCCTACATCAGGAAAGGTGACATCGTTGTCGATACCAGATTTGAGAATGAAGATCCAGAAGATCCAAGTGCCTTTGCTGAATGGATGAAAGCTGTTGAAATGAGATTGCACATTGGTTACTACAACCAATTCGCTACTGTGGTAGTAGATTCAGCAACTACCTTTGGTGATGCAGTTATGAACAACCAACTTCAAGCAGCGGGCGACGCAGGTGGAGTACCTAAATGGAACAGGGATTATACTATACAAAAACTAAATATGCAAAAGTATATCCGCAAACTCATGAACATTCCTTGTGACTTTATCTTAACAGGCCACTTGAGGGAGAACAAGAAACTCCTCTACGTTGACCCAAAGACTGGCATATCAAAGGAAGAAGTTACATATAGATTCTTCACCACTGGCCAAGCTGTCGTGACTATTCCTCTTCTATTTGACGAAATCTATGTTATTAAGATGGAAGGGAGAGGTGGGGTAGATCCCAAGCGAATCATGCTTATTGATTCACTTGGTGAATACATGGCTCGTTCACGGCTCAAAGCGGATGGTAAACTCAGTGCCACAGAGCCACCTGATATTAAGGCAATATTGAAGAAGGCAGGAATTAGTACTAAAGATAAACCTAAACTGGAAGGAGGTGAGTAACTTGGAATATGCTAGCATATGTATCTTCACACCAACAGGGAGAACGTATACCTTCAGAGACATCAAGATGTTGACTGATAATGAGAGTGTCTTAATGTTCTCATATACAGCGATGTCTGATGGCAGACGAAAGGTAGGTACGTTTCCTAAGTGGAACATTACTGGCTGGACACTTTTAGATAAGGAGGTGGAAGAAAAGCTGGGCGAGCCGGCTACACAAAGTGGAAACTAGGAACAAAAGAAGCTGTTAACATTAACCTAACAGAAGAAGGAGAACGAGATGTCACTATCTGATTACAGTGCACTAGAAGGACAGATCAAAGATGCTCCTGAGCCCATAGTGCTGAAGAAAGGTACTGAGGCTAAGGTACGCATCATCAACGTAAGGACTGGAGAGGATAAGAATGGCTTTCTGTATTTCATGCCTATCTTCGATGTCCCTGACGAGCCTCTGGTCTCAGAGTTCAGCGATTTCCTCTATGATCTAGCTGACTTTGATAAGCACGATGAAAGAGGCCAAATGCGTATCTTGAGAAAGTTCAAGATCTTTGCTGAGGCCTTTGGCATCGACTACTCAAAGCCCTTTTCCTTTGAGGACTTTGAACGCCTCGAAGGTTGGGTTATTCTTGGGGTATCCAAGTCTGACGAGTACGGTGAGCAAAACACCGTCAACAGTTACATCGCTCCTAAGTAACCCCAACGTGGGCTCTAGCCCACTTTGTCCCCCGAGCAGGTGGGTAGGTTCTCTATCTACCTGCTCACTTTAAGGAGGCTAAACATGGAAAATAATAAAGCTGAGGCAGCCGAAAAGCCTAGAAGAATTTGGGGTGAGCTTGATCAGCAGCAGAGATCTATTGAGTTACTTATTGAAAGCATTGATGTACTTAATGTAAGACTCAACTCAATAATGTCTGACCCTACTCCAAAGACAGAAGAAACCGAGGATGCACCTCCTAAATCAACAATGGCTACCAGAGTCTCAGATCACACATCTCAAATTGACGTAGCTGCTCGTAGGCTCAGGGACATAGACGAACGATTAGAGGTTTAAAGGAGAACTAAGATGACTAATGAAAGGTTTCTAGAAATAGTAAAAGAATCCATTGAGAGAAGTAATGCTCTCTTGGAAGTAAAAGGTAAGGAATATGGTACCGAGGATGATAGACTTGTCCAGTTCAAGACCATTGCAGCTTTGGAAGGTAGGCTTGCAACTGAGGCACTCTTCACCTTGGTAGCTAAACACATTACCTCAGTTGCCCTCATGGTTAAGGATCCTCTCAAGTTTTCAGATAGAAACTGGGACGATAAACTAGACGATATTCGTAACTATACTCTTCTCCTTACTGCACTGTTAAAAGACTTAAAAGAATAGGAGATCTCAAATGCCTTGTTATAATTGCTCTCAGCGTGCTCCAGGTGCAATGATTAAGACTACTCCAGCTGGTTTGTGTTTAGATTGTGGCGATATAGTAATACAAACTGACACAACTGATCTTTATAGCCAATCAAGATGGGATAAGTACTTCCTCGAAATATGCAGAGCTGTAGCATCTAAATCTCCCTGCCTCTCACGCCAGATTGGTGCTATCTTGGTATACGATAAGAGCATTATATCTACAGGCTACAACGGACCTGCTCGAGGCTATCCCCACTGTGGAGAAGATAAAGTAATTAAGATGTGTCCTCGCAAGCATCTAGGATTCAAAAGTGGCGAAGGTCTCGAGCACTGTCCTGCGTCTCATGCTGAGATGAACTGTGTAGCTAATGCAGCTCGTATTGGGTCTGGCACAATGGAATCAACTCTCTACATGAACTCTCTCATACCATGCAAGTTCTGTGCTGTCATACTTGTCAATGCAGGAGTGAAAGGGGTTGTAGTAGAAGAAGAAACTCCTTACCATGAGATGAGCATTGACATCTTTGAACATGGGCTTGTGACAGTAAGATCGTTTAATATTTGAACAAACTGGAGTTAAACAATGACTAGCATAAAATGTGAGTGCCACTCTTACATAAAGTTTGGAATAAAACACACTGCAGTCTGCACTAATTGTAAGCTGAAAAATAAGATCTATCATTGGACTGCAAAGAAAACAAAAAAAGGAAAGCATTACGCACGGCATTACCAGTGGATGCTGAATAGGAGGTTGAGTGATGAGTGACTTCATGAGAAGTGAAGCTATGGAAGTGGCAATAGAACTCCTGAAAGATGAACGTGATAAGCTCCGTGAGGAAAATGATGGGCTAAATGCAAGGTTCCATACTTACAATAAGATTATGGCTGACCATGCAATAGCCTTCAAAGACATGGAATCCAAACTCACCAAGGCGAGGGAAGCGTTTCACCATATAGATGACTGTGCTGTTTGCAAGGATGCGCGTACCGCAGACCCTTGGGAGATCATAGATAATATAATGGGCATTACAAGGGAAGCCTTCACAGAACTAAAAGGAGAAAAAGAATGAGTGAAGACTACAAGCCCAGATTTAGTTTTGAAATCTCTGACGAACAACGCCTCCGTTCAAATCTTCTGCTGTCTCAATACGGCTTGAGAAAGGCTATCTTTGGGAAAATTTTAGACGATGTATTAGATCTCATCGAGGAGCATGGTGGTATGGCTATAGGAATCATGATGAGTCCTGATATGGATACAAGAGACATTATTCCCTCAATGAAAGAAGTGGAAAAGTTTGAAAGGAAAGGAGACAAAGATGGCTGATCTGGAAGACCTTAACTACAAAAAAATCCTCAACATGGATAACGATGATGCTATAGAGACACTCAGACTGATACGCTTGAGTAGAAGAGTACCAGTCAAAAAGAGATCGTCTACTAAGAAGAAAAAGACAGAACCAGTTATTGACGCTAACATGGCTGCAACACTACTTAAAATCTTAGGAGGCGAAAATGAATGACATTAGTGTAGGGAGAATAGAAATGGTTCCACTTAATTCAATATATGTAGATGACAGAACAAGGGAGGAGATGGGAGACCTGGAAGGTCTAGAAGCTAACATGAAAGAGTCTGGTCTCATATCTCCTTTGGCAGTTATAGATAAAGATTCAGAAGGAAACTACAAACTTTTAGCAGGTGAACGTAGATATACTATTCTTAAACGTAACGAGGTAGCTAATGTGCCTGTTCGTATATATGGGATTGAATTAACAGAAATTGAAATGAAGATCATTGAGAAGTCTGAGAACTTCTTTCGCAAGGACATGGAATTCTGGGAGCTAGATAAACTCACTCTTGAAATCACACGGCTTCAGCAAGAGCTAAAAGGAGTCAAATCTCCTGGTCCTACTGATAGTGGTTGGAGTCTTGAGGACACAGGTGAAATGATAGGCGGCGTGTCCAAAGGTACAGTGTCTCAATCTATCAAACGTGCTGAGCTTCGTGAAACTTTTCCAGAGCTTTTTGAAGGTTGTAAATCTGCATCTGATGCAACTAAGGTAATCAAGAAAATGGACGAGGCTATAATAAAGGAAGCGTTGGCTGAGAGTATTAAATCTAAGAAGGGCGACAAGACAATTACTCAGTTAGCAAACGCCTTCATCATTAAGAATTTCTTCGAAGGCATAAAGGAAATCCCTGACGGTGTGTTTCACTTAGTTGAGATAGACCCTCCTTACGCCATTGATCTTAAGAAGGTTAAGAAAACTGAGGGAGAGTCTCAGTATCAGTTAGATGATTACAATGAAGTACCTAAAAATGCCTACATGGATGGAGGGTCTGAACCTGACTCAGACTTTGACAGTCAATGGCTCGGAATGAATGAAGTGTTCAGGGAATGCTATCGAACTATGGCTGACCACTCATGGCTTATCTGTTGGTTTGGTATGGAGCCTTGGTTTGAGGTAATATTCCAAGCTATGATGAACGCAGGATTTAACTCAACTCGAATCTGTGGTATATGGACTAAGCGCACAGGCCAGACTAAACACCCAGAGACACGTCTCGCTAACACATATGAGACTTTCTTCTATGCTTGGAAAGGTAAGCCTGCTATGAATAAGTCAGGTAAAGGTAATACCTTTGACTTTCCTCCTGTACCCCCACAAAGCAAGAACCACCCAACTGAGAGGCCCATCGAGCTTATACAAGAGATCTATGATACCTTTGCATTCCCTGGCTCACGTGTGCTTATTCCATTCTTGGGAAGTGGTAGTGGATTATTAGCAGCTCACATGCTTGACTTAACAGCGATGGGATTTGAGTTGTCTAAAGGATATAAGGATAGCTTTCTTGTGAGAGCTAATAACTTATTAGGAGGTAAGACATGGTAAAGAATCTAGGTAATTATCAAGACGATAACTTTGGGCTTGCCAGTGCAAGAATTCCTACAAAGACTGGCAACGTCATGACAACATGGCTACTCCAAAGTGTAGTAGATAGCGGCCCTCAGACAATGGTGCTACCTTGGGATTTAGTAATATCACTACATAAATTTCTCGGTGATGTCATTGAGAGAGAAAGAGGTGTTGTTGCAGTTAAGTAAATAGATTGTATTAAAATAAAACGATCTTGATAAGGAGAGACGATATGCGTAGGACCTACGTTCCTGCCTCAGGAAACAAAGAAGCAACAATAGTAGTCGTTGGTGAACAACCTGGCACCGATGAGGTTCGTGCCAATCCTCCAAAACCTTTTGTTGGACCTGCTGGTAAAGGCCTAGATGAATGTTTACAGATGACAAAGATCTCAAGGCGTGATCTTTATATGACTAATGTGATAAAAGATCTTGACGCTCCACTTAAACACTATATCGACTTAAGCAAAAGAGGCTCATGGACTATTAGTGAAGATGGATATGAGTATATCAAGGAACTTGGCAAAGAAATAGCAAAGGTTAATCCTAATGTAATTATAGCCTTTGGCAATGTTGCTCTAATTGCCCTTACCAATCGTGTAGGAATAACTAAGTGGAGAGGTTCTGTCCTTGACTCTACTTTAATACCTGGAATAAAAGTAGTCCCAACCTTTCATCCTGCAACTATCATACCACCTAAGTTTAACTTCCTCAACAAGCCCCTCATATGTGAAGACTTACTTCTTGCCAAGGCAGAGTCAACTCACTCTGAACTCCATCGCACACCTAGGGACATTCACATAAGCCCCTCATTCAATGATGCAGTAGAGGCTCTTAAGCATTGCTATAGAGTAGGACGAGCAGGACAAATAATAGGCATTGACATTGAAGTCATCAACGGTGAGGTAGATTGTATCTCCTTTGGTTGGAGTGCAGTGAGCGCAATTTCTATCCCTTTCCGCTGTCGGCAAGGTGACTACTTCACTGTTGACCAAGAAGCTGCTATCATGAGATGGATTGCTGAGATCATTGAATGTGAGGAGATTGAAAAGGTAGGTGCTAACTTCATCTTCGATCTTCAATTCCTATTTCGCAAGTATGGTATTGTACCTAAGGGAAGTATCCACTGTACTCAAATAGCACAGAAAATTTCCTACCCAGATTTCCCTGCAGGTCTTGACTTTGTAACTACCATGTACACTGACATACCATATTATAAAGCTGACGGTAAACAGTGGATAAAGATGCAAGGTGATAATTGGGAAGATTGGTGGAACTACAATGGCATAGATGGACTTGTTCCTGTTGAAGCAATAAGTAAGCAAATGGAAGTTCTTAAAAAGCAAGGTAACGAAGCCACCTATGAGCGTCAGCGTAAGCTAATCAGTCCTCTCCTCTACATGGGTGAGCGGGGTATTAAGGTAGATGTTCAAGGCATGCTAGAATACCGTGGAACACAGCAGGAAGATCTTGACAAATTAGCTGAGCAACTTAATGAGACAGTAGGTCACGATATCAACTACGATTCACCAACTCAGCTAAAGGAATACTTCTATAACGTATGTAAGATTAAGCCATACAAGACACGCAATGCTCAAGGCAAGTATGTAGTTACAACTAACGTTGATGCACTTAAGCGTATATTTAGACTCAACACTAACGGAAGTGAAGCTGCTAGACTCATGCTTGACATACGTGGACTTAGCAAACGAATATCAACTTACCTTAACATAGGAAAGGTGGATGAAGATGGAAGATATAGAAGTTCATATAAGCCGGTTGGAGCTGAAACAGGTAGGCTTTCGTCAGGAGAAACTATTTTTGGTACTGGTGGTAACCAGCAAAACTGGCCAAATGACCTCCTTAGATTCTTCAAGTTTGACGAAGGCTATATTGGATACTCTCTCGACCTCGCTCAAATCGAAAATAGAATCGTTGCCTATGTCGGAGGAGTAATACCACAGATAGAAGCTTTCGAACGTGGTGAAGATCTCCATAGACTCACTGCTTCAATCTTGCTTGGTATACCGCCTGACCAAATATCTGATGAGCCTGGATCTTCTCCATTAGGAGATGGTAGACAGTCTGAACGATTCTGGGGAAAGAAAGGGAATCATGCTATTAACTATGACATCAGATATAAGACATTTGCTCTCACTAATGAGATGCCTGAAGGAGAAGCCAAGAGAATATTAGATACCATTCACAGAGGCTATCCACAGATTAGAGATGGCTATCAGATTACAATTCAGAATATGCTTAGATCTTCAAGAACTATCACCAATCTATTTGGCCGTACTAGATTGTTTCTAGGACCTATTATACATTCCTATCCAAATGTACCTAAAGGTGCTGTCGAAGCTACATTTCGTGAGGGTTATGCTCAGCTTCCTCAAAGCACTACAGCTGATAAGATTAATGAGCAAGGACTTGAATATATCTATTACAATCAAGATCTCTTTAAACCAATAGAGCTTCTAGCTCAAGTACATGACTCTATAACATTCCAGATTCCTCTTATAGTCCCTTGGGAAGATCATGCTAGGATGATCTTGTTAATTAAGAAGTCTTTGGAGCAGCCACTCACTTGGCATGGAACTGAAATCCAAACACCAGTTGATCTTTCAGTAGGATTTAATATGTTCAAGAAAGAGATGAAAGAAATTAAAAGCAAAGACATACCTAGTACTGAGGAAGCTTTAGCAAGGAGATTAAGTGAGATTCATGGTAAACTTACAAACAAAGGGGATCTGACATGAAAAGATTCTGGGACAAAGTAGATATAAAAGGTAAAGACGAATGCTGGGAATGGAAAGCAGGTAAAAGTAGATCCTATGGAATGTTCTTAAATAAAGAAACTGGCAAAGTAGAAACTGCCCATAGATTTTCATACAGATTAACATATGGCAAAATAGAGAAAGGCAAGCTAATATGTCATAAGTGTGATAATCGTGGATGCGTAAACCCTAATCACCTATATCAGGGTGACAAGGGAACCAATGCAGCTGATTGTAAAGGTCGTACAGGTCGTGTATCTCGTTGGTATAAGGGTGAGCTATGGCTAATTAGACACCTTCATTCTAAGGAAATAGCACAAGGAGCAATAGCTAAAATGTTTAAGGTTAGCTCAACTATTATATCTCGTATAGTCAAAGACCCAAATTATTCTTACAAAGGAATGAACAGATACCAACTGAGAAATCTAAATGTCTTCTAGAAACTTACCAGATTGGCTCGAGGGATTCATGGAACTTACAGAAAACTCAGAACCTCCCACACTCTTTCGTAAATGGACAGGTATTTCAACCATAGCTGCTGCTCTACAACGTAAGGTGCATCTTGAACTTGGGCTGTCGCTAACTATCTACCCTAACCTTTACATTGTACTAGTTGGTCCTTCTGCAACTGGTAAGGGTACAGCTATGAAGTTTGCATCTGACATAATTGAGGAAGTCCCTGCCATCAAACTATCTGCCCAAGCCACATCACTCCAAGCTCTCATTCGTAGAATGATGGTGGTTAACTTAACTGGTATAGATATAATTACTGGAGCACAACAGTTTCATTCTTCCTTAACAATATTTAGTACTGAATTCACTGTCTTCTTAGGATATCATAACAAGGAGATGATATCTGCTCTATGCGAATGGTATGACTGCCACAGTCGCTGGGTGTATGAGACAGTAGCTAGAAAGAAAGAAGAGATAGTCGGAGTCTGGGTTAATATTCTTGCAGGGACAACTCCTGATGCTTTGCAAAGCTCTCTCCCTGTCGAATCAATAGGCGGAGGCCTTACTAGCCGAATCATCTTTGTCTACGAAGAGAAAAAAGGAAAGCTAGTAGTTGTCCCTACTAAAACAAAGAGGGAGATAGAGCTTCAGCAATTGCTAATCAACGATCTTGAAAGTATCTCTATGCTCAGTGGAAAGATGGTCTATACAGAGGACTTCATGGAGAAGTATTCAGACTGGTGTTACTACTCAGATAAGAACCCACCCTTTTACGATAAGAAGTTTGACGGTTACCTCGGACGTAGGCGAAGTCATCTATTAACGCTCTCAATGATTTGTTCTGCTAGCCGCTCAGATGAACTAATCATAACTGCAGATGATCTTGAGAGAGCTATTGAACTACTACTTGAGGTAGAGAACAGAATGGGTAGGGTCTTTAAAGGTATGGGTAGAAGTGACATATCAAGTCTCATCAATGACTCTATAGTATATCTAACCGCCAGCTCTATACCTGATGTACCGCTTTGGCAATTCGCTAAGCACTTCGAAGGTGACATGGATAAACTTGTAATGGATAGAATCCTATCCACACTTGAGACTATGGGAGTAGTTAGAATAATCAAACGCCCTCATGCAGATACTATCATTCACGTGGTTCCCTCCTAAGACGAATAACCTCTCGTCTAAAGTCACTTGATATAATGCCTCCAGCTCGTCTAACAGTTTTCATACCTCTTCTAAGATCCTCACGACCTTCTTCGGAAGTTTTTTCTAGCTCTCTAACATAAACTTCCGCTCTTGCTTTAGCGCTTGGTATACCTCGAAGCGCTAACCAGAAGGACCTATTAGGTATGTCTCTAATAACCCAGGAGAACTTCCATCTCTCCTTCAATCTCTTTCGAATATCTCTATCTTTGAAGCCTCTAATATACTCGTTAATTTCTTTCCTATCTACGTTCTTTTCAAACAAGTGCCCATTCACAAGTGTGTCGAGGCCTCTGTTCTGTAGGAATCTTTCAAGCTGGTCCTTTTGCTTGGCTTCGTCAATTGGTTCTGCAAATCTTGAGTATGGGCTAGTAATCCCAAAGAACCTCTTTATCACAGGAGTTTTAGAAATTGCCTCTGCAAGATGCTGCTGTTTTTGACTCTTTGGTAAGTCACCAAGAAGTGTATCGTAGCCCTTGCCTGCTAAATAAGACCATACGGTACCTCTGGTTGTAATTTGTTCGACTAAGGCTTTAGTTCTCTCTGGCGAGAAGCCAGTAAAGTCACCGAAGTCTATGTATGCTTGAGGCGTCTTTCCAGGAATATATTCCTCTTTACTTCTTGGACGTTCAAGTGCGTCAGGAGTCTGTCTCCAGATTTCTTCATTTTGCCAGAAGTCTGTATTAGTAACATATCCAAGGAACCCACTAAGAGTAGGCGGTAAAGACCCAATATCAACAGGGGACAAACTCTTCAATAGCTCCACAATCCCAGGAGCATCAACTTCGTTTCCAAGCCACTTATCAGTAGCTGCTTCAAAGAACGCTTTAAAGAACCTCTGAGAAGGGTCAAGAGGTAACTTGAGGAAAGGATATCTCATTTGTCCTTTTTCGTCTAAGAACCCAAACGCATCTCCAAGAGGAATAATAAGATTGTTCTGCAAACTTGCATTATCTCTCAAAGCTTCCATAGTCTTGGAATTCAACTTATGAGAAGCTATATACATCCCGACTACAGCTCCTGCAAACTGAGTCATTTTATATGTAAAGATTGCAGGATTATCTTTAGCAGCTCTAAGCATTCCTCTTGTACCCTGAATAGAGGCATTTAGATAAGGTATGCCATTGTCTAGTGCCTTAGCAACTCCTCCACCCTGGCCAAAGTCCATGTAGTCTCTGGCAGCGAATGTAGCCTCTTGAGTAATGTCTGAGTCTTTCCTAGCCTCTTCCATTGAGATTCCTTGTTCCTTAGCTCTCCTTCTAATAACCCTTTCTCTAATAGCTAGCCTAGTCATTATCTCTGTTGTTTCACCAAAGTACCCAAGGAAATCCATTATAGGATCAAGAGGCCCTCTAATATACTTTCCACGTTGAAGTAGCCTACCCTGAGTTACAAAGAACTCCATCCCTCCGCCTTCATCTATGTAATCAGTCATTCTACCTCTGCGAAGTAAGGCATCTCCAAATACAGCAGTCTGGTCTCTAGCCATCTGCATGCCAAAGATCGGAGCATGAGGACTATAAACATACTTCCATTTACCATCTTCAAACACTCTAGCAGTAAACCAAGTATGCATAACATCCCTTGGAAGGTTAGCCATAGCAAATCCCCAGTTGATCCCAGTAGCAAACATTCTCAGGACGGGAGCTCCAGATGCATACCTTACAAAGTTAGAGAGTCTATAAGTCATCTCTGGGCTAGCGTTAATCCACTCCTTAGCCATCTCAGGTGAGATGAAAAGAGTCTTACGTTCAGCATTTTCATATGCAAAGATTCTCTGCCAACCTGAAGGAATCCTCTCTCCTCCTTTTTCTTTTATCCTAACAAACGGATTAGTCTTATCAGACTTTGCAAGACTAAGTAAGTTTCTATTAGCCTTATTATTCATGATTCTGCCATAGGCTCTGGCAAAAACTTCCAAAGCCATGAGATCACTTGACTTTTCATATACATCAGTTTCACGTCCTCTAGCCAATACCTCTATTCCAGAATCATAGACAGTTTTCTGCTTTGTTCCAATAGTTACTTCCTTTTCTTTCTTATCAAATATATCTATTAATCTAATCTTACGATAGTTATGAGACGATAGATCATCATACTCTTTCTGAGATATTAACTCAGCCTCTAGCATATCCTTCAGTGGCACCTTCATCCAATCAAAGTATGCTTCAGCCCTTTGAGATATTTTAGCTGCCTGTTCGGAAGTTATTCCTTCATAGTATTGAAAGAGTGATCTGTAGAGAGTAGCACTAACAGGATCTTTACCTTCTGGAAATGCAAACTTTTTAGTAGTCTTATACTTTCCAATAGCTATCATTCTATCCATTAAGATTAGTTTATCACGAATCTTTTTCTCTTTTCTAGAAAGTCCTTTGCTAACTTCCTTATTCATCTGTATTAGTAAGTTAGTAGCTCTAGCAGGAGCCCCCTTTGCAAGATACAGCCCTTGTATAATACCATATCCTACGTCATCTAAAACATTAAGCATTTCTTTCCTAATGTTTCCAGACCTATCAACAAAGGCACGGTTAAATGATTTTCTAGTTCTATCAACTGCTTCTCCTGGCTTAAGAGTTGTCATGGCTGCCTCTTTATCCATGAGCTCAGATGCTTTTCTTCCCATTTCGATGAGATCTTTAGATACCTTTCCTGGGTCTATGCCTGAGTAGAGAATTACACCTGTGTCACCTTTACCTTGGACAACAGCCTCCTTTATTTTTGCTTCTATATTTCTAGGAAGCTTCCCACTATGAGTTACTGGAGTAGTTCCTTGAAACCAAAACACACGCTTATCTCCACTATATACAGCATCTTGAAGCTCAGGCCTAACCCAAATGCTATGGTGCCAATCTGCGTCAATAGCTTTTTGGTGAGGAACAGTTTGATCTATTACTCCATCTCTCATATCTACAACTCCAAGAGAGAACTTTCTACCTTTGAATGAGAATAGATCACTTGCGAATCTGCCTAGTTTATATATTTCAAAGGGGTCTATACCAGAGTAAAGCTTCATACCTAACTCTGAATCTGCAAATCTGCCCTCAGTTAGTCCTTCCTCATAAAGCATCTCTTCCAATGTTTCCCAAGGAGGTTTTTCTTTCCTCTCCCACTTAGACATTTTCCTTCGTCTTGCATTTAGTCTAGCATTCATCTCCCCAGGATCTTTTAGATAAGACTCAAAAGCTTCTTCTCTCTGATATTCAAGAAGAGCCTCTGTTATCTTTACAGCTTCACTAGACTTTTCAGGAGATTTACTTATATTCTTTATATACTTAGAAAGACTTCTAACATTCTCTTCCTTTCCGAAACCCCCTAGAAAAATAGCTTTAAGATCTTTAAGTGTTTCTATATCAGTTACTGTCTTCCACAGTCTATCAACTAACTCATTTCTCTGTACTGCTTCCATAGCTCTTACACTAGTTCCGGTAAACATTGACTTTAGCTTTACATCAGCTACATGCTGAAGCTCATGTGCTAAGTTGTCTAGGTTAAGGCTTGTTATTTTTATTAAGTCTTTACTCTCAATATACGCACCCCATCCAGGCAATTCACTCTCAATAACTATCTGTATTTTCGTCTTCTTCATTTCGGGAATAGCTTTAAATAAAGCAGGGTGATCTATAGCTTGCTCAAGGGAAAATTTAGTATATGTTTTTCTAGATGCCTCATCCATAAATACACTTTTAAATCTAAATTTTTCATCACTCAGTTCCCATCTCCACTGACCGCCTCTATCAACCCAGAAACCTGTAGCATTAAAGATCTCTTCATTCCTATAAATCTTTCCATAAGGCCTATCAGTGTCCTTATCTTTAGCAAAATACCCAAGCTTATCTTCCCAGAACTTAAGCAATGCCCTTACATGCTTAGGTATTTCATCTACAGGTATCATCATGTTGAGGCGGTCAGCAGATGTTGGTTTATCAGTTCGTTTGGGTTTTATACGATCTGTCTCCCTCGCCCACTCAGCAGCTTCAATAACAGAACTTTTCCAAATCTCAAAGTCTTCCTGCTTAGCAAACTCACCTCTGAATTCTTCAGCGTCAGCAGCTAGCATACTTAGATCATCTCTAACCTCCTCAATTTTAACCTTCTCTCCATTAAGCCATCTGTTAATCTCATTAACTGCCCAAGTAGTAAAGGTCTCTGGAACCATTAGTTTCTTAGTATCCTTCTCAAGTATAATTTTTCGAGCATTAGTTTCTTCCTTATTTGTATTTCTAAAAGGATGAATGTCTGGCTCAAGTTCTACAGGAGGCTTAACGCCAGTTGCTTCGTCTAGTTCTGTGATAGGTTCTTGTTTAGGTCTTGGCTCACCAGCATCAATCTCAATTTCCATCTCCATGTTTGCCTTAGCTGCTTTCTTAGAGACAAAAGTATCTATATGTTCACCATCTTTAAACAAGCTCCATTCATTACCTTTTTCCTTCCCTTCTATAGGAGACCTTACAATGACAAACTTTCCATCATTGTAGGATATTATAGTTTTCTCATCACTTACAAGCTTCCCTTCCTCAACAAGAGTATTCAAGAGCTCCATGTCGTCTCTGCCCTTTAGATGCTTTTTGGCCTCAGCTTCCTCAGCTCTCTTTTTCTCTCGCCTAATTGTTTCAATGCCTTGATCAATTAAGTTTTCACCCTTATCCAAATCTTCAAGCAGCTCTTCCTTAGTCTCAACTTTTGGCTCAGGCCTTTCTTCAACTTTCTCTCCCACCTTTCCTGCATAGTGAGTCTTCTTCTTTATTCTCTCAACTTCTCTTGCTTTCTCCTTCTGCTCTTTTGCAAGAGCCTTATCAGCTTCTTTAGCATCTGCCTTTGCTTCCTGCTCGACAATTAACTTAGCCTGAATATCTTCCATCTTCTTAACTTCTTCCTTAGCTAACTTTGCAAGCTCAGGAGGAACTTCTTTACCGTCTAATATAATATCAACTGCATCAATAGGCAGCGTTCCCTCCTTAATCATTTTTTCTACTCCCCTAGGAAGTATCGCAGTATCAGTTATCAGCTTGTTGAGATTAAGAACTCCCCTAACTTTTTGTGCAGTATTAATAGGGTGCATACCATACTTAAGTGCACCTATTAAAATAAGCCCACTGAGAATTTCATCTTGAGTAGGAAAGCGATTATCTAATGCTGCAGCTACAGATATAAACGTAGGCACTTCTACAGCAAAGGAAGCTACCTCTTTACCAAGGCGAGATTCCACAGTACCAGCTGCTCCAGCTCCTGCAGTACCTGCTGCGAGCCCAACAGCAGCCCCCTTACCCATTTCTATAACTATCTCACTAACTATATCATTAAACTCCATCATCTCATCTGGCATTCCGTTATCTAATATATGTTGATACATAGCTCTCACACCATCAGCTACAGCAAATGAAGATATCATCCCAACTATAGGCCCTCCTGCTGCTCCAACTGCGTAGCCAAGACCATACACAGGAAGATCCCCACCCAGTTGGCCAGCTCCATATAGAAACTTTCGAAGACTTCTCATTGCTTCAGGATGTACTTGAGGGAATGTTTTACCCTCTATACCTCTAGCTCTAATCCCTGGAATGGACTCCCCAAATCCTGCTAAGAAAACATCGTAAAGGTCAGGACTAACTGCCGATGGATTAATGCCAAGTTCTTCCGCTATCACAAGGTCATAAGCAGCTCTAGCAGATCTAGCAGCTCTAGCCCCAGTCATTGCAAGGCCTCGTTCCCAAACACCTTTGAAGAATGAACTTCTTTTACCCTGGCTCAAAACTGGAGTACCCTGATATGCATAAGCTAGTTTTCTATTTAGGTTCCTATACATCTCTACATCATCGCCAGCAAATTCTCTAAGCTCAGAATACTCAGCAAGGAGAATATTGTGTTCTCCGGCAAGTTCTTTGAATGTTTTAAGAGTTGATTCGAAGTCTTTAGAAAACTCCTCTGACACTTCATCAAGACCTTTTGCCTTTTCGAGTAAGCTATCAAGATGCTTTTCAGTATTATTAAATAATTCTCTCTTCCCATTTATCTGAGAAGCAACATTTCTCAAGTCTTGAAATCCAGAGTCTTCAGAAAGCTTCTGGATGTCAGCTTGGAACATGGCGATTGTTTCTGATCTTTGTTCCTGTATACTTTTCTGTACAGGCTCAAACTCACGCTCAGTACTAGGAATAGTCATTAGAAGTGGCCATGCACCAGCTGGCTTTCCACTTCCAGGAGGTCTAAACCCAAACTTTTCAGTAACTGTAGGCTTGTCTAAGATATCACCTAATGTGGCCTTAACAGTATCCTCAGTTACTCTTTCAACAGTATCAGGTTCTATAGTAGACTTTCCTATAAAACCTTCAGCAGGCTGAACTGGCTCATATAGAAGCTTTATATCAGAGAATTTAAAAGACTCTACTTCTCTTCTTCCCTTCTTATTTATCCCTTCTTCAGACTTAGTAACTGTAGGAGAAGAAGAAAGAAAAGAAGACACAGTTCTCCTTTTATCTGACATGCCTAACCTCCGTGGGCTTACCTACTTCCCAATCCACAGTCCAGTAAACAATCTTTCCATCTGCAGACTCTTCCCTCTTTTTGATAATTCCTCCTCCGCTAACTATTCTATTTTCTAACCAAGTAATTTTAGCGTCAGATGTAAATTTATCTACATCATCTGGATTAGCATCGAAGAGAAGATCCTGGAACTCGTCACTAGCAATGTAAGCATCAAGATCTTTCTGGCGTTTAGCAGGGTTAGCAAAATAAGATTGCCCACTGACTTTGTCAAGTTCAATCTTTTTATCTACCTCTTCTCCAATCGAAATTCTGGTAGCTCCAGCTTTCTTCATCTGAACGTACCACTCGTGGTAAGGTCCTTTATATCCACTCTCGACTGCTGCGAGATATTCCCTTTCACTATTAGTTTTGTCTTTCTTCCAATCAGTATAGGATCCGTCAAAGGCACCCTGCTCAACAGCATACTCATATTCCTGAATGCTAGTTGGCTTCTTAACCTTCTCAGGTCTTCGTGTCTTCTCTGCAACAGCTTCAGCTTGCTCAATCAAAGCTTCCTTATATCTAAGATCAGCAGCTGTAGTCTCTCTGCCCATTCCTATTCCCAAAGCAGTAACCATCATCTCAGGTGTCAGCCCTACCATATCAGATGCTGAAAGGCTTGATAGGGCCGAGGCGAAAGGGTTCAGCATGGCTGAATCTCCTTTCGATGGAGCAGGGGTAGGAGTAGACTTACTAAAGTCTGTGGAAAATGCACCCTCAGTACCTTCTCCTATTGTCTCGCCTCCACCCATAGGATCTTCAGCGAACATCGTTGCAGGATATTTAAGAGTTAGTGTTTTATCATCCACAGTAGCCGACCCACCTGGAACTGATTTATCTCCAAGCATTGCTACTAACACATTTCTCATGTTCTCGTTTTGCATATTCTGTTCCATAGCTTTGTTAACATTAGCGCCTATAGGATTCCCAGCACTTATGTCCTGCCCTGCAGCTCCGAGCATCTGCAGAAATAACTTATTTTGCCAAAGTCCTTGTTCATTAGCCATTTTATTATCTCCTTATAGAAATGCAGAAGCAGCACCAAGTATGCCACCGACTACTGCTCCCCAACCTCCAGCTACCTTCGCTCCAGCTGCAGCTCCTGTCATAGCTCCACCAAGAGCAGATTGCATCTGAGAAGCCTGCTTAGGCTTAACAACTCCACCACCTATAGCACCCAACAAGTTACTTCCATGTTGGAATACTTCCATATCCCAAAGGGCATCTGATTCATCATACTTACCATCAGCCTGGACCTGTTCACCCTTTGCTACTATTTTCAATCGCTTACCTTCAACATAAGTTCTTGCATATGCTTCTTCAAGTCCATACGTCTGAGATACCATCTTAAGCATATGCTCAGTACCTGCTAAAAGAAGCGCAGGCTTTTTATCCATTAAGGTTGCACGAATAGTTGTACCATGCTTAGCCACATCCTTGTTACGAGATACTTCTATTAGCGCCTCACCTATTGGAAACGCAGATGAAACAACAGCATTGATATCCTGCATCCCACGTCTGAATCTAGGCAAAACTTTCATTTCTATTTCGTCATCTAACTGATCTGCATAGTCTGAGATACTCTGGGCTATATCAGCTTCTAAAATTGCATCAATAGTTGTATCAGCTTGTGCGTAAAGAGTAGCCCAATCTGACTCTTCTGAAATACCAGTAAGAATTGCCTTATACGCTGTCAAGGCAGATTCCCAAGCCGCTATATCATTGTCTGGGTCAAATGCTACAATAGAAGCCCAAGGAGAACTGCCATGAGCAGTTTCCATAGCATCTACCATAGACATAGTTAATGTATCGGTTCCTGTACTATCTAACCACTTACCATGGAGAGTTTCCATATAGGCAGGGAAACCAACTTTACCAGAAGAAGAGCCTCCACCGCCTTTGCATTTAGCTACAGGACCCTCGTGGAAATAAAACTCTTCCTCAATGGTTTGAAGAGTTGTCATGTCTATTACGCACTTAGTTATTATTTTCATCTTTCCCTCCAGATTGTTTAAATTTCAAACGAACTTAAATCAAAAGAGATAAATGTATACTCTGTGTTTGCTCCAAATTTGTTTGCTATTCTAGTCAAATGAGGAATTGAAGAATAAGCAACCATCCTACTGCCTCCCTTTGACTTAGTATATTTAGCTAACGCCTCAAATCCTTCTCTCCAAGCTTCTTCTGAAAGTTCATTGTAACCATATAAGCAATAAATTAACAAGCTCGTTGTTCCACTGGCATCATCATAGACTAACTTTGTAACTACTACAGCACCAATCTTAACTTCACTTTCCTTTTTGTACGACACCCAAACATCTAGTCCACCACTTAGAGCTGATGAAAGAATCCTGTTCATCTTATCTGGGTGCTCGTTAGTAATAGGAGGAAGTGATTCCTCTATTGCATACTTAACAATAGGCCAAAATTCAGATATTTGATCTGGTAAGAGTTTTGTTAGCATTTATTGTCCTCGAGGCGGGGGCGCATAGACGCCACGTATGCCTCTCATATCTGTCATTTTATATCTGGCTTTTATGTAGCTTATTTTAGCTCCTTCGTTTAAACTATCAAATCTAAGCTTAAACATAAAACTATTCCCAGATATAATAATAGCAGCTATCCCTTCGTTATTTATAGATACATAGGAATTAGCGTTCCAAGTTTCTAAATCCTTAGACCAGTCCACTGAAGCCTCTGCACCAACTATACCAAAGGCATCTGTCTCAATTGAGAATACAGTCTTCTCCCCTCCATAGGACATGTTGAAAGGGAGGGAACAAAGATACGGATCATCAGAATCAACTGTAACTGGAAGCATGTGAGTCTGTCCATCTAGTCTCCAAACAGTTGAAGGATGCTGTGTGATTTCTGTCAGTCCGTCAGATGATAACAAGTATGTTTTTGTACTATTCCCAATATAGAAATCTTTCTCCGATGGATCATAGCTAACAATTATATCTTCCCCTGCAAGTCGTTCCATATAATACTGATAACCAAGCTCTTTAACTCCTTCAGATGTAACTTCTCTCAAGATGTAATCCTCACCTACATATATCTGTCGTCGCAAGGTGCCATTAACAGCTCCTCTGTTAATAAGTCCCACTCCGTCAAGCTCCTTAAATCCAAAAGTCGCTCCAGTCCCGTATTCTGGTGTCGCACTACTACTTGGAAACAAAAGGGTAATTCCTTCTGAGGAGAATCCAATGACTGCATCTCCAACTCTTCTCGTATGATACACTTCTCCACCATAAGGGCACCTCCTATATCCAGCTTCATTATCCTTGCCAGGGGTAAAATTTATAGATCCTATCTCAGACCAAACATAAAAGGTTTCATCACAGTCGTACCAATCACTAAGTACACACCCTCCAACCGCTTGACCCTTGAAATTAGTCACTGTTCTTATAGATGGAATCGTATCACTTTCAGCTATCCTTTGCCATACAGAAGATTCAGCATCCCAGTAGACCATTGCAGCTCCATTGGTCATGAAGATATACTCACCAAAGTCAGCAACTTCTAACAACGAAGCTGAATGAACAACAGACTGTATTTCAAATAGTAATGACACCGTTGTATGAGTTGCATCTACAGAATACACAGAGTCATATCCTGTAACAGTATCTCTGATTACTAGTATAGTATATCTCTCTCCAACTATAACTTGCGGAAAAGGCCAGACGTAGTCTATGTTAAATGCTATAGGTAAAGGATTAGCAAGCTCTACATAATCTTCCAATCCTCCATCTAAACACTTAAATCCTAAACATTCCCTGAGCCATTGAGAATTAGGCGGAGGATTAGTTGTAGGACTAAGACCTTTTCCAAGAGCTTCGTCTATGACTAACTCAAACTCTCTCATGGAATAATCGCCTCAAGCTCATCAATAAGGAAACTCTTTGCTTCAATATCCTTCATAGAAGGAGTCCAAAGAAATGAGATCCAAATCTCTTTTACAGGATGATCGACATTGCCTTTCAATGATACAGTCAGACAATCTCCAGCTGCTACCTTTAGGTTAACATCAATCTTTGTTATTAACCTCTCAATAACAAATCCTCTTGCAGATGAAGTAATCTCACTAACTAAATCAGTTTCTATACTGACTAGCCCTTTAGGTTTTTCACCAAGCTTGATAATACCCTTGGTAATCACCCCATCACAAGGAAACATATACTTGAGAATTGCCCCCTGAATATCGTCACCTGTCATAACATGAGAAATTGGATAAGGAGTAATCAGCCCTGTAGCAACCTTTGCAGATCTCCTCTGCAAACGCTCTATCTGCTTATCAATCTTTTTTATCTGAGCTTCCATCACTATCCCTCCATCTGGCTAACTTCAGCAATCTGCTCTTCAACAAGGTCAAAGCCAAGCTGCTGCATCTCTGTAGCTATTGCATTTGTCCAGTCGTTGAGACCTTGTGTATTTCTGTTAATCACTTCAATCTGTCTCATAGCAGCAGAGATAAGAAGAAGCGGATGAACATCTGACCAGTAATTTTTGTCTTCATCGTTGGTAAGTTCTGCAGAGTAAAATAGTCCATTTATAGTAATAACAGTTCTAGCACTCACAGGAACACTTAACAAAATTGAGTTATACCCATGAGCATCTCCAGCTGGAACATCTACGTATCCTAAGAAGGATTCGATATTCTCAACTGTTGCATCTTCAGGAATGTATCTAGTAATACAAGGTGAGTAATACAATGGATTTCCTGTATCCCTAGAACTTGGAAGACCTGAAAGAAATCCTTCCATTAAGTCCTGAAGATTCTTCTTTTCCAGCTTCCATCTACCTGAGTCAGCACCAAGGATAGCAGCCCAAATACTTCTGATAGCTCTACAATGTTGAAAGGTTGCATACCAGCTACCAACCTCAACTATTTTAAAAGCACTACCCAATGACTTCTGAGTCTCATCCAGACGGTCAAGGAACTTCCTACCTTCGTTAATGAAGAAGTCAGATCCATTGTCTGAGAAGTCTGCATTAACCAAGTCAAAGCGCCCACTAACTTCTCTAAACTTTGTTCGTAACTGTAGTAGATTCATTTTAGCACCTTAAAATACCATGGGGCAGGATAGTCTCCCACCCCACAGTAAGGTTAATGTTAAGACCAGGCTTATACTAATTCGTTAAGTAGCCCAACTCCATTGAGCACAGCACACTTCTGAGGCAGACCAAACTCGAGCCCACACTCAGTAAGGAACTCCTCGTTCTTTCCATCGACTCTGCGATGCCCAGAACCGAGTGGGCGAGTCTTTTTATCTCCCTCGCCATAGAAAGAAGTATCATCAATGAAGCGATAGCCAAGTTCTTTAGGCTCCAGAATAACCATCATGTTACGAGTTGTAACATCGTAACTGAACAGAGGATGGGTCTTCATGTTAAGAGTCCCAAAGGGAGTAACCCACTCACGGATCTGCATACCGTAAGTTTTCTGGCCAGGCGACAGATTAATCTGTCCACCAGTCATTGCAAGAGCATCGATGCCCAGAAGAGCACCAGAACCACAGAGAACGAGCTTCTCGTCAGCTCCATAGCGGAAGATCTGTTCAAGCATGGCTTTAAACCATGTCTCGCCGCCTGCTGCCCAAGTCTGAGCTGTGTAATCCGTGTTGAGAGTATAGTCGTCAACATTAGCAGGAGCATACTCACGAATGAAGTTAATCACTCCCTGAGTAGTACGCTCAGGCTTATTATTGCTTCCTACATTCTCAGTTTTGATGCCCCATAGGAACGCAAGTTCCATTTCCCAGGAATGCATCTCCAGCGCTTCAGCCTTGGCTTTCTGGTACTGGTCTCCTGTGCGGAGTCGAGTCCTCATAGCCGTTCGAGTCATGCTGAGCGGGGTGCGGAAGATCTGAGTGTAGTTGTATACCTTGACAGGATTGAGTGCAATCGCATCAGGCATCTCGCCACCCTCAGGGTTAATGTTACCGATGATCTTGAAGGTGTCACAGTCAGAAAGATCTGTGGTCGCTCCATTATCGTCGGCTTCAAGAAGCTTAACAGCCAATGTAGAATTGGTTGTGCCCTTGACAACTCCGACAACCTTACCAACACAGTCAACATCATACGCAGAAGCATCCCTCAACAGGATCTGGTGGCCTACACGGATTCTGTCAGCAAGAACAGTGGTAATCTGACAATAGATCACATCACCAGCTACTCCACCACTAACGTAAGCGGTGGCAAGATTAGCGTCCGTGAAGATATTTGCAACAGCTCCTCCAACTGCACTCTGCTCCTGAGTCCACCAGTTATACTCAGGGTCATCTACTTTCTCCGAGGAGAGCATAGATAGAATAGCAGTTAGAGGAGCATGACCGTTGGGGTACAGATAAAGAATCTGTTCCCTCCAGTTTTTGGGGCGCTGGTCAGTAACCCAGTCCCCTGTCCCTCTCATTCCAAGAAACATTTTGTACCTCCTTTATGGTTAAAGTTCGTTTAAAAATCAAACGAACTATACGATAACTGATACCAGTGGATACCAGCAGATTCCATCACTGTACAGAACTGCATAGCCGTTGTCAACAGCGATTGCAATACTAACAGCAATCTCAGAGTCACCCTGATCAACTACAGTCACGATATTGGTAGTACCGTTCCTGATTATCACAGAGTAAAACTTACCTATTGCTTCGTTCACAGGCGGAAGCGTTAGGTCGAATGCTGCACCAGCAGTAATCCTAACCCTCTGCTGAGCAACAGTTAGTGTAGCAACAGCCGTAAGCTCTACGTAATTCTCGAGCCCAATAGCTTCATCTGGAAATCTCTCAAGTCCCATAACTTACCTCCTTATGACTTTGTTCATGTCTGAAAGTTCTGTCTCCAGACCTGAAACGTCAGGTTTATCTTTAGAAGTCCGAGAAGTTTTCTTTTCAGGAAGCTTCGGTGGCTTCTTTTCGGATTTAGTGGATGTAACATCTTTGTGCAGCTCTAATCTCTTACGTGCCTCCTTTCCAACTTCTTCAAGAAGTTCTTTAGCGTTTTTATCAGGGCTCTCAGCTGCTACTTCCTCAAATACAGTAGCAACAACTTTCTTAAAAGGCTCAAGGTCTGGGTTCTCTTCATAGAACTCTTTCCTTGTTTTTGCCAGTTCTTCCATTATAGCAATGTTACTCTGCACGATACTAGGAATTTCCCTTAGTACATGCTCACCTAGGACCTTCCTAGTTTCAGTAATTCCTTTGGTATAGACAATTTGTAAGAGCTTGTTGAGTGAATCCTTGCTTTCCATCACATCGTCAATATCTAGGTCACCCAGGAAATCCTGCTCCTCGAAAGTAAGTTCAGTCTCATCTTCCTTCTCATCCTCTTTCTCTTTCTCAGAAACCTTCTCAATTGCAGATTCCTTCTCAGCAAGCTTTTCCCTTAGTTCAACGATAACCTGATCCCTCTCATCAGGATCTCCAGCTACCTTTTCAGGCGAGCTCTTCTCATCTGGATCTTCTTCGTCCTCTTCACCTTCAGCCGCCTCTTCTTTTTCAGCTTCCTGTTCATCGTCTATCTCCTCTTTTTCGTCTTCCTCCTTTTCCTTTTCTACATCCTCAGATGCAGTCCCTTCCTCTGAATCGTCTTCTTTAGCATCTTCAGGCTTTTCAGACTCTCCAGTGGGCTGCCCCATTGCTTCCATCATTTCTTTAATTTCACTAGTTACTTCTTCTTCTGTAGTTGCTTCATCAATCTTGTCGCTCATCCTTTGCCTCCTTTTGATCTTCGAGAATCCCCAAAAATACATCCAAGATACTCATTACATAGTCTATTGCTTTTTCTCTTCCGTTAATATCTCCTAAATGAAGGAGAACTGAAGCAGTAGAAGGATTAGTCCTCTCTGCATCGTCTACTATAGACTTCTTTTCAAGCTCAAAACCAAACTGCCAGGACCTAAGTTCTCTACAGATGTCATCCCATATGATTGACTTTTTAAGCTTTTCAATCTGACTACGAGTTGAATTGACTATCACTTCTTCCATATTAAACTCCTCCCACTACAGGCACCATGTTGCCTCTCTCTACCTCACGATTTACATCTTCATCAGGCATAACCTCAGTATTGATCTGGTTAGTCTTTTTCTTAAAGTCTTCAACATTCTTTGCACCAAGCTGATGTGCAATGTACATGAAGATACGAGAAACATCAAACTCCTGTGAGAGCTGCTCATCAGTTGCTATGACCTTAAATAGATCTACCCAGACATTAGAGAAGTTACCTCCTGGAACTGAACCATCTCTTACAATAAGGTCATAGTCAACTATTACATCATTAGGAGTTACTTTCTTTCTAGAAGAGTCTCCAAATATCTCCTGCATTTGTTCGCTTTTTTCTCCTATAATCTTCACAAATGCATCTGCGCTCATATACTGTTGAGTATGAACAGCGAACATATTACCTACATCCTGCATGAACTGAACTCCGATTATCTTAGCAATACGCTGTAAACGACTAATGGCAGAGCTACGTGTACCTTGGAATTCAGCTCCAGTAAGACGCTCAGGACCTCCCTGTCGTAACGAACCTTGCATTGACTGATCTGCTCCAGATATTCTATCCATCCATCCAGTGATATAAGTCGAGTCACCAATATTTGCTCTAGTAATATCATTAATCTCCAACTGCTGAACAACCTTGTCAACTCCTCTTCCCCATGCAGGCCTGCGAAGTCTTATTAACTTTCCAGGCTGTGGGTCTTTAAGGTCATTGATGTTTACTAGGTAGGGGTCTACAACTAGCATATCATTGACAGCCTTGCGTACGTTAGCTATATGTGAATTGAAGAGAAAGTCCAATGTATGCTGTAAGCCATAGAGCACTTCCATGCGTCCTACTGGTGTAATAGAATATCCATCAAACTCAGGACTAGCAACTGCTATAGGATACATCCCATGATTATGGTCAGCTCTATTAGCTGCTATAATCAAATCGTCTCCTGCAAGTTCGAAGTACCATTTTTCAGGAGCTTCTCTACTTGAGAGTTTCCATTCCTTTGGAATGAGAGTAACATACATCCTGATAACATCAACAGGACTTGTGATATCTCCTCCAGTATGTTTCAGTAAATCATCAGGACCTCCGTGCCTTAGATCACGGTCACTCTGATCAAGAGCAAGTGAAGAACGCTTGTTCTTTTTCTTTCTCAAATACTTAACGTTGAACTTACCAGAGTCAGGTTGACCTTCTTCACCAAGTAAGTTCATATAGTTATCCCTATCCAACCAACCTATGAATTCACCTCTTTGAATGTCTGAACTAGCAACAGATGGATCTGGTAGCCACATATAAGGATCAATGTTAGAGAGGGCATTACCTTCGTGTAGTAAATCTTCCATCATTGTAGATACAGTTTCAGTCTTCTCACCTATTTCAGACTGTGTAATAATAGAAGATTTAATAGGTCTACGACCATAGTGACGTCTCCATTCAGGAATAGCAATCCCTACTCCATAGCTAAGACTGTCACGTAGAACTGTATGTATGTTAAGCTCGACTTTGTTCTTGATGCAGTGATTATTAATCACCATCTGCATTAGCGCAGCTCCTACAACATCGCTATCTTCAACTCCATCATATTCAAAGATAGGATCTTGAAAGAACGCCATTGAGAGATAAGTTAACAGTGCCTCCAACATTGAATAGGAGTATGGAAAGACTATGGATACAGGCTTAGATGAATCTTCATCCTTGAGCATTTCTTCCTTATCCTTCAAGGGCATGTAGACAGTTAGAGTTTTATCTATCTCTCTCCATGAATCGAAGCGCTTGGACATCTCGTTACGAGATGCTCTAGCCCGCTGCCATATCCTTGACCGCAGTGCCCTATGGAAGTCACTTTCAGGATGAAGGTCTAGACCTTCAGGATACTCATAATCAATATTCTCATCATAAGAACCTCTATCCCAACCTGACGGTTCACCTGTTACAATATAAGGCATTTTCTACTCCTTTAAGGGATAACAGTAAGTACACTAACCTGTGTAACAACAGCTGATACATTACCAGCCATTGTAATTTGAGTAGTTAGAGTGCTAACTTGAGCAACATTCATAGATACAGATGATGCAAAAAGGGAATCTAGAATACCTTTTATAAGAGCACTAAGTTGAGCAATAGTACACGTAGATAATTCATCACTATTAGTCACATCACGGAGAACTACTAAATCAGCATTCTCTGGAGTTATAGCTGGCATTGCTCCAGTTGTAATACCTCCGACATTTATTGGCTCAGTGGTATCAATAGCATTAGGAAACTCAGCATCGTCAAACTGTAGAACATCCTCCAAACCACCTATTGTAAGTATCTTAATAGCCATTCTTAGTCTCCAGTTTGTTTAATATTTATACAATCTTAAATATATCGAAAGTCCTCAATTGGCTTGTCATATTCAAGATCTTTATACTCAGATTCAATATCGTCTGAGTCTTCCTTTGGTGAGAAGTATCTTTCACCAAGCTCAAGCATCTGAATTATGTAAGCTAAAGCATCCATGATGTCCCATAACTTGGAACGTGGAAAGCTTAAGAGCTGTTGTTCAAGATTCTTGATAAGAGCATTACTAGCATTATGATATATATAGCCACCTCGATAGTAAGGAACTAATTCCTTTATCCTCATTTCCTTCTTCTCTCCACCTCGAGGCTTTAGCCATACTAATTCATAGAAATCTCCTCTACGAAACATCTCATTTTTAATAGGCTGTTTAATAAATTCGTTAAGAGACGTCTCCTCAACACCTATTACTTTTGCATCTAGATTCCTAGCCATACCAAACATTGCGTCATAGATTTCATCAGGATACATTTTCTCCGACACAATATCTCTAACGTAAAGCTTAGCACTTGCAAGATCTATACCTATTCCAACAATAGCACTCTCAGCTGAATGTATTTTGACAGTCTTAGCAGGGTCAAGAATAACTACCGTCTCAATATTCCTATCACTCTGTATATCAGCATCTGTCTTTATAAGATCATCCTCAGTCTTCTTCCTCTCAGGTGGTAAATTATAGTACTTAAAATACTCAGTCATGAACGATGAATCCTTAGTCGAAATAGGAAGATTCCTTAGCTCACGAAAGAACACATCTGCCTGTCCAGCATCTACATGCTGCTGCCATTCCTTTAGTATATCTTCCTTAGACATAAAATTAGGAGCTGTTGGTTCAAAGTTATCGTCACAAGCTTCAAGTCTAACTGAGTCCCATTCTGGTGAGTCCATTAGTTTCTGCAACACTGAGTCCTCATGCTTAAGAGTATCTATATAAACTATCTTCCAATCCCTCACTGCAGGCCCTATTCTTGGAATAGCTTTAATCACATCTGCATAAAGCCATTCATACCAACCTTTACGGATCTCAGGGTTAGTAATCTTGTCAGGGTCTTCAAGGTCATCTATAATTATCAACCCTGGCCTATCGTTCTTAAATAGAACCCCTCGAACCTGCTGACCTGCACCTCTAGGCCAGACTAATGTATCAAAAGCTACCCAAGCCTTTTTACTGAAAGTTTCTTCAAACTCTTTATTATCTACATTCCTCTGCTTAACATGCCCGAAGAATGCTCTTATTTCCTTATTCACCACCAACTCCCTACGAAGGTTCTCAGTCTGCAAAGATGCTGCATCGTGACTTTTATTAATATAGACAATGAACCCTGTATGCCTAAACAGAATCCACCTTGCCATTAAAGCAAGTGCTACTAAACTAGTCTTCCCCCATCCACGAGGGGCTGCAATTGCCACCTTCTGCGAAGGACCGTCTATAAGGTCAAATATCTTTCCATGAACCTCATCTGAAAAAGGCAGATAAAAGCGCTCTGGAAAAAGTGTCAGAGCAGTTGCTCTTGTACTCACAGCACATTGGCTAAGTATCTGTTTTATCTCTGCATCCATAGTTTAAGTCCACGCAGGTATAACTTTAAAGTCATATGGATCTGGTGTAGTTTCAGTTCCATCAGGCCAAGTTAAGATTGCCTGTAATTGATAAACTCCTTCTACACTCAAGTCATTTGCAACAAACATGATACGAACTCTATATTTACCATCGCCGTCTAAAACTACATACACATTGTCAGAGAGACTACTTGAAATCGCAATCGAGTGTACTCCATTAATTCTAGCATTTACTACAATGTCAGTAGCTCCAGAAGGATCAATATATATATCATCCCTTTCTAACAGCATATCAATAGGTGGGTATGTATCTCCTACATGATATATTTCCATAGTCTATTCTCCTAAGCTGGAATATCAAACTCACTCTTTGTTAGTCTCATAGTAATATCTTTGCCAGTTAGTTTAACATTAGTTAGAGACTTTGTAAGATTCATTGTTACTAAGTGAGGTATTACATCTGGAATCCTTACAAGCCCTCCCCAGCCTCCCCATATATCTGTCATATGGATTAAGTCTGATAAACTCATAATTCCATTAGCTAAAGGGTCTATATCTAAAGGAGCAAGTTGTAATACACCTCTAAGATAAGCCCAAGTTGTTGTATACGGGTCAGCTCTAACTCTTCCCCTTGCTTCTGCAGCAAGCCAAATCTCAGTAGTTAAAGCTCCAGAAGATGTAACTACAATAGGTGAAACTGTTGCAAATTCTAGTGCAGCTAAATCTGCTGATGCTACAACAGTTCCTGATATATCTCCTTTAAAGGCAATACTAGTAGTTAAGTCACTTACTTGAGAAACACTTAAATTAACAGCAGAAGCAAATAAGTCTACTGGTACAGTTAGATCACTAACTTGTGTAATAGACCCTACCACCGATGATGCTAGAGTAACTCCAGTAGTAAGCTCACTACTCTGTATAACCGTAGCAACTGAAGCTGCTTGAAAGAGAACTTGAGAAGGAGCAGTTAAATCTGCTACAGCAGTAATTGCTCCTGCAGAAGAACTAGCTAAAGTAATTTCAGTTGTTAAATTACTGGCCTGTACAACTGTTGCATCAACAGACGCAACGAATAGATCAGGCTGAATAGTAAGATTACTAGCCTGTGTAACACTTGCTAATACACTAGCCGCTGCCGTAATTTCTGTAGTAAGACTACTTACCTGGCTAACAGAAGATGATACTGATGAAGCTAATGTAATATCTGTAGTTAAAGTACTTACTTGTGTAGCTGCTACATCAACTGACGAACTTAAAAGAATTTCTGTAGTTAAATTGCTAACCTGTGATACAGATGCAGATACAGATGCAGCAAGAAGATCTACTCCTGATATAGTTAAATCAGCAGCTACTGTAACCGCTGACGATATTGCAGCAGCTGCTGTTATTTCAGTTGTAAGACTACTAGCTTGAGTAACAATTGCATTAACACTAGATGCAAATAAGTCCACTCCAACGGTGAGATCACTAACTTGAGTAATATCTACAGACAAAGCTGTAGATAGAGTTATTTCCGTAGTTAAAGCACTAGCTTGTGTAACAGCTATATCAACTGCAGCTGCAAATAGATCTACTCCAGCAGTAAGATTACTGGTTTGAGTAATAGCTGATGTAGCAGACGCTGCCAGAGTAATCTCAGTAGTTAGATTACTAGCTTGTGTAACAGATGCTGATGGAGCAGATGCTAAAGTAATCTCTGTAGTAAGATCACTTGTTTGAGTAGCTGTAGCTGATACTGCACCACCTAAAACAATGGATGTTGTAAGAGCAGCTGCTGCTGCTACCGAAGCTGCCACATTTGCTGCGGCTGTTATTGCAGTAGTAAAAGCAGATACTTGAGTAGCTACTGCAGAAACAGCTGATTTCAGGAGTGCTCCTGCTGCCGTTAAGCCCCCGAACCACGGTGCGACCGCAGATTCCGCAAACATCTGGTACGGGTCACGTTCCAATGACTTCATTTCAAATTCGCTTAATCCCCTATCCCAATAATAGACAATGCCCATTACACCGGCAAAGTCCCAGCTGATCCCGCCTGCCCAATTACCGATACGTAACGCCTTGTCGCCTGAACCCCACGCTACCGGCGCATTCGCATCAGGTGTGTGGATAGGCACTCCGTTATAATATACAGCCCTACCCGCAGCCGTACCATCCATTGATACCCACCCGATTGTTTGCCTGCTGCTATTATTCCAGAAATTAGCCAAGTTATTACCAACACCGATATCTGAGCTGAACAGGAATGCTATCCTGCCTGCGCTATCAAGCTGATCATGTATCTGGAAATAACAACTAGCACCTGTATTAGACCCGAACATAACAGCCCCGTAAGTGTCGGGTGCGCCTGTTTCGAGAAATTCAATAAATAATGTTCCTATATTCCCTGATACTTCCGGTCCCCAATTACTGACTCCTACATACTGACCTGCATTGAAGTTAATGCCGCCACGGGGAGACCATGTTGCACCACTAGGGACTCCGTAAACTTTTCTTACGCTATCAAGCACATAACCCAACGCCCCGCTGTTGCCTTGCCCATTCAACAGCCATGCGCTCCGTAATCCACGGGACATAGGATGTGACAAGTCTAGCTGTGTCCCCCGGAAGGGCTTGATTATCATGCGCTAGTCCAGTTCCACAGTTTATGGGAAGCTCTCACGTTATGGGAGTCGGTCGAGCCGGTCTGCTGGAGACCTATCCTGAAATAGTTAACGTCTTTCACCACAAACGATATCTGTGACGGGTCAGTTCCGCTATCTATTCTAAACTGGAATATCGGAATATCGTCCCAGTTAGTGCCATCGAGTGAGCCGTAGATTTTAACGTCTACATCGTCGGTGGGAGTCGGGTCAAAGTCGACCTCGACCATCACGTGAGCACCCTCATACCCTGAAGTATCGAGGTCAACGCTTGCCGAAAACTCCTCGGTCACTCCCGACAAGGTAGTCCACGCCGCCGCCCCGCCTTCTATCCACGATTGTGCCTGCCAGTTTTTCGATATGGTAGCCATTATGTCACCGTCCTTGAATATCCGTAGAACTTGTAACGTTCCACAAGAATCGCCTGTTCCTCCACTAATTTGAGCGGATACAGAGCATCCAAAGCTGTTTGTTTCTGAGCGTTAGAAATCCCCTTATGGGTCTTGAATTGATAGCTCCGCTCAAACTTAGTGCCGTTATCGAGCTCGGTCTGTTCCGCTGTTGTTATGTTCGGGACAACCGAAACCGTCACCACATCAGGGTCAGCGGCAAGTGCCTGAGCATACGTGAAACCTGCCATGTTCGTGCCCGCAGGCATCGGGAAATGAGCGACGATAGTTATCGAATCGCCATCGTCTGACGCTTTTAGTGCGTGATAATCCATATTACCTCCTAAGCAAACGTAAGATCAAGATCACCTGCTGTGAACTTCGGAGCTGGATCTCCATTATTGACCTGCTTTGAGGTTGTCAAGGCACCGTGAATCAGTAGATTTCCAGCAGTGACAGCATCCCAGATTGCGAAACCAACTATCAGACCCCAAGTTGCTGTAGGCGTAGGGAACGTGATATCGTTCACGTTATCTGTCAACCCATCTCCAGCCGTTGGAGCATTCCAGTTAGCATCTAACTGTGAAACTGCAACTCTGGCATAACTACCACCAGATACTTCAACACCACCTGCTGCATCCGTTTCAACCGTAGTGTAAAGCGCTACGTAGATAGCTGCAGGCTTTGAAAATGTGTTAGTCCTGAGAAGATGATCTATAAGGATCTCTTCCAAATAATTACTCATAGCACTCATTGTAATTTCCTCCTATTAGGGAATAGTAAACTTCGCTTTTGTAAACGTAGTAACTGTGTCAGTGATAATTGCTTTTAAGATCTCTGTCCCAGCATCGTTATGGACTTTAGTATCTCCTGAAGTTTTATCTGTAATACGTAGATTTCTGAGAGTCATGTAAAGAAGCATTATGGCATCTGTCATAGTTGGTGTTGCTCCTGGGTCTCCAGTCAACTCTGCAATAATATCAGTAGATAGAGCATTAACTATTTCAGTATTAACCAAATCAGATAAGGCACTAGCTACATAATCAACATCGTAAGCTTCTGCAGATTTAACATTAAATCTGTTAAGAATAGGAAGACATAAATCACTATCTCTTATATAAACTTCAAGAGTTCCTGGCTCATCAACATCAGTAACTTTGAATGTTAAGTTATACATTCCAGCTGCACCACTTATAGCAGACCATGACCATGTACCATCTGAGATATCTATAACTGTACCGTCATTGTCAGTGATAATAGCTTCATTTGTAGTGGTCAAATCTAAATTTGTAATAGGAGAATAACCATCAGCTATACTCACTGCAGGGCCAATTCTTTTAGTTACAGACGTACTAACTTTCAAGTCTTGTGCCATTTAATTATCCTCTTAGATTCTTATCTATATGATGCATTGTGTAGGGATTTAGGTTTAAGCCATTTTCTTCTTCACCCCACTCAACTGCATAAAAGTGGTCACCATTAGGTGTAGTCTGTACAGTCCAAGGTGTAAACGTAAACTCATTATCACAAGTAATAACATACCCAGATTGACCAACAGCCACCCATCTAGATCCATTCCATGCGATTCCCTGTAAATTCCTTGGGTATATAGTGTTATCTGAATTTGCTATATTCCATGCTAATCCTGTTTGACTTTGGATTGAAAGCCCACCTTGGGCCGCTGAGTAAGTATCTCCAACTGCACCAAATCTACCAACGCCGAAGTTATGATAAGTAACTGCACGAAGATGCTTATTGTTAGTTAGTGAAGGGCTCCTATCATACCAAGTAAGTCCATCATAACTTTGTAATACTGATGCAGATACTGATGGCCCTCCATTACCAACAGCAACAAAACAATCAGCTTCAGGATCAGGTCTATCACCCCATATAACAGAATTCAGTGTTCTGCCTTTAGGATCTGTCCTTAACGTCCAAGTTACTGCATCAGGACTGGTAATAATAATTGCTCCACCAATCCCACTATTATATACTCCAACAGCTACCCATAAGTCTAAGGATAAACTATATGCCACACCTTGTATATTTACATCATTAGATGAAGTTTGCTCTGTCCAATCTATTCCATTGGAGCTAGTAATAATAAATGCTCCAATTCCAGCATTCTTTCCAACTGCTACAAAGATTCCATCGTTCCAGTGTACATCTTGTAAACCATATGTAGACTGTGGACTAATGCGTTCTACCCAAGTTATACCATCTGCGCTAGTGATAATGTAACAGGCATTCCCTGAAAACATATCACCACCAACTGCTACCCACAAATCTAAGCTTGGACTATATGCTAGCCCACGTAAGATACCCTGTCTTGGGTTAGATTGTTCAACCCAGGTTACACCATCAGGACTAGTAATAATTGCAGAATCTACAGATAGACCATGCCCGACTGCAATAAACTGTCCCAATTTAACCCTCCTCTTTACTCAGCCTACTACCAAACCATGAGGATATTATAGTCTCGAAGAAATACCGTGTACCAGGGTCAAGCTGAACTATATCTGCCTGTAAAATAACAGGTAATATCAATGCAAGTAGTCCTATGATAACAGTTATAGGTCTAATGGATGCTCTAAGGTTGACAACCCACTGTGCGGGGATACCTATAACATCTCGATTAAACCAGTCTATTTTTGCCTTTAGATGGTCAACTACTGCTTTTAAATAATCAGGGAGAATTTCTGGCTTTGTAGTTGCCAGAGCAGACATGGTAGCTTCAGGCGTATCTCTACCTTTTTTGACGAAGATTTTCTTAACCAAGTCAAATACTGGCGGTACAATTAGTCCACCTAAACTAGCTATTAAATCTAATGCCATGTTAACCTCCTACAACTCGTCGAGTTGAGCTCTCTGCTTTTTCTTTCTTTCTAGGATAGCCAACTTTGCTCCTTTAGCATACCCTGTGCCTATAGGGGCATCTTGTGGAGATAGCTGCTTTCTTTTCTTAGGTATTTTAGGTCTTTTTATTGTAGGCATTTGTTTCTCCAGTTTGTTTTAAATTTAAACAATCTGATTCTTTTCCAAGGTAAAGTTACCAAACGCTCGAAGAGTCCAGTTCCGTAGAAACTTAATGTAAGTCGATCTTTTCTTCTGAGCCAACCCAACATAGTAAAGCATTATCTCACGCAGAAACTTTCTCTGAGTCATATTCGGAGAAAGTTGCTGAACAGCTGCTAATGTTATAGGGCCTATCAATCCATCGGGGTTAGTTCCAACCGCCTTCTGTAGGCATTTTGCAGCTCTCTTCCATCCAGCATTTACTCCGAAATCAAAGAGCATAAGAGCAGTCAGATCATTATCTATGATGTCTATATAATCTGACCAGAAGAATTCTTTATAAAAATACTTAGCACGCTCTAAAGTCATCCCCTTGATATCCTCATCGGGGAATCCTTTTCTATCAAGAAACTTCCTCGAAATGCCAAAGTTAGTCTCTCCTCCAACGTCAGCAGGATCATTGACATAACCGCCTTCATGCTTGAGAGTAATAGCCGCAAATTTGTCAAATCGTTCACTCATAGAATGTTACCTTTCTAGTTGGGGTCAACAGTCCTATGCAGCTTTAGATCTTTCTGAATTTCCTCAAGTGTCTTAACAATCCGTGCTTGGTTCTTGTCTAGGTTTTTCAAGATGTTTGTCACTACTGCTTGATTCATCTTGATCTCACTAATCTGTTCAGTTTGATCTTTGTCAACTATATCATTTTCTCCTTCAACCTTCATGAGATTTACTGTATTAGCATCTGCAGCCTTGTCTATTGCATCTACCTGTGCATTAAGATTTGCCCATGCTAGTGTACCTATCACTAACAAAGTCCCCATTCTAACTGCTACTCCAAACCACTTTGGTATGTCACTTGAGCCATTCATCTGACTAAGCCCAAGTTCCAAGTTTGCCAGAAATCAACCATTGTCCTGCTCCAACACATTCTATTTCAATAAATGCTATCTTAGCTTCAGCACTGGAATTAACAATAGCTGCTCCCGCTCCTCCATCTGCAATAGCATCTGTACCACCAGGAGTAAGAGAAATACCTCCAGTCGACATCTTATGTACACGAATCCAAGTGCCAGTCTCAGCACCTGAGACTACTGGAAGGGTTAGAACTACAGCGGAAAGAGAATTCACTGTGTAAATTTGGTCAAGCTCAGCTATTGCAAAGGTTTTATCTACATTCTGAGCACTAATCGTTCGTGAATAATCTCCACCGATTGCAGCTTCGTTGGCATTTATTAGTGCTCTGTTATCTCTAATAAACCCTGGAAGCGCACTTACTAATTCTTGGTCTGTAGGTTTCGTAGCATCAACTGCCATCTTTAACCTCCTCCTCTACAACTTCACCTTCTATAATCACACCTTCTTGTTCCGCAGCTATCTTCCCACGAGCTTTAAAGTTACCTATTTCCTCAGGAGTAAGATGTGCTGTAATATGTTTAGTTGGTGCTCTCATACCTGAAAGCTCTAACAACACTGTATCAGAAACATCCTTCCTATCTTTAATAGTAGCTTCTCCACTTTCATTATCAAGAATTTCATGATAGGTCTGAAGCGCTCTACCCGCAAGCACTCTAATCTTCTCTGTTACCTTCTTAGTCTCATCATCTCTAGCTTCCCTAACTTCTGAAAGCTTCTTCTGACCAAGCTCACTATTCAACGTATTACTAACCGTCTGAGGAGTAATGTGAAGAATCTCCGCAATATCTACTTGCTTAAATCCCTGCGCTGCAAGATTCACAATCTCATGGCTCCTTTGCCAAAGAGCCTTAATATCGTAAGTCTTCCTCTTATCCTCTTCGGATCTCCTCAAGTCTGTATCTCTAAAATCCAACCCGTAGAGACCATTTCTTCTATCAACACCTTCCACTTATTCCTCCTTCTCCTCCACAACTACCAATTCACATCTTCTATTATCCCATAATAACACACCCAACGGAGAATGTCAAGGGATTTTTTGGTGCATTTGTCTTCAGATAGCACAATATTTAAACGATCTCCGATGCTCATAGCAACAAAACATCCCAAAATGCCCCATTAATATTTTTCAGCCAAAATGTGAGAGAGGTAACCCGCGCACTATACGACATGATTACCCCCTTTGATTTGACATGATTTATTCAACATGGTATCATGGTGTAAATTAGTGGTATGGCATGAAATTATACGACATGTTCGTTGACAATTGAATAGTTGATGATGGTATGGGCAATCGAAAGGGGTTTCATCCAATGCCCGAAACTACCGTTATTACCGAAACCGTTAAAGGCGTCAAAATTACCAAAACGGCTAGCATCAAACCGCATGGTGAAACGGACGCGCCCACTAAAAAAGTTACGTTGGTAATCGACTTTGATGGTACTACGTTGGCATCCGTGTTTGAATCCGCTGTTCGTTCCGATGTTATAAAATGGCAAGGTAACAATCGTGACAATTTCGACAACATCGTGGACGGATCTACAATCCAACGTAAATTCTCCGCTCCACCGGTTGCTGTTGTAACCGAGGAGGATGGAAAGCAGGCGTTCCGCAACAAGTTGGCATCGTTTGACACCGACGAAGAACGTCAAGCATACATCGACGAAACATTAAAGAACGTCCAAAAGTAACATAACCGCCTATACCGTCATCAACTATTTAATTGTCAATAACAACAATAGTAACAACCACCTAGGCAATCACCTAGGTATTCTTTTGCCCATCCACTATTAACACTACTTTGGGGAAGTACGAAGTTCGTTTAATATTTATACCATCTCATCAACAATGTACCAAATATTACCTTTACATTGTCCCTTAGTTATGTTAATGTATTTGTAATGTTGTAGCATGTAATGCTATTCGGTGTCACACCCATTGATATGGTGGATGTTTAGGGTGTAAGGTGTTAGGTTATCTCTAATAAAAAAATATATAAAAAGAAGAGAGAAAGAACAAACCTTAGGGACTTAAGGATGCAGGGTAGGTGCTATATAAGATGGCGGGGTAAATGGGTGGGGTATGGAATAGCACTAAGGACTACAACATTACATGGAGGTGTTGGTGATGAGGTATTTGTTAGGGCATGTGTTGAGTACGACGGCCAAAGCGGTCAATGTCACTGTGATTGAGTATGAGGGCGAGGGTGGGAAGATTAAAAGGAGTGGTGATGTAGTGTGGTTGCCACTGTCACGAGTTAAGTATAAAGGTGATTTGGAGTATTATGAGGATAAGGAGTTTGAGGTGCCTAAGTGGATAATGGAGGATAAGAAGCTGATATGAATGAGGATGTGACAAGAGGGAGAGGTAGTATTAATCCGAGTAGGTATAAGAACGATGTGCTGACTCAAGCGTGGGTGGATAGTAGGACATTAGCTACATTGATGATGTGGTTGGATGGGCTAGGTTCAAAGCCAAGGACTATAAGTGAGATAGTAAGAGATCCATTAAAGGTGTTGGTTAGGAGCTTGGTAGACAATGGGCATGTGAAGATGGTTGATGATACTAATGTTGCAAGGAGGATGTTGGAGAAGAGAACAGGAGTTGATTTGAGCAGGGGTGGTAAAGGTGGGAAGAATGTCTTGCATAATGTAGTGTTGGATACGAGGAGGAGTGAACTAGGTGAGTATCTGAGGGATAAGTTAGATGTGGATGATCCTAGGTTTGACGAACCGATTCATGAAGGTCCTGAGGGGTTTGATATGCAGGAGGCGTTGAAGTTGATGGAAGATGATGAATAGTTTGTATAATATTTATACGAACTGAGCATGACATAGATTGCGTATATAGTGACATTGCTCATTGACAACTGTGGTATAGTTATGTTATAATATACATAATGGAAGATGATATTCATATCTCAATACGAAAGGAGTAAAGTATGAAATGCAAGTGTGGTCAAAAGATGGTGAAAATAGAGGCTACCAAGTATTTACCAAAGCGTTATGAATGCTCTAATTGTTACAGAGTTATTGTACCTCGATGAAAGGAGGTGAACCAAATGGCTATAATAATAGTCTCACAAACAACCTATAAAAAGATAAAGAACCACAAACGTGGAAATGCTCTATGGGATGAAAGCGGTGTAACATTTCTATCGAACGGGAAGGTGAGTGTAACTATATCACAAGACACACGTGATGAGTTAGGTACTGACCCTGAGACCGCAATACTCGATGCTATGAGAGTATACGAGAGGGATAAATCTACAAATGGCTAAATGGAAAGGTGGTTTATGGCATAGTCCATTTTGGACACCTGAGGATGATCTATTGGCTGAGTTTGATAAGATGGAATATCACTTTGTCGATGATGACTATGAAACAGGTAGTGAAATGTTTCAGAGGATATTGAGTGCGGATGGACCTGCTAGCAAAAGGAAAGAAAGTAAACTAGAGACAGAAGTAGATCATGTAGAAGGTTGGAGATATAATCCACTTGATCCAACAAAGGAGTAAACTAATGAAAGATGTAAGAGTAAACTCAGATCTAGTTGACCACCTAGAATGTGACGTGTGCGGTAGTAACTTCAAACATCTTCACATATATCTAATTTGTAAGTGGGATACAGAGATTAATGAATACTACTTATCAGAGATACTATGCCCTAATCATGTAGACAATGAATAAAGTTATAATCAAAGACATTCGTTGTCCTTGTGGAGGTAGTTTGGTTCTCAGTTATAATATGAAGTCCGAACGTGCCTTGCTTGTGTGTGAGAAGTGTAAACTAGTTATTATCTATACTGGATAGGAGGATGAAATGAGAATAACTAATAGAAAATTTGCTAAGGAAAATCAACTATTCCTCAAGTGTATTGAACTTGCGGGAATAGAGAAACGTGAGAAACTAACACTAAAACGACAAGCATCAAAGTTTAGAATGGGACGAGGTGTGGCTAACAAGTTTCGAGCCACTGCCAATCGCCAGATGGGGAGAAACTGATGATACTCAAAAGAGACATGAAAGTTCGTTGCCTTAAGTCAGGTGCCATTGGCAAGATAATGAAAGTAGGTGGAAAGACATCTAAGGTTCGCATACCTATCTTTGGCCAGAAAGCGTCAGTGGTTAAGCAGATACCTAACAAGTATTTGAGGAGGAGGTTCTAAGTGGTCATAATCTTTTGTGAATACTTTAACTGCAAATATAATAAGAGAGGTGAATGTGGGGCCTCGGATATAGTAATAAAAGAAAGGAGCGGGCATCCAGTATGTGTAAAGTACAATCAGACCAGTCTGAAAAAAGTAGAAGGGTAATAGTAGATTACTGCTCAGGTTGTGTTTACTACAAATATGGGTCTTTACAAGATCCATGCTTTACTTGTTTAAATGACAAGGATGCCACTAGACGCCCGAAGAAAGTTTTCGACTATGGAAGGAAGGCAAAGAGATATGAAAGAAATACGTCTTGATTATATAGTATATTTTATACTAGCATTATTTCTCTGTTCAATGCTAGGATTTGCATATGAGTTAAATGGACTACAACGATTCAGAGCAGAGATAGAGCAGGAACGGTTAGTTAGAGAACAAGAGTTATTAAATCTTGCAAAGGTCTCAGTTGATCTAGGAATA
>VAPC010602568.1_pt1 | contig 39473 bp, 35 predicted proteins | sample 3395121 | NCBI WGS metagenome assembly VAPC01 (sample SAMN08290434, study PRJNA428436) | hydrothermal vent metagenome | isolation source: Deep-sea hydrothermal vent chimney | place: Indian Ocean: Southwest Indian Ridge | depth 1711 m m
ATCCTTTGTGGAATCTGTGACAATAACGACCAAGCTCCCTGAGCGGATTATCTTACTCCATTCTTGAACGAAGCGATCTTGACCTCCCAAGTCAAATATGCTGAAAATATAGGGGTCAAAATCTGCTTTGAGTAGAGCCTTGTCGCCAAAGAATGTCGGGATGTATTCTTGTGGAGGGCCACGAGATGGAAGTGTTGCCAACTCTAGTAGAGTTGTTTTTCCCGTTCCGCCGTGTCCTGCAAGGCACAGTTTTACTGGAATCTTTCCTACAATCTTCCTAAACCCAACTCCAAATGGAGAGAAATCAGTAGATTTCCACTCATTGGTTTCTAGAGAACTCTCAAAGACCGTCATGAATTTAGAAACCAGACTCATCATAGCTTCATTCACTTTCTGAATAGAAGATTGACGATCCATCGTGACGATAAACTGAGTATCATGAGAATTCATGTAGACGTACCGAAACCGTTCAATCTCCATGCTGTCTATTTTCCATTCTTGGAGCTTCTTTGCTGATGTTGCTACAAGCATCATAACTGAGGACGTGTCTAGGTCTTTGTTCCCAACAATGACGTCTTCGTAAAGGGTATGACCTTCCTTGAAGATATGTATCTCTCGAATCATTGCTCTATCACCTTTGCAAAAGAGGAATGGAAAGCGAGGATTTCCCCCACTTTCAATTGACATTGATACATGTTGCACGAGTCCTATTAGGTTTCTTCTGTTATGTCAAGAAGTTCTTGGAGTTCCTTCTTGCTGAACTTTCTGAGATCCTCCTCTGAGTATTTCTCAAGAATTTCAGAGGGTAAAAGATCAATCATCTCCTGTTTGCTCAGACGTTTCGTAGAATCGGCTTCAACCTCTTCATCCATAGGCGCGAGATCGGTTTCCTCAAGCTCGACGTCTGTTTCGCCCTCTTCTTCTGGTTCTACTTCAGGGGTTTCTGGTTCTGTATCCTCAACAACTTCGGGTTCAATCTCAACTTCTGGTTCATGTTTTTCGATTTCTTCAGGTGCTTCTTCGACTGAGTCTTCAGTGACCTCAGGTTCAACATCAACCTCAGGTTCATCTACCTCGGTATCTATCGCCTCAAGCTCTGCTTCCAGTTCAGCCTCGAAGTCAGTTTCCTCTGAAACTGGTTCTTCTTCTAGCCCGAGGTCATCGAGTGCATCGAGCTCCCCGAGTAATTCTTCAGCTTCATCGTCAATAATAACATGAATATCGTCTACGGGTCCAGTTTCTATGACAGGTGCGCCTATATCAAGTTCTGCGAGTCCAGATGCCAAGAGTTCGGACACAACCATGCCCATAGTCTTGATTTTCTCGACCTTAGCAGTCTTGCCCTTCTCAATCTGATTCAAAGCCTTGTCAATCTGTTTGATCTGGTAAGGAATCCTCATCCGTCTGACGCCGACTACACTTCCCGCAATGATTCCGAACACGAGCGTCATGAAGAGCATAGCATTGACGGTTGTTCTTGGAGGGCGACCAAGGGGACCTAGGTCATAAGTGGGCTCACTCACGTATACATCTAGGCTGAACGTACTACTACCTGTATAGGATTGATACCCAGATGCAGTAGCTGTGAATTGAATAAGATATGGAGTAGTTGCAATCTCGCCCACATCTGCAGCAGTTATCACAACTACGTAGTGTGTTGTGTTGTACTCCTCAACCAGTAAATCAGTACCATCTGGTAATTCTGCAGTGACAGTAGCTAGGGGCACGGATCGTAGGTTGTGTGTGTCCCAATATGTAAAGTATACAGTAATGGTTTCACCATATTCTATAGCAATTTCCGAGTCAAATGTCAAGGTGGTCGGAGCTAGCAAGGTCAAGTCCACAGTTGTTTCATCAATGGTGTAGTTCTGCAATACCATTGAGAAGTTCAGTACATATGTCATTGGAGCATCCAAGCCAGAAACTAGGGTTGGAATCGCAAACACGTAGGTTCCTGATGATTCAGTTGTGTGTTGGTAAGTTGTACCACCCAAAACAAAACTCAATGTCGCACCACTGAGTGGTGACCCACCATAGCTCAGATCGAAAGATAGTGATATGCCACTAATAGATGCATAGACAACACTTAGTGAAGTTTGATCTGGGTCTAGACCAGCCACTAGAGGGTTCAGCTCAATCGTAAGGTCATAAGGTGTCACAGTGTGATTCTGGAGCGTCATAAGCAATCGAAGTGTCTGAGTTCCCGCAGGAACCTCAGTTGTGTTAATGGTCAATGTATAGATGAATCCAGCGTAGCTGAATATACCACCAACGGATTCGTAACCTACCCAATAGTAAGATCCTATTCCCTCTGCGGGATGAGTTGACTCACCAGCAAAGAAAACCCAGTACTGAACCTCAACAGTGTCTGTCCATAAACCATCCTCGTAAATGCCATCTATCAATTCAGCAGTGACTATGTTGATTTCACAGAGTATTGGATTGACTCTGACATCAATTATGATCTCACCATCAACATAGTTAGGTATACTGTACCGCACAGTTACTTCGTATGGATCATCTGCCGGATTGATCGCTGCAAAGTAACTTGCAGAGTCGAATTCAGCCCAGAATGTACCATTACCGAAGGAAGTCATAGGTATCACGAAGGTTCCGTAAGCAATCTCCACAGTAGCACCAGTCCACACAAGAACGTCATGAAGCGAATCTCTCAGATCAACTTTCACTGTCATAAGTTCAGACCACACCGTGTCAGCTGATTCAACCAATTGCATCTCAGTGGGACTCTCTCGCATAAGGAAGAATGCAAAAACATCTTCCACATAGTCAAAACCATCAGCGAGCATAGAGATCCGGATTCTGTAGAACCCACTATAGTCGTCAACATTCATTCCAAGATTCTTTGTATCCACAACAAAACTGTAACTACCATTTCCATAGTTTGTTAGTCCGCTTATAGGCACTCCAATTGGCTCAACAACAAATGATGTCGAACTTGGAAGAATAATCGGTTCATTGTCAAAGGTGTTATTCCAATAGAACCAGACTGTCATATTATCTCCATAGAATGGTACAAATCCACCTGTTTCCAAGGTTATCTCGTTTGGTACATTCTGAATAATCAGGAAGATGGTAGTGACAGCTGCGGAGGGACCAAAAGATACAGTCAATATAATCTGATACTTATCAAACAAAGGATTGGCTTGGCTTCCCAATAGAGTTACATTGTAGAAACCAGGACTGAGTACATCAAGCACGCCATTATAGACTGAGATGGGGGAACCCATATTATCATAATAGAACCAATCAAAGTCAATTGTTGCTCCTATGATTGAAGTGTTTTCACGGGATGTATCCATCAACCTAACAACAACATCAAATGTTCGAGTCCAATAAGCCACGAGCGGGGTTTCTTCAGAACCAAACTCAGTTTCTATCGAAACTGGTACATTGATTGTAATACCTGCAGTATCAGTCTGCGTCTGATGGTTGGCCAATGACATGATGATTGTAACAGTGTAAGAGTCAGCTGGAATTGTTGTATCGAAACTCACAGAGTAGCGACCATTGCCAACATATTCTATAATCACCGTGCTGCTCCAGTTGGTTGCAACATATGCATTTTCAAGACCTGTGACCCCTCTTTTGTAGTCAACAAAGAAAGTAGCAAGCTGGGTCCAGTTAACAGGTTGCACAGTCACCGGAGTGACAACAATCGTGGTCAAAGCCTCTGTGACTTCTATTGGCTCGAAAGTTCCTATGCCCATTCCGTAGTTATCAAAGATGCAGGTGATTCTGACAGTCCAGTTTCCGACTGAAACAACGTCATGTGTGAACAAGTATGTCAGGTTTCCTGAACTAGCATCCAAGACACGACTGAGATTCAGGAACGATACCCCACCAGGGTATGTTAACCACTCTATGTTCACTGACACACCAGTCAAATCAGTTGTCGTTAAGTTCCAATTGATAGTGTATTGGAACACAATAGATCCAGAATTCAGTGACCATTCGTAATCCGGTGCTGAGGTTATCACAGTAACCATTGGTAAATCGTAGATCGTCACACCGACTGTGATTGTCTGGTTAATGTAATTCAGTTTCTCAAGAGTGATATAAATGAGATAACTACCAACATCAACACCACTAAGTGCAGTCATGGGTAAAGAGTAAGTACCATTCCCTTCATTCACCAAGGGACCGAAATTCAATTCGGATGTTCCCTCTCTCAGGCTGAACGTGTACACATTAAGCCCAGACACATAATCGCTGTTGGTCGTGTCATAGAGCCAATAGAGGTGCGCTCCATTTGTACCAAAGGCTTCATTGATATCAGCGGTCCCAACTCCTTGAGATGTCTGAGCTGGCAAGACTGTAACATAGACGATTATTGGTGCAGGAGTTAGCATTTCATTCGTATATGCATTGAAGACCACTTGATAGGCGGATTCAGAAACATCCAACGGCCAAAAGTTGGTATCAATTGTGACCAAGAAGTTGATTCCCCCTAAACCTACAATCCATTCAGAATCAGAGATGTTCCAAGTACCCCAACCAACAGGTGAACCATCAAAGTATATGGTGTAATTCAACCAAGAGGTGCCATCGTATGTGATTGTAAACGCATCGCCCCCACCAGTGCGCCCAAACCAACCCACTGTGAGAGATGCATTCTGACCCCATCGCACAGAAGTGAAGTAGGTGGTTGCGTTGAGCTCGGTGTATCCCGGAAGATATGTTGGTGGGCTGATGAACACTTTATTGATGTACCAGAAATCATAGTCACACTTCGCAAGTAGCTCTATGAACGTACCATTCTGTGATTGACCAGAAGTGACCGTCAGGTTGTAACCTACAGTGTAAGGACTTGTGAGATTCGCATGAATATTCAGAAATGTCACATGTCCGGTGCTGTTTGTTGTACCCTGAGCTACAAGACCAACACCTCTCATGGTAACATTAACCTGTGCACCCTCGACATAAGTTGTAAGCCCGGTTTGAACTCTCACCACGAGGCGTGATAGCGGTAGCTGAACAGTTTTTGATGTACTACCTTGCAAAGTGGGAAGTGATACTGTAAAGTTCCTAGCAAACGGGGTATTTACATAGTCATCAGCTTTCCACACACCTAGGTTCCACGTACCATTAACAATCCTGTAGAAAGAATAGTCACCATTTACATCACTTGTCTTTGTTATTGAGTACTGGTTCATGTCAACTGAGTTATTGATCTTGATTGTTGCACCAATAACGTCAAGTTGATCCCAAGAGGTCACATGAATGTCAAGTGTGATGAGAGGCAAATCCCAATCTCTGGTGAAGCTTCCACCATCAAAATCAGTTGCATCGATTGTCCATGTTGAAAAGTCTGCTATGTTATCATAGGTGTATGACCAACCGAGAGATCCAGCGTATCGTGCAAAGACATCATAATCATCTTGAGGTATTCTGAAGAAATGTACCCACCCTGAAGTGTTAGTCTGCCCTTGTGCAGTATAATTTTCATAATTACCTGTCTGATTGTTCAGTCTGAGATTTGTATCCTCATTATCATTATCAATCATCGCATTGTCCATTAAGTCCTCTAGATAGATGTCTATACTTGCCATCTTAAGCTCTATCTCAATATGAGTCACAGATCCATCTACAGTTTGATCTGTGGTGTCCTGGATCCAGATATTAGAGTATGATGTGCTTAACCAAGCAGCCGCATCGATTTCGGTGGCAATTCTGAATGTCTGATTACTGAGACCTTCAAAGACAATAAGTCCGTTAGCATCGGTCATTCCTGATCTACCGAGTCCGTTGTCATCAATCCAAACACTGTCATTAGTGTTGAGGAGCTCAACGCTAGCTCCAGCTACTGGAACATTATCCATGTCTACAATTGTGATATCAAACTCATAGAGCTTTACTTCATCGCTTGCATCAATAGAGATACCAGCTTGGTCATTCTCGGGAGCATAAGAAGGTACCATCCAGCCATAACCTTGGTCACCGCTTGGATAGTATGGATTTGACGTAGAGAATCTGCCACACACAACAATACTAATTGTTGCGTTAGAGTGTAGATCGTGAAGTGACTGAGTAGATGAAACTGGCATGAAGAAGCCAGCTGCTCCAGCAGCTAACTCAAGTTGGGCAGTACCGCTATAGCTTGAGATGTCTATCTTTGCATTCTCCATTGCATAGATGAAGATTTTCTGACCTCGGCCGCCCCATATTCTATAATCGAGGCCAAAACGGTCTCCAGTCATGGTTGGATTCCAATCACCATGATCTGTAACACTTGGAGCATTGTAGATACCTTCAACGAATATTTTTGATCCTGCAGCTGCTTTAATGTGAAGTATGTCTTCAGGGTTTGAGGAACTAGCAGTTCCTGGAGGGATATTGGCTGAACTGTTCACAGGGATATTGGTCAGGTTTGTGCCTTTTACCCACCCAGATCCAGTGTTTCTCCACCACTCAACAGTGACAGGTGAATCACCAATATTAGTGACTCGAGTATCATCATTTCCGTTTCCCATATCTATAGTGTAGAATTCCTCACCAACAAGAGCGCCGTTCATGTCTGGGAAGAATCCACCTATGTCACGAGAATATGTTGCATCTGAGTCACCAGCTCGAATTGAAACAGGTTTTGTGGAATTCACAATCATGTACGTAGTATAGACCACATCACGCTTGGCAATATATTCACCCGCCTGTATTACCGCAGGCCAAGATGAAACAGCAGTACCATTGTAGAAGCTCCAACCTGTATCAGGGCTTTCACCGACATCCCAAACATAGACCTCGGTATTATCTTGGTGGGCTTGTACCCAGTATTTTCCCTCATTCCTGCTTTCGAATCCTTCGACACCGCCCAAGATAAACTTCTGACCAATTCCATCTCCGAGTTCGTTAACACCAGGGAACCAATCATTGATTGCAGGGTTTGAACCTTTGTCGCCCAGACCCATACTAACAGCTAATGGGTAATTTGAGTAGACTGTGTAGTATCCAAAGAAGTCGTTATAATCAGATGAAGTTGGTTCGTAGCGTACATTATCGTACGTGTTAAGAACTCCATTGGGTGTGCTGTGTGGTGAAACCTGCAGATTCTTCCAGCGCGTGTCAACACCATTAGCTACTGTGTTGGGATCCTTCCATGTACCATCACCACTGAAAAGAGGGTCATCGTACATCTCGAGGTTGTATTGGTTGTTATCATAATATGATACTAAATTAATCAATGAGAATGTGTAGCTCTTGTAGATGAACGGAAAGAAGTTTGGATAACTAACTGAGCCAACATCCTGCTTTGCATAGTAGATGTAAACATTATCCTCCACGGTGTTCTTATCAACATCAACCATGAATGACACACGTGCGGATTTTACGTAAGTTGAACCAGGATAATACGTGATATTCCAGACCTGGAATTCTTGAGCACTCCATCCAGGCTCGTTGTAGTGCATCACTCGAATGGAATCCCGATAACAATGTTCGTCGTCGAATGTGAGATAGAGATGTACTGGTACATTTGACCTATCACTCACATCAGGTTCTGTGAAGTTGAAATATCGTCTATAAATGAATGTGGAGTTCCACCATGTTGCCTCATCCTGAGCTCCAGAAAGCTGTGCTCCTTCATCGATTAGTAAGTAGTTACTAGAAGTTACTGAAATAGGCCCGGAATTTGCTATTGGCAGCAGAAACAATGTCATGAATGCAACTAGCAGGAAGAACCGGTATCTGTCGTTAATCTTATTCAACCTCCATAGCTACATTGGTTGCACTAGGATGGAATTTCTTCAAGACATCAAGATAATGCATCGCCTGTCGACTGACGATCTCTTCGTCATTATACAAATCGACTGTTCTCTGAATCAACCATTCGGGATAGACTGTGACAATCTCAGGATTGCACTTGAGAAACACATGTTCCCGTCCGCCTTCATCATTGATTCGTGTTACAATGTTGGCCTTTTCCAGACTTGTCAGCTGCTTTCTAATCTTAGCAGCAGACAGGTCAATCATTGCTAGTAAATGCTCTTTCTCAACGGGACCTTTTCGAAGGACTTGAATTAGATCATATGCCTCGAAATCAAGCATGATTTTTCCAAGGGTTTCGGCTTCTGACCAGATGGTTTCAAACAGATCCTTTCTCAGCCTTGCTAGGTAATCGCGATGATAGCGCCTTGAGTTTTGTAGATAATTATCTGCAACATCTGGTGGAAGCGAACCCTTTCTCACAGCTCGTACTGCATCCTGAGAAATCATACGTAGGACAAAGAGGGCTCGTGTTAGATAGATGACCTCTGAAGATAGACCTTCAACCCAACCTGTAGCAATGATACCCATCTTAACAAGCGGTCGAAGAACTATGTCGACATCGATCTTCTTACCAACCTCTTCAAAAATGAGTTGTTCAAGTTCTGTGGACTGAACAGTTCCATTCTTCATTAGGGTCTGAATGATTGATCTCCTTACCGGGTCAATGAGTACTGATGCTTGTCTTTGTTCAGCAGTCATCTGTGTGTACCTTGAGATCTGTTTGTAGAGCTTAGGTACCATCTTCTTGTATTCATCACCATCTGCATTTAGAAAGATCTGCGTGGCCATCTCTGGTAGTGCGTCTTTGTAGACATCAGGGTCTTCATCTGGTTCCAGAACAAGGAATACCATTGAGGGCAGTCCTTTCAGGTGCATATTCAAACCTCCATAGTATACGGCAAGTTTGAAATCATTGAATGATAGTGCGCTGAATCCCGGTTTCTGTGACTCCTCAGTTTCTCCAAGAGTGGCTATTCCATAGACCCTCATAGAAGTTGTAGGGTCAAGGCCAACTTGGAGCTTTCTTGGTGTCTTAGAAGTAACTACGGGTCCAAGCTCATCATCCCATTTTAAAACAGCAAGGCCTTCGGGCATTATGAGAGATTCTCCATTTGAATTTCTTTCGAGTTTGAAAGCAGATAATTTCAATCTGCGTCATGAACTCTAAAACAGGATTAAAGACGGACATGTTCGGTCCCTCGAACAAGGATTGACAACGCGTTTGTCAAACACCCCCAATCACCTGTTATAAACGAAATAGCCCGTGATTTTCTAATAAAAGAATCTTGGATGAATAGACCATGAATTCCTAGAATATAAAACGAATTAATTAGACACCAAAGAGTCCGACACAAATGTTGTTGCCAAAGCCACCGATGTTCTGTATGAGCCCTATTTTCGTTCCATCAACCTGTAGTCCTATGGGTGCATTCCCAATAAGTTGTTGGAAAATGTCATGGATTTGAGCAACTCCTGAGGCACCTGTTGGGTGGCCTCTTGCTTTCAGACCACCAGTGGTATTAACAGGAACGTCTCCCGAAACCTCTGTTCTTCCTTCTTTAACAAGGTCAATAGCATGTCCTCTCTTTGCGAAACCGATATCTTCCATATTCACCAATTCAAGAATTGAAAAAGCATCATGGAGCTCACAGACATCAACATCCTTTGGAGAAATCTTCGCCATTTTGAATGCCTTCTCAGCAGCCGCAATTGTTGCCCCAAACGAGGTCATGGAGAGTCTGTGTTGCACAGAATGATAATCAGTTCCGTGACCAAACCCAAGAACACGGACCGCTTGATCTTTCAGACCTAGATCTCTAACCCTTCTATTAGAGGCCAGAACTAATGATGCCGCTCCATCACTTGTTGGGCAACAATCGAATAGAGTGAGGGGTTCAGCCACAACACGCGCAGTGCTGACCTTCTCAACTGTGATTTCTTTTTGAAAGTGAGCAAGACTATTCTTAGCTCCATTGCGATGAGCTTTAACTGGCACAAGTGATAGCTCGTTTCTTGTCAATCCGTAGTCATGCATGTATCGTCGTGCAACCATTGCGGCCAATGCAGTTGGGGTAGCTCCGTATCGAGTTTCATTCTCATAGGACATCATCTTTGCGAGAATCTTTGACGCTCTACCACGATCTACCTCTGACATCTTCTCAACGCCAATCACATGAACAAGCTCAGAATACCCAGAAGCAATCATAGTGAATCCAACCTCGAATGCACTTGATCCTGAAGAAGGTCCCGTTTCCACACGAGTTGCTCCTGCAGGGACAATTCCAAGATGGTCAGCTAGGAGAGTTGATAGATGACCTATGTTCACAAACTCATCAGGATTTTGAGACCCTACAATTAGATGATCAAATCTTTGACCTAAAGTCTGTGATTGTTCCATTGCTTCGAATGATGCCTGTTCAGCCAGTTGAATGATTGAATCTTCAAGAACACCAAATGAAGTCATGCCTGCCCCAATGACATTCACTGGCTCCATGACGCAAACACCTCACTCGATTAGTACGAGAAGATCGTTAATTGTCACCATTGAGCCAATTTCAACAGTGACTTCTTTCACAATACCTGAAGAGCCAGCTTTCAACTCGTTGAACATTTTCATGGCTTCTAAAATAGCAACAGTATCGCCAGCAATGACCGAGTCACCAACATTGACACGAACATCTGTGATCTTTCCAGGCATCGGGGGATAGATACCTCCCCTGACCTTTGGTCCGCCTACAGAGCCTGCAGCGGTTTTTGCGGTTTCCTGTTTTCGGATTCGTTCCCACTCTAGAGCCCGTTCTTCTCCATTGATTTCCAGAGTGATAATCTTTCCAGATCTCTTCAATATCTTGATAGGAAAGTCTTTAGCTGTATCATTGACAATCCAATTTCCTTCCTCATCTTGAGAGGGCTTCATGGTAAAACTCTGATCTCCAACACTGATGATCAGCAGACCACCTTCATCAAGCATTCTTACATCCACATCAAATGTGCGCTCATCAAGTTTGACCTTGTACTCTGGACTCAATAGATCATCCTCTCCTACGACCACGCATGATGTCTTTCCGTCCTGCAGTCGACCAAGATGAAGAGGATTTATCCCATTGTCCAGGACTATATTGAACAGTCCGACCATCCACAAGTTCTGTCCTACCTGCATCAGACCATGTCTGAGTGCGACCTGCAGTGGATGTAAGTGAACCGGGTCCTGCTCCGTTCATATGAAGAACAGCTGCAGCTAGTGCGACTTCGAGCTCAGGTGTCATGGTACCTCTGCTCATTCGTTGTGCTTTTCGTTTGAGAAAGTCTAGAGCGTATTGAGGATACAACGCATACGAAACAAGGTCTCTCGGAACATGAGGAATATCCTTCAGAGCCTCACGTGCAGCAGGGAGCTCGGGTTCAAGCTTGTCAGCAGGTCTGCAGTCTAGAGGTGTTTCATCACCAATGGCTTTCTTCTGTATCTCTGAATCAATCACTGCTGGAGGGCGACCATAATAGCCGCGAATGTATTGCTTGACTTCGGTTGGAATCATGCTGTACCTCTCTCCAGTCACAACATTGAGCGTTGCTTGCGTGCCAACAATCTGGCTTGACGGTGTGACCAGAGGAGGATATCCTAGCTCTGCTCGAACTCGTGGAACTTCTTCGAGAACCTCATCATAGCGATCAAGAGCACCCTGTTCCCTCAGTTGATTGTCAAGATTGGAGAGCATTCCTCCAGGTATCTGAAAAACTAGAACCTGAGGATTTACTCCTTTCAGACTTCCCTCAAACTGACCGTATTTCCTTCGAATCTTTCTGAAGTATGCAGCAATCTCAGAGAGCAGGTTGATATCGAGTCCAGTGTCTCGCTTGTTGCCCTTGAGTGCTTCTACAATGGACTCTGTAGCGGGTTGCGAAGTGGCCATTGAGAGTGCTGATATTGCACAATCAACAACATCGACTCCAGCTTCAGCTGCCTTCAGATAAGCCATTGCAGCCATTCCACTAGTATAGTGTGAGTGGAGTTGGATGGGAATGTCAATCTCTTCTTTGATGCGAGTGACGAGATCAAACGCGGCCTCAGGTGAGATGAGACCAGCCATATCTTTGATGCAAATTGAGTCTGCATCTAGAGAATAGAGCTCTTTTGCCATTTCTACGAATTTTTCGTTTGAGTGGTAGGGGCTAAGTGTGTAGCATATCGAAGCTTGAGTGTGCCCTCCTTCTCGATTCACAAACTTGATGGCTGCCTTCATGTTGCGGGTGTCATTGAGCGCATCGAATATTCTGAAAATGTCAATACCCACTTTAACCGATTCTACAACAAAGGCCTCTAAGACATCGTCGCTAAAATTGCGATACGAAACCACATTCTGTGCCCTCAGAAGCATCTGGAAAGGTGTCTTTGGCATAACTTCTTTGAGAACTTCGACACGTTCCCAAGGGTCTTCATCTAGAAATCTCATCATACTATCGAATGTTGCTCCTCCGAACATCTCAAGTGAATGATATCCAACTTTGTCTATCGCTTCGCAGATGGGAAGCATATCTTCAGTACGCATTCTTGTTGCTAGAAGAGATTGATGTGCATCCCGTAGTGTAGTATCGGTAATGAGCAACTTCGGCATTGTAGACCCAATGTCCTCAGTATGCTACTGCATATAGTCATTCTGATTTAGGGCGCATGATCGTTTTGGAGCTGTTTGCGATATCTCCAGATAGCTACACTCGAACGACTGATTCCCATATCAGACCAAATTCGCCCTCGAATTTCAGGATTAGACAAACCCTGATTAGACAGCTTTTGGATCATTCTCTTTTCACCTTCACTCATGTAGCCTGCATTTGGTGACGCACGGTACATATCTGCGAGATTCTCCAACTTCTCCTGTCTTCCTATTGCATGTCTGAAAAGTGGTAAATCCGCCGCATCACGAATGTCTTGAGACCTTTGTATACTTACTCTATCAGGTCGTGGTTTTGAGTGAATCCCCATAGATTTGAGAACGTCTGAATAGAACTTTGATTCAGTGTTCGACGATATTCCAGTTCTCATACTGGATACCCAGCCATCACCATCAGCAACACCCTGAATGAATGAGGCCCTTGCTTCATTGGGTGCTTCCGGTATCCAGTCCGCATCAATTCTTGATCTGCTCCCCTTCATTTCGAATCCAAGTGCACTCCGCTTTGCCCAATTCACGAAAGGTGTCGCCTCACTCGTCCAAGCCATTCGTTCAGATTTTCTAGTTTCGCCATTCCATTCATACTCGGTAGTACGATCTGCAATCCTTCTAGACCGGACACCTAGCAGCCCCCAGTGATAGCGGGTTGCTTCGCCAACCCTCTCACTCCAATCATACTTCTTTCCTAATTCTAACCCAAATCGCTCAGTCATACTTTTCCGATAGAATCCTCCATCGGAGCAAACAATTCCGAGATTATACATGAAAGCTTCTTCTTTGGACACATTGCCATAACGTTTCCTCAAGTCCTTCATTTGTTTATTTTCAAGAGATTTCAACTGGTCAAAGACCCCCTTGACATCCTCAAAGCTCTCCACTTTCTCCTTGACCTGAATGAATCCAGTAAAGCTCTTACCCTCAACCTTGGTAGGTAACCACATATGTCCGGGTTTTGGCTCCTCCTGCGGAACCTCACTCGCAATACGTGGCAACCTTGGTAGGTCACCCTTTATCCATTTCTGTACACCAGCTTGCCCGGCTCCATTTTCACGAGCGATATCTCTCACGAGTCCTCCCTCCTCCATTGCTTTGAACACTTTGTAGAAAGACTTAGCTTGCTCACGATGCATCTTGTATCCAGGAAGATTCTCTAGCTCAGGTCGTAGATAGAAGTTCCCTAGTCTTTTCTCCATCTCTTGAAAAGTGTCAACACCCTTGAGAGAACTCTTGATATCTCTCACTCTCTCAAGACCCTCTGACTTTGTCATCCCCTCGCGCATGTACTTGAATAGACGGGGCTCCTTTGACTGATGGATCCATCCCTCAGCCTTTGTCCTCGGGACACCCATCTCGCGTGATATCTCTCGTAGAGCTTCTGGGGACATCTCAGGATTCTTCTTTCTTGCATCATGGAGTCTCATGTAGTGCTCTGCATCTTGCATCCATTCACCGTACTTCGGGTTCTTGGAGAGCCCAGGGTATTCCTTCTCAACTCTGGACTTCAGTTCCTGAAAGCACTCCACGGCTTCATCACGAACCTCAGGTTCTTTCATATTGAAGCCGCGCTTTTCTCCTCTACCATCAGTAGTGGATTCAATCTCCTTCCTATCCACGTCATGAGCAGACTCTTGCCTTTCGTCAACAGCACTCTGGTTCTCATGTGTCGAGTTGTCTTCGGTTGGACTATTCGGTTCAGATTCCATCAGTTCTTCTAGCACTTTACACAAGTTGTACACCGAGAGTATATACTGATGGGGATTGAAAAGCACCTATTATGTTAAGCAATAAAGAAGTGGTTTCTTTTAACTCAATCTTTGGATATACTGAGGTAACCTTTTGCATCATGAATCGTATCAACAATTGGTAGTCTGTCACTCCTTGCTACTACTTTAGATCGAAGCAATTCTATGAGTTGGGCTGATGTTTCTTCTATCTGATTCAAATCTTGTGATGTCAAGAGGATTTCAAGAAGATTAGTATGGTTTGCTGGAGGCACCGTCAACACTTCACTAACTCTATCGAAGTATTTCACATGTGAACGTGTACTTCGCAATCCTAGAAAAATCCAGATTGCGAACTCTGCAAACTCCACAGCTGCAGCTCTAGTAGCAACGATATCCTTTGATTCTATTGCTGAGCGTATCTTGTTGAAACAATCTAAGGTCCCACTCCAATCCGACTCGACCTCCATTAAGAACTCTAATGGTTGAATTGACTCATTCTCTGATGCTTTTTTAATAAGCTCATACACATCTTCGACTAGGTTTTTGGCAATTTGGAAAGCGGATTCTTGGGACCTTTTCATAAGATCTATTCCCTTCTGGATAAAGCGGAATATGCATGGCAGAGAAACCAAACCTAATTCAATAGCCAACAACGTTCTGCGCTCTGAGGAGCATCTGTAGGCGAGTTTTTGGCATTGCATCTCGCAGAGTCTCAAGGCGCTCCCACGGATCCTCATCAAGAAACCGCATCATGGAGTCAAAGGTAGCTCCACCAAACATCTCGAGGGACCAGTATCCGACCTTGTCCAGTTTCTCACAGATTGGAATCATGTCCTCAGTACGCATTCGAGTGGCTAGAAGGGACTGATGCGCGTCACGAAGGACAGTGTCAGTAATCATGAGTTTGGTCATAGTCAGCCATCCTGAACGTACTTTATGGCGTATTTAGTAGTTCTGCTATCTCACATATCTCAATGCAATCCTGATTCTAAGCATTGCAAACTAAAGGCCTCCATCGTAATACTTATAAACGTAACATGTAATACTATTACATGACTACAACGTTTGAGGAGACGAGGTAAAGAAATGACGAATCTGAAAATACCCATTGAGAAAGCCATTCTCATTGTCACAAATATGGAACACCACAACGGCAGTATTGGTTTCGATGCCAAAGTGTCGGCTCATGTTCTCAGGAACATTGGCGGTGCAAGGGTGAGTGTCTATGTCCATGATAAGAGAGGTTAACAATCGAATTCATAATTCTAAAGTTACGATTATATTGTATGAAGGCTTCTTTGGTTGTTAATGATGGTTAGTATGTGGGAGTCTTTGTCGCAGGGAGTTCGCGCGCCCTTGCAATAGATCAATAGTGATGCGGATGCACATTATTGTCAACACTGATGTTCCAATTCTGATTCTTGCATCTATGGGGGTTTAGATTTAAAACTCAGATTGACCTCAATCAAACCATAGCACATAGAGGGGTCACGAGAGGTGAAGATGGGAGATTACCTCACATACAATTGAAAGAGGATGAGATTTCAAGATACATCATACTACCTGGGTCTCCTGAATGCGTAAGACTCACAGCGGCAATGTTCGATGAATCTGAAGTGAAGGAGTTTAACCGGGAGCACCTCTCATTCATTGGAAAGTATCAAGAAACTCCATGCCAAGGACAAGGCATTATTTCAGAAATCATCTAGCACTCCATCAATATCATCGAAAGCTCCCATTGGTGGATTAGAGTGAGGTCACTACACCTCACCCTATCCGAATTCGACTAAGGAGGAAAGCTACCTATCATAGCGCATATGATAAGCTGCAGACATGCCTGTACGGTTTCCCTGAGTTGGGAATTTTCTCCATTTCTTTACAGATTCTTTCTCATTTGCCATTTCAGCACACCTTCAATGCAGTGCACTCATAGAATGAATATTATTTCACGGACCGTGGCGACTGAGGAAAAGAGAAAGAAAGGGGGAGGTATGGGTCAATAATGGAAGTCATCACTTAGGATAATGGATTACATGAACTGTTGCATCATTTGGTCCATTAGTGTGTCTATGTTCTCAGGACTGACATTGCGTTCAGACATAATCTGACTAATTTTGGTTCTCCGTGAAATATCTTGCAAATCGTCCAAGCTCTTGAAAGCTCCTAGCCGCCTACCAAACCGATACAACATCTGTTCTTCTTCTTCTAGGTCAAGAAACCGCTGTAGTATTGACATCAACTTGCTCTTATCACGGGGAAACTCACCTTTCAAATCTGCGAACAGATTCAATATATGGTCACTCACTAGGTTGCTCGATATACCATCAAGTCGTTCTATGAAGGTCAGAAGCTCTTGGATAATCTCTATGTCATTACATCGATCAAACTGTGCCGATATCATCAACTCATACAATGGTGCGCGAACAGGAAAAGCAAGCGGCCGTAAGCGGATGAAGTCAGGGTTAATCTGGTTCAAAGCGTTTGCAGATTCAATAGCATGCTCCTTTGATAGACTCCTTCCTCCCAGTCCGGACATGAAGTACTCAGACAGTTCCAATCCCGCTTCTTTCACCTTGAGTCCAGCTTTGATGTGAATGGCTTGGGAAGCCCCTTTCCGAACCATCTTTAGAACATTATCAGAACCTGACTCAAGTCCCACATGGATTCGCGTGAGTCCAACTTTCTTTAGAGTTGTCAGGTCTTTAACATTCATCTTGTTTATTGTTGAAGAACGAGAATAGGATGTCACCCGCTCGATATTAGGAAAGCTGGTCCCTAAGTGTGAGAGTATCTTAGTCAGCTTTTGAGCTCCAATAACCAATGAGTCTGCATCTTGAAGGAACACTGACTTCATTCCTAAACTATTCCAACGCAGTGCAGCATCATACGCTAATGGTTCTTCAACCACAAAACCATCTTTCGGATTCTGGAGGAAGTTTACATACTCACAAATATGATCAATGTCACGTAGGACGTGTTCAAGAGGCCGAACAGAGAATTCTGTATCTTTATACACTGGACAGAATAAACACCGATTCCACTCACAGTTACGAGTCACCCGAAGTAGGAGACTGGGAGCCTCACTTGGAGGTCTTATAGGTCCCATCTCATAACGATATTCCATCAAATGTTTCGGTCTCCCTATCAATCAATGCCAGCGTCTCGAATCATCTCATCTAGCATAGTTTCCGCAAAATACTGGAACTTCTGGTTAGAGTAAGACACAAGAGTTGTCGTTGATTTGACAAAAGGTCTGCTCCGAATATTGCGAGCAATCTCCTCAGCCTCATGAAGATTCTCAACAACAAACTCAGCAAATATTATAGGATCAGTCGCTGATTGAGTTGGGTCCCAAAGCTCTAAAGGGTATTCCTTCAGTAACCAAGTCACTACCTCGTCTTGCGAAGTCTCATCCTCGTTCCACTCGAAACGAACAAAGAAATTCACAAGTTTTCCAGCAGCCATGTCTGGTCTTGCTGAGAATTTGATACCCTCGCCTTCCATGAGTTCACGAATAGCTCGTCTGACTGTTTTCGGTGCAAGGCCAGTGTCATTTGCCACATCATTGATCGGAGCACGTGGATTTTCTCGAAGAATGGCAAGTATACGCAGATGCAAATTAGCAAGACGTACTTTCTTGCCCATGCTCCAAAGTATCGTATGAAGCTCAACATTTTGGACCTCGGATGGGACGTGTAGAAATGCTCTCAAATCAGATAACATGGAAGATCCAATATATTGACCCCACACGAGGTAAGCCCCACCACCTGCACTAGCGAGGAGACTGATATGACCAACCATGGGACTATCTCCCATCCTTCCAACAAACTCATCTATGTCCTCTGTGCCATCAGTTATGACTAAAGCCGTGAAGTACTCAGCGTTAATCATTGCGGCATTGAGGGAAACTGCAAAACGAGATATTGTCCCACTCTCTAATAACGCAGCGACTCGATTCTTAACGGCATTGGCACTTAAACCGGTCCTTCGAGAGAGATTCTCATAACTGACTCTGCAATTTGTGGAAATCTCAATTAGGATAGTTTTGTCAACTAGGTCCAACGTATTACGCCCCTAGGAATGCGTCTACTGAAACACCCAGTAGTATTTACCGTTGTTGTTAGGGCTTTTGAATTTCCTTTACGAAGGAGAATTCTGTTTCTTTGACACGAGATTCTCAGCTGTCTCAAGATACATTCGTAGAGTGTCCACATGTGAACGTAGTTGGGCAACACTACCATTATGGCCAAGGGTGAAGGCGGATGGACCAATTCGTCTTCCACGCTTGAAAGCAGCGTAGAAGCAGGCTTCAATTCCCTTTGCCCCAATTGTGTGTGCTCTCTCACCAACGGTCATAATGAGATCCAAATCCTCCTGAGATTCTATACACATGTAGTAAGCTGGACGATTTGGATGTGAGGTGTCGGTGAATTTTACAACGCGAGACCCCTCGGGGAATCGTTTATTGAGACAGGAGTTGCATCTCCATTCTCCGCCATCTGAAAATGAGTTGTAAATAAACTGAACACCTTCAGTGGACCCGCATGCATCACAGGTTTTTGTCATTGTTATACACCTTTCTTGCTCTCAACAGGGAAAACAATTGAAAACCATGAACTTGAGATGTTATGTTCTCTCAGTGATACTAGGTAAACTGCAATTTTTTACCAAAAAACAGACTGAGAGTTTATAGCCGTTCATGAAAACGCGAGTTTGTGATTTCTGTGGATTGGAGAAGCTAGCGATGCTGCCCAAAGTGGCCATCGCAGGATGAATAAGAATAGCACACAAGAAAGGCCGAGGCGGCCAGAAGAAGATCAGAGTTCGTGAAGTGGGCGGTAAAGTCTATCCTCGTAGGATGGACCGCTGCACGGTCAACATCGCTCCCAAGTGCAAGGGCTGGGTCAATACAAACACAATGCCAGCTCCTGGCATTTGCAAGCGCTGTTGGCAGGTCAGGAACTCTCGTAAGTGAAATTGGGGGATTCTCCCCCAACTATTCTTTTTCCACTATGCGAAATATTGATTCTCCTTTAGTAGTTTCTGCAGGTCACATCTCACCGTTTCAAGCATTGATCGCTTATCTATTGAATTAGCGGAATGACCATTTGTTAAGTAATACGCGTTGATTATAACATGATATTTCATATTGGTATATATTTTGGTCATGTGATATAACGTGTTTCGACAAAAGGCATCATTAAGATGCCTAGATGTGGCAGAAATCTATTCTCTCCCAGCCTCATTCAAAGTCAATGATTATATACTATTTATTACTATTATGCACTTATAGACGCAGAATGGTGAGCTGCAAGTTGTTCGATCGTGATACCTACAATGTCATTCGTTTAGCCAATGGTTGTTCTTCACACAGGAACCTCCCAGTTCCAAAACATTGGAATTCGGTAGAACGCCCTCACGTGGCTTTGGTGGACACCTCGAACGACAGAGTGTTCTGCTTCCTACTCTCACAACCAACAGAGAATAATGAAGAGATGCGGGTCAAAGATCTCTCTTCCATTCAGGGTACCGTTGTGGTGGAGGTGAAACACAGCCACTCCGACTATGAGGTATTATCGCCGTGATGGGCAGACTTGGACTTTGGTGGTTGAGAGGAGAGATTAGTTCTTCATTGATGTGTATCAACGCGGAAACTATCCTCTTACAATACCTACCTTAGATGACAACTGGTCTGCTTTTGACTAATAACCTGGAATCTCAGATACCACAATCAAGTCCTACCGTTCATTGTTAGTTGGATATATTTAGACATCTATTCATACTTAACCCATCCTTGTTCTAGGACTTCCCGTATCTTAGTCAGCTCATCCTCATCGAGCTCCCAGGATCCAAAATGACGCAGGACTCGGTCTCCTTGACTTTGTATTAGGCGAAGTATCAGTTCACAAAAAGATTCACTGGGACGTTTCAGGGATTTCAGTATTTCATATGTTTGAGAATCAACAGGTATGTTCTTTTGGCCCATGAAACCACCTAATCACTTATCGATATATCTGTTTATGGATGAAGATGTCGTTAGAGGTTCGAATGAGGAAACCTGCATATGTGTCCATCAGTCTTTCAGAGCGGAATATTACCATGCTTCTTCGGAGGTCGATTCTGCCTCTTACTCGCCAGCATGTCCAGACCACTGCATATCAGCGGCCTCGTCTCTCGTGGAAAGATCACCTTGTCAATGTAACCCAGACCAGGCGCAACATACTGGTTCGCGAACTTCTCCCTGTACTCCTTCACCAACTCCGCCCGCTTCTTTTCCTTATTCTTCTTGGAGGTAACCACCATTAATACCAATCAACGTATTTGCTCAGCTCAAGAACTCTATAATAGTTAGAGAGCACTTCATCCATCAAGATTCTCAATTGCATTTTCTAGCTGCTTAAGTAAGGCTGGTAAATCTGTGGAAATAGTCTGCCAGACTATGTCTAAATCCACGTCGAAGTAGCCATGAATCAATCTATTTCGCATTTTGATAATGAAGTTCCAAGGTATTTCCGGAAGACTCTCGCGAAAGTTGTTTGAAACGCCATTAGCTGCTTCGCCAATTATCTCAAGAAGATGAATAAGTGCAAGACTAAGCATTCGATTCGAATCCAAATCTGAACGGGTCTTATCTGATGTGAACGCAAGCGCTTCGCGTGTTGCATCAAGCATGTGACGAAGCTGGATTTCGTCAGGGCGCAATGTATTGAACCTCCGCTTTCGCTACAACTTCCTCACGAAAGTACCTGCTTAGATCCTGAGGTGTCCGTAGATCAACTGTCCTGCCAAAGAGATTGGAAAGCTCTTCTTCCATCTTCACTAAATCAAAGAATCCCGGTATGTGCTCAGATTCAAATTCGACTAGAACATCGATATCACTGTCAGGACCAAAATCGTTTCGCAGAACAGACCCAAAAAGAGCGAACTTGCGGATGTGATGACGCTTTGAAAAATCTGCAAGCTGTTTTTGTGTAGGCATTTTAAGGTCTGATTTCATTTGGTTGACTTTCCTCATTTATACAATCATTAATGATGTGATTGGTCTTCATTGTTATAAACACTGACAAGAAAATATTTGTGCTGTCTGGTATCACAGTGGAATATTCCCATGCTTCTTCGGAGGTCTGTTCTGTCTCTTACTCGCTAGCATGTCGAGACCACTGCATATCAGCGGCCTCGTCTCCCTCGGGAATATCACCTTGTCAATGTAACCCAGTCCAGCCGCCACATAGGGATTCGCAAACTTCTCCCTGTACTCCTTTACAAGCTTCGCACGTTTCTTCTCCTTGTCCTTTGCCGCTGCTATCTCTTTTCGGAAGATGATGTTGATCGCTCCTTCAGGCCCCATCACTGCAATCTCTGCAGTGGGCCAGGCGTATACAAAGTCAGCTCCGATGTGTTTCGAAGCCATGACGTCAAAAGCGCCACCATATCCCTTACGAGTAACAATTGTGATCATCGGCACAGTTGCTTCTGCAAAGGCATAGAGGATCTTTGCTCCGTGGCGGATGATGCCGCCCCATTCTTGGGTGGTCCCTGGGAGATAACCAGGAACATCCATGAACGTGATAATAGGAATATTGAACGCATCACAGAATCTCACAAATCGTGCGCACTTGTCAGACGCGTTTATGTCAATCGTTCCAGCAAGGTGAGCTGGATTGTTTCCCACGATTCCAACCGAGCGACCATCAAAACGAGCAAAACCCACAGTCATATTCAGTGCCCAGTGCTCATGAACTTCAAAAAATTCACCATTGTCTGCTACCAGTTTGACAACATCTCGCATGTCATACGGTTTGTTTGGATCATCCGGGATGAATTCGTCAATTGAAGTATCAACATCCTCGGGAGCGTGACCAGTGTCGATTCTTTGGGGTTCTTCGAGGTTGTTCTGTGGAATGTAACTAAGGAGCGTTCGGATCTGTTCAAAACAGTGATCTTCATCCTCACTTGCAAACTGGGCTACTCCACTAACCGAGTTATGGGTCATTGCTCCACCAAGCTCTTCGAAGGTTACCTCCTCTCCGGTGACCGTCTTGATAACATCCGGTCCCGTGATGAACATATGTGCTGTTTCCTTCACCATTATGGTAAAGTCCGTCACTGCGGGGCTGTACACTGCGCCACCTGCACAAGGTCCCATGATCGCCGAGATCTGGGGAATGACTCCGCTCGCGAGAGTGTTTAATTTGAAAACCCGGCAGTACAAAGAAAGAGCCCGGATTCCTTCCTGGACCCGGGCACCTGCACCCGAGTTGATTCCAATAATAGGAGCACCCACCGTCATAGCCATTTCCATAATCTTAACCATCTTCTCACCATACATCTCAGCCAAAGATCCGCCCCAAACTGTGAAGTCCTGACTGAATATGAAGATCTTCCTACCGTTAATTGTACCATACCCCGTGATGATCCCATCACCCAGTATCTTCTTCTTATCCAAGCCAAATCCTGTTTCTCTGTGTACAACAAACTCATCAATCTCGACAAATGACTCGGAATCAAGAAGCTTGTCTACTCGTTCTCGTGCTGTGAATCTGCCTTTCTCATGCTCTTTCTTAATTCGGTCTTCTCCACCACCAAGCTTAGACTCTTCTCTTAGTCTTGTGAGTTCATCGAATTTTTCCTTGTGACTGTTCATGTGACAGCAACGCTCCTCATGGTCAGGTTTCTTTGTCCGGACTTCGATGTTTTGAATGTTCTGCTATTCCAATTAGATAATTGCATCAATGTTTTGCATCATCAATAACTTTTTGGATTGTTTGAGCTCGACGAGCCTGTCCGAACTCCGAATAGAGCAAAGGACCAATCTGATTGGAGTTCATCCCTTGTTTGCTATATTCCAATATTCTCATACGCTCCTCATCACTGACACTGATATGTTTCATAGTATCGATCATTCTGAGAATTTCACGCAAGCGAAAGAGACGACCATCTGCATATCGGAAGAAGGGCATGTCAGCTGCATTTCGCAATGATGCCTTCCTTAGGATTTCAATTCCAGTTCCTGCGTGTCGAGAGTCCATTTCGAGGATAGAGAGAATTCGCTTGAACAGTTTCTTATTATGTTTTGTTCCAATCCCAGCTTTCAAACTTCGCACCGAAGCATAGCCATCACCATCAGCCACACCTTGCAGGAAAGGTACAATCAATTTCTGAGGCATTTTCAAAATCCAATCCGCAATGAGAGGTTGATTACTCTTTGACCTGTCAATCTTGAGACCCAAAAGTGAATTGCGTACCCATAACATGAACGGAGAAGCTGCACTCTTCCAGTTCAACTTTTCAATCTCGTCTCCATCTTGATTCTTACTTGTACTACTACTGATTCTTCCAGCATTGAATCCAAACATACCCAGAAAGTAGCAGAAAGCTTCACCAAAGGTTTCACTCCATGGATATTTCGTACTCAAAGAAATGCTGACAGAAGTAGAAGTCCCATTTCTGCGATCAAAGGACCCATCAGATACCAGGGCACCGAGGAGATACATGAAGGCAATATCTCGGGGAATCGTACCAAATCGTTGTTTCCGCTTCTTCATCCTCTTTCCTTTCAGCGAAGTGAGTTTTCCAATCACACTCTCCAAATCACTTTTCGTGGAGATGGTTAATGGAACCTTGATAAATCTCTCAGGTTTTCCTTGTTTGTTGATCTTAAGTGGAATCCAGCGATGACCTCTTTTGGGTTTCTTTTGCGGTATCACTAACGCTATCCCAATCAACCGAGGGAATCTGTTGTACAACAATCGCCGCTTTGTACTCCCCATCTTCAACTTCACACGACCGATGATGTCGGTATAGAGCCCGCCCTTCTCAAGAGCTTTCAGGAATCGAAAGAACTCCTTCAGTTGTGCATAGTCCTTCTTGTAACTTGGTAGCAATTCGAGTGAATCGATGAGATAGCAGCTTCGCATACGCTTCTTGTATTCACTTAAACTATAGATTCCATTCAGTTTCTTCAGAATCGCGTCAAGCTCCTTACATGCCTCACTCACTGAGAGGGCTTTATCAAGCAAGTTAATGACCATTGGAAGCGAGTTACCAACAAGCCATTCTGCCACAGTTAGATATGAAACAGCATGCTTCTCTTCGAACTCGACGAGTTCTCCACGCGTGGCGTATTTTCGTTTTCCAAACCTACGTCTAGCCAAGAAATATGCCCTTACGACGTGAAGCAGTCGCTCATAGTCGGACCGCTCAGTGAGCCACGGAAAATCACGGTTAACAATCTTCTTGAACTCCGAGAAGGAACTTACCTCCTTCCCCCTGACCTTGATCGGACGCATCTTAACTTCGTACGTTGATGTCAGATGACGTTTGTATCTCTTCGAGGGAGTCAGCTTACCGGTCTTCGCCAACACATGTCTAAGTAACCAGGGTATCTCAAGGTTGAAGAAAGCCCGAACCCTCCTCTGCGAGATACCAGAATTCTTGGCGATGCCCTTCTTGGTTCCACCTCGTTCAAGATACCCCAGAAAAACGAAGAACTCCTTGACTCTGCTCTTCTTGTCCTTATAGTTCGCGATCTTCTTGTAGGCACCGCTAGGGTACACTCCCTTTAGCTGACGTTCGAGCTCTGACCAAACTCGAATCCCACCTATCTTCTTGAGCAGCGCTGAACGGAGTCTTAGGCCATCCCTCTTAGAGAATGCCGAGTTTACGATCTGAAAGAGATGTGGTGATTGTCCGTGGAGTGCCCAATCAATAGCGGTGGCTGGCGCAATTCCAAGCGAACGGGCAAGGGTCTCAAGCTCATGATGCTTGATGGTCTTACGACGTCGGAGAACCTTCCTCAGTTCGAAGAATTTTCGCAGTGACTCCAACAGTACATGATAGTCAGAGCGTTCACAGAGTGCAGGGTAGTTTCGCTCCAGCCACTCTTTGTATCTCTCAAACGACCCGACGGGCCGCTTTCCAGTCATCGGTCTGTGGAGTTTGATTAAGTGTTCTGTCTTCTTGTGATAACCAGATTTCCGCTTGACTTTTCTTTTTTGCTTACGCTTTAGTGACCCTTCTGTTTTGGCGGTTTTGGTTGAATTACTTAGGAGGGTTCGCTCAATTGACTTTCTAATGGCGTCGCCCACAACATTAGTCCATTCCCGTTCAACTTCAAGTACCCATAAATCCCGAATGAGCCGGGGGACTTTACCTGACCTCTTACCCTTGATGTATGACCTACCATCCTTGAGCCTCTGCTTGAAGTCAGAACTGAGTTTGACGGAAGGATGCCGCTTGATGGTTTCATCCAAGTCCTCCCCATCCCTCAGTTTTGACCTCACTATCTCCTTGAATCGCTCCCGCTCCTCCTCTGAGAGTTCCCGCAGTTGCTTTCTGAATAGTACTTGAACCACGAGCTTTATCAAAATTCTAGACCTGTTTCACAGATTGATATAATGGAGGCAATCGAGCTCTCCAGTTTTCAAGGCCATTAGGCGAGTCTGGATAATCAGCGTAAATTATCCTCATCTGTGTCATTATTTTGGAAACCTCAGACACCCTCCGTAAGAATGGTACATTTCCGCGTCCCGAGATTAATCGTTTCATCTTCTCACTTCTCCCAGTCTTCATCTCACCCACGATGCTCACACTGAGGAGATCGGAACCTTTGATGATTCCTTTTCTGAATGCAAAGTCAATCTCTTCGTTTGTGACAGTGAGAAGGAACCACCTGAAAATGTCAAGTGCAGCCTGTTTTACACCATAACCCTCCATGTATCTTGTGTTGTAGACCCAGAGTGACTCGATGGATGTATCATTCATCTCTAAAGCATCAGTGGCGGAGATTCCAGCAAGTGCCCCACCCAGCATTGATGGTCCGATTCCACCGCCGTGTACTGGATTAACTTGACAGGCAGCATCTCCAACAAGCATAAAGTTGTCATCGACCATAGTGTCTATTGGTCTTCTCATTGGTGCTATGCCCCCACTACTATCTACGATGACATGTTTCTTCTTCATGAACTCCCAGTTGGTTCTGACAAAACTATCGAATATATCACGCGGTCCTCTGTGACCTGGGAGTGTCAACAGCCCAAGGCCCACATTCACTCTGTGATAACTTTGTGGAAAGACCCAGGTATACCCTCCTGGTGTCTGATTCTGATCCCAGAAAATCTCAAGCAAGTTTGGTGTTTCGAATGTGTGATCTGGGGTTTCAAGGATGGTTCGCCAAGCAACCATCATGTCTTGTTTCTCAATGACTCTGTCGACTGGCGAACTTGTGGGTAACTGTCTTCGAAGCATACCTGTTGCACCGGTAGCATCGACAACAATTCTGGCTTTGATTCTTCGGTCTTTACTTTCATCGTCTCTTCTCACTTGTACTCCAGAGACTTTTCCATCATCGAATAGGAATCGTTTCACTCTAGTAGATGTGAACACCTCGGCTCCTGCTTTTTCTGCGAGGGACAATAACCACTGACCTAGCTTGAGTCTATTGATGGAGAAACCTCTGATGGTGGGACCATCTAGCCGCAGTCTGTGTTCTCTGTCAGGAGATATCAAGTCTATACCATCGACAACGTGCTCAACTATGCTATCAGGGATGTTAGGAAGCCCAATTAGCTCTCTGAGTCTTTTTGGATGATGAGATGCGAGTGCATCACCGCAGGTCTTGTCACCGATTTTCTCTTTCCTTTTTCTATCAATCAACAGAACTGCATGTCCTCTCTTGGCAATAGCTAATGCAGCCATTGTTCCTGCGGTGCCTGCACCAGCAACGATGACATCGTAGTCCATCATATGTAAGCTTCACCTGACCTGTTCAGACTCCAATAGACTCATAACGTAAGCTTGAACAAGATAAGTTCTGCTACCAATGTCCGCTCCATTTTAGCATAGATGTTGACTCTCAAAGAGAATTGAAACGATTGGTATTTTCAGATTGGCTCTGGAAAAGTGTAAACTGTTCAAAACGTTCATAACGTTTACAGAAGACCGTTAACACACCTCTACCAATTTGTCTATGAAGTCACAAAGGAGAATGTTGTATGCAAGGAAGAACGTACCCCATCGTACCAATTCCAGCAATTGGAGCGATTGTTGTAAGTTCAAAAGGTCTGCTTCTAGTTCTTAGAGAAAAGGATCCCGCAAAAGGTCTGTGGAGTTTTCCCGGTGGCATAATCAAGACTGGCGAAACACAGAGAGAGGCTCTATTAAGAGAAGTACTTGAAGAAACGGGCATTCAGATAGACATCCTAGAAATGATAACTGTTGGTGATGTCATTCTTCACGATTCGGATGGAAATGTTGAATATCACTATATTTGGATTCTCTACCTCGCAAAGGCCTTGAGTGATGATATACATTATGAGAGTCCCGAATTAGAAACCAGATGGTTTCAATTGAATGAACTCCCTTCTGACATAATGCCTCCAGAAGTTCTCAATTTGATTCTCAGCATGTCTGAGAGAATAAAGGAGATTCAGAACAAAGCAGCCTAATTTTTCACAGGCATCAGCAAAATCAAAGGAGATAGTTCTGCAAAAGAAGCGATGGTTCAGGAATCAAAGTCATTGATGAGCTAGTTCGATTGACCTGAGGTTTAAAGCGCGTTTTTCACAGATATGTGGATATGGCTATAAGACGTAATTTCGGGGGTTGGAGTATGTCTGGGAAGACCTACAGGGATGTGCATGGATATCTCAGATTCATCGACTCTGGCAAGCTCGTCCATCGATGGAAAGCGGAGAAGAAGCTAGGTCGAAGACTAAGACCGGGCGAGGTCGTTCATCACCAGAACAAGATCAAGGCGGATAATAGATACGGAAACCTCAGTGTATTCAGGTCACGAAAGGCGCATCGTGCTCATCATATTAAAAAAGCGTGGACAAGAACTCGGAAACGCCGAACCCTAAAACGTTGACAGTTTTGGAATTAGAGACTTGACAAAAAAAGGTGAAGTAATGAACGAACATGAAATTGCTGGAAAAAAGCTGAGCACCTTTGAGAAATACTTGCCTTTGTGGATTGGTATCTGTATGGTTCTGGGTATCATTCTGTCCCAAGTAGTCCCAGGAATAAGTGAGGGAATCGATTCCTGGCAAATCTCTGGAATTTCAGTCCCTATTGGAATTTGTCTATTTCTGATGATGTATCCTGCAATGTTGAGTATTCAGGCCTCAGAGTTAAAGAAATTAAGAAAGAATCCAAAACCCATCATTCTCACATTGGTTTCAAATTGGATTGTTGCTCCAATTGTTGGGTTTGTTCTGGCCCAGACCTTCCTACCTGGAAACGAGCAGCTGATAGTTGCTGTGATTCTGCTATCTTCTAGTCCTTGCACAGCAATGGTCCTTGTATGGGGATATATTGCAGAGGGAAATCAAGAACAAAATGTGGTCAATACAACATTGAACACTGTTACAATTCTCGTGTTATTCGCACCGCTTGTGGTACTATTCACTGGAATATCCAACATTCCAATCGATCGAATGCTATTGGTCATCTCAGTATTGGTGTTCATTGGAGCCCCATTACTTTTAGGGATAGCTTCCAGGCGATTGTTGGTGAATAGGAAAGGACTGGATTGGTTCCAAAACAAGTATCGACCAGCAGCAGGAAACCTAGCTCTAATAGCTCTACTGACTACACTGATAGTCCTATTCTCTCTAAACGGGACTGTGATGTTGGAAAATCCAGACCTTTTAGTTCTAGTTTCTATTCCACTACTACTTGGATTTGCCATTGTTGTAGGATTCAATCTCATTATCACTCGAGCTGCAAAACTGGCTTATAGAGAGGCTACAATTACTGTGATAATTGGATCATCGAGTCACTTCGAAATCGCAATAGCAACAGCTGTGTCAATGTACGGTGTAGGATCTATTGCAGCTCTTGGAACAACAATGGGCCTCTTCTGGGAAGTTCCAATTATGTTGGGTCTTGTGTATGTCGCAAAGCATCTACGAAAAAGAGAGTTCTGGAAAGGCGAACCTATGTAATGAGTTACTAGTCTGACGAGCTATTGTTTACCACGAAGTTCTGAGTCTATATACGTAGTCTTTGCAAAAGCCCCCTTGTTAGCATGGTTAAATGCTTCCTGAATACTCAACTCACGAAGGTCAAATCCCTCTCTGGTAGAAGCTCTGTCTATCCAGTCCTCCCGTGCTTCACGTGCTACAATACTTGCAGCAGCAACTGCAATCTCATCTTCCGCCTTCGGACGTTGTACAAGCTCAATCTTTTCAAGGTCAAGTTTTCTGCCTAGACGTTGCTCAGTCTTCAACCGAGCGAACTGGTCAATTACAATCTTGATCTTCTCTTCCCTCGTTCGCAGAGTAGCATATGACTCTGAGATGACCTTTGCGTGAGCCCAAGCTAACATGTCATTGAGATTCTTCCCTTCGTTTCGAAATTCTTCGATTTGTGTATTGAATTTCTCTGGTGAAATGGTAAGCGATTCCACATTGAGTGAATTCTGGCGCACCGTTTTCGAGAGTTCTGCGATTCGAACGACAGACATGCTCTTACTATCCATAACGCCAAAAGACTGTAGTAGTCTTGATTGCGCAGGCGTTAGAGCTACCGCCGCAACAGTCATTGGACCAAGCCATTCACCTTTTCCAGCCTCATCCGATCCAATGGTAATCTGTGCTTCAGTAGCAGGTTGCATCTCTAGAATCGCATTCTGAACTGCTGCTGCCGAATATGGTCCATTACTGACAACTTTTCCACTAGTGTATCCAATTATTGCTTCTCCAACAAACATAATCCGGAAAGATTCGTACTCACTTCTTGTAGCAAGATCAGACGAATCCATCGAATCCAAGAGTTTCCACCGGAGCTCATCTAGCTGCTCTGGATTAATCTTGACTACAGTTGGTTTCAACGCTACCTCGCCATGCATCAACAGCCTGTGTTCGTATTATGTCTTAAGGTGCTCTTCAATATATAATGAACGGTTACCTTGATGAAAATGCATCATTCTCCAGATCGTACATGATGAACATCACCAAGCAGCACACTCACAAGACCATCTTCGGTTTCCACTAGGAGAGAACCATCTTCACCAATGTCTCTGGCAACACCATCTGTGATTCTGTCATCTTCATGAATTCGAACTGTCTTTCCCAGAGTGGAACTTGTTTTTCTCCACTCCTCAACAACTGCTGAAAATGAAGAATTGATCTCCACTACCTTTAGCAGTGAGTCGATTTCGTTCACTATGTCACATAGCAGAGATTCATTCGAGGTTTCTTTTCCAATCTCATCGATGACGGATGTTGCTGGCCACTGCAGTCCGACAGGCATCTCTGAAATGGGACAATTCTGATTCACACCAATCCCGATAACAATCCCAGTTGTTTCATTGTCAATAGTCACTGCCTCACTGAGAATTCCTGCTATCTTTCTATCATCAACCAGAATATCATTAGGCCATTTCACTTGGACATTGACATCAAGCGCATGCAAGGCTCGCCTGACTGCACATGCACAAAGAAGTCCGAGAAGTGGTGTGTTTTCATTTCCGAGGCGGGGTTTTAGGATTATTGAGAAATAGAGACCTCCCACTGGAGATAGCCAAGGTCGACCTTTCCTTCCACGTCCCGCAGTTTGAGTGCGTGCAAGCACAATAGTACCTTCAGTTTCACCTTGAGTGAGAAGAGTCTTTGCTTCAGTGCTCGTGGAACCTACATTCTCAAGTAGAAGTACACGGGGCTTGAAAATATCAGTTGTGAAGCAGTCGTCATTAGTCAATTTGAAACACACACACATAAACTCTCTACGTCTAAATCAACACCCATGCAAGTAGAAACCAGTATACTCCTAGGATGAAAGCGATGATCCAGGTTCCTACAGTGAAGAACATGAGGGATCTTGTACGCTTCAGCAGTTTAATGGGCATACCACTCCTAACAAGAAAGATAACAACCAAGAGAACACCTAATCCAATCGCGAGAATTCCAACGATATCGTGGATAATCTGATACCAATTCATTATGGGGTTCGCCAGCATAAGCGAGAGGCGATCGAGTGCCCGTGGGATCATCCAAACTCCAACGGTTAACATGTGTACTAATGCTACGAAGTAGACTGCTTTGTGATGTAAATTGAAATCCTTCCTTCGCGCACCGTAAATCCAACCAACAACAAGAACAATGAGCACAATCACTTCTAAGATGAGTACAAAGTAAGAAATTGGAATACCAAAGAGTTGTTGCATGAATTTCTCCTCGAATTAGTTTATGCAATTCACCATATGAAACAAACGGTCGTCAAACGATTATTTGTAAACATTAATAAACAAAGATAACAATAGTTAATTATTTACGGTGTGGATGATGAATAGAAAGAAGTTATCATATCTCGGCATACTTTTCCTCTCAGTGTTGTTCCTTCAAGCAGCTCCAGTGAACGCACATACTCCAGCTTCGATAATTCTAGATTATGACTTTGGAACCCAGGTCTTAACAGTCCAAGTTTCTCACAGTGTTACTGATCCAAACAGTCACTTTGTCATTCAGATTGTGGTTGAGAAGAACTCAGTGGAGTTCATAACCAGAGATTTCACGTTTCAGCCGTCGACCTCAGGTATTACGGAAACGTTTGATGTACCAGGGGTAGAAGGGGATGTGTTCAGAGTGACGGCGTCCTGCAATTTTGTAGGAGACGCTGTAGATTCAATTACGGTGTCTGACCCTTCAACAACTACCACAACAACCACCTCGACCGAAACTACAACCACCAGTGGATCCACAACAAGCCCAACACCTCCAGCAGGTATGGATTCAACTGTAGTCATAATTGCAGTTGTGGGGGGGATTGGAGTTATCTTGGTTGCAGTGGCAGGTATTAGGCGAAGATAGAATTCTACTTCACAATCTTGGGAGCTAAAAGAGCGTAAGCACTAAGGCTAAATCGTGGGATTGATGATTCTAGAACTATGAAGACCATCGACCTGCGTAGTGACACTATCACTCAACCAACTGATGAGATGATAGAGGCAATCGTCTATGCGCACAAAGCTGGACGTTTCGGAGATGACGTAATCGGAGAAGATGAAGTCGTCAACGAGTTACAAGAAAAGGCAGCAAGAATTCTAGGAAAGGAGGCTTCACTCCTGGTAACATCTGGCACACAAGGGAACCTCATCTCCCTGTTTACACAAACAAAGCGCGGTGATGAAGTCGTTGTTGAGGAAAGATCCCACACATATGTCTTCGAGGGTGGAGCGATGGCATCAATGGGAGGCCTCTATCCGAAACCTGTACCAGGTGTGAGGGGATACATTCTTCCAGAGACCCTCAAGTCAGTCATCAGTCCAGATGATGCTCATTATGCAAGGACTGCCATGGTAGTTATTGAGAACACGCACAATTACGCGGGTGGAGCGGTCATCAAATCAGACCAGGTCAAGGCACTCTCATCCTTGGCTCACGATCACGGACTGAAGGTCCACTGTGATGGTGCAAGACTATTCAATGCCGCAGTTGCCTTAGATGTGCCTGCAAAGCAATTAGTGAAAGAAGTTGATTCGGTTCAGATTTGTCTAAGCAAAGGCCTCTCTGCTCCTGTTGGTTCAATTATAGCAGGAACTGAAGAGTTCATTCATGAGTCTCATAGGACCCGAAAGAAACTAGGAGGAGGAATGAGGCACGCAGGCATCATCGCAGCTCCGGGAATTGTAGCCTTAGAAAAGATGGTTGCTAGGCTCAAAGAGGATCATGATAATGCAAAGAGGCTATACAAGAAAATTGTTGATTTGCCGGGTCTCGAAATTGAAGAACCTGAAACCAACATCCTATTCCTTGGTCTGCAGAATCTGAACATTGGTCAGATGGAACTCTCTGAAGAACTTGCTAAAGAGAGTATTCTTGTTTACGGTGGATATGGTGTTCGGTCTAGGCTAGTTCTGAATCGGATGGTTAGTCAAGAAGACACTGACAGGGTAGCTGATGTCCTACTTAGTCTTCTCAAGTAAACCTGTGAATCATTACATCCTTGCCTTTGCATCTTCGATCAATTTGGTGATGTGATCATTCCACGATGGTTCAAGCTGCTTAGCTTTTTCAGCACAACCAATGCATTCGCCATATTTTTCCATTTTATAGAGTAGCCGACTCTTGTAAAACCAAGCGTGAGCATAGTCCTCACTGATATCAATTGCTTTATCGTATGCTTCGAGGGCCTCTTCAAATCTATTGTTCGCTTCATGACTCTTAGCTGTTCGATAGTGTTCGTAGCGTGCCGTTGGATTTTTCTCTGACACTTTCTAAGCACCTCCTAACTGTATATATTAGGAATAATATTCTAATAAATTTAACACATTTCAAATTATTGTTTGATTAAATGTATCATGAGGATTCTTGACATAACTCCATAAGAACTCCGCCAGATGCCTTTGGATGAATGAAAGCAATACGCATGTTATGGGCTCCCATTCGGGGTTCATTGTCTATCAAACGGGCTCCAGACTCACGGTGTTTGGCTAGGGCGGCATCAATATCATCTACCAGAACTGCAATGTGATGAATTCCACTACCTCGATTCTCCAAGAATTTTGCGATCGGACTGTCATCGGAGGTTGGTTCAAGCAATTCTATCTGACTCTCGCCAATCTTGAAGAAAGCCACTCGAACTTTCTGTTCAGCTATTTCCAAAGATACTGTGTGTTCGAGACCTAGAACATCTTTGTAATAGCCAATCCATTTCTCAATACTGTCAACTGCAATACCAATATGATCGATTTTCTCAACCGACATGATTCTACATCCCCATTTACAAAATATCAGGAGCTCTATATTCTCCAAATACTTCCCTTAATACCCCACAAATTTCGCCCAATGTAGCATACACTTTCACAGCTTCAATGATGGGCGGCATCAGATTGACCTCATCATTAGCAGCAGAACGAAGCAATTCTAAAGCGTTTCGGACATGTTCAGCGTCACGGTTCTTCCTTACAGTCATAAGTTGTTCAACCTGCTCTCGCTCAGCCTCAGGATTTACTCGCAGATAATCAAATTTTGATTCTTCCTCAATTGTGAACTTGTTGACTCCCACAACGATTCTCTGCTTTTCATCCACACTCTTTTGGTATTGATAGGCTGCATCGTTTATCTCGCGTTGAATGAAACCTCTCTCAATTGCTGAGGGAGCACCACCCAGATCGTCTATCTTCTGAATGTAGGATTTGGCTTTCTCCTCGATAGTATCTGTGAGATTCTCTATATAGAATGAACCAGCAAGAGGATCGATTGAATCACTCACCCCTGATTCATGCGCAATAATCTGCTGAGTTCGAAGTGCAATCTGAACCGATTCCTCAGTTGGAAGGGATAATGCTTCATCTCGAGAGTTTGTATGAAGAGACTGAGTACCACCAAGAACAGCTTGAAGAGCTTGAAGTGTGACGCGTACAATGTTGTTATCCGGTTGTTGAGCAGTCAATGTACATCCTGCAGTCTGCGTATGGAACCTTAGTCTACACGAACTGTCTTTCTTTGCTTTGAAACGTTCACGCATAATCCGAGCCCAAAGCCTACGCGCAGCCCTGAACTTACAGATTTCCTCAAGAAAATCACTGTGCGATCCGAAGAAAAAGGAGAGTCGTGATGCGAAATCATCAACATCCAGCCCTGCATCTATAGCTGCTTGCACATAGGCAATACCATCAGCTAATGTGAAAGCCACTTCTTGGATTGCTGTTGCACCACTTTCTCTTATGTGGTAGCCCGAGATTGAAATCGTGTTCCAGAGTGGCATATTCTGACTACAGAACTTGAAGATGTCAGTGATTAACCTCATCGATGGTTGGGGCGGAAAGATGTATGTCCCACGCGCTACATATTCCTTCAAGATGTCATTCTGTATTGTTCCACGTAACTTATCCATTGGGACACCCTGTTTCTCAGCTACAACGATGTACATCGCCAATAGGATTGCTGCGGGTGCATTGATTGTCATCGAAGTGCTCACTTTGTCAAGAGGGATGTTCTCGAAAAGGACCTCAGCATCTGCAAGTGAATCGATAGCCACACCAACTTTGCCTACTTCACCTTGAGCGAGTGGATCGTCAGAATCATAGCCAATTTGAGTTGGAAGATCGAATGCTATTGACAAGCCAGTCTGGCCCTGCTCCAAGAGGAAGTGAAATCGCAGGTTGGTTTCCCGCGCTGTGGCAAATCCACTGTATTGGCGCATTGTCCAGAATCGCCCTCTGTATCCAGTAGCTTGGACTCCTCTTGTGAAGGGATATTGTCCGGGATACCCTAGATCTTTCTCATAATTCAAATTCTTAATATCCAAGGGGGTGTAAAGGCGCTTCAAGGGCAGTCCAGAGATAGTCTTGAAATTCTCTACACGTTCAGGAAACTTCTTGACAGTCTTGGCTACTGTTTCATCCTTCCAATTCTTCAACGATTCTCGGAGTTTCTTCTCATCCCCCATGATACTCACCTACTCTCACTGAATAGGAACTCGGCTATCAACCTCTCAGCCACTGTGTAGGGATCATCTTTCCTCGTTACAATCTTCTTGATGGCGTCCTCATACTCGGGCTGACCTTCTAGCTTCTGGTACAATTCTTGTGTGAGTTTGTACTTCATGAGTTCGCGGAGTTCATCACGACTACGCTTCAGACCTTTCTGTTCGTATTGTCCACTTTCCTTCAAGAATTCCAAATGCTCAATGGTCATGTCAGTAAGTTCTTTCACACCATCACCAGTCCGAGAATTGGTCAACATAACCGGTGGTCGCCATTTTTTCTCCTTGGGATCAATATCTAACATTGCATTGATCTCTGTGACTTTCTTGTCTGCTCCCGGTATGTCCATCTTATTGACTGCAAATATATCTGCAATCTCCATGATACCAGCCTTGATAGCTTGAATATCGTCTCCACTACCAGGAACGTCAATGACTATCACAGTATGTGCAATACCGATGATTTCAACCTCAGACTGTCCTGCACCTACAGTCTCTACGAAAATGATGTCTTTTCCAAATGCATCAATAGCCCTCACCGCATCAGAAGTAGCTCTTGCCAAACCTCCGAGATGTCCTCGAGTGCCCATACTACGAACGTACACCTCTTTGTCAAGACTATGTTCCTGCATACGGATTCGATCACCGAGAAGCGCACCTCCAGTGAAGGGACTTGAGGGGTCAACGCAAACAATTCCGATGGATTTTGCTCGACTCCGGAACTCTGCTGTTAGCTTAGTCACGAGAGAACTTTTTCCGGATCCAGGAGGGCCCGTCACACCAATTATGTGAGCCTTACCCGAGTGACGATAAAGCTGACTGAGAGCCTCAGCAGCATCGCTGTCCTCATTCTCGATGAGGGAGATCAGTCGAGCCAGGTCTCTGCGTTTCCCACTCAATACTCCGTTGACAAGTTCGGTCACCGGCAAAGCATGTTCCTCTCATTTCAAGAACTAGAGTTTGACATTGTTCTGGATGTACTCAACAATCTCATCCAGAGGTGTTCCAGGACCAAATATTGCGGATAATCCAGCTTTTTTCAAATCTGGAATATCATCCTCAGGAATGATTCCTCCACCAACTACTAGGACATCATCCACGCATTCCTCTTTCAGGAGTTCCATGATTCTCGGAAACAGAGCATTATGAGCTCCACTCAGTATGCTGAGACCGATACAATGCACACCTTCGTCCAGCGCTGCGCTAACAACCATCTCAGGGGTCTGCCTGAGACCGGTGTAGATGACCTCCATCCCAGCATCTCTCAATGCACGGGCAACAATTTTGGCACCCCGATCATGGCCATCCAGACCAGGTTTTGCTACTAATACACGAATCTTCTTCGAAGAACTCAAGAACCCACCTCAAGTTGATGATTCGTTTGGTGAAGACTCTGGCTGTGATATAAAGCCTTTCGATTAGGGGGATTCACTCTTCCATTAGGTGAACAACGTTTTCTCGTCCTTCTCGGAATCTCTTAACAAGTCCTCGTTCTTCCAAGTTATTAAGAATCAGACTAACTTTAGCCTGCGACATGTCAAATTCCGTGTACAGCTCCTTCTGAGGACAAGAACCACCTTTTGCTCGAATCACTTCCAGAACCTCTTCTTCTTCGTTTGTCACTCCAACGAATCTAACTGTTCCAATCTTCCGAATTCGTTGATATAGTATCGGACCACCTAATGTGAGAACGATTCCGAGAGCAATACCAAGAAGTGCGATTACAATGGACTCGAAAAGGAATGAGCCCGAAGTTCCTGACTGAAGATTAGGATATTGATACTGGATGACGTAGGCTTGCTCATTTCCAACTTGAAGTGACTCGGTGAACCAGACGAATGCAATTGACTCACCATCTGTATAGTTTGAATCGGCTGCGGGAAACAAAGGAACGACTGATTCTCTTGACAGTAGAGCGTCTCGGGGCAGAACTGCAGTGAATGTGAAATTGGCATACTCAATCAGAGGACGGACATAGAAAACAAAAATTTCTATGTACTTAGTAGTATCCAAACCTATCTCCGGATCCTCTTGAAGATCTGTTGCTTCAAGCTCCAGCTCCACCCATACAGAATCGTTTTCTTCAAGAGGTGTAGGAAGAGGAACATTCACCTCGGTATATCTATTCTGACGGGTTAAGCTCGAAGCTGCCGTAATATCATTCACTTTCGACTCCAATAACTCAGCTTCAAGGGATTCGATTCGAAAATAGAGGGAAGTTATCGTAGATGGTCCCAAGTTAATGGCTCTGGCACGAACATTGATTGTTGTTTTTCCATCTAACTGCATTGTTGCCTTGATGTCAATTGGATCTAGAATGATGTCACTCGTTTGAGCGAGTTGCACATCACTCAATACTGGAAGAATCAGCAGGGAAGTAAGAACTAGTGCAGCCATTGTTATTATCTTTCGTTGCACTCTACCACACCACTTCAGGATTTACTTGTTTTGTTTTATGTAGATTCATAAAACTTCTCGTGTAGGAACAAAAGGGGGTAGTGGATAAAACCACTACCCGAGTGTAATTCTTTCTGTCTTGAGAGAAACTATCTTTTTCGGACCAACACAACAATTATGGCAAGAAGCGCAACGCCTCCGATACCAGCAACAAGCACAACATCTACCGGACTATCAATTAGTGGTACACCGGCTTCATACAGCCCTATTGAAGGGTCATGTAGCATGATGCCATCATCGAAATAGGGATATGCCAAGTAAATAGCTAGTCCACGACCTGTCGGGGCGTATGATGCAGTCACGGTGACTGCCTCTTTTTCACCACCTGGCCATGTAATGACAGCTGTATCTACCCAGCTGAAAAATCCTTGAGCAATTTCAGTTGAATCATCAATGAATTCAACTCTTTGAGTTGCAGTGCCTTGCATACGCTCAAACCGTGATTCATTTCCACCCTCTGTAGTCCAGTTCATGTCTGAATCACAAGTGACGTTTCGGAAACGTTCTCGGGTTTCGAATCTGTGGCGGTGCATATTGGGACCCATAGCTTCATTCTCCCGATGGAGAGTTTGAAGAGCTATGCTTGAGTTTCCACTACTGAATGGAAAATTACCAATTTCAATATCCATCTTCAGTTCCGAGCCGCCAGCAACGGTGAAGTTGGCATGCACCCCGTGATCATCTGTCACACTCCCTGTATAATCCTCTAGATAGATATGTGCCCATATCTGGATTGTCACATCTGAGAACCTCTCAACTGAACCGGGTCCATCTAGTGACGCAGGAGTTACTGTATGCATCGGTTCGCTTCGAACACCTGACTTTGTGTATTTCAACCATACCTCGGTAGTCACATCACCTTCTACAACTGAACCAGTTGTAAGAGTCCACTCATATGCAGCGAGTGGAGCAAAGTAGAGTTGCTCACCAGTCTGATAAGCATCATCATCATTCAGGTCTTCAAATTCAACCAACATGACATAAGAAGTTGAGAAACGGACTCTCGAACCTTCATCATCAGCTGTGTACCAAAAATGGAACTGAGGGATCCCAGCATTTGCCATGATTGTGATAATATCTGTATTCACCCTAACTGATCCATCACTCATTCTGTCTTGGCCAGGCATTCTTGACATATCACCCATACCAGGACCCATAGCACTTGCAGTGGTGGCTACGGTCGCAAGAAGGGACACCATTAGAAAAACTCCAATAAGTGATCTATAAATTGTTTTCAGTCTTGTCACCTATTCCAAGTCTAAATTCATAGGTATATAATGACCATTTCGTGGCAAACATAGGAAAGGTACCAAAAAGACGCTATGAGGCCCCAATATTACGATTTGAACCTTTATGGATGCTTTCAATGATTTAAAAAGGGCGGATAGAGAATCGGGAGAAGGCTCGGAGG
>VAPC011072888.1_pt1 | contig 39227 bp, 50 predicted proteins | sample 3395121 | NCBI WGS metagenome assembly VAPC01 (sample SAMN08290434, study PRJNA428436) | hydrothermal vent metagenome | isolation source: Deep-sea hydrothermal vent chimney | place: Indian Ocean: Southwest Indian Ridge | depth 1711 m m
ATTATTTTAGCCTTGTCCGCATTAATAATTGTAGCAAAATCGGCATAGGTAATTGTAGCATCATTAGCATTAGTAATTTTAGCATCATCAGCATTAATAATTTTAGCCTGATTAGCATTAGTAATTTTTGCATCATCAGCGTTGATAATTTTAGCATAATCGGCATTAGTAATTTTAGCACTGTCGGCATTAGTAATTTCAGCATAATCAGCATTAGTAATTTTAGCCTTGTCCGCATTGAGAATTGTAGCATAGTCGGCATTAGTAATTTTAGCATTATTGGCATTAATAATTGTAGTATCATTAGCATTGAGAATTTTAGCCTTGTCAGCATTGATAATTGTAGCATCACCTGCATTGGTAATGTTAGCATTATTAGCATTAGTAATTGTAGCATCATTAGCATTAGTAATTTTAGCCTTATCAGCATAGATAATTGTAGCACGATTAGCATTAATAATTGTAGCTTTACCCGCATTAATAATTGTAGCTTTACCCGCATTAATAATTGTAGCTCCACCTGCCTTTTTTATAGTAATTTTACCCTTTAAAATATAAGTACCATTTCCGAGGTTATTCTGATCTGTAGTAATTGTTTCTGTTTTCATTTTTTATCTCCTTTTTTAAAGATTATTTTAGCCTTGTCCGAATTGATAATTGTAGCATGATCAGCATTGATAATTGTAGCATGATCAGCATTGGTGATTTTAGCCTTGTCCGCATTGATAATTTTAGCATAATTAGCATTGATAATTTTAGCATTATTAGCGTTGATAATTTTAGCATAATCGGCATTAGTAATTGTAGCATTATTCGCATGTGTAATTGTAGCATCATCAGCATAGGTAATTGTAGCATCATTAGCATTGGTAATTGTTGCATAATCAGTATAAATAATTGTAGCCTGATCCGCATTGATAATTGTAGCATAATTCGCATAGGTAATTGTAACATTATTAGCATTGATAATTGTTGCATAATCCGCATAGGTAATTTTAGCATTATTGGCATTAGTAATTGTAGTATTATTGGCATTAGTAATTTTTGCATAATTAGCATTAATAATTTTAGCCTTGTCCGCATAGGTAATTGTAGCATCATTAGCATTAGTAATTTTAGCATTATTGGCATAGGTAATTTCAGCATCATCAGCATAGATAATTGTAGCATAATTGGCATAGATAATTTTAGCATTATTGGCATTGATAATTGTAGCATCACCTGCATTGATAATTGTAGCATTATTAGCATTGATAATTGTAGCTACACCAGCCTTTTTTATTGTAATTTTACCCTCTAAGATATAAGTACCATTTCCTAGGTTATCCTGATCTGTAGTAATTGTTTCTGTTTTCATTTTTTATCTCCTTTTCTAAAGATTATTTTAGCATGATCAGCATTGATAATTGTAGCCTGATCAGCATTGATAATTGTAGCATGATCAGCATAGGTAATTTTAGCATTATTGGCCTTGGTAATTGTTGCATAATCGGCATAAGTAATTTTAGCTCCACCTGCATCAATAATTTTAGCATTATTGGCGTGGGTAATTGTAGCATTATTGGCCTTGGTAATTGTTGCATAATCGGCATAAGTAATTTTAGCATTATTGGCATAGGTAATTTCAGCATTATTGGCGTGGGTAATTGTTGCATAATCCGCATAGGTAATTGTAGCATCATTAGCATTAGTAATTGTAGCATTATTCGCATGTGTAATTTCAGCATGATCAGCATAGGTAATTTCAGCATTATCAGCATAGATAATTGTAGCATAATCAGCATTGGTAATTGTAGCATAATCGGCATTAGTAATTGTAGCATTATTAGCTTTGATAATTGTAGCATAATTAGCATTAAGAATTTTAGCCTTGTCAGCATTGATAATTGTAGCATCATCAGCATTGGTAATTTTAGCATGATCAGCATTAGTAATTTCAGCATCATCAGCATAGATAATTGTAGCATCATTGGCATTAGTAATTGTAGCACTGTCGGCATTGAGAATTGTAGCTACACCTGCCTTTTTTATAGTAATTTTACCCTCTAAGATATAAGTACCCTCTCCGAGGTTATCCTGATCTGTGGTAATTGTTTCTGTCTTCATTTTAATTTCCTTTTTTAGTTAATATATTTATGATTGTTTTATTTTAAGTGCCAGTTGCCAGCGTTTTAAAGCTGAAATGCGGGATTTTGGTTGAAAATATAATAATCCCCTTTCATAGTAATATCCATCATATCTAATTTTAGATAATTTTATACAGCCATAAAAACCTATATTAGTATAATATGGGCAGCCAACGCATGTAATGGAGCTGTACCTAAGGCATAGGTCACATATTTTGTCTGTACATTCAACTATTTTCTGATCAAATCTTTTAATTTGATCATTTATCTCCTTAACTGTACAATCCTCTGCAAGGCTATGGCAGAGTTTATTAATCGGATAGCGTTTAATTTTACTAATCGTCATGACTACCTCCTTCTTTTTTGTTTAAGTTATACCATTTAATAAATTGAACTACAGTATCATAGACTGCTTTTATTGTAGATTTATTATTGTTGTAAATTATCCAGTTTCCGCTCCGGCTGTATCTTATAACACACATGTTGCCTTCAATTTTAAATGAGAGTTGTTGTCCGTCTGCCATGATTAAGCTGTCTATTTTTAATAGTACAGGAATCAGCCAATGCCATTGATCGTGGTAATGCATGGTTTTTACACAACCGGCTTTTTTAAGATCCATCTTTAGTACTTCTGGTTCATCGGTCATAAATTCGGCTATTAATTGGTTATCTAAACAGTAATTCATAATTTCCCCTTTAATTTAATTGTAGATTATATTTATTATTTAAATATGTTTGTCTGCTGGCACCAGTAATATCCTCAATGTACTCCAAATAATCGTCTGGTTCTGGCACGTCGGCCAGTGTACAATATGTATCATGCGCCGAATCACCCACATGTATCTCAACCGGTCTAGGTTTGGTTAATAAATATGATAATACAATAACCGCTCCGATAAGGTGAATAAAAAAGATGATAATTGATAATAACATTTTTAATACCTCCTAAAGTGTTAAATGTTTGTTATGTTATTAATATAATAAATTTCATAGGCAAAGTCAGTAGTTATTTTAAAATAGATGCAATTAAATTATAATACTTTCAAGCGTGTCATATTATATATTGTAATTATATAAGATAATTTACAGAGTGCGTACTTACTTATTATAGTATATTAGTATATTCCGCGCGCGCGTATATATATATATATATTAGATTACTTTAATTATTATTAAAGATAATTATTATAATTATAATTAAGGATAATCATTGTAATTATTTTAAATTATATATTTGAAAGAAAAAAAAGTATGTAATAACCATAATCATTACAATTATCATTAAACAATATAAAAAGTAACAACTAAGTGTAATTATAATATATCCATAATTATTATAATCAAATACAATAACTGCATAATAATATATACTTATATCGATACACAAGTGTATTGAAACTAACTATTCAACTAAACTATTCAACTAAAAACATTTTTTATATATAGTACTCTTTTCTAAAGTGTGACAGGATTTGTCATAGTTGGAGACCCTTAATCCTGTGTCGCATAATAAGTATTATGTAAACCAAATATGCTAACTCATTGTATTATATATAGATAAACATGCTAAAATATCGCAATAATCTATATATGAGGATAAAACATGCTAAATAATAGCCCCCATGCCTACACCTGCCTATATTATGCCCCCCCTATGGCTACCTTGCATTATCGCCTTTTCATACGTATGCTTCTCGTGATATTTTAAAAACTCAAACCAAAAGTTTCTTATGGTATATAATAAGCCGAAGCCAATACTGACAAAAAGGTGTACTGAATATATATACGAATTTAGATTGAGATACTGGGAGAAAAAAATGGAATTGAGTTTACCTGTATTCTGATAAGGTTTATTTTAATAATAACCAGTATTTTAGAGCCGAATCAAGAGATTGTACAATCTGCTTATCCGTATTCCAGTTTACGAATAAGTTTAACTCATAACAACCTAATTTGCTTAATTCCCTAACTATTTGTACTAGTTTCATTTAATCTCCTTTATTGGTTTTATGCAATACGGACAGCCTTTGAACATTTCTTATTTTTAAATATTCTTCTATGAGCTTTATTTCTCCGTTAAAAGCTCTTATTTGACGTATAGAGAGAAGCATACTACTATCATCCAGACAAGGCAGTATAGTTCTTACAGCTTCAATATCTCTATCAGTATACATACGCATAATATCTCTTATAATATTCTTAAGTATTTGGATCATCTAAAAGCCTCCTTCTTTAATACTGTCGTCGTTTTCCCAAAAGCTTATGCCACCACCCTTTTTAACTCCCAAATAGTACCCATAAGCGATCTTTTCACGCAATCGCCTTGTCCAGCCCCATTGTTTCTTTTTAGCGCGTATAAGGCGTATACAGTTGTCCAGCATCACTTTATCCGCTATATTCTTGTATTTTGTCCTCTTTTCGCTAAATTCATACATCCAATCGTGGATATTACAGGCTTCTCCAATATGGATACCTAATATAGAGTCCGGAACAACGTCTATTTTCCAGCCTCCTGGCCCACATTGGTTACAGATACACTTTTTAAAGACATTATTAGCCTTATTAAAACCGTACTCACAATACAATTTTACTATCCCATACTTTGATTTGTAGGGAAAATACGTTCTTTGACGATCCATATCTCCTCCTTTTTAAGTGTACAGTATAAATATAACACATTATATAACAAAGAGCAAGACAAACCTTGACATACTTGAAGTTTTATGTTATATTTACTTTTGAAAAGGAGGAGTTATGACATTAACACAGTGTAGTGGTTGTGAAAAGTTGGTAAAGTGTGATGGAGGTGCTCGGAATATTTGTATTTTGGGTGGGACTCATGTCGATATTGAGAGTATAGATAGTTGTTCTAAAAATCGGCCTATGTCGAGACGTGTCGATGAGACCTAACGATGAATAAACAGGTAAAAGCTCAATATCAAGATCAGGCTGCCTTTAGGAGAGGCTTCGATATTATGTTCCTGAAAAAAAACTGCGATAATTGTAAGCATTGGGGGCGTAATTATTGTTGGCTATGGGCTGCTTGTAATGAATTTAGCGAATGGGAAGAAAAATGACTGAGAGGGTGCGCGCATCTTTATTCATAATACCTCCTAATTATTATGTGTATATCTACTGCCGTGCCCTCTTTTATTCTATGTTGTGTCTAATAAGTTTGACATATAACAAGTTTTATTATATATTAGATAATGTAGGGGTGGACCTTACTCAAATAATCCCAAATTGGAGTTGGGGGCAGAACTGGAAACTGTCCCTCTCCATCTTTCAGGTAAAATTTAAAATAAATAAAAGGAGCTTTCTATGGGAGCCATGGATATTCCTACGCCAAATAATGCGATGCTTTGCACAGACCAGGTTATAGATACGCTGTCGGCAACAGTAGCTTCAATGCTGGAGAAAATTGACGACGAGAAAAAAGGTATTAAATACGTAGATGCTGATGAATTTTATAATATATTTAAAGATTCAAAAAAAGGAGGTGTTTTGAGAGTAAACGATAGTGACGTAATTGTCTCTGGTATGAATCAAAGTATTCCGATGAGTGAAGACGACAGGAAAGAGCTTGACGATATAAAAAAGAAGCTGCGGGAACATGCTGGTAATCTGGGTAGCAGGGTTAAGCCGCTCGATGAATCCCAAGCTGACAAAGTTTTGCGAGAGTCTGAGAAGAAAAAACATTTCTGCCTATTAGCGAAGGATGATTGTGTTTTTTTTGGAATCGAAGATAATACTATGATGTGCTCTTGCGCAGGCGGAACAAGATTTGTTCAAAAGCTGACGTTCTGGGAGGTTTGCCCTTACAAAAAGCTTAGAACCGAGAGGGGTAAGCCGAAATGGAAAGCTTTGTGGTTTGATTTTTACGATAGAATACACGCTGATTTAAAGGATGGCGAAGCTGAAGAAATATTTCATAAGCTTATATTTAGTTATTTCGGGGAGGTAGTTAATGAACAAAACGGTATGTAAAATATTGAAGAAATATGCCGCTTTGAGGGAGCCGGAAGGATCTAAACTGTTGGAACTGAAACATTCGAAAAAAGTTAGAAAGTCCGGGCTTTGGAGTTATACGGCTAAGTATGAAGGTCAAAAAGACCTATATCGCAAGCTAAAAAGGGCTTATGCTGCAGGAACGTTAAATATAAATTCAATTAAGGAGGTATTGTATGGGTGATTTATTAGTAGCAGAAGCACGAGGACATTCGGGTGGTGACGCTGAAACAGTTTCTTATGGGTCTGACGGTGACACCATGGTAAAATTTTCTATAGCCTGCTCTTTCGGCAAAGATGATAAAAAGAAAACTACGTGGGTGAATATTTCTTGTTTTGGAGCAATAGCCAAAGGCCAAGCGATTAATGTTAAAAAAGGCACATTTGTTCATGTTAAAGGAAATCCAAGTACTTACGCTTACGCAAGTAAGGTTGATGGAAAGCCAGTGGGTAGTCTTGGGATTATAGCCAATGATGTTTTTATTATTCAATGGCATAGAAAGGTTGATACTGATCCTACTGATGTGCCTGGTCCAGCCGAGCCACCGCAGGGAGATATTGATTCCCCACCAGCAACTACACCAGGGGGCGGTAGGTTTTAATGAGCTGGGAACCTATGATTGATGAGGTTTCACGTGAAACATTGCTTGAGAATGCCTTAAAGAAGATAATTAAGGTTTTAAGTGGTATTAAGGTGAATAAAAGGTATTTTGTTATAAAGGAATCTCTCGATGAAGCCAGAGAGCTAGTAAAAAAAGGAGGCAATGATGCCAATCAAAAAGAAAACAGAAAAACCGGAGAGAAGGAGTCGGGGAGAGAAGGTAAAGGCTCCGACTATCAAGAAAAGCGAGATAAAAGTCAGCTCACCTAAACTAAAAACAAAACATAAAAAGGAGAATATGATAAAAAAGTTTGCTTTTTAAAAGAACATAACATATATTAAATATAAGGAGTTGACCGCTTCTTAAAGACAGTAATCTAATAGAAATATAAATGAGATTTTTATGCTTTCATTAGAGAGCTGTCTTTTTTTTCTTTTTTACGGTCAAGCAATAGGCTGTCATGAGCAATAGTGTTTCTGATGGCTTTTTGCTATTTTAGGAGGTTCTAATGTCTGGTAAAACAAATATTCAATATGATTCTGGAATAACCACTCCAGATAATATCCCACCAAACAGTCGCGGAGTACGGCACGGTAGTTCTATTCGTATCGATAATACGCATAAAGATCCCAAAGAAACTAAAGCTGAAGGAGTAGGCGGTCCCTATGCAGGATCAAATATCAGTCGCGGGACATGATCTTACTTTAGTTCAAAACGCTATATTGCAGGTTTTGAGTGCTTTTGACTCTATTCCGACTCAGCAAGAAATTGCTGATAAGACTGGATTGGGAAAATCTACTGTGCAAAAAGTTTTGGCTAATGATAAGTTTCAAGCTGTTTATCATAAAATTTGTCTCAGTGCTGCTGGTGCTAAATTTGGGGAAGTTCTGGAGAGCACTGTACTGAACGCTCGTATGGGTAGCGAACCTCACCAGAAACTTTATTACAAATTAATTGGTAAGCTTTTTGATCAATCTCAAAAATATGCATCTCCGGATTTTAGTGATGATGATCCTGAATCCTTAGAAGAGAGAAAGAAAAAAATAGAAGCGAAACTTGCGGACATGGAAAAAGAAAAATCTAATAAATCTATAAACACAGATTACGAGGTAATAGAAGATGAACCGACCGGATAAAATTGAAGAATTTAGATGCCCCTTTTGTACTGTGGGCATCCCTTTTGATTACATGCACAATAAAACTAAAATAGTTTCATTTAAAAAGAAGAAAATACTTGTCTGTATTGGCTGTGCTGGAACTTATTTAAAGATGGTTCAAATAGCTACTGATAGCGCCCGCGCGTTAAAGACTGCAAAAGCTACTGGCTTTGACATCACTCCGGAACAAATACTTGCCCAGTGGAAGGAATCTGAGGAGATACGCGCAGAGGATGAGAAGCTTGTAGATGAAGAAGTTGATGTTTTTGACGGTGAAAAACTCAAGAAAATATATAAAAGTAACGATCCTAAAAAAATTATGAGAGAGAAAGTTGATGAGGGTATAAGAAAAGAACGAGAGGGTAAAATTCATATCCCGGTTACTGTTGGGATAACAAAAAAGGAGTAAGGATGGATGCAAAAAAAGAAGTAATCAGACCTCGGTACGCGCCGGGTTCTATTTCTCCGGATAGTTATGATACTGTAGCTACTCTCGAGCAGGTTATGGCCAAATCAGTTAATCGTATGGGTGTTCCGCTTGAAGTAGCTAATGCTATTTTTGATTCAAGAGATTGTCCTGGAGCATCAATAGATGATTCTGGGAACGTTATTGGACCGGCTAAAAATATTTGGGGCAATGGGCTTACTGCAGAGAAACCTGAACCAAGGAATCAGTCTGAAGCTGAGGCCAATGATCCTATGCTGGTAAGACATGATTGTACGCATGGCTGTGGCGTAAGAGCTACTGTACAGCCTATAAATAGTTCTGGTGTTGATTGGCAATGCGAGAGCTGTGGTAAATATTATAAAATGCAATAAAGGAGTAAATTATGCCTAAACATTATCCTGTGTGTTGTTCTGACTGTGAGACTTCTGACGAGAGGGAAGCGCGAGAAGCTCAGGAACAAGCGAAAGAATACGGTGCAGATTTAAACGCTGGAAATACCACTTTGGATGCTAAGAAAACTTCAATGGATTCGATGAATGCTCCAGCTTTTAATTCTAAGAGTCCCGACAATTCTAATCCTGAAACAGTCATAGAGACTAATAAAGATTTTAACCGGCAAACAAGAACTAATTTAAACCCTGCTTACGATATTGATCGTAAAGACGGTGACTACGGACCTTATTGCTAATGAATGGTACGCGGGAAGAATTAATTCACGAATTGGCTGAAATAGAGGCTCGTAAGGATAAGCTTAAAAAAGTTCGTCCCCATGATTTCTTTAAAGCCCTGCCTGGTGGCCAGATTTCTTTTTGGAAAAGTACTCTAAGAGAAAAGTGGATCTTTGGCGGTAATCAGGTTGGTAAAACCATTAACTTGATTAATTATGTAATAAATAGTTGTAGAAAGAATTCTGAATTTAGATGGTATCTTGGATCTACCTCTATGGAACGCTCCCGCAAAGTTACTCAGAAAAAGTTTTATGAATGGGTAAACAAGGATGAAATTGAAACACATTGCCGATACCGTGAAGATATTGGTTTTCCAAATGACTGCTGTGTTTTTAAAAACAGAAGTGTTGTGTTTTTTTTGTCGTATGAAATGGATCAGGATAAGTGGGCCGGTGACACTATTCACGGTGTTGGCTTTGACGAAGAACCACCTTGGCATATATTTACAGAATCTCAGAAACGTATTATTGCTTACAACGGAGAACTTATAGGTGCTATGACTGCGCTGAAATCTTATACCAGATTGGTGAACAGGATATATTTAGCTGGTGATCCACTTATAGGCTTGTTCTCTGTACCGCTTCACGAAAATCATGTAAAACATGGAGGAATGTTTACCGATGAACGTGTTCAACAAATTATTAATGAAACTCCTATGTCGGAGCGTCCTTCTCGTATTTATGGTATACCCACTTATAAAACAGGTCTTGTTTATGATGAATGGCAGGATCGTGAACCTTGGATAATTCCAAGATCAAAAGAATTTGATATACCTAATCATTGGACTCGATACTGTGGTGTGGATCCTCACGGTTCAACGCCACAGGCAGCTATTTGTGTTGCAGTAGCACCTCACGGAAGTATGTATGCCTATCTGGAAGTCTGGAAGAAGATGCTTATACCCGAATTTGCAAGAAATTTACGGCGCATTGCTACTCCTATTGACTTTGAGGAAGTGTTGATTGACAATCATTTTTCTACACAAAAGAATGCTGAAACCGGTAAAACTATAAAGCAATTGTTAATGGAATATGGCGATATAATGACTTATGGCGGCTGCGGAGATATTTTAGCCAGGATAGATATGTTGAAATGTTGGGACCGTATTAATCCTGCTACTGGCAGGCCAATGCTTCAGACTTTTGAATCCTGCGCTCAAGCTATTTGGGAAAGAAAACGCTACGAATGGGCTTCTCCTGTATCTGAAAAAATTTCAGAAAGAAGAGATGCAAAGCAAATCCCAAGAGACAAAAATGGACATCTGATGAATTGTTTAGAATATTTAGCGGCCAGAGGCGGTAAGGCTGGGTTAGAGTATATTGTTCCTCCTTTAAGTCCTGCTATGCAGAAAAAAATGGAATATTATAAAGAAAAAGAAGAGCTGGAAATGGAAGACGAGTATGATGGCGATGAAGAATATTACGAAACAGTTAGTTCATATCTTGAGTAGGGAGTATTGATGGGGTTACTAAATTATTATGCTGGGCAGCCAAACAGAAATTCCGATGTGCCGGCTACCATTCGTAGTTATAGTGAAGATCGTATTCGTGATTTTGTATTACAGCGTACATACGAGGCTAAAGAAGGTAAAGCGTATAAGCATTTAAAAGATAATTATGACGAATACAGACGCGCTTACAATGGTATTTTTAAAAGAAATAAAAATATACCAAAATGGAGAAACAGATTATACGTCCGGTTATCATTTAAAATAGTTGAAACCTTGAGAGCTTATTTTGAGGATGCTTTTTTTGGACGATCACCATTTATTACTGTGCAGCCTAATTATAGTATGTGGAAGGATGCTTCTAAGAACATGGAAGCGGTTTTGCAGTACGAAGCTTTATTGATGAAAAAAAGAAGAAAATTTTTCAATGTATTTAATTATGCTTTAAAATACGGCTGTGCTGTTACCCGGAGTTTTTGGAACTTTCAGCGCGGTGTTAGACCAGTAAGACAATTCCGTAGAGATGAAAATGGTTTTATTCAGCACTTTGACGAAGTGGAGAAACCTTACGTTAAAGTAGATTCTCCAGATTTTAAAGTACTGGATCCTGTGAGGGTGGCTTTTGATCCTTTAAATTATCTTCCTTCAGAAATGCGGTATGCGGTAGAAGATATAGAGACTGATTTTGATACACTCTACAATAACAGAAAATTTTATCAATACATAAATTTAGATAAGCTTGAAGATGATTTAAAAGGCGGGGGAGTATCTACTCCGAAGTTAACTGACTTTGGAACGAATCCTTTTCTTGGCAGTGATTATTATGGAACATTGAGAGAGGAACAGGATGGAACATCAGATTATACGCGAAAAAGAGTCACTATTACTCGTTATGAAGGTCGTCTTGATATGCCTGGAAACCAAAACGATCCACGATTTTATGAAGTATACGTGGCGAACGATAGACACATCATTAAATTAAATCGTAATCCTTATTCTTTTGATTCTCTGAGTTATAATATATACGGTATCATGCCTCAGGATGATTCCTATATAGGTATCGGTGCAATAGAGCCAATATTAACAGACCAGAAGGTATTAAATATCTTAATGAATGTACGACTCGACAGTATGCACTTACTCCTTTCTCCGAGAATCCTCGCACATAAGAACTCCTTTGAACGCGGAGTTAATAATATATCAAACGTCTCTCCAGGTGGAATTATTGGAGTGAAAGAACTCGCTGATTTGTCCAAAGTTGTACAGCCGATGAATATGCCGGATCAGGGATTTAATACTTTTCACCAATTCTGGCAAATGCAGAATCAGCATGCGGAGGATACTCTTGCTATGAGTCCAAATGCACGTGGTATGCTGGCGCAACAGAAACGATCTGCTACTGAAGTTGTTCGATCATTGGAAGCTGCTAACGCAAGATTTTTGCATATGGTTAGTTATTTTGACGAAACAGGATATAGTGATCAGGTTAAAAAAGATAGCTCTATGATACAGCAATTTATGACCTCTGAAAAGCAGATAAGAATTACCGGGGATCCCCAGGCTGGAGAAATATATAAGAATTTAATGCCTTGGGATATTCAGGGGGATTTTATGTTTCATCGGGAGGATCCTACAAAAGCCAATAAAGAGCAGGAAGCACAGCTCTGGGCTAATTTGTTGCAGGTATTTGCTCCATATTTTCAATTATTGGCAGAAAAGGGTGTAACTCCAGTTCCTTTCTTGAGGGGAGTCTTAGAGGCGAGTCCCGTGTTTAATAAAATGGATTTATCTAAAGTATTACCACCAGATACAGACCCGCAGGCGAAACAGGTATTGAATTCTGAAGATTCAAGATTGGAAAAAGCAATTGGCGGCGGCCCGGGATCTATGCCAGGAAGCGGTCTTCCCCCAGGGCAACCTATAACTCAACCGCAACCTGCAGCTACGGCTGCAGGAATAGCTTCGAGGATATAAATGTTAAAAAGGATAGCAAAATATGTTCTTAGAGATGTATTAAAAACTCAGAATAATGTTTTATTAAATCTAAGAAAAAAAATAGAATTTCTCCGTGAAGAGAAAAGTCGTGTTATGCATAAAGAGATGGTCTTACAAGGGAAAGCTGTTTTTGAAGATGTTTTCGATTCTGACCAAATAAGTATTTGGAAAGACATGCTTAAATGGGCTGATGATAAACAGGCAAGAATATTTGGTTTTGATGAAATCAATTCTCTTCTAAATAAAATGGCTGCAATAGATGATAAGGTTACAGAATTTTATCGTATACAGGGAGCCTTGGAACAGATGGATAGATTTTTAAGATTGCCACAGGTAATTGAAACTAAATTGGAATACGCTATTGGCGAAGCTAATAGTGAAAATGAACCAGATGACGAGCCGTCAGAGAGTATGTCTGACATAAATATATAAAGAGCAACCTTGCCTTATGGTGAGCCTCAAAAGGAGTAATTATGGAGAAGTTAGTACCTGTAGACACTGCTAATGCAGTAGAAACAAAACCACAGGTTGATTCGAAACCTGCTGGGACTGAATCAAATCAGCAACCCCAAGAAACACCGGATAAAGGTTATGATAGTCAGGAATTTATGAATAATTCTATGGTAGCTGGATCCGCTCAAGATCAAATGCGTGAATTTACTCACGAACAGGAAGATGCGCCTTGGTCGCCTTTGAGTGACGGAGATTCCGAACAGGAAGCAACTCCGCAGCCACCACCCAACCCAGAGCAGCCTGCTCCCAGAACGGAGGAGAAACCTGCTGAACAACCTGCCGCTGATAATATGATTGAATTATCTGGTAGAAAGTTTAAAGATTGGGATAAAGTTGGAGAAGCTTACCAGAATCTTCATAAAGATTATCATAAAAAGAACTTCGAGCATAAACAGTCGAAGCGCAGAGACGAGGCTATGATTAAGAAGCTTGACGGCCAAAGAAAGTTTCTCGAACAGTCTCTCCAAAAAAGTATTGTTGATAAAGTATACGATTCTCCGCAAGCTGCAAAGCCAAAGTTTACAAAAGAGCAATTTGAGGATATGCTTGCAGAAGATAATGGTTATGAAGCTGTTATGTCATTAATTGAGCAGCAGTCAAAAGCGGCAATTCCGGCAAAACCTGTTGGACCCATGACTCCTTCTTATGATGATGTGATAGACAATGCCAATGCGAAGATAGATGCTGATTATCAAAAACAATTAATTAATGATACTGTCCAGTCTGTAACGGACGATCCTGATTGCACGACTTTTGCTCAAAACAAGCATAAGTTTGGCGATTGGTGTTCGGAAAGATTTGGCGGTGACGAGACGGGTCAAAAACTGGTGGACAATATTTGTTCTGATCCTACTCGGTTAAAAAGTATGTACCAGACATATTTAAAAGATACAGTTGATTTTACAGATGTGATCCAGAAAGCCAAAGGTGATGGACAGGCTATGGCTGTGAGGAAAGAGCAGTTAACTCCAATGCCGTCCGCTCCAGTAGCAGATGCCGGTGGTACAGGTTTAGTACCGGTTGTCGACGAATTAGACTCTATGGAGCGTTCTATGGGTGTTGGTACTAATAGTGGTTCTCGATTTGGCAAGAATGGGTTTTTTCGATAATTTAATTACAGGAGAATATTATGGGTACAGAATTTTCAGGAGTAAGAACAAGTTCAACCTCCGCAACAGAAACGCGACAGGTTAGATTAGTGCATGATAGGATTTTTCTATATGCACCTCAGTACACTCCAATCTTAATGCTTAAGGGCGGAATCATGCCTGGACCTAATGGCGAGAGACTTAAAATTAAGGGATTTATTTCTTCTAAATTTGCTCCAGCCAAAAAGGTTGAATGGTTCGACAAAGAACTTCCGAGTGTTACGGCTTATATGGCTGCGACTTTGGCAGCTTCATCTTCTTCAGTTTCAGCGACTATCGACGACGGATCCGGCAATGCTCATAAGGGAGTATATGCTGGAGTTGTTTTAAGAATGGGTGAAGAAAATGTTTTCGTTACTGCATATAATACTACTACGAAAGTAGCGACTATTGTTCGTGCAGTTGGCTCTACTACCGTAGCAGAGCACGTTAACGAAGCTGTTGTAAACGTTATGTCAAGTGCTGTAGAAGAAAATTCTTCTTTTCAGCAAAAACGTGGAGTACAGGCTAATCCAAATGAAAATTACATGCAGATTTTCAGGCACGATTGGGCTGTTTCTCGTTCTGCAGAAAGAATCCGTACATACGGTGGGAAAGACAAGGCTGAAACAATGGCAGAAGCAGCAACAGAGCATGTGAGAGAAATCGAACGTCAGCTTACTTTTGGTTTTTCCGATAATTCTTTAAGTCTTAACAGTCTTTTAGTTCAGACTATGGGTGGTCTTGCGGAATTTAACGACGGTGTTTATAAAACAGATTCTTCGACAGGTCGTTTTGCTGGTTCAACGCATGATGCTGCTATTGATTACGGTGAATTTGTTGAAACATTCTTAATTGAAAGTTTTAAATACAGTTCTCCAAGACGTAGAAAAACCTTTATCGGTGGATCTGTCTGGGGTAAAGTGTTTGGACGTTTCTCAACAAACGTAGCTAACATTCAGAGTTATACTCGTGATACTGCTTTTGGTGTTAATGTAGTAGAAGTTATATCTCCTGCTGGAACTATTGAGTTCCTAACTTCCGGTGCGATTGAAGACATTGAAAGCGGAATAGGGTTTTGCTTTGATCCTGAATTTATTCAGTGGAAATATGTTGATAATACCTTTATGGTTGATAATGCACAGCCTAAGGGTACAGACGGAATTGCAGGATACTTTCTTACTGAAGCAACAGCTCAGTTTGAAGCTATCAAAACCATTACTGCGGTTAATGGAGTTACCGGCTGGGCAGCAGAGTAGATATTTTTTTTTGCATCCCTAGATCATGTGGGGGGAGTTTTCTCCCCTTGCATGGTTATTATTAATTTAAAGGAGTAAAAATGAGAAGCGCAGAGTTAAAAAAAAAGAAAGCTGAAGATGTTATAAGAAAGAACAACCCTCCAGGTAAAATTTATACCTTGGAAGAGTTGAAAAAAGAATTTTTCCCCGAAGATTATAAGCAGGGTCCATATAAATTTGCTGCTCAAAGAGCTGGTAGAGAAGTAAAGGTTCCCGCAGTTACAGTTGATACAGGTCTGGGCCTCCAAGTACGTGTTAATGGTAAGGTTTCTGTTATGGGAAAATTTGAAATTGGAAGCTACAGGATTGTCTTTGATGGTAATTATTATGTCTCAAAAAACAGGCTTGAATACAATGCTCTTATGAATAAGCCAGGTATTGTTTGTCTTGGTGCTGAAGAAGTTAAAAAGGCTCCATCCCAAAAGAAGGACGAAAAACCTTCTCATGAAGCTAAGAAAAATGCTGACAAACTTTCATCTAACGCAGAAGCTTTACTTAATGACATGAAGAAGTAAGGAGGGGTAATGCCTCTATTAGATAATAATTACCCGGAAAATGCATTGGTAAACGTCCGTGCTGAAATGGAGCTTTTTTACGGTAGTTCAGAGAAGATTAATAAGCAAATTATCGAAGAAGCTCTTGACATGACCGTAAAGAAGATGCATAGAAAATGGCATCCTCGCTGGACAAAGCTCTATAGTGATATAAATATTCCTATTACTACCGGAACTTACGAATTGCCTTTGAACTTCAAAAAAATGCTTCGTATTACTGAGCAATCCTTGAATCCACAGCTCGTGTATAATAACACTGTTGATTATTTTCTGAAGGAGTTCACTAGTGGTACGGCTCCAAGGAGACAGATTCAGTGGATTATTCCACCTACCAGTGAAGTGTTGGCTGTTCGTATTTATTATTTCCGTATGCAACGGAGAGCGTTAGCGGATTCTGATTTACTTGATGTGGAAGTGGATAATATTGACGTTGTAAAGACCGGTGCTCGGATGATTCTTGAGGGTATGCTTGGTAATTTAGAAGAATACGATCGATACAGATTGGAATTTGAGGAAGGTCTCAGATCTTGGGTAAATGATGATACCGAACCGGATATTGACTCTACTTCAAGGCCTTTTATGGCTGACGGATCCGTAGTTGATTTTAAGAATGGGGAGCTTCTCGACGAAGTATTTACTACTGAGGAAGAGGATAGTTAATGAGGCGGAAACTTGAGCCAGTAGAAATAGCTGATATGTCTGCAGGGCTGAATAAGTATTCATCTCCTTCGACGCTTCAACAAAATGAACTTTCTGACAGTGAGAATATTCGTCTTACTGGTCCTGGAAAAATTACCAGAAGAGGTGGTATGGATTCTTTTGGGGATTCAGGAATAGAACCTGTTGCTGCGACTGTTGATGAAGATGTTGGGAGAGCTATTGTTCCTTATATAAGGAATTTGGGTCCGGCAGATACTACTTCAAGCATTGTTGATGCTATTTCTCTTATAAAATACAATCCTTATGGTTGTATTGATGGCGGTACTCCTGCTAAGATAGTTTTGAAGGATCATGCGTCTTCTGCTCCGAGCTTCATTCCCTGGAGTACGAGAAATTACTTTGTAAGAGATACCGGTCACGCAAACTTAGATCAGATGGTGTTTATGGGGACTCCTTATAATACTGTTACTGCAGCAAACGTTTTTCCTTATGATATTTTAGTTTTCTTTTCTGGTGGAGTTGGTGGAGTAGGAACTGTTGTAACTGGTGATACGAGCGGAGCTGTTGGAACTGTGGGTATGGTTGGTTCAGCTAATCTTCACATGCTTTATAGTTGGAATGGGATAGCCTTTTCGAGTGGTGAGACTGTTAATAACGGAGCAATTACTGCTGTTACTCCCAGTATAATTAATGGTTGCGCTGGATTGGTATTTGAACATGGAAATAGTAATTCTGATACAGATTGGACTGCAAGGAAGTGGGGAATTACAAAATCCCTAACGGCTATTACTGGTGCTGGAAACGGTACTGGAGTTGTTGAAGCTGGGACTTATAATGTAAAATATACCTATATGCATGTGGATACCCCTGTAATCAGTGCTGGTGACAATCCTAAATTAACTTCAGGAGATATATTATCTGAGTCTGCTCCTTCTCCGGTTCAAACTATAGTTGCTGCTGGTAGTACAAAAATACGATATACTGATTGGGATGAATCTCCTGATCCACAAGCCAATGTTATTAGAATTTACCGAACAGACAGTTTTTCTACTGATTACAAGCATGTTGCGGACAAATTAATGGCTGTAGGAAATGTTGATGATAATTATTCACAATTAGATGTCCAGTTTCAGCCAGTTATTCTTGATACTGATGGTTTTCGGGTGTTTGGTGAAGATGGGGAAAACTCCGGATTTGCTGTTGAAGCTGGGAATCACCGTATATATGTTGCTGGAAACGAGACTTATCCGAACAGAATTTATATGTCTTATCCTAGAATAGAGCATAAATACAGTGAATACTTCAGTTCTTCAATAGACATCTCTGACAGTACCGGTCAATCCATAATGGCTATAAAGTATTGGAATGAAACTTTATTCATATTTTTACAGGATGCTGTTTACCGTCTTACTGAAACTACTATCATTGAAGAAGTTTTTGATAGCTATCAAGTTATTACAAAAGGAATAGGTTGTTCTACGCGAAATGGCGTTATAGACATGGGGGATTATCTCCTTGTTATGTCAGAGCGCGGTTTAGTACAGTTTAACGGTACTTCGTTCGGGCAGGTTCCTTTGACACTCAAAGTGGACGATGTACTAGGAAATGACCTTAAAACAGCTTCTATGACGAAAACGGTTGATTATATACTTATTTCTACTGAAACCTCGCGCTCTTTAAATTTAATGGTTACAATAAAATATTCTGATGGTAGTTTTGCTGTTGGTACAGATAGCCTTGATTCTACAATAACCATGCCGGAAGCAATAGGTTATGTTCCTGAATTAAAGAATTATGGCAATAATATTGATAATTCGAGATATGTGTTAGGATTATTCCAGAATCCTAACGATGATTATAAGTATTTTATTGGAAAATACGACTTAGCCGGATCTAATTTAGACACTCTTTTTGCAACTGCCGGCAATACTTCTAAAACTATAATAGCTAAATTTTCTCCTCAGGTATTCGATTTTGGCGGTTTTAACGAGGCAACATTAAGGGAGTTTATTGCATATATTTCTTCCTGTGGAGATTCGGACAGTAATACTGCAGCTCCTTCTGGTCAGTTTTTGGTGAGATGTTATTTGAATAGAGCACCAAGCGGAGATGCTATGAAATACGAGGAAATACTGCTTGAACCTCAATACGTCAGTAATAAGATTGAAACTGCGAATAATGGTAATCCTATACAGCCAAAATACACACGGTTATTTGATGGTACTTATAAACATCAAACTGGCGGCGTATGGAGTACTGAAGGTGGTAATCCCAATGCGATGCTTGCTGATGTACAGCAAGTATTGTATAGAGGGTCTATTCCCTCGAATACTACCGCGAGATTGTGGAAATTAATATTTGAATACAGTGCTGCTAATAATTTTGAGTTTTTAAGTTTTGCTTTAAAATTTACAATGGAGAGTGGAAAATGAGCTTTACTTTACCTGGGGCCGCTTTGGCTAATAATAAATTTGGATCTCCTACAGACCTGGATACTAAGTTTGCAGCAATAGAGACCGCTTTAAACGCTCTTGATGATAGCAACTTTTCTGCCAGCGCAGCAATTGCAGCGTATAAGATAACAAACGGCGGAGCTGTTACTGAGGGAGAAATAACTACCAGTGGAGAAGCCAATAAAATACCAAAGCTGGATTCTACTGGAAGCCTTGTGACGAATAAGATAATTTTTGTGGATGGGAACGAATGAATAATCCTTCTACCTTTTTTTCTGCTTACGGTCCTTTTGCCGGGATAATGAACGGTGCGCAGGGTGTTTTCCCTGGAGAAGATCTGCATAATGCTGGAATTCCATTTGATACCAATGTAAGATTAAGTAGATCTATTGGTGGCAGAAGATATAATAAATTTGAACTTGCTCAGAACTTTGCGACAATAGAACGTGCTTTAAATAATTTGAGAAATGCTAATTTGAAGAAGTTCGCACAGATAAAAAAAACGTATTTTAAAGGGTCTAACGGAACTGGGATTATAACGCAGGATCAGACAACGGTACAGCCATCTGCTGATTTAACAAATGTTACTTACAATAGAATTCCTCGCATTGATGAAGATGGTAAATACACTATGCCGAATAGTTCTGCAGCACAGTCTACTTTGGGAAAAGTTAAATCTGAAGATGGCACAATCTGGTATACTGTAGCAAAGGATTCTGGACAGATACATTTTGCTGTAAGTTCTACTATTGAAGTTTGGTTGGACGCTACTGGATGGCATGTCAGTGCTCCTGGGACATCTTCTGCTGCAGTTAATGGATTCAGTATAGAATTTGATAGCGGAAAATCTTTGTGGAAATTTTATAAAGATACAACATTGTTGGGAGTTATTAATGGGAATGTCCAGACTGATAATTTTAGAAAAACGGCTCCAGGAGATGATGCTACGGCTGCAACAACAGAGGCGTATATTGCTTTTGATGAAACGAATAATCGTATTGGATTCTTTTGTCAAACCGAAGACGAGAGTGCTGTAAAAGGAACAGGATATATTGATTCAACTGGCTACCATGACGGAGCTGCTTAAAAAGGGGAAATTATGCCTAAAGGGATAACTATTCCATTAGCTGATATTATTAAAATAGTTCTTTTTATAATTGGTCTTGGTGGTTATATCATAGGAGTAGGTGATAGGCTATACGCAAAGAAAGCAGAGCTAACAGATATTAAATTAAAGTTAGCTGTAATTGAAGTTCAAACAAGGACGGTGTACGATGCTTTTATTAAAGCTGCCGAATATGCTAAGAAGAAATAAGGAGTCAAATAGTGGCTGATACAATAGTATTAATATTAAGAAATGATTTAGAGGGTGACATTGCGAAAGCTGAAAAGAAATACGACCCTATTTCATTGGTTCCTGTATCTGGTTTTGTACTTGGCGAGGGTAATTCTTACCCTCTGTTTTGGGCTTTTAAAATAAAAAATAAATCATTAAAAGACTTGGCTTATTTAATGAAACCAATGTTAGATGGTCCTGGTACAATAATATATACTCCAATAGTATTAATAAAACACGAATATTATTTACCTTATGAAGATATTTTTACAGCAGAACAATTGCAAGCAGTTATTGATTCGGAAACATGGGATTTTCTGGAAGTAACTGAAGATCAATTTTTAAATAAAGAGGAACCGTAATGGCTACTATAAATACAAGAACGATAGGTTCGGGCGGAACTTATGCAGATATAAATACTTGGCGTATTGCTGTTCTTGCTATTCATACGGATTTTGTTAGTGCCGATGTTATTGAAAAAGGTGAGGTAGTTTCCAATTTATCTACAAGTAGCGAGCAAAATATATCAGGCGCAACAACCGACAGTACACGCTATTGGCATCTTACTGGTAATATAACAAACGTTGTAATGAAAGCTGGTAATTTAAGAAAATTAGACTTCAATGCACAGCGAGTTTCTGGGATAAGTAATTCTGATTCATACACAGAAATAAGTTGGTTAGAAGTAACAAATTGGCAGGCAGAATCAGGAATACATGCTTCTCAAATAGCTAATGTGCATCATTGCATTGCTCATGAGACAGCAAGTTCTGGAACTACATATTGGGATACTCCGGTAGGTATAGAAATAAGCAAATTTGGTACTGAACTAAGTTGTAATAATAACTTAGTTTATAATATTTCAAATAAGCATACTGCATCTTCTTCTGAAAATTATCAAGGCTATGGCATGGATATGTATAATAATATCAACTGCTATAATAATACTGTTTTCAATTGTAGTACTCTTTGCATTAGGGATTCGTACAGCGGAATAAAATTATTTAACAATATTGCAATGCTTGACACTTCATGGACATATTATTCTAATGCTGGAGGAACGGCTGGATGCTTTGAAGGGCTATCTACTTCGGGCGGTTACAATATGGATTCCGACGGTACTCTTCCAGGTGGTTTTAACAATCAATTAAGTAAAACTATTGGAAATCAATTTATCGACTACACGACGGATGATTTTAATTTAAAATCTGGCGCGGATGCGTTAAGTAATGGTCTTGTAGACGCGAATACTCCAACACAGGATTTTGAAGGACACTCAAGAGCTGCTATTGGACAACCTTGCGACATTGGTGCTGATGAATTACCGATTGGCGGACCGCTTGTTGGACGTACACCAATATCAAGTTTAGTTGGTGGGAAATTAACAGGATAAGGAGACATATATGTATTTAGGGAATTTTAGAAATGATGAAGCATTACATTTTAAGTGGAGTTCTAATGATTCTGCTGGCGGTAGTATAACGAGGTCTACCAATGGAACCATAAAGGTTTATAAGAACAATACCGTAACTCCATCTGTATCAGGTATAAGCGATACAGAGGATTTCGACTCGGTAACTGGTGTTCATCATTGTTTTATAGACTTGTCTTCGGATGCGTTTTATGGTGTTGGCAATAGCTATCAAGTAGTATTGGTTGGAGCGGTTATTGATGGTGAGACAGTTAATGCTGTTTTGGCTACCTTTAGTATAGAGGACAGGTTTGAACAAAATGCATTTTTCGATGGCAAGGTCTTTTTTGATACAACTGGAACGGCTGGGACGGTTTACCCTACTGGTACTGCATCACAACCCTCGAGTGTTGCTGCTGATGCTTTTACTATAATGACAGCGAATAATCTTAATAAGTTACAGGTTATTGGTGGGTTTACTATTCCAAGTAGTCCTGGCGATATATCTTTTTTCGGAGATGTCGGGAATTCTTTTGTAGATTTAAATAGTAAAAGTTTGGCTGCTTTTGCAACTCTCTATGATATGGCTTCTGTACTTGGTAGTAGTTTTGGAGGCGGACGCTTTTTCAGATGTGCCTTTATATCAACTACAAACGCCACGTATGAAGATGATGCTTATTTTAACGACTGTACTTTTCAGAAAAACTTTCTTATAAATGATGGTGCTAGATTCGTTCAGTGCTCGTTTAAAGCTGTTGATATAACATTAGATAACACTTGCTTTCTATATGATTGCTCTGGAGAGATAACTATTATAGGAGTAGATCACGTTGAAGATGTTATAAATATTTATGGTTTTGAAGGTAAAATAACTATTGGTGCTACTTGTACTGCTGGTATTATAAATATTTACGGAGGCAGTGCTACTGTAATAGATAGTAGTGCTGGTACTGCGGTAAATCAATATCTAAGCATGAATAATGAAGTTTACAATTCAACGTGGTCAGACATTTCTTATGATGATAATGGAAATCCAGTACAGTATACTGAAAGACTTTATCTTAATCAGGCAGATGCTGAAGCTGGTACAAACTCAATAGCTACGATAAGCGTGACCACGACTTATGTTCAGCCTACAGAGGGAGCTGCATGGCAAATATCAGCTCAAATTAGAAAGCGTACTGCATGACAAATCAGGGTATAAGTTATATCGAGGATGTGAATAGACATTGGATTGGAGTTTTCCTTGAGAGTTCTGGGTCGGCGATTACTGCTGCCTCTGCCTCTATTGCTGTTGAATTGATAGATGGATCCGGTGGATCTGTTGTTAAGAAAACAATAAGCATGATAAAACTTAACACTGATGGGTTTTTTAAATTTAATATAAGCTCTTTTGCTTCTTCTTTGAATTTATATAGTGTATATTCTTATTGTCTTTCTTCTGGAGGAACGTCTATCGATAGCACTTTGGGAAGATTTCAGGTTGTAAGCAAAGTACGCGGTAGAGATGTTTTGACGAAGATTGATAATTTAAAAAGAGATTTTGATAATTCATATAAAGAAATATTAACAGAAATAAAAAGGAGTAATGATGGCAGACAAATTCAATCCTACAATACCAGAGGGGACGAACATCTTTCAGGAAATAGGGGCCGGGAACCTATCAGAAACAGCGCCAGAGACTACGAGTCCTCAATCCGGCCAGGGCGGTGAAATAGACCCGATTATACAGGCAATAAAACAAGGTACTGTTCAAAGTTTGAGACAGGCCAGAGACTTGATTGATGGTATGGTACAGCAAAAAACTACCGATGCAAGAGCGCAAGCTACCGGACAGGGCGGATTGCCTAAGGCTAATTTACCGGGCACGGAAAGACCTCCTGCCCCAGTTCCACCTCCTCCTGCTCCTGCTCCTGCTGGGAATATTCCTGGTGCGCCTCCAACTCCAAAACCGTCTACACCGCCGATTGCTGGTGCTCAAGATTTTAATGCGCCTAAACCTCCTGCTGCTCCCGGTGCTGCTCCAGATGCAGGTGCTTCTACTCCGAACATGCTTGCTGATTTAACTAATATGATTAAGGCTGCATCGAAAATAGGACAGCCTACAGCTCCACAGGGTGCTCCATCAGCGCAGGCGACTCCAAATAAACCTGTTACAGCTTCGGCCAATACGGCTATTCCAGGCAGACCTACTTTATAAGGAGATATTATGGCAAACGTGTTACAAGATAATGAAAATATAAACACTTCTCCAAACGTCTTACAGACTGGACAGTCTGAACTTGTAGATTTTGGAAATGCTTTACAGGAAAATACTCCACAGGGTACTGCTGGCGATCCTCCTGCTGATGGTGGTGTTCAGATAGTTCCTACTCCTGACATACCGAGAATTCAAGTTCCAGATATTCAGGTACCTGGATATACGGTTACTCCTGCTCCTGATGATGTACCTGATAATGTACTGAGACATCAAGCTTTGGATATTCCTCCTGAAGATTTTGTAGATCCTAATGCTCCGCAAATAGTTCCTGGAGACACAACCGCGTTTTGGGACTATGTAAATAATAATTTAGGTGCTTTTATAGATCCTGCAGCATTTCAGGGCATGAGTCAGGCATCTATAGATGTAGTTAATGGTATGTTGACTGGATCTACTCCTGCTACAAGAGCTTTGCAGGCAAAAGAAGCCTCTGCCATGGCTGGGAGTATTCGGAATCTTATGAACCATATTGGGAATACTGCTGCGAGCGCAGGAATAACAGGTGGAGAATTGAGAAGATTACAAACAAGTGCTGTTGGTAAGATTGGTGACATGATGGGTAATTTTGCTATGGACAATATTATTCGCATGGGTGAAACTCAAGAGGCAGGCTTACAAGGTTTTATGGATATGCTTAAATTGAATAGCGAAGAACAAAGGGCGTGGCTTAAGGTTGCTACTGATTATGAAGATATGACACTAACTCACAACGAGATTGATCGGGAATTTGGATGGGATGCAGATTTGATTATAATAGATGCAATGAAAGATAACCCCGAACTTATGTTACTTTATAATAAGGCTAGGGATGGGGGCATAGGTACTTTGACTCCAGATGAACGAGCTACACTTCAGGCTGCTTATTACGATGGTTGGACTACAGACGAAGGTATTAATCAACAAGACTTTAACACTAAGCTGGGCTATAAATCTGTATGGGATCCTCTGATGAACGATGATGGTAGTCCTGTTTTAAATTCTGCCGGAGAACAGGTTTACGAGGTAAAAAAAGATTCTACTATGTCTCTGGATGCAAATGGTAATATGATTGTAACTATTACTCCAATAGATGATATTACGGATACTGGTCTTGGAGCTGATGATAACGGAAGTGTTACTTTTGATGGAGAAATGCTAACTCACAATGGGTACGCAATTGTCAAAGATGAAACTTCTAATACTGGATACAGAGATGGAAATGGTGACGAGGTAGTAGTGACTCTGGCTGGGTCAGTTAAAGAACCTGGAGTTGGCACTGGAGAAACTGTAAATATTGCAGAGTTTGGAGATAACTTGAATGTGCTTCATACGTGGGGTACGTGGACTGTTGCCGATAATCCAAGTGGAGAAATTGGTGAGACGACTTTATTTTATGACAGTGGTTCTGGTGAGACTATGACTCTTCAAGAAATGGTTGATGCTGCTGCAAAGCCAGGTGGAAAGTTTAATCAGGAGCCTCATTTTACGAATGTTCATAATATGCTTTTGGCTGCTGGTAAAGGAAATATGTTAAATCCGACAATGGCTAATGCTCCAGTTCCTGAACCAGAAAAAGATCTTGGTATACTTACGACTGATACGGGGGAACAATTTGATATTGTAGCTAAACCTATGGATAATTGGGATGTTGTTATTGATCCAAATGCTAGTACGAGTGCTCCGTTTTTGTATATTTCAAATGATGGGGCTGGTAACTATAATGTTTTTACTGAATCTCAAATGAGGGAAAATGTTTCTCCTGGTGGAATCTGGAATAAATCTCAGGATTTTTGGAATGTGAAGCATATAATGGGAGATGAATGGGATACTGCTCTTGAGTCTGGAGTAGACTTCGATGTTCCCGGTCACCTTAAGATAGATCCTCCACCTCACGATCCCTTACTTATAGCTGCTCAGAAGAACTTTGATAGTTTAGCTGCTGGGGAGACTCAGTTCTTTGACGATCCTAACGTTCAAGCATTGCTTAAAAATCTTCCTGTTGAGAATCCTACTTTTAATTGGGCTCCTTCCCTTGATGCTGCGAAGGCGGTTATGGCTCGTTATCCTATTGGTACAATACTTAATAGCAATTCAAACGATCCGTCTATTGTAACAAGTATAGGTCACACTTATCACGATCCTTGGGGTCCTGGTAAATACCGTACCTATACTATGAGCACAAGGAATCTTCGTACCGGTAAGATAACAGAACGTACCTTCAATGCAAATTATTAATAATAAAAGGAGATAATTATGGGAGATATTTTAACTGGTCTCTTGACTGGAGTTGGTGGTGAAATACTTAGTTTAATTGGTGCTGTGATTGAGGGTGATATTTCTCAGAAGCAGTTTAAAAGAGAGATGAAATTCAAGGAAAAAGAATTGGCCAGTCATATAGCTCTTAAATCAAGAGAGCTTGGTATATCTGAGTCTCGGTTGAGGCAGGAATGGAATCAATTTGTAATTAAGGTGGAAACACGTAAAGAGGAGTTTGCTCAGACTTTTGGATTAGAAACAGAGAAATTTGGATTGGAGAGTGAACTTGGACGCGGCGGGCTCGCACTTTCTGGAAAAGAATTGGAATTACAGGAAGAACTCGGCAAGGGACAGCTCGCTTTAAGTGCAGAAGCTCTTGAAGAAAAGAAGCTTTCCGGCCGCAGGGAGTTTGGATTGGCAAAACGCCAGGTAGCTCTACAGGAAAAAGACTTTGATCTCAAGAAATTTAAAGAGCTCGTACAACCGGCAATAGAGCGCAACAGGCGATCTAAAAATGTTTTACAGGCATTTAGTCGTATAGCGAGCAAGAACACGCTACAGGCGTCATCAGCGCCCATGGGAGGGACATTATAATGGCAAGTAGAAATCTTGGTACAGGATTAAGAGATCTTGGCTCCAAAATGACCGGTTTTGGTTTAGCACTCTTGAAACAGGGTATGGATAGAAAACGGGCAAAGCAGGCTGACGAAACATTTAGTCAGGCAAAATCTTGGTTGGATCGACAGGTGGAAACTGGAGAAATGACACCAGAGGAAGCCGAGAATACTAAAACGGTAATGTTTACTTCGGTTCTCAAGGGTATGAATAAAAAGAACGCTTTGCAAGACGGATCTGGAGCCGAAACTTCTTCGTTGGCTCAATTGGATCCTACGCAAACTGGTGCTACTTTTGATGAAGAAAAAGCTTTACCTGGTGCTGGAAATTCTGTACCCCTTTCTTTGAGAAATACGCTGCAGGAACCGCTTCCAGAAACCGCTACTCCGACTCCTGTTGCAATTGAAGATGTTGAGGCTGATCCTAAAGTATCTATAAGCCAAGAGTTAAAAAAAGATGCAGTTATTTCTGAACCTACTACTCTTAGTGAAACTTATCAACCATTTGCTAAAAAACTAGAGAAAGTAAACAGTGTAATAGCTTCTTCGGAATGGCAGCGGGAAAAGACGAAAATGATTGATGCTGGCGTTAAAATGGACGCAATTATTAAGATGGAAAACGATATGAGAAACTCCATAACAGAGACAGGTAAGGCTGCCATTGACCTGAAACAGGGAGAAAAAGAATTTGAATTAAAAACTGAAAAACTCAGACTTGTTGGAATACAGAAGATTATAAATGAGAAGAATCTTACTCGTATGCAAAAACGTGATGCGCTCTTTAAGCAAATAGCTGATGATAAAAATCAAACTCGAAGGTATTTAGCCAGGCTGAAAAAAGAATTAGCAGAGTTCAAGCGTACAGGAAGGGGTCGCAAAGAACTTATCGAGCTAATTGAAACAGGCGTAGGTATCATTGGTACGCTTGGTGATTATATCGAAAATGATGAAATAATGAGTTCTTCTGGAGGCTTTTTAGGTATTGGCTCTTCACTGGATGTTAGTGCTGGTCCAAATACTGCTGCGTTTCAAAGGATTCAGAAGAATATTATGGCAGAAGTAGAGGGGGCCAGAAATGCCTTAGGCACAGGAAGAAATAAAAAGAACAAAGAAAACAAAACTACATTCAAAAAAACAACTACAAGTGCTCCAATAGGTAATGTTGAAGCGACTGCGGAACCAGAAGTTCAAAAGGACATATCTCAAATGAGTGCATCTGAACGAAAAAAGGCTTTAGCAGAAATATATAGCAAATAGGAGGATCTATGCCAAGACCAGCATGGCTTCCAAAGAAGTACGATAAACAATTCTCTCAGGGAGAGGCTATAGGTCTAACTGAAGACGATCACAGAACTCATTGGGCCGATAAATACCGTAAAGCAAGAAAATTAGGGTTTTCCACTAAAGAGATTGAAGTTGAATCTGGCATAGACCATACTGCGATGTTTGAATCTTATCTTCCTGAAACGGGCGTTCCTTTTGAACCAGAGAAAAAGGGTGAAGAACCAATTATTGTAGAGGATGCGGTACCCACAGATCAACAAGTTCCGCCAGCCAGAGAAGAGTCTCTCGTTAAATTTGCTCCAGCACTTCCAGACCAGACGTTACCAGTCAAAACAGAAAAAGAATATGAAATACTCTCAGAGTGGCGTACTGAAATTGCGAAACAACAGGAACAAAGAGTTAAAGGTCGAAGTGCGGCCACGGCCTTATTTAGTGCGCGTAAAAGAGAGAAAATGGACGAGAAGGTTCCGTTTGAGCCGCTCCCAGAGCTTCCTCAAAGAGATGTGTTTAGCGTTGTTAAGAAGGGCGATAATCTAGTAGGCGTAAAAGAAAGTGAATATTTTGGTATACCCGGAACGAGTGATACACCGATTACTCCGGCAGCTCTTGAATTTGAAAAGTTTATAGACCAAAACGCGGTTGTTAATACTCCGGTAATAAAACAAATGTTTGCTTTATTGAGTGGAGTTGCCAAAAGTGATATTATGAGACATCTTATGGGTCAGGTAGCGCCGCCAAGAGAAGGTGAAACAGAAGAGGAAAAAAGAGATCGTTATAGTACCATGTTTAAAGAGATTGATCAAATATGGGAAAAAGAGTCACCCTTCCTGTACGGCATAGGTAAATTTGGTGGAGAGGCACTTCAAATCCTTATTACCTCGAAAATAATAGGCGCTGCTGCCGCTCCTTTTGCTGGAGTGAGTGCTTTTTTAAACAAAAGTAGAGGTCTTGCGAAAATGGGTCTCACTGGAGTTGCGTTTGGCGGTCAGGGGGAACTTGGAGAGCAGCTTAGTAATGATCAGGAAATAGATGCAACAAAAATATTAGTTTCTGCTGCTGAGAACGGATTAGCTTTTTTATTAGCCGACGCTGGGTTTACTAAGATAGCAAAAAAAGTAGTGGCGTTCAAGAGACTGCAGAATATACGAAAACTTGGTAGAAATAAGACACAATTCACTAAAGAAGAATTGCAAATATTAGATGGCTTTACCGACGAAGTGACTAAGGCTATCAATCCAGAGAATATGACTTTTCAAGACGTTGTGGCTCTGGCCAGCAATAAAGAATCTGCGAGAAAAAAACTAAGAGAATCCATACTAAATAGGCAGCGCGGAAAAACTTCAGAAGAGAGAGTTTTTAAAAAACTTGCAAAACCAGTCAAATCTGACGAGCTTAAAACGGCTGGAGAGTTAGCATTAGAAACTTCGAAACCACAAATATTAACTGTGGCAGAAACCGCGTTAAAGAATGTTGACGATATTGCCAAGCTGGAAGCAAGGCAAGCCGCCATACGAGAATCTGACGAAGTGGTTATGGATCTTATGACCGGTAAGCCAATGAATATAAAAAAAGCTATACCAGAGTCTTCTTTTGAGAATACTGCTAACAAAGCAATCAGCGTGGGAACAGGTGGTCTTGGTAAAAAGAAAGTAAAAATAGATTTACTGGGAACGTTGAAAAAATTCAAACCCAAAAAAGTTAAATATAATAAAAAAGACAAAGAGCTTACATTTAACTTAAAGCGTTTCTCTCCAGAAGCGGCTGAGAGTATTAAAAAAGTATTTGGGGAAAACTTTAATGAATTGGTGGGTGCTCGTGGCCCAAAAATGACTCATGAAAAGATACGACAACTTTCCAAATCAAATATTTCTGATGGTATGCATCTAATAGAGAACTTGGATGCAGAGCAGATTATTATTGGAGCAAGTCAGGTAGAGCGAAACTTGGAAAACCTTGCTGCCAAAAGAACTTTTTATAAAGGGTTCGGACTTCCATCTGAATTCGATAACGCGGCCTTGTCCAGTGAGTTAATAAAAAGCTTGGGGTTAAGCTTAAAAATGAGAGCTTTTTCTGGTAGGATGTTAAACTCTTTTAACAGTAGAATTATTGAAGGAGCGATTGGTGGAGGAGGAAAATTTAAAGACTTTTTAAAATTATTGGCAGAAAAAGATTCGAGAATAGGTGCTTTGTCGAAAAAGATGCAAAAAGCTTTTCAAGAAACAGATTTTAATGATCCTTCTGCCGTGAGCCAACTGTACCACGACTTTGCAAAACCAACTTTTCTTGATCTTTTAGAACAGTACCGCTATGCGAACATGCTTTCTTCACCAGAGACACATATAATAAACTTTGGTACAAATACGATTCAATCCTTTATGCCGATAGCGACAAAGCTTGTTAATGCTACGGTTGATTTTGCCCTGAATAAAGGTTTAGGTACAGAGAGACAACATTTTGCGGGTGAATCATGGAAATATGTATCCGGTGCTTACAGACCCTCGAATGTTAAGGCTGCGTTTAGAGATGCTTGGCGTAATTTTAAAGAAGGTGTAGTTACAAATCCTGATTTGGGAGTATTTGCTGGATTAGACGAAAATATTTTTACTGATTTATTTCCTGCAAAAGTACCTCCTGCTGGGATAGTGAAGAAAACAGGAGCTTTTGTTCACGACAAATATATGACTTTGGTAAAAGCATTGAGTGCTTCTGATGGTTTTTGGAAAAGGATTATCCAGGGTGGAGAAATAGAAGCCTTAAATTACAAAAATCTCAAAGGTAGTTTTAATTTAACAAAAGATGACATTATTCGTATGTCAGATGAAAAAGCTTTGTACTGGATATTTAGACAAAAGTTATTTCCAGAAGGACAGGGAGTTGCTTTTAATGCATTGGATAAAATTACTAGTTCGGTCATGAAAGCACGAAAAGTTAAAGGTGTTGGTAGAGCTGTAAATTTTTTGGTTCCATTCGTTCTAACTCCAACAAATATATTAAAACAGGGAATAGAATTTTCTCCACTGGGCCTGTCTAATTTGATAACTAAAGAAGGTTTTTCTCTTACTTCTGCCGGTGCAGTAGAGACTATTTCTAAATCGGTAATAGGCACTACTGTAATGGGAATGGCGGGAATTATGGCCGCCAATAATCAGTTGACTTGGGATGTTCCTACTGACCCTGAAGAAGCGGCGATGTTCTGGGGCGCCAAGATGCAGCCGTATTCTATGGCCTTTAAGATTGAAGGAAAGACTTATTGGTATTCTTATAAATATTTAGGTCCACTGTCCTATCCTATGATGATGGCAGCAAGCATGAAATATCATTATGATAAATTCAGTGCCGGTGATATTTACGATAATAACTTGGTCAAAATGGTTGGAATGTCTACTTTGGGAACTTTTGGTTTCTTTGGAGATCTTCCTTATGCTCAAGGGGTCGGAGATTTAGCTCTGGCTACTCAAGGCGATGAGCGAGCATGGGCAAAATTTAGAGCAAATCCTGTTCGTCAGCTAGTTCCCTACACTGCATTACAGTCATGGTTTAATAGAATGAATGACGATTTTTTGCGTAAGCCTGACACATGGCAAGATTATGTTACTGCTGGAATTTTTAATCAATATGAGAAAGTCCCCGCTCGACTCGATCCTCGTACCGGAAAGGCCATCCGAAAACCGGAACAGTCCCTAAGATTAGCTTCAAGATTATCTCCTACAAATATAACTGTTGAAGATGAGCAAAATGCTAAAAAATATAAAAAGTTCATGTCCCTGGAAGAAAGAAATAAAAGGGCAAAAAAGAAACATAAGAAAAATTTGCGTGATCGAAAAAGAGCAATTAAAGCTGGAATGATTTGGAGGTAAAATATGTCAATAAAAATAGCAATAAGTGTAGGACACCAACAAGGTGAAGAAAGTAGAGAAGTGGAGTATCCAGCTAATTATTCTACTGCCGTGCTTTTACAAACAGAACTCTCTATAGAGGGCTTTCAGACAGAAATGTTCGAGGGCACGCTCAGGGATAAGGTTAAGGCCATTAATAAATATCGACCTGCTTTTGCTGTTGAGTGTCATTACAATAGGCTTAATTATCCACACGATGAAAAGTATGGTTCTGGTTTTGAGACTTGTATTTGGGAGGGTAGCACATATGGTAAATTATTAGCTCGTAAGATTATGGAATCTTTTGAAGAATATTTACCATTCAATTCCAGAAGAATATGGGAACGTAAAGACCTTTATTTCTTAAAGCATACTAATTGTCCGGCAATACTTATAGAGCCATTATTCTTAGATAATCCAGTGGAAAAGGTTTTTCTTGAGATGAAAAGAGGCTACGATATTATAGCCTCTGCGGTTATGAAGGGAATTATTAGCTACTGCAAAGAGCGGCAGCTTGGACAGTTTTCTTAAATTTTAATAATTCTTAAATTCAATAAACAGCTTAAATAGTTCTTCAGCGTTTTTGTGTTTATTAAATTTCTGAACAAATCTCATTCCGCTGCTGTAAGGTATTTTACGGACATCTTCAACTTCAAACATATACCTCATAGCTTTCCGGCATTCTTCGCCATCTGTTATGTATGGTTTTTCAGTATTCTCATCTGTCATTGTTTCCAGAATTTCTGTTACCTTCCGGAATAAACTGTCTGGCAAATACTTCATACTTTTAGGAGCTTCTTTTTCATCTTCTTTGAGTGGAGGCTTGCCCAAATCCTTGCGTACCTCATCCGCAACTTGGTCTACTAATGCAGGAGCTTCCACTACTTGCGGTTCCTTTTTCTCGTTGTGCAGTTTTTGAAATTTCTTCGTCATTTTCATTAAAGTTTTATGCACATTTTTAAACTCGTCTGGCTGCAGAGTATTTAAATCTTCAGTACGGGTAGCTACAAATTTCTGCATCTGATCAACATTTTCGAGTTGCTCTAATTCTAAGATAAAGCTTTGCTCCAATGTCTTTTCTTTTTCCTTTTCCGGCTCTTTGCTGCTTGTTTTATTTGCAATATCAATTGTATAGAGTCGCTCTATCAGAACTTTGTTTACTTCCTGATATTCTTTTTCTGAAAATTTAGAAGTATCATAGTTCTCATCACATGCTTTTAAATCATACTGGTTGTTACATTTTTTCATATCTTTGATGAGATTTTTAAAATCCTTCTTAGTAGCTTTTTTTAGGTCTTTTGCTTTGTCTTCTTCCAGACCTTTAATAAATTCAGGTTGTTCTTTTTCTGGAGGAGCTTCAATTTTCTGCGGTTCAGCTTTCGGAGCTTTGAGTTTTATAGCTTCATTGTCTCCGGGCATTTCATCCATGGTATAAACACCAGTAAACAATCCAGGGATAGCTCTTCTCCAGCATCCAGCTTCAGCTACCTTACAGAGCATTATTCCGGGCATTTTGGCCCACATGGCCTGATAGATACCCTTTTTATTCTTTTTAGCGTATTCTATCCAGTACACAATGACCTCAAAAGGATCATCCATGTCTTTTCTCTTTATTTTACAGCGAGCAAGGTCTGGGTAAGCGGGATATTGCATAGCGGGAATATTGTGCCATTCTTTCTCTGCAGGAGGACTATCCTCTGTTTCCCGATACAAAAAATACGGACGACAATCTACCGACACGATTAATCCCGGAAAAGAATTCATGCCTTTTTCCCGGTAAAAATCAATAGAAGTCTGAATACTCCATTTTGTTATAAACTCGTTTGTTTTAAAATCCCACTGCTGGGCCGGCACTAAATGGCAATCTTTTTTTATAACACTCATTCCCTGCTGCTTTGACTGCTCCATTAAAAACTTCAGCTCCATCTCTGGACAACCCGGAGCAAGGTACTTTTTGACAATATCAATCTGATCTTCAGTATATTCTACCGGGGCAAATACTTCTTTCTTTACAATTTCTGTTGACATAATTCTCCTTATATTTTATGGGTTCCTTCAACTCCTCTGTTTTCTCTATCATTAGTACGACTGCGTAACCACATTAAAGTTTCTTCTAGTTTTGTAAGCGCAATAGCGTTTTCTCTACATTTAAAATCTGTATTTTGGAATCCCTGTAGCCGGTCAATAACAATGGCAATAAGATCCTCATTGTGAATTCCATTTACGCCGTGCTCCTTGATTGGGCCTTTTTGGAATACTGCGGTTGTAAACACCAGTGGAAGATTCCCCTTTTTCCCTTCTTTAGCTTTAATGTCATATATATGACTTGCTCCAAATTCAGGCTTATCTGTCGCGATAATTACTGTGTGTTTTTTTGTACCAATTTCTAATTCTTTCATAATATTTCCTTATCCTTTAATTTGTGGATTAATATGTTTTACAAGCCTTACACCAGATAATAGTACTTCTGATCCAGCTAAGAGCTTCTTAGCCTCAGATGCTCTGAAATAGCGCTCCAGTATCTCTATTTCACCAGTTTCGACCATATCATTAAGCATGCGGCCACCATCAGCAGAAACTCGGATTTTGAAGTCCCATAATTCAGCATGAGATTTCATAGTAGAAGAAAGCAGTTCGTCTCGTTCGTCTACTTCAGTTACCTCGGATCTTCGCCAGGAAATCTTAACCTGATCACACTCTATCTTTTCGCCCACCCAGCCATCCTTTTCATTTCCTTTGACATAACCAGCCAGCTTTGCACATTTGAAGAGCCAGACACGGAAGCGTTCTCTAAGGTTGCCTAATTTAGAATATCGGTCAGATACTTCTTTCTTGTATTCTTTGAGGCCAGCGAGCTCCATATCAATCTTTTTGACCCATTTACCCACATTCAAGAGCTTATCCCGCTCTTCCATTACTAACTCGCCCAGCTTTATTTCAATCTCATCTGACATTTCACCCTCGTTCATGTCAATTTCATTTTCGAGAAACTCTAACTCTGAGCTGATTTCAATTAACTGTCTTTTTTTCGGCATTTTTCCTCCTTTAATTTTTGTTTTATTCTTTTAGTCTCCCGGAGAGCATTCTCAAATTGAATCTCATTTCCAAATATATCATTTGGAGTCATGCAGTATATTACACACATGTTCATAATAAGTACTTGAGAGTGTACCGGGTCGGATCTTCCATTTTCCAGTCTGTTGATAACTGATTTGTGGCAGAAATAGTTCTTTTTAGCTAAACGCTCTACAATTTCATTATGCTTGAGGCCACGAGCTTTTCTTGCTTTTCGCCACCGTATTCCCATCTTTCGCTCTAATGCCATTAATTTAGGGTTTCTGTGTCTCATTCTTATCCCTTTCTTTTAAATATTAACTGAAAACACTTCGCTTTCTATTGATTCTAAGTCCGGTTTGCGGTCTAATCCTATAAAGTATGGACATACATAAAGATCTCCACGAGCACCTCCAATAAGATCTATGTTATGTAACATAATCAATAAAAATGAGTATGTCAAGCTTTATTTTGAGCTAAAAGTAATTTAACGTGTTTATTATTACTTGTTTCTGCCAAATACAAGCATTGCTGCATCACGTCCATGCTCTGAAGTACGGTGTTTCCAGCCAGTTATTGCCTGGAATTGCTTAATAGGAAGTTTTGTCATACTATTTTTTGTAGGCTTTACAGCTTCGTACTCTATATCATGTAGCTTCATATATTCTATGATTAATTTGGAAGCACCCTTATTTTCTCCAACATTTTGAGCTATTTTAGACATCATCTGCGGAGATTGCCCTTTTCTTATCCAAACAGGCTTATTCTCCTGCGGAGCTTCAATATAGACTTTAAAATCTTCTGGGCGTGGAGCTTCAGCTACTCTGTGTAAGTCATCTATTATTCCCCAAAAGTCTAATGTTCTAATTTGTGATATATATTTTAATTCGGTATTCCACACAGCATATCCCTTTGGCGGATCAATTCCAATCAGTATCATATTTCCTCATATTTTAAGGTTTTAATTTCTCTGTTCACATTCTCCGTAGATAATGCTATTCTAGGAGCAAACAAGCGGTGCAGAGGACACATATCTGGAAATTGGTAATTCCATACCATTATTGCCCCAGTATCCTTATTTGCCCTTATATGGCCTTTGTGTGTACACCAGCATACTCCTTCTCTAACAAGTGTGGCAGTATGTTTATCGTATGGACAGCGACTCTTGTTTATTTTTAGGGGTATATATATCTCCTTCCAGCCTAACACCTTGTCTTCTTATAGCATCTTCCAGTTTTCCGTCTTTTTTCTGATTCATCCATTCAAAGCGTTTTCCATTCTCGCATCTGCAGGCAGAAACCCATTTTATATAAGGGTTATGAACTTCGTGAGTTTCTATGCCGGTCCCTTCACAAACCACGCATTTAACTTGCTCAATAACTTTCGGGTTACGCTTATAAAATATTGCCAGCATTGTTTTTCCCAGATTGTCGGGTAATTTGGGAAGATCTTCAACCTCACAGCATATTTGTTGAAACTTATGTATCGGGATTATCATTGTTTTATCAGCAACAACGGTATTGAAGCAATCCCTTGGAATTCTGCTAAAGGAATTAAAAATATCGCTTATTCTTGATTTCCTAACATTTTGATCGTCAAAGTCTTGGAAGCTGCCGCCCATTCTTTCTCCTTTTTAATTTTCTCTATTTCAATTTTTACCCAGCCTGCCCTGATAGCTTTTTCCTGATATAATTCGTAAAGCCTGTTAGCTATTTTTCTTATTTGTTCCATAAGTCAAAAACTTTTCGGAAGTCCGAATCCCTTTTTAATTTCTGATATATCTTCCAGCTCACTGGGAGTAGAATTATTATTATCACTATTAACAAGTTTGCCTCCTTTTTTTACTCTGATAACATCTGTAATGTTACATTCGAGCAAGTCGCATAATCCTACTAATAAGATAATACTTTTCGGAGCAGGAGCAAAATTACCGCGCTCCAATGTTTGTAATGCTCCAATAGAAATATCTATTCCAGCTTTTTTAAGTTGGTTTATTACGGATCTCCGTGTAAGACTTTTACTTTGTCTTAGTTTTAGCAGCTTTTTTGTATGCAGTTCTATTTTCATTTTTCCCCCCAGTCCTTTCCAGATCGATATAACCCAACAAAATTAAATATAATTGCAATTACAAGGGTTATGATTCCGATTGTTTTCATTTTTTATCTCCTTTTTTAACGTTTATTTTAGCAGTATCAGTATGGATAATTGTAGCCTGATCCGCATAGGTAATTGTAGCATCATTAGCATTAGTAATTTTAGCATTATTGGCATTGGTAATTTTAGCATTATTGGCATTAGTAAATTTTGCATAATTAGCATTAATAATTTTAGCCTTGTCCGCGTTGATAATTGTAGCATTATTAGCATTGCTAATTATAGCATTATCAGCATTAGTAATTTTAGCACGATCGGCATTAGTAATTTCAGCTCCCCCAGCATTGAGAATTGTAGCATCACCTGCATTGGTAATTGTAGCATAATCCGCATAGGTAATTGTAGCATAATCCGCATAGGTAATTGTAGCATTATTGGCATTAGTAATTGTTGCATAATCGGCATAGGTAATTTTAGCATTATTGGCATTGGTAATTTTAGCATTATTGGCATTAGTAATTGTAGCATAATTAGCATTAATAATTTTAGCCTTGTCCGCATTGATAATTTTAGCATTATTAGCATTGATAATTTTAGCATTATTAGCGTTGATAATTTTAGCATTATTGGCATTGGTAATTGTAGCATTATTGGCGTGGGTAATTTTTGCATAATTAGCATTAATAATTTTAGCCTTGTCTGCATTGATAATTGTAGCATTATTAACATTGATAATTGTAGCATTATTAGCATTTTTTATTGTAATTTTACCCTCTAAGATATAAGTACCCTCTCCGAGGTTATCCTGATCTGTGGTAATTGTTTCTGTCTTCATTTTTTATCTCCTTTTTTAAAGTTTATTTTAGCTTTGTCCACATGGATAATTGTAGCATTATTGGCATTAGTAATTGTAGCATCATCAGCATGGGTAATTGTTGCATAATCGGCATTGATAATTTCTGCATGATCAGCATAGGTAATTGTAGCACTATTGGCCTCGGTAATTGTAGCATAATCGGCATAAGTAATTTTAGCTCCACCTGCATCAATAATTTTAGCATTATTGGCGTGGGTAATTGTAGCATTATTGGCATTAGTAATTTCAGCATAATTAGCATAGATAATTGTAGCATGATCAGCATTAGTAATTTTAGCATCATCAGCATGGATAATTGTAGCATGATCAGAATAGGTAATTTTAGCATGATCAGCATTGGTAATTTTAGCCTGATCAGCATTGATAATTGTAGCATGATCAGCATTGGTGATTTTTGCCTTATTGGCATTGGTAATTTTAGCCTGATTAGCATTGAGAATTGTAGCACTACTGGTATTGGTAATTTTAGCTTTATCGGCATTAATAATTGTAGCATAATAGGCATTGGTAATTGTAGCATTATTTGCGTGGGTAATTGTTGCATAATCGGCATTGGTAATTTTAGCATGATCGGCATTGGTAATTGTTGCACTATTGGCGTGGGTAATTGTTGCATAATCGGCATTGATAATTGTAGCATGATCAGCATAGGTAATTTCAGCATCATTGGCCTTGGTAATTGTTGCATAATCGGCATTGGTAATTGTAGCACTATTGGCATTAGTAATTTCAGCATGATCAGCATTGGTAATTGTTGCATAATCGGCATAGATAATTGTAGCATCATTGACATAGATAATTTTAGCATTGTCGGCATTGGTAATTGTAGCATGATCCGCATAGGTAATTGTAGCATTATCAGCATTGAGAATTGTAGCATTATTCGCATGTGTAATTGTAGCATGATCAGCATGGATAATTGTTGCTATACCAGCATTTTTTATTGTAATTTTACCCTCTAAGATATAAATACCATTTCCGAGGTTATCCTGATCTGTGGTAATTGTTTCTGTCTTCATTTTTTATCTCCTTTTTTAAAGATTATTTTAGCCTTGTCCGCATTGATAATTG
>VAPC010413481.1_pt1 | contig 38621 bp, 40 predicted proteins | sample 3395121 | NCBI WGS metagenome assembly VAPC01 (sample SAMN08290434, study PRJNA428436) | hydrothermal vent metagenome | isolation source: Deep-sea hydrothermal vent chimney | place: Indian Ocean: Southwest Indian Ridge | depth 1711 m m
AATTATGCTGATAATTCACGCAAACTACCATATTTTCGGTGTCTTTTTAAATGATTTAACCGATGGGCTTACGGTGTCATTTTAGATGATTTGATGCGCGGATGTTGACAAATTAGAGGTTACACGGGAAACTTAGGTTTCTATATTATCAATTATGTCCCAAACGGAAAAACAAAAAATTGGAGAAATCGGAGAAAATGTCGCCTGTATGTTTCTGGTGAAACATAATCATAAAATATTGGACAGAAATTATCGCAAAAAATGGGGAGAAATTGACATTGTTTGCGAAAAGAAAAATAAATTACACTTCATTGAAGTAAAAACTGTTTCTCGCGCAACCGAACATCTCCCCGAGGAGAATGTTCATTATCAGAAATTAAAAAGATTGGGTAGGGCGATACGAACATATCTATTGGAGAAAGAAATAGAGGATGAAAAAGAATGGCAGTTTGATGTAATGGCTGTTTTTCTTGATTTTAAAACAAAAAAGGCTAAAATAAGAATAACGGAAGATGTAATATTGTAATGTTTTTTTATGTAATAAGTTGCACATGAAACGCAGGTTGGATTATCGGGCCGTAGTGTAATGGTAGCACGAGTCCTTTGGGAGGATTTAGTCCGAGTTCGAGTCTCGGCGGCCCGAAATTTAAAAATATGCCAATAAAAAATATCAAGACAAAAGAGTTTATTTGCTTGTTGAGGGAGAGAGGGAATGAATTAGAAATAATTGATGTGCGCGAGCAGGAAGAATTCAACATCATTAGTGTTAAGGGCTCAAGACTGATTCCTTTAAAAAATCTGATTTCTCACTTGAACGAAATTGATTGGAGCAAGGATGTTGTTTTTCTTTGCAAGAGCGGGGCAAGAAGCCGTATGGCTTCAGAAATGGTCATCGCCACCGGGAAAAATTTAAAGAATTTGGAAGAAGGAATTAAGGGACTTTATTTGGAAGGAGCCACAGAGGTTCTGCTTATATCAAAAGAAAAGGTTTTGGATTATTTTTAAATATTGTAAATTATGAAACAAAAAAACCTTGCAGAAGTAAAAAAAGAGAAGTGTCATTAAGGGCTGGGCGAATATTTTAGTGTTAGCCCTCAGATTATTGAGATTAGCGCGCTTTTTAATCAACGTGTTTACAGGGTATCCCTTTAATTATGATTTATTTTCCAGCTCTCTTAATAATTTTTAAAGAAAGATATGAGTAGGAGGATGTGATGTTGTATTAACTCTTTCTCTATAAAGATGAAAATTTCAGTAAAAGTTAAAACCGGAGCCAGGGAGGAAAAAATTGAGAATCTCGGTGAAAACAATTTTTTTGTGTCTGTTAGACAACGCCCGGAAAAAGGGTTGGCGAATAAATCGGTTATTAAGGTTGTCGCCAAATATTTTAAGCTGACGCCGACAATGATTAAAATAGTCTCCGGTCATTCATCAAAACAAAAAATAATTGAAATTTAGGAAATTATGTTATAATAGAAATATATTATTATGGTTATAACCGTCTTAGACAATTTAACTGAAAAAGATAAATCTGATGCCATTGAGAAGTTGATTCAAAACAGCACTCCCCATCAAGATTTTTTTATGATGGTTATTCTTTCTGTTTTAATGACCACCTTCGGTCTCTTGATAGATAATTCGGCGGTCATTATTGGCAGTATGCTTATCGCCCCTATTCTTTATCCAATTCTCAGTCTATCTTTGGGAATAGTGATGTCTGATCATCGTTTGATTTCCCGTTCTTTCAATACTGTTTTGCGTTCTGTCGCGCTCGGGGTGGCCGCATCAACCATCGTCACTTTATTGTTTTCTAAAATGGGTTCCGGAACAAGTTTTGAAATAATTGCTCGCACAAAACCATCTCTTATGTATGCCGCCATTGCTGTTATCGCCGGCATGGCCGCCTCATTTGCTTTGATAAAACCGAGACTGAGTGAAACCCTCCCCGGTATAGCCATATCAGTTGCTTTAATTCCTCCCGTTGCCGTTATGGGAATAGGTATTGCCAAATGGAATTGGGGAATGATGTCTTCGGCTCTCGTTCTGCTTTTAATCAATGTTTTGGGCATTATTTTCGCCAGTATGTTGGTTTTCTCTCTTTTGAATCTTTATGTCAAAAGAAAGGTTGCCAGAGAAGTGGTGGAAGAGGAAGAAAAAAAATTAAATAAAGAAAACAAAATCAAAGAATAAAAAACGCCTTTTCTTTGTATTAAAAGAAAAGGCGCCTCTTTTTATTTTTTTACCCCTACGCAATAAGGGCACTCATATCCGCTGTACGGCAAGCCGCACTTAGGACACCGTTGTATTTGTGCTGTCATTTTATCTTTTCCTCCATTGTCGCCAACATATCGTTGGCGATCAACTCCACCATCCTTTTTTCGTCCATGTCGGATGTGTCTACGAGTTTGAGCTGGTGGTGCTCACCTTTCAGTGTTTGGTATGCGCTCCGATAGCGGTTTGCGAGTGTCGCTATCGTTTTTGGGTTGGTTGTCTCTCCCATTTTGTCGCTTAGGGCGATTCTCATCTCCCTTTCCATTGCGATTTTGGGATCCGCGACCATGATATAACAACGGTCCAGCTTGTCCACCCACAGGCGGAACAGGAAAAACATCTGGATGATTTTCTTCTCCTCTTCCGTTAGTTTTCCTTTTTCCTCCCAGTACATCATCCATACATAGGCGTCAAAGATGCACCGGTCAAATATGACCACGTCATATTTGTTGCCCACGCTTTCGTCCATAAGCAGAGCGAGAGCGTAAAGCCCGGTCCGGATGTTGTATAAGGGAGTCGTCCGTTCTATGTGGCGGATAACCTCGGCGCCCTCCTGTGGACGCCAGACCCTGAAACCCTGCCGGCGGAGGAATTTGTCCGCCTCAGTGATACATGTCGTTTTCCCTGAGCTCGGCGAACCCGTAAACTCAAAGAAAAACGGCCTGGGGATGTGTTCCCGGTCATATCTGATATCGCTCTTCAGATACCTTAAAATTTCTTGCGCTTTTTTGTCAAAATCATTATCATTTTTTTTCGGCATTGTACAAACCTCCTTTTTATTTGTTAAGATTCCTTTCTTTTGGTAGTATAAGCGGATGAGGGGGTAATAGTCAAATTTATGGATAAGAAAAAAAACAAGACAACTATCGGTTTTGATTTGGACGGCGTGATTATTGACCATACCGATATTAAGATTCGTTTGGCGGCGAATGAGGGCTATGAACTGGAAGCTGAACAAACCTGCTCGGAGATTATGAAAAATCTTCTTCCGAGCGAGGTTTACAAAAAAATTCAATATTTTATATACGAAGATCCTGGTGAAGCGGTTATTCAGCCCTTGATGGCGGGGGTTGAGAATAATCTGCGGAAGATAAAAGAGTTTTTTCCTTATTATCTAATATCAAGACGGAATTCCGAGCAGAGTAAAAAAAATGCAGTTAATCTTCTGAAGATTCATAAATTATGGCCGGCTTATTTCAACGAAAGAAATGTTTTTTTCGTCTTCTCGCGAGAGGAGAAAAATACAAAGGCGAGAGAGTTGGGAATTACGCATTATATAGATGATGAAAGGAAAGTTTTAGAAAAATTGGAGGATGTTGAAAACAAATTCTTTTTTAACCCGTTCGGCGTCCCAGAAGCGCCAAACGGCTGCAAAGAAATCAGGTCGTGGGACGAATTACCGGGATGTCTCGGTTGCGGTAAATAGATTATTTAGAAGATTTATGATTATTAAAATCAGTAAAAATTTAGAGTCGCAAAAGTATTGGGCGAATGGAGCGGAGCTGGCGAGCGTTATGGGTAAAGACAGGGAAAAAGGGAAAAGAGTTTCCGTTTATCCTCCTGGCAAGAAAGTTTTTGTCCATGAATTTAGGAACCCCGTGCTTTTGACCGACAACTTTCGCATTGGTCGGCTTAAGCCGACATTGCGCGACACTTTATTTTCGCTTTGCGAACATCGCCCCAGGATTGTTGAATACAATGGGGTGAGTGTCTCTTGGGACCACTCGCATTTTAATGTTTGGTGTCCGTCCATTGATACCGTTTTGTTTGCCAAGGGACTGGAGAAAATATTTAAGAAGAAAAAATCCCTTAAGAGGGTGGCGGAGATTGGATGCGGTTCAGGTTTTCTAAGTAAGTACGCCTTAAAAAAGTGTCCCGGAATCAAGTCAATTTTAATCAACGACATTAATCCTTTTGCGGTAAAATGCGCCATGGACAATATTAAAGACAAGAGGGCTCTTTTTTACACGGGAGACGGAATGGAAAAAATCAAGGGAGAAAAATTTGACCTGCTTATTTGCAATCCCCCATACATTCCGCGCCCGTCAAGTATTGATGATAACCCGTATGAAGGAGTTGCTTTATTGAATTATTTGGTGCACCAAGGACAGCAGTATCTTAATCCCGGGGGCATTATCGTTTTAAACATTTCCATTCTGTGCAAAGATATTGTTTTAAAAGAAAGGCCCGATATGAAGATGGAGATATTGGAAAAAATGAAGGTGCCACTGAAAGTCAACAATGTTTTAAACAATAAGGCTTGGTTGAATTATTTAACCAAGCACGGTTTGAAGAAAAAACCCAAAAACGGCTACGAATATTGGCAGGAGTTATTCATTGTTAAGTTAACAAACTAAAGGAAAAAGATTAAAAGAGCCGTGAATATTATGGAAACAAAAAAAGTGTCAAAAATAAAAATCGGAGATGATTTAAAAGATGGCATTAAAAAGGCGGTTGATGAACTTAGGGGGTTCGGTAAATTTATTAAACCAGGAGATGTTGTTTTGTTTAAACCGAATTTTAATTCCGCTGATTCTTACCCGGCCTCAAGTGACCCTATGTTCTTAAGGGCTGTGATTGATTTGGCTTACGACAGTGGAGCAAAATTGGCAATCATTGCCGATTCTTCAATGTACGCGCTGAATACGAGAAAGGTGATGAAAAAACTAAGAATTTTTAATCTTCAGAAAATGGAAAGACCCCCTAAGATTTATGTTTTTGATGAGTTAAAGTGGGCGAAAAAAGAGATTCCGAATGGAAAATTTCTTAAATCGGTTTCCGTGCCGGCAATTATGGATAATATTGATAAGTTGATTTTGCTTCCCTGTCTAAAGACACATTTTAAGGCGCGTTTTACCGGTGCCCTTAAACTGTCAGTAGGTTTTATGAAGCCGTTTCAGCGTGTCGGACTTCATTTAAGAAATCTTGAAGAAAAAATAGCTGAACTAAATAAGGTTGTTAATCCCAGTTTAGTGATAATGGACGCTCGAGAATGTTTCATAACCGGTGGACCAGCCAACGGAGAAAAAAGAAACCCGGGCATTATTATGGCTTCCGAAAGCAGGGCGGAGATAGACATTGAAGGGGTGAAGATTATTCAATCTTTTGATGGAAATTCTCTTCAAGGTATTGATTCTATGGAGATAACACATATTCGCATGGCGAAAGAATTTGGAATGTGAGTTTTTTATATTGAGAATTTGTCAAAAAAAAGGTATTATAAGCGTTATCTAAAAGGACAAATAACGGACCGTAGTGTAACGGCAACATACGCGATTCGGGTTCGCGTGACTCCGGGTTCGAATCCCGGCGGTCCGAACGAAGTGGAGGAGTGTAGTCCAGCACAATGCGGGATGTCGGGATTTACCACAAGGGCACTTCTTGTTTTCTAAATCGCTTCACTCTCAAGAAAACAAAGTCGTACAGGGTTTGGCGATGCAAAATATTTCTCTTGTTAAAATTAGACATTAGGTGCTATAATATATTTATGGGACAAAGCAAAAAAATTGAAAAAATGCCCATGGGAAAAACAAGGCATCCTTTGCCTATGCGTAAACCGCCCAGAATGGAGGGCAAACAGCAGAACAGGGGCATTAAGCCTGTTCGCAAGAGTCCGAAAAATAAGAAATAAAATTAAACAAACTCCCATTAAAGCGGGAGTTTGTTTATATAATTATTAAAATTAGAACCGAATTCATTAAAAAGGATTTCTGGCGCCACGAATTTCAAAATGAAGATGACAACCTCTTACTCCCCTTGGAATAGTATAACCGGTGTGTCCAACATATCCGATAACTCTTCCTTGTTTTACCCACATTCCCGCTCTGATAATCAATTTGCTTAAATGGGCGTAGAGCGTTTGTGTCTTGTTAGGGTGCTTAATGACCACATAACTTCCATAGCCCGCATTCCATCCACCCGATCGCGCGATAATAACATTTCCGCTCGCCGACGCCATAATCGGCGTTCCGCAAGAAGTGGCCAAATCAACGGCATTGTGTCCGTGAAGACCTTGAGATTTTACACCTCCTTTGATTGGTCTCATATAATATCCGATATAAGACGGCCCTCCGGCGCCCCTCAATCTGTTTTTTAGGGGAGGTGGGGAATATCTCAGCGTGGTGTCTTCGCCGTTTGGAATTATGATGATTTTGCCGACCGCAAGCGATTTGTTCTCATACAACTCATTAAACTGGGCTATTTCTTTAATGTTTCCTTTGAACTTCCTGGCTATTTTCTTTAGAGAATCGCCTTTTTTGACAGTATATTGCACTCCGGAAATTGGCAAAATTATGAGCGTTTGTCCTGCTTTTATTAAATTTCCGCGTTTTATGTCGTTTGCCCAAATAATTGTGCTTACGGATACTCCGAACATTTCCGCTATTTGAGATAAATTATCTCCTTCCCTCACAATATAAATGCTTATTTGATTTTGGTTTGCGTCTCTCTCTTCTATATCGGCAATTGTTCCCATTGGCCCCGAACTTGAAAGAAGGGCTTTGTTTTCAACAATAATGATATCCCCCCCTCCTTTTCCGGTAAAGGTATTTGAATTGATAGTCCCCTCTAAGAGAGCCATTGTTTGTGAGTTGTCAACGATTGTTCTTTGAATATTGGCGCTTGATCCGAATAATTTTCCCAGAAAAGAAAAAAATCCGGCGTGAGCCGGTGTTGAATAGGAAAAAACAGCCATAAACATAGCTAAAACTATAAATTTTGATATATGGTTCCGCCAAGGACTATGTGGAATATCGCCGGAACTTTGTGTGTTAGTAGAAATAAGCCTAATTTAAATGGTTTACGGATAATACCTGAAACTTTTACTCGCCGTGGTAAAAACGGTTAATTAAAACAATTTTTTAAATCGTCAGCGAACAAAAAACGTCAACCTTTCCTGACACTATTAATTCTATATTGCCACAAACAAAAGTCAATATTAAAAAGAAAAAATGTGGATAAAGAAAAATCGCACAATCAGGCGCAGTTCTTTATTTTTTCTTTCATTATTTTCGCCCCCGCGCTCATTCCCAAACGATCCGCTCCGGTTTTCAACATTTTCTCCGCATCCTCGGCGGTTTTGATACCACCGGACGCCTTTACTTTAATTCCTTTTGGCTTTAATTCTTTGGCAAGTATCCTTACATCCTCAAGAGATGCCCCTCCCTCAACGGCAAACCCCGTGGATGTTTTTCCGAAATCAGCTCCTCCGGCTATGACAGTTTCGCATGCTGATTTAATTGCGCTCTCTCCTCCTCTCGCTCGCAAAAGCGCCGTTTCCATAATTATCTTTACGATAATTTTTCCGCCAAGCTCCTTTTCCAATTGGCGGGCTGTTTCCACCACGGCCTTGACTCCTCCCAGCGCCCTTTCAATGTCGCCGTTTAATATCGCTTCATAATCAAGCACCATATCAATTTCCCGGGCTCCGTCCATTATTGCCTTTTTGGTTTCTTTGGCCTTTTCTTCGGGAGATGCTTTCCCGGCCACATCTCCTTTTTTGTTCGGGAAGTCAATGACGGCGCAGACGGACACGTCTTTCACTCCCCACTTTTTAAACAGCTCCGACGCCAATTTAACTTTTTCCGGTCGCACGCACACCGAGGCGAATCCAAACTCCGTCGCTTCGCGGCAAAGTTGAGCGATATCTTCATCAGAGGCGTCTTTTTTGAGATTCGTGTGGTCTATGGCGCGCGCCAAAACTCGCGCTTCATCCGGAATGTTTACACTTCCGGGCGTGAACTTTTTCGCCAATTCTTCAAAGGAGCTTTTTTTGTTTTTCATATTTCTTTTGGGGACGATAGACAACAGTCATCTTTGATAAATTTTAATCAATGTAAAATTTCTTTGATTTTTTCTTTCGCTTCGGAAATTTGCGCGTCGCTCAGTCGCATGCCTTGTTCGGTTATATCAGGGTTGTTTTCTATTGAGTGGATTTTTTCCGCCAACTCGGCTTGCCTCTTCATTCTCTCGGGAATCTCGGGTTTCAATCCTATCGCTCTTTCCACATCTTCCGGAAATTTTCCGGGATCTGCGGTTTCATAGACGACTGCCAATGGGTTAAAATTTTCCCTATTGTGAATCTTAAGCGCCTCCCAGCCGACCGCTCCATGAGGATCAAGAATTATGCCAAAGTCGTCAAAAGCCTTTTTTATGGTTGCGTAATGTTGTTCGTTTCCGATTCCGACGGAGAATATGTCTTTTTTCATTTCATCAATATCGGGCATTTTGTCAATTACTCCGGGTGCCGTTATTCTTTTTGTGGTTGAATCTCTCAAGTCATAAATGTGTCCGCCGTAAAAATCCACTAATCTTGCCAAATTGCTCGGGTGTGAAACAATCATCGCCGAACTGGGGGATTTTTTTGACGGCCTCACTTCATATTCCCCGGTTTTAAGAAAGTCCGGAAATTCGGTGTTTTCATTCACTCCGCAAATTATTTTTGAAACCGGAAGCCCCATCTCTTTGGCGATGACCGTCCCCATCATGTCTCCGAAATTTCCGGACGGGATACTGACGAGCATCGGTTTGCTGTTTTTACCGATTCGCGAATAAGCGAAAAAAGGAAACACAACCTGGGGAAGAAGCCGCCCCAGACTTATGGAGTTGGCGGATGTTATTCTGTCTTTGTCGTCAAAAACGGTTTCCGCGAATTTTTTGTCTCCCAGTATGTTCTTCGCCAATGCTTGGCAAATATCAAAATCTCCATTCACTTCAAAGGCGTGAACGTTTCCTCTCAGTGTTGCCATCTGTCTTCTTTGTCCGGGGCTCACCAACCCCTTGGGAAAGAAAACAATATTGTCTATATTTTCAAGATTGTGCAGGGCGTCTGCGACGGCCCCGCCGGTGTCGCCACTCGTCGCCACCACTACTGTCCTTTTCAGTCCCCTTTTTTTAAGAAAATGGCTTAGCGCTCTGCCGAAAAATCTGGCGGCGTAGTCTTTGAATGAATAGGTCGGTCCCTGAGTGAGCCACATAATATGCGTTCTACCCATTACCTGTTTAATTTTTGTGGGGATTTTATCCTCCGCGTATGCGTCGTCCAGTAATGCCCTCAGCTCGTTTTCGGGAATTTCCGCTCCGAGAAAAGGACTGAGAACTTGGAAGGCGATTCGCGCGTAGGACATTCCGCTCATTTCTTTTATTGTTTTGGAACTCAACTTGGGCACATCTGTTCTGTCCATCATAAAAAGGCCGTAATCCTTCGGCTGACCGGCCAAAAGCGCGGTTTCAAAATTTACCCTCTCGTTTTTATTATTAGTGCTGTAATAAGTTACAGGGGACATTATTCACATTCTACGCCAACAAGGGAATTTAGGCAAAAACTCTTCTTATTGATTTTTTAATCCCCTTATGTCAGAGTAAGTTCAGATTTGAATTTTAGAATCAAGGGAGGAGGTAAATATGAAAGATTTTTTAAGGGCTTATTTCCGTCTCCTCAAAAAAGGCAGCGGAAATATATGGACCCTCATCATTTTATTGGTGATTTTTACCGGAGGGCACTCCCTCTTTGGAAAAATCATCTCAGCAGCGATTTTTCTTTTTCTCATAATCCCTTTGATGGGCTGCATTGGGGAAAAAAGACAAAGGGAAATAGAGTCGGAAAATGATGCCCCTTTTGAAGACCATTAAAAAACTTGATAAGAAAATTTGAAGAAGGCGCGACTATGTCCGCCTTTTTTTGTTTCGCTCTTTTTTATCTCATCGCCCCGTTTTTTCAGATTGGCTGGCATTTTTTCAAGGGCGTATCGCAGGGCGATTCGGGGCATAATAGTCTTGTGTTTCATAAGAAACTCAAAGACTTGTTTTTGGTTGTGAACAGAAGCCGCTTTCAACATCCATCCGTATCCCTTTTGGACCAAATCTTCTTTATCCGTTAAAAGTGTCTCCGCAATATCAAAAACATGTTTCAAAACATGTTTCACGGAATAAAATTGCTGCTTTGTGTTTTTTCAAACAATCACCTTAATTTTTTGACAAACCTCTGTTTAAATATTTCTAACCTTAATAATGTTGGGGGGGGGGGTGGTAATTGATTTTATTACCCAAGTTAATTTCCGCCCTAATTCGTTTTTTTTGTTTTTCACCTTTTTTGCTGTATGATTGTCTTATGATTGATTTACTTGCGGGCCTGAACGACAATCAAAAGAAGGCGGTTTTGTATAAAGACGGCCCTCTTTTGGTTTTGGCGGGGGCGGGGGCGGGTAAGACGCGCGCTATCAGCCACAGGGTCGCCTATTTGGTGAGTCAAGGTGTTGAGCCGAACCGTATTCTGGCGATTACTTTTACAAACAAGGCGGCGGCGGAAATGAAAGAGAGAATAAATATTCTGCTTAGCGAATTAAATCCTTCGTCCGGCGCCACAAAGCCTTTCGTGAGCACCTTCCATTCTTTGGGCGTTCATATTTTGCGGAAGAACGGCTCTTCCGTCGGAGCGCCGAGGAATTTTTCCATTTTTGACAAGGAAGATTCCTTAAGCTTGACGAAAGCGGCGATTAAAGACCTCGGCCTTGATCCGAAGCAATTTCAGCCGGCTAAAATGCAGTCGTTGATTTCTCGATATAAGGGAGACCTTATCGGAAACGAAGAATTTGCCGCCTCGGCTGGCACTGATTTTTTCCCAGGAACACTCAGCCGAATTTGGAATAAATACGAGGAATATATGAAAGAGCAAAAGGCGCTGGACTTCAGCGACCTCATCTATAAAACAGTCATTCTTTTGAGAAAAAACAAAGATGTCCGTGAGTATTACCAAAACCTCTGGCAGTACATTATGATTGACGAATATCAAGACACCAATAAGGGGCAGTACGAGTTTTCAAAAATTCTTGCCGCCAAACACAAAAATATTTGCGTCATCGGCGATATAGACCAATGTCTTCCACCCGGTGTTGAAGTTTTTACTCCGCACGGACGCAAAAAGATTTCAAAAATCAAAAAGGGAGAAAAAGTAGTGGCCGCTTCCGGGGTCGGCAGGACTTGTGAATCGGAAGTATTGAGGACTAAAAAAAGACCATATGACGGGGAAATTGTAAAAATAAAAACAAAAAGCGGGAAAAAACTAAAGCTCACGCCCAACCATATTGTTTTCGCCGGGTTTTCCATGGACCCCGATGTTTATTATGTTTATTTGATGTACAGAAAAAACTTCGGGTTCAGGGTGGGTATGGTGCAAGGAACAAGAAAACTAACGAAAGGAGGCAGTCAGATGGGTTTTTTAGTGCGAAGCAATCAGGAAAAAGCCGACAGAATGTGGATTTTAAAAGTTTGCAAGGATAAAACTGAAGCCCAATACTGGGAATATTTCTTTTCTTTTCAGTATGGGATACCGTCAGTTGTTTTTTTTACCGGCGGAAGAAAAATGTCTTTCAATCAGGATAAAATCAACAAGCTTTACGGGAGTATTGATACTAGAAAGAGGGCGGAGACCTTATTCCGGGAGTTAAACCTTTGTTTTGAATATCCTCACTACTTTCCTCAGGGAACGGCGCGTCGCGATCTTGAGAAAAAAAGAATTAATTTGAGAGTAACTTTGTTTGGAGATAAAAGAGGGACGATGGCAAGCCCCTGGGGTTTGCACAGAATATCAATCAATAGTGCCGATTTGGGAATGAGGAAAAGGCTAGAAAAGAAGGGATTCAGAACGAGAAAAGGAAAAGGAGTTGATTGGCGGCTGGAGGTGGCGAGGGCCGATTACGGAGATTTGGAAAAAATCGTTGACAAAATATCCGCCACCGAGAAAGAACTCATAATTACGAGATCCGCCTTTTTGACAAAAAAAAGGAAATTTTTATTCCAACCCGCGGGGAACTTGCATCCGTCAATGAAGATTGCCGCAATCAACGACAAGGGCGAGATTTTTGAAGATGAAATTAAAAGTGTGGAAAGGGAAACCTACAAAGGAGAAGTTTGCGATTTGGATGTTGGCAAAGTCCACAATTATATCGCGAACGGAATCGTTGTTCACAATTGCATATATTCATGGAGGGGGGCGGATTTCAGGAACATCACAAACTTTGAGAGGGATTATCCGGACAATGTTTTGGTTGTGTTGGAGGAAAATTACCGTTCAACCCAAACAATCCTGGAGGCGGCGGCGAGTATTATTGAAAAAAACAAAATGAGGAAGCCGAAGCGGCTGATATCCAAAAAAGAAAAAGGGGCGGAGATTTCACTGTTTGAGGCGATGAGCGAGCAGGAGGAAGCGGAGTTTGTTGCACAAAAATTGAAAAACCTTTTTGCTCAAACGGGGGGTGGTGAGGCGGCTGTTTTGTACAGGGCGAACTATCAATCGCGCGCCATTGAGGAGGCGTGTCTGAAACACGGGGTTTCTTATCATGTTTTGGGAACACAGTTTTACAAACGCAAGGAAATCAAAGATATTTTTTCTTTTTTGCGCGCCGCTGTCAATCCGCAAAGTATGCTGGACATAAAAAGGATAATCAATGTGCCACCGCGCGGAATAGGCAAGGTGACAATCCTTAACCATTTTTCCGGGAAAAAACTTCCCTCCGGCGCGCGGGAAAAAGTGGCTGATTTTTTCAAACTGCTCAAAGCCGTAAAGAAAAGAATGGAAACCGACAAACTGCCCGACATTATCCGTTTCATTATGGCGGAAAGCGGATATCAAAAATTTTTGGAGGAGGGCGGAGACGATGACAGGGAGCGATTGGAAAACCTGAAGGAGCTTGTGAGTATAGCAGGACGATACGACCATCTCTCTGGGGAAGAAGCCACCGAAAAAATGCTTGAAGACGCCGCCTTGATGAGCGACCAGGACTCAATGGATAAAAGCGAGGGAGCGCAGCCTGTCCGCCTGATGACCGTCCATTCCGCCAAGGGGCTTGAATTCAAAAATGTTTTCATAGTCGGGCTTGAAGACGGGCTTTTCCCGCATAGCGGATTCGGCGACGGCGGTCCGGAAAAAGAAGAAGAGGAACGCCGTCTATTTTACGTGGCGGTTACGCGCGCCAAAGAAAAGTTATTCCTTTCTTTCAGTGTTTCCCGCACCGTCTTCGGCGCCAAGCAGTTAAACGCGCCTTCGCGGTTCCTTTCCGACATACCGGAACACCTGATGAAATTAGAGGAGCGCGATAAAAAAATGGATGTCATAGAGTATCTTTGATAAAATCTCTTCAGATTATCTCAAAGGCGAATGACTTCTAACAGAGCGAAAAATATCGTATAATAAATATGATGAAAGAAAGTTTTTTTCTGGATTATTTTCCTCCTCCGGACTATCTGGCAACGCCGGCCGTCGCTTTTGACATTTCCGACAGATCTCTCAAATACGCTCAACTCCGCAGAAAAAAAGGATTACTCAAACTGGCAAGATTTGGAAGAGAGATAATCCCGGAAGGACTCATTGAATCCGGTGAAATTAAAAAAGAAGGGAAACTGGTTGATTTTTTGCGTTCCCTGAGAGAGAAAATGAGGATAGAATATGTAACAATTTCTCTGCCCGAAGAGAAAGGTTTTTTGAGTAAAGTGAGACTTCCTTTAATGGATGAATCGGAGATAAAAGGAGCGCTTGAGGTGCAACTTCAGGAAAATATTCCCCTCTCGGCGGACGATGCCATTTTTGACTTTGAGGTAGAAGATCAGAACCCTAAAAATAAAGACTCGCTGAATTTTATGGAAATCAATTTAAGCGCCTTTCCAAAAAGATTGGTTGAAGTTTATAGGGATGTTTTAAAGAATGCGGGTTTCAAACCGCTGGTTTTTGAGATGGAAGCCCAGTCATCATCCAGAGCGATAATCCCCCACGGCGTAAAGGGATCGTTCCTCATTGTTGATTTGGGAAAAACACGCACGACTTTTATTATTGTTGAAAATGAAAAAGTTCAATTTACTTCAACCATAAAAGTGGGAGGAGACCAACTTGATATGGCGGTTGCAAAAAGCCTTAATTTAAAAAAGGAAGAAGCCGAGAAAATCAAAGCGGAGCGAGGGCTTGTTAAAAACAAAACAAACGATGAAGTTTTTATTTCTCTTATTCCTTTGGTCTCCGCCATAAAGGATGAGATATCAAAACATGTCAAATATTGGGATTTTAGAAAAAAAAGGCGCAACTCTCAAAATAAGATTGAAAAAATCATACTTTGTGGAGGAAATGCAACTATTCCAGGTTTTAAAGAATATCTTTCCTATGAATCAAGGCTTCCTGTTGAGTTGGCAAATCCATGGGTAAACATCGTTTCTTTTGACGAATACATACCGGAAATAGATTTAAAAAATTCTTTGGTTTACGCTACCGCCCTTGGTTTGGCGTTAAGACCCGCCTCTTATTAAAAATGATAAATCTTTTGCCAATTAAAGACAAAATGGAGATTAAGAAAGAATATTTCAGGCGACTGACTGTCGTGGCCGGTTTTTTTCTGCTCTTTGTTTGTTTGAGTGCCATAATCCTTTTGAGCCCCTCCGTTTTTTTGGTAAAAAAATATAAGGAAAATTATGCCAAACAGTTGAATTTTTCGGAACGGCGTTTGGCTTTGTCTTCCGCTCCGGAATCAATTTTAGTCGCAAAGGAACTTAATCTTAAATTAAAAAAGCTGAAAAAACTCCAAAAAAAAGGAGAGGAACTGAGCGTCTTGATTAAAAAAATAACAGAAAATAAACCGCGAGGCGTCAAATTGAAAGTTTTTCTCTATGATAAGAGAGCCAAGGACGTTTCGGATAAGATTTTGGTCCAAGGCTTCAGCACAACAAGGGATGACCTCCTTGATTTTGTTGAAAAGCTTAGAAATTCCGGAAAATTCGCCGGGGTTGAATCTCCCCCTTCAAATCTTTTGAGCGAAAAAGATGTAGACTTTAACATTTTTGTAATTCTAAAAACCAATGAAGAATAAAAAAACGATTATTTTTATGGTCCTGATTTTTGTTTTGAACATTCTCGCGTTTGCGGGGTGGTTTTATTTGTTTTCAACAATACGCGGCGATATGGTTGAAATAGGAAATATGCGTCAAAATTTAGCATTGGTTGACAAAAAAATGGAAAGCAAGCGTTCGCTTAAAGATATGATAAATGGGCTTAGTGAGGAAAGAAAAAAAATAGATTCGGTCTTTTTTAATAATGACACTATGGTGAATTTTATAGAGTCGCTTGAAGGAATGGCGAAGAAAACGGGTGTTTCATTGGAATTCAGCTCAATAATAGTTAATAAAAAGACAAAAACCGGCCCCGTGTTCCGTTTTCAGTTATCAGGAGATTTTGGCAAAATATTCCGTTATTTTTCCCTCTTGGAAAATATGCCCTTCCCAGTTATCATTAAGAAAGCGCATATTACAAACAAGGACAAAGGGTGGATTGCTGATTTTGACGTAGTGTTGACGACTTTTGTTTATGAACCCGACAAGGAAACAAAGCCAAAGCAGGATTAGAAAAAAGTGTTCCTGCGTTTGCGGGATAAAAAGTTTTTCAGGGGAAAATGCTATTGTTTGTCCTTTTCAACAAAATGAAAAAATTTGATTTTAAAAGAATAATAAGGTATTTTAATTACCATTCCAAGAAAAAAGTTTCCACCGATATATTGGTTGGCTGGAAGGTTGTTTCTTTGGCTTTCTTTATTCTTTTGTTTGTTTTTTGCGCGGTGGATATATATCTTTTTTGGGGATACCAAAGAGAGATGAATTCCAGTGTTAAGGCGAGTTTGATTGATGATGTTCCTCGCGTGGTTATAAATAAAAGTGACCTCAGTTCCGTTATGGCTGAGTTTGAGAGAAGAAAGGCGTTGTTTGAAAAGGCGATGAAATCGCCGGATGAGAGGGACCCTTCAAAATAGGCGGCGCGAATGGTAATCTCTTAAATTTTCTTAATTTGCGCGTCTGTTTTGACCGGATTTTTACAGAAAAATTGTCCTTAATGGGCGATTATGTCCCAAATTTTAGCGGAAGCCCCTGTAGTTCAACGGATAGAACACCAGCCTTCTAAGCTGGACATGGAGGTTCGATTCCTCCCGGGGGCACAGGTTTTAAAAAACGCGGGGCGCTTAGCTCAGTGGTAGAGCGTTCGCTTCACACGCGAAAGGCCACAGGTTCAATCCCTGTAGCGCCCACCAAAACCGCATGGCATGATTGAGAAATTTGGCGCGCGAAAATTTCCATGGCGCCTCGCATAGAGAAACTTACTCAGTGAGGAAATCATTTTTCCTGTTTGCGTGGAAATGCTTTTAGCATTACAATATGATTTATGGGCGGCTAGCTCAATGGCTAGAGCACCTCGTTTACACCGAGGGGGTTGGGGGTTCGAGTCCCTCGCCGCCCACAAAAAAGAGCGAAGCGAGTTTTTTGGCGGCGAGCGAGCAAACTGCTTTGCTCGCGTAGGGACTCGAAAGGCACAGTCCCGCTTTTAGCGGGACGAGCCAGGGTTGTGAGCCGCATAAAACCAAGAAGTCCGCCGTAGCGGACGACTATGGTTTTAGCGGACTCCTGACCGAGTCCCTCGCCGCCCACAAAAAAGAGCGAAGCGAGCATGTCAATGTTGGTTTGGGCTTGTAATCCCAGTTTTTTTATGATAATTTGAAATATACACAATGTGTTTTATTAGCCAAATAAAATTTATTAGATAAAATATAGAAAATTATGAATCAAACAATAAAATGGATAGTTGGAGTAGTTGTTGCGGTGGTTGTAATTGTGGCGGGCTATTCATTGGCGACAAAATCCCCCAAAGAAACAGGTCCGATTAAGATAGGATTTATAGGACCTTTTTCCGGCAACGCTGCCGCTTACGGCAACAACGATAAACGCGGTTTGGACATTGCTATCGGTGAGATTAATTCTAGCGGTGGCGTAACTCTGCCTGACGGATCAAAACATATTTTGCAAATCGTGTATGAAGATGGTAAGTGTGACAGCAAGGGTGGAGCCGGCGCGGCGAACAAATTAATTAATTTTGATAAAATTAATTATATAATCGGAGGTGTCTGTTCCAATGAAACATTGGCTGCCGCTCCATTCGCCAATAAGGCCAAAGCTCTTCTTATCACTCCATCAACAGGCGGTCCTAATATTGACACCGCTGGAGAGTGGGTGTTTCGCGTAGGTAATAACGATGTGATTGCGGGGGAAATGCCGGCCGAATCTATGATCCAGCGCGGTTTTAAGAATATTGCCATTTTGACTGAAAATACCGATTATACGCTCTCGTTGTCGAAAGCTTTAGCTAAAAAATTTACCTCGCTCGGCGGTCAAGTTGTCGCTAATGAGGTTTACCAACCAAATGCTACTGACCTTCGCACGGAATTAACCAAAATAAAAGCGGCCAACCCTGACGCCATTTATATTTCACCGCAAACCACACTTATTGCGGCGGTCGCATTAAAACAAGCGTTTGGAATGGGATTTAGGGCTGACAAAATTTATGGTAATCTGACTTTCAACACAACCGATGTCACTGATAATATTGATACCAACAAAATGGAAGGAATGCGGATATATGAGCCGGTTTTTAATTCCAATAATCCCAGCTATAAACGTATTGTGGCAAAACACTTAGAAAAATATGGTAAAAAAGTTTTCCTGCCGTTTCACTTTGCCAATACACTGGAAGTCCTGTTTCTTTACCGTGACGCGCTTGAGAGTGTTGGAAACAATCCGCAAAAAATTCATGACTGGTTGCTGGAAAATGTCAAAAATCGCACGAGTATGATAGGAGTTTACTCTCTTGATGCCGAAGGAAATTCAAATGTTGGATTTACGGAAAAAATTTTTAAGGATGGCAAGTTTCAGTAGGACAAAATACCCCAAATAAAAACACCCCCCGCCCAAGAGGGTGTTTTTTTGTTTGAAATAAGGCTTAAAATAACTCTCAGTTCAAGAAATAATTGCAACACCTTAAATTTGGACTAAAAAAAATTTGCAAAAAAACAGTTCTGTGTTACATTTTAAAATAAGATCTCGTTCCATTTGAGCGTAGAACTCAATTAGAGAGTATCAATTAAAAACTAAATTAAATTTTAAAAAGAAAATATGACAAACGCAACAAAATGGACGGTTGGAATTATCGTGGCGATTATCGTGGTCGTGGGAGGTTATTCACTGGTGACAAAAACCCCTGAAGAAACAGGTCCGATTAAGATAGGAGTGATAGCACCCTTAACTGGCAATGCCGCAGAGCTTGGAGAGCATATCCAGCAAGGACTAAATCTTGCCAATGAAAATTTTGACAGAAAATATTCGCTTATATATGAGGACAGTAAATGTTTTGATACTAGTTCAGCAGTTGGTGCCGCTCAGAAGTTTGCTACATTAAATAAAGTTAAACATGTGATTGGTCCCTTATGTGCTCCAGCTTATCAAGCAGCTGCAGGAATATTCAATAATAATGAGATTTCTTTTATGCACACAAGTGCTGTGACAAAATCATTTGTAGACTCATCGGGATTATTTGGAATCCCGGGCTTAAGCACAACTTTATCCCAAGAAGATGGTATTCTTGCAGATTTTGTTTATAAAGATCTCGGGCTACGAAAGGTTGGGGTTCTAGTTTGGAATGAAGAATGGGCAGTTGAGCATCGAAACAACTTTGTAAACAGCTTTGAAAATCTCGGAGGCACCATCGTATTTGACAAGAAGTTTGGCATTGATACTGCCGACTTCAGGACTGTGATCAAAAAATTAGAAAACTCTGGAGCCGAAGGGGTGTTTATTGTGGCGCTTAATTTCCAGAATGGAAATATTGTAAAACAAATGTATGAACTTGGTACCAAAGTAAAAGTATTTGGCCAGTTCGAGATTGAGAATTCTGTATTCTTGGAACATGCTGGGGCGGGGGCAGAAGGTGTTTACTATGTTTATCCCAAAATAGGGGATACTCTGGAAAGTCGCGCTTTTATCAGCGCATACCAGCAGAAGTATGGAACGGAACCAAACTATTATTCCTATATTGGTTATGACGCACTAAAACTTTATGACGCTGCAATAAATAAATGCGGCATTACTGATAGTAAATGCGCAACTAAAACAATCCTTAATGAAAAAAATTTTCCCGGCGTAAGTGGTCTTATAACCTTTACATCTGAAAAAGAATTGTCTAGAAATTTCGTAATTAAGACAATTAAGAATGGGCAATTCGTAATCGTGAGTCAGTAGATACAATAAAAATATATCCCGCTTTGAACAAGAGTTTGGAACGAGATACCCAGCTGGGAATGTTTACATTCCTTATGACATAGTTAAATTAATAGCGCAGGAACTGGAAAAAGGAGTCGCCATCGGAGATATTGTCAGCCACTTATCCAGCAAGGGCGAGATACAAACAACAACAAGCGGGAAATTAAAAATAGACAGTATTTCCAGATCCGTTGATATCCCTCTAGATATTGTCAAAATTAAAAACAATCAAATCATCCCGTTTTAATATGGTTGGTTTTGCCCAAGCTTATCCTCAGTGGGAACGGACCATAGCTTCAGTAAAAACAAAAAACGACTCAACATATTGGGTCGTTTTTTGTTTGAAATAAAGCCTGAAATAAGGTAATATTTAAGGTAAATTCCAAATAACAAATCACAAACAATATCCAAATTTCAAATTCTAATGTTCTAAACAATTTTGTATTTTGATATTAGTATTTTGAATTTGTTTGGGGTTTGGCGCTTGGAATTTGTGATTTAATCATTATGGACATCGTCCCTCAATTAATTTTAAACAGCATTATCGCCGGAGCGATTTATTCTTTAATCGCTCTCGGTTTTAATTTGATTTACGGAGCGACCAAGTTTTTCAACCTTGCCCACGGCGTTATGGCGGCAATCGGCGGGTATGCCGTCTTTTATTTCGCAAAAACTTTGGGCTGGGATTTATGGCTCGCTGTTGTTATCGGAATACTGCTTGCCGGACTGGTTGGTTGGGCTTTGGACAGGTTGGTTTACCTCCCGCTTCGCAAAAGAAAAGCGTCAACTATGGTTTTATTGGTCGCGTCTCTCGGGGTGTTCACCGCTTTGCAGGCGATTATCGCCATTCTATTCAGTTCTCAATTTCAGACGCTTAGCCGAAACATCGGCGGTCAGAAGATTTATGAAATCGCGGGCGGAATAATCACTCAAACGCAGGTTGTTATTCTAGCCTCGGCAATCGCCATAATGGTGGCGCTTGCTTTGCTTTTTAAATATACAATGTTCGGCAAGGCGGTTAAAGCGGTGAGTGACGACGAGGAAGTTTCCAAGATTGTCGGCATAAACACTAACAAAATTATCGGTTATGTATTTTTTATCGGTTCGGCGATTGCCGGGTTGGGTGGAATCTTGGTCGGTTTTGACACCGGCATAGAGCCGACAATGGGTCTGTCATTACTCCTTAAGGGGGTAATCGCTTCAATTATCGGAGGGATAGGCAGTATTTACGGAGCGGTGCTGGGCGCTTTTCTTTTGGGGTTTGCGGAAAATTTTGGAATTTGGAAAATATCGGGAGAATGGAAAGACGCGATAGCGTTCGCGTTGCTGATTATATTTTTAATTTTTCGCCCCAAAGGTATTATTAGGAGATAATATGTGTGGTGATAAAATGATGGCGTAAAAGCAAATTCCAATGAATAAAATTCAAAATACAAAACAATACGATTTAGAAGAAAGAACAGCCCGATTTGCTGAGCGGTGCAGAGATTTTGTCAAAAAACTTCCGAAAACAACCGGAAATTTTGAAGACAGCAAACAGCTCGTAAGGTCTTCCGGTTCCCAAGCGGCGAATTATATTGAGGCGAACGAGGCCCTCAGCAAAAAAGATTTCGCGCACAGAATAAAGATTTGCCGGAAAGAGGCGAAAGAAAGTTGTTTGTGGCTCAGGTTATGTGACAATAATAATAACCATGAATTGGATAATGAAAGAAAAAGTCTTTTGCAAGAAGCGACGGAATTAAGAAAAATATTTACGGCCATTTTAAATAAAAGTGTTTAGTTTGGAATTTAGTGATTGTTTGTAATTTAGAAATCGGGATTTGGGATTTTTGAACATATGGAATACTTAATACATCTTGCGATTTTATTTTCAATCTATGCCATTCTCGGCATCAGTTTGAATTTGGTTGTCGGCTATACGGGATTGCTGTCCGTTACCCACGCCGCTTTTTACGGAATCGGCGCTTACGCGACCGCGATACTTTTAACGCAGGCGGGGATTGGCTTCTTTCTTTCCGTGATTTTGGGGGTGATTATTGCCGCAATCATTGGTTTTTTAATAGGAATAGTTTTGAGCAGATTTGACGGGGATTATTACGCTCTCGGCTCCTTTGGCTTTTGCGTGATTGTTTTTTCAATTTTTCTTAATTGGCAAAGCCTGACAAGGGGACCGCTCGGAATTCCCGGGATTTCAAAACCGGAACTGTTCGGGATTGATTTTTCTTCAAACTTCGCATTTTTGATTCTTGCCCTATTATTTTTGATTCTAATTTACTTTATGAGTAAATTCATCGTCAATTCCTCTTTTGGCAGGGTTCTTAAAGCGATTCGCGAAGACGAAAAGGCGATTCAAGTTTTCGGCTACAACACTTTGTATTTCAAGCTGGCTATTTTTGTGATAAGCGCGGGCATGGCGGCCGTTGCCGGCTCCCTATTCGCTTCTTATATCACCTTTATTGACCCGTCATCCTTTAATTTAATGGAGTCAATTTTTATCTTGGTAATCATTATTCTCGGAGGGCTTGCCAGCAATAAGGGGGCCGTTTTGGGCGCGCTGTTTCTTATTCTATTGCCGGAGGCGTTGCGTTTCGTCGGATTTCCTTCAGATATTGCCGCCCAAATGCGCCAAGTGGTTTATGGCCTGATTTTGATATTATTGATGTTATACAGACCGCAAGGGCTTGTCGGGGAATACAAATTGTAAACGATGAATTAAGTCAAGAATTATGAAAATCTTAGAAACCAAAAATTTAACAAAAAGATTTGACGGAGTGCATGCCGTTGACCGGCTTTCTGTTGGGATTGAAAAGGGAAAGATTACGAGCATTATAGGTCCGAACGGTTCCGGCAAAACAACGCTTATCAATCTTTTGAGCGGAATACTGGCGATGGACGGCGGAGCGATAATAATTGAAAGTAAAAAGCTGAAAAGTATAAAGCCATACCAGATTTCCACTTATGGCATCACGCGCACATTTCAAGACGCGCGGCTTTTTGAACAGATGACGGTGTTGGATAACATCCTGGTTGTTTTGACCGAGCGGAATGTTTTTTCTTCGCTTTTTGAAAAACACAAAGATTGTCACCTTAAAAAAGCCGAGGAGGTCTTGCAGAAAGTGGGCCTTTGGAAAAAGAAAGATCAATTGGCGATCAACCTCTCATACGGGCAAAGAAAACTTTTGGAAGTTGCCCGCGCCATGGCGATGAAGGCGGAAATTTATCTTTTTGACGAGCCTTTTTCCGGACTTTTCCCGGAGATGATAAAAATAGTTTCCGGCATCATTCAGGAACTGAAAAAACAAGAGAAAACCGTAATCTTGATTGAGCACAATATGGATTTAATCCGCGAGCTTTCCGATTGGGTTCTGGTGATGGACGAAGGCAAATTATTGGCGGAAGGCGAGCTGAACGAAGTTTTGGAAAAACGCGAGGTAATAGAGGCGTATTTGGGGGAGTGATTGCAAAAAAAAACGATATGCCATAGTATGAATAAAGGTCGGTTATTATTGGAACTAAAAATAAACAAAAAATGAGTAAAAAGAAAATAATTGTAGGTTTGTTGGCGGTGGCGGTGCTTGTTTTGGGTTGGTCATTTTTTGCGCCCAAAAACACCAAGAATGAATCAATAAAGATAGGCGTGGTTTTCCCTATGACGGGAAACAACGCCGCATACAGTGAAAAATTTATGCGCGGTCTTAATCTTGCCCAAGATGAAATTAACGCGGAGGGCGGCATTAATGGCCGAACGATAGAATTGGTTGTTGAAGACGGCATGGCCAATCCCGCAAAAAGTGTATCCGCTTATCAAAAACTGCATCAGCGGTATGGAAGTGATATGCCGGCGGTGATTTCGGGTTTCAGCAGTGTGGTTCTTGCCATTGCTCCTTTAACCGACAAAGATCATGTTGTCCTGGTTAATCCGGTTGCTTCAGCCGCTCAGTTGAGTCAGGCGGGAGATTATGAATTTAATGTAATGCCTTTAATGAGCTTAACGGTTAATAAGTTGGCCGAGTATATAAAAAACAAAGAAAAACTGGAAAAAGCGGCGATAATTTATGTCAACACGGATTTCGGTGTTTCCGGAAAAAATATTTTCAAAGAAACATTTGAAAGTTTGGGAGGGCAAATTGTTGCTGAAGAAAGCTATACTGACGGCGACTCGGACGCGAGAACACAGCTTTCTAAAATAAAGCAAGCCAATCCTGACGCGATTTACCTTGTTACGACCGGTAAAAGCGGGGGCTTGATTTTGAAGCAAATAGGAGAACTGGGAATAAAAGCCGAACTATTCAGCACGGATGGAATTGAAACACCGGAAACAATTTCACTTGGAGGCAAGGTGGCTGAGAATTTAATTTATATTTCTCCCGCGTTTAACGCGAAAAGCAATCATCCCGCGGTGAAAAAATTTGCGGATGCGTTTAAAGAGAAGTATAATCTTGCGCCGGAAGTTTACGGAGCTAATAATTATGATGCGCTAAAGCTTATCGCACTGGCCATTAAAAATGTCGGTCCTGATGGAGAAGCCATAAAAAACTATCTTTATGGCGTAAAAAATTATGACGGCGTATCTGGGATTATGAGTTTTGATTCCAATGGGGATGTTATAAAACCCACAATAATCAAAACCATCAAAAACGGAGAGTTTGTAAAACTGGAGAGATAAGAGAAAGTTACAGTTTTACCGAAAACAACCCTCAATATTGAGGGTTGTTTTCATGTGTTTTATTCGTTGTCCAACCCTCGCCGAAAAAGAAGTTATTGAGGCGTATTTGGGGGAGTGATTGCGTTTTTAAAAAAATAACAGTAGAATTACCATTATGAACACTAAGGATCTAATCGCGTATTGGAAAGATTTATCTGATTATGATATAAAAACAGCCGATTTTATGTTGAAAGGCAAAAGGTATCCATACTGTCTATTTATGTGTCATTTATCAATTGAAAAAATTCTTAAAGCGCTGATTGTCAAGCAAACCAAAAAACATGCTCCATACGCGCACAATCTTGTTGATCTTGCGAAGCGTATATCTATAAAATTCTCTGATGAACATAAAAATCTTTTGGCTGACTTAACCGAATTTAATCTTGAAGCGCGGTATCCTGAATGGCAGAAAGAATTTTATAAAAAATGCACCAAAGCTTACACCGAAACATATTTTATTAAAGCTAAAAAACTGCAAAAATGGCTGAAAGAAAAAATATAAAATTAAATAAAAACACAAGCGCGAGCGTAAAAGAATACGTGGAGCTTTTAAGATCCGACGGGTTTCCCGTTGAAAAAGTTATTTTATTCGGTTCGCGCGCGAAAAACCTTGCGAAAAGAGACAGTGATATTGATATTTGCGTTGTGTCCGACAAATTCGGCAAGAATTACCACGAAGAGGGCAAATATCTTTTTAGAAAATTATGGGAAATGAAAAGGAGGGGCAATATAGAGCCGGTTGGATATTCGCCAAAAGATTTTTATTCCAAGGAAAAAAATTCGCCACTTTTGCACGAAATTAAACGGCATGGGATTGAATTAAAAGTTTAGTTTTGAAAGGAGAATTTAATCCGCGAGCTTTCCGATTATGTTTTCGTAATGGACAGCGGGCGTTTGCTGGCGGAGGGCAAACCGAACGAAGTCTTGGAAAAACGCGAGGTAATAGAGGCGTATTTGGGGGAGTAGATATGAAGAAAGAGATTTTATTACAGCTTAAAGACATTGCCGTCCATTATGGCGGGGTGAAGGCGCTTGACGGCGTTGATGTTGATTTGGACGAGGGCGAGATTGTGGCTTTAATGGGTCCGAACGGCGCCGGCAAATCAACGATATTAAAAGCGATTTTCGGTTTGGCGCCGATTTGTTCCGGAAAAGTTTTGTGGCACGAAAAAGTAATTTCGCCAATTCCGCACGAAATGGTAAAGCGGGGGGTGGCGTTTGTTCCACAAGGTCGGCGAGTTTTTACCAATCTGACAATCAGGGAAAATCTGGAGATTGGCGGTTTTATAGTCAAAAATAAAAAAATAATCAATCAAAGAATTGAGAGGGTGCTGGAGATTTTTCCCGATTTGAAGAAAAAACAGAAACATAAATCTGGTTCGCTCTCGGGTGGACAACAACAAATGCTCGCTTTTGCGCGCGGGCTGATGACTGACCCTAAAATTTTACTCCTTGACGAGCCCTCGCTCGGACTCGCCCCAAAAATCGTTAAAGAAATTTTTGCCAAAATTAAAGAGATAAATGAACGCCACAAAACCGCCATTATGGTTGTGGAGCATAACATCAAATCTCTTCTGGAAATTGCCCATCGCGGTTATGTTTTGGATAAAGGGAAAATCGTAAAAAAAGATTCCGCCCAAAACATAATACAAAGCGATATTTTGGAAAAAGTGTTTACCGGTAAGTTAAACTAACCCTCTTAAAAATCCAGCCTTCCTTTGCTAATCAATCCGGCTTTTAGAGAAAGCATTGATTTTTCGTGGCAAATTTTAATCAGTTCCCGCTTTTCGGGATGCTCGTTGTTTTTTATCGCATCTTTCCGTGGCCGGTTTCAAGGGCTATCCATATGCTTGTAAAAAGAGGTCTTAATTGATACACTTTTAAAAGTGAATTTTTTTAAGGCTATTGGCATAATGACAATTGTTTTACTTCTCGCCGCCGCTTTGCTTTGGGGTTTTTATTTCTTTGAATCCTCCCATTTGCAGGAAAAACAAGAGCCGGTAAAACAAGAGCCGGTAAAAATTAAAAAGAATACGGAACAGGTTGTCACATTTAACCCCGAAAAACTATCATGGGTGGAAATTACTCCGGCTGCTCCTTGGAAAAAGAGAGATTCGGGAGAAGTCTTTGTGTTTAACAACAAGATGTGGCTTATGGGGGGTATCAGTGCTGAAAATCCCAAAGACAATCACGCCGTCAAATATTGGGAAGCGACTCATTTTAATGATATTTGGAATACCGAAGACGGGCTGAATTGGAAAAGAGTGGCCAGTAGTAGCGCGTGGGCGCCGAGAAGATCAATGTCAGTTGTCTTTTTTAAAAACAAACTTTGGATGCTTGGCGGTTGGAGTCCTATAAGCGGTTACACGAACGATATCTGGACATCAACAGACGGAATCAATTGGACAAAAATAGTGGCGCATGCTCCTTGGCCCGCCCGGGAAGGACAACTTCTTGAGGTGTTCAAAAACAAAATGTGGCTTATCGGCGGGGTAAATTACGGCGAACGGCAAACCAAGAATGATGTTTGGTATTCTTCAAACGGCATTGATTGGACAAGGGTAAAAAATATTCCATGGAAACCGAGGTGGGATCACGCGACTCAAGTATTCAAAGGGAAATTATTTTTGGCGGGCGGAATGAATTTGGCGGGCGAAACATTTGACGACATTTGGGTGACGGAAGATGGACTTAAATGGACTCTTGTTACGGATAGCCCCCCATGGCCATCTCGGCAAGGTCATGCCCTTCTTTCATACAAAAATAAGCTTTGGATTATTGGAAGGTTAAATGACATAGAGAATGGAGGAGTGAATGATGTTTGGTTTTCTGATGATGGCGCTCATTGGACAAAAACAGAAAACAATCCCCAATGGGCTGGTCGCGAGGATTTCTTTTCCACGGTTTTTAAAGATAGGATGTGGGTCTTTGGAGGAATGGATTCAAGCTGGCAATGGAGAAACGACGTTTGGGCTTCCAAATATTTGCAGTGATGAATAACTTTTTCAAAAAAAAGAGGCGGATTTTATCAGTTTTGGCGGTAATCGCCCTTCTCTCAACGGCCGGCATTCTGACAGTTAATTCCTCCAGTTTTAACGGGCTTAATCAGCTTGCCAGGGTCTTTTCGGTTGAAACAAATTTACTTAAAACTTGGCAGCAGTCAAACGGATTGACAAATGATATCGCGTATAATTCAAAAGGGAAAGAAGTTGTTTTGTTGCAAAGAATGCTATCTCAGGATCCCGGGATTTATCCGGAAAAAAAGATTACGGGATATTATGGAAATTTGACAAAATCGGCTGTTCTCAGATTTCAGAAAGAGTATGAACTTCCGGGGACGGGTGCAGTTGATTATTTAACCAAAGAAAAGCTCAATAAGACTTTTTTGTCTTTTTTATGTCCCGAGCTGAAAGTCATATATCCTGATTTTTTCTTTCGAAAAATCACGAAAACATCCCATCCTCTTCCGAAAGATTATATTCCTCCCAATCTCAAAGAAATTTCCGGGGGTGTGAAGACAATTGGCGCCAATTGCATCAGGTCTGACGTTTTACCTCATTTAAAAAAAATGTTTAATGGCGCGGAGAAGGATGGAATATATCTGGCTGTTACATCCGGATACAGAAGTCCTCAAATACAAAAATATCTCTATGATTATTGGCTAAGAATGTGGGGATCTTACGCCCTCAGCGTCGTCGCTCTCCCCGGAAAGTCTGAACACCAACTGGGAACGACTGTTGATCTGACGGACGCTTCAATCGGCTACGCTGGGGTTAGCAGCCGATTCGCGCGCGGAGCGGGGGCAAAATGGTTGATAAAGAATGCCCTCAAATACGGTTTTATAATGAGCTATCCGGAGGGGGAACGGAAAATAACCGGCTACAGATATGAGCCGTGGCATTGGCGATATGTCGGAGTCGGGCTGGCCAAATTTCTTCATACCAAGGGATTCACCTTTAATGAACTCCCCTTTAATGAGTCCAAGCCATTTTTTAAGAAAAATCTTGAAACAGGGCTTAAGATTTCCGCAGTCGCGGCGATTTCCGTCTTTACCGGCGTAGATGGAGAAGAACATCTTCTCATAAAAAAAAATAGAGACAAAGAGTTACCGATTGCAAGTATTACGAAATTAATGACCGCCCTTGTCGCCTCTGACATATATAAAGCCGATGATACGGTTAAGATGACCAAAAGTTCTTTGCGAGGAAAAGGTATTTCCGGATATTACGACCCTGGAGACACTTTTTTCTTTAAGGACGCGCTTTACGCGTTATTATTGGCCTCTCATAATGAAATCGCGAAGGCTATGTCCGAGCGGACGGGAACTGATAATTTTGTTAAATTTATGAATGAGAAAGCCGCCCTCCTTGGGATGAAAAACACTCATTTTTTTAATCCCACGGGGCTTGATCCGAAAGCGGGGAGCGAGGAAATTAACAAGTCAACGGTTTTTGATATTTACAAACTTTTGAAATATATATCTGAAAACAGGGATGATATATTCTCTATTCTTGAACAAAAGGAATATCTTCTCAAAGATATGAATGGAAATTTAAAAGTGGATTTGCATTCAACCGACAAACTTCTTTCCGATAAAAATGCGCCTCTCCATGTTTTGGGAGGAAAAACCGGCGAAACACCTCGAGCGAAAAAAAATTTGGCGGTTGTTTCTGGGGCTCCTTCAACCGGTCGTATAGTGAGTGTTATTTTAGGATCATCGGACAATTTTAATGATATGCGAAAATTATTAAAATACATTAAAGATTCTTTCGTATGGCAAAGTCCGGGATTTTTTTCCGAATCGGATTTCAGCGAGTAGACGCTGTTTGAGCCGCCGTCAATACTCTGAGGATATTTTAAATTGGCGCGTCCCTTAAAAATAAATTTTATTGGCAGGTTTTTGTTTTTAAAAAATGGTATAATCCTTAAATGGGGAACAATTAAAATTATGAAAAAAATTTCTTATTATTTGATTTTCGCGGTTATCATTGGAGGGCTTCTTTCCTCTTTCTGGGTTTACAAAAAATACTTTTATAAAGAAAAGGACAATCTTCTCTTTTTTACGGCTGAGAGAGGTCCGATTAAAGAAATTGTGCGAGTGAGGGGTGAGGTTGTTCCCCAAAAAGAATTTGATTTGGAATTCCCCTTTTCCGGGATTATTGACGGGATTTTTGTAAAAGAAGGGCAGGCGGTTCGCAGAGGAGAGCCTTTAATGAAACTGGACAGCAGAGATTATGAATTAGAGGTTAAACGGTTGGAGGCGATTCTTTCTCAAGGGGTTCTGAATCTGGACAAGTTAATAGCTGGACCTACCGAGGATGATATAAATATTTCAAAAACAAGAGTGTCCAATGCGGAAAGTTCACTTGCCGAAGCGAAGAAAAATGTCGTGGATAACCTGAATAATTCTTACACTCAGTCTGATGATGCCGTGAGGGGGAAGGCCGACCGCTTTTTTAACAACCCCCGAACCGCCAATCCGACGATAGATTTTACACTCAGCGATTATAAACTGAAAAAAGATATAGAATGGAATAGATTTTTATTGGAAGAAACTCTTAATTCTTGGCAGGTGTCCCTTGAAAAAGCGTCGGTTTCTAAAAATCTTGATTTATCTCTTGGCGAGGCGAAGGAAAATCTTGGAAAAGTAAAATATTTTTTGAATCAAACCGCCTTGGCGGTAAATGGACTTAAGGCAAACGCCAATCTTTCTCAAACCACTATTGATTTGTGGAAGTCAGGTATTTCATTAGCGAGAAGTAATGTGAATGCCGCCGCCACCGCTCTTTTATCGGCTGAGGAAAAAATGAAAAATGTTGAATCAAACCTGACACTTTCCCGGAGAGAGCTAACCCTTAAGACGTCTGGAGCAAGGTCAGAGGATATTAAAATAGCCAAGTCGCAAATTAAAGAAGTGGAAAATCAAATTTCCATAGCTGAAGAAAAAATTAAAAGATCCAATCTTTATTCCCCTGCGAATACTGAGGTTATGAAAATTCCAATTGAAAAGGGAGAGTTATTTATGCCGGGAAGTCCCGCCATTTTTCTTTCCTCGCCGGAGCTTAAAATGCAGGCCGATGTTTCTGAGTTGGACATAGGAAAATTAAAAAGTTCTGATAAAAACAAAGTCCTAATAAAATTTGATGCTTTCCCGGGTGTTGATTTTTCGGGCAGACTGTCTTTTATTGAGCCGAAAAAAATTATCAAAGACGGCGATACGTATTATCGCGCCAATATCCTTTTTGACCAAAAAAGAGAGAAAATTCGTCCGGGAATGAGCGCGGATTTGGAAATAATAATCTCATCTCAAAAAAATGTTCTCAGAATCCCTGAAATAGTTGTTTATAAAAAAAACGGCAAAGAATTCGTTAAGATTTTTCAAAAAGGAAATATTATTGAGAGGCAGGTTGAAACGGGCATCTCCGACGGAGAATTCATTGAAATCACAAAAGGCCTTAAGGAGGGTCAGACAGTGGCGGTTTCCGCCGATTAAAGCGAAAAAAAATTATGGACAAGAAAAAAAATGATTCCGTTTGCGGTATGGATTTGAGCGATGAAAAAGATGTCGTGAGTTTTTCCTTAAATGGAGAAACATTTCACTTTTGCGGAGAATATTGTCTGGAGAGGTTTAAAAAAAATCCGAAAAGATTTCTTGGAGAACCCCTTATTAAATTAAGGGGTGTGCGCAAGATTTTTAAGATGGACGGCGCGGAGACTAAAGCGTTAAGGGGGCTTAATCTTAATATTTGGAAAGGTGATTTCATCGGTATAATAGGTGCGAGTGGATCCGGCAAAAGCACCACATTGAATATGATGGGCTTGCTTGACAGACCTTCCGCCGGATCTGTTTTTTTGAACGGGAGAAACACCTCTAAAATTGAAGATATTCAAAGAGCAGGTCTTCGCTCGCGAATGTTCGGATTTGTTTTTCAGCAATATAATTTGATTCCATGGCTTACCGCCTATGAAAACGCGGTTCTCCCCCTCATTTTTGCCGGGAAAAAAGTGGAAAAAAATAAAGTGGAAAAAAGTTTTAGGGAAATAGGTTTGGGAGAAAGAATGAATCATCGCCCTTTTGAACTTTCCGGAGGTGAACAGCAGAGAGTGGCTCTTTTACGCGCCCTTGCCAACAGTCCTGAAATAATTTTAGGAGATGAACCGACGGGAAATCTTGATTCAAAAACAGGGAATCGCCTTCTGGAAATGCTCGTCGAGCTGAACAAGGACAAGAAGAAAACACTGGTTATTGTCACCCATGATGCTCATATTGCCGAGATGGCTGATCAAGTTATAGTTATCAAAGACGGGCAAATGATAAGAAATCATCAAATTCACAAGGGAATATACACAGCATAAATTTTATATGTTTAAAAATTATTTTATTTTAACTTTAAAAGGAATCAGATACAGACCAGTAAGAAGTTGGTTGACGATTTTAGGTGTTGTTATTGGAATAATGCTAGTAGTCATTATTCTCTCCTTAAGTGATGGAATTCAAAACGCTGTAAGCAAGAAGCTTCAATTGTTCGGTTCAAATTTGGTCCTTATTTTTCCGGGGAAAGAGACTAACCCCCTCGTCGGTCTTTTGGGAGGGCAAAGGTTTAGAGAGAGGGATTTAATGAAATTAGAGCAAATAAAAGGTGTGGATGTAATAGTTCCCATGGAAGTAAAGATGATGAATATTGAATACAGGGGTGAAAAAAAATCAATATTAATTCATGCAGCCCCGTGGAAGGGGATGATAAAGGGCTTTGAGCAATCTCAAGGAGTGAAGCTGGAGAAGGGGAGATGGCCGAGGGACGATCAGTCAAATGAAGCGGTTCTCGGTTTTTTAACTTATAATAAATCATTTAAGAACAGAGTGCGTTTGGGCGACGATATTATAATTAAATCAAAAAGGATGAAAGTCGTCGGGTATGTTTCAGAAATAGGAAATCAAATGGATGACAATACTATTTACATATCTATGGATATTTTTCGCAACATTACGGGAGCAAAAGGGGGGGCCAGGGGGGCATTTGCCCTTATCAAACCGGGATATAACATTAACCTTGTCGCCAAACAAATTAGATTTTCTCTCTCCAAACAGGAGGTGGTCCGCGACTTTTCCGTGATAACCCCCGAGAAAGCCGGTCGTCTCGTGGGCAATGTCCTTTCGGTTATTGAATTTATTTTGATGGTTATCGCCGGAATCTCCCTTCTTGTCGGAGCAGTGGGTATTATGAACACGATGTATACTTCCGTTCTAGAGAGAACAAAGCAAATAGGCGTTATGAAGGCCATTGGCGCCTCAAGTGATTCCATCCTCTCTTTATTTCTCATAGAATCTGGGATGATAGGGTTGATTGGGGGTATTTTGGGAATTGTTTTTGGGGTAACCGCTTCATATATTATCAGTTCCATCGCGGTTGATTTTGGCATAGGAAATCTTTTTTCTTTCGCCTCCTTGGATTTTTTAGGATTATCCGTCATCCTAGTTATAACCTTCATTACAGGCATAATTTCTGGGGTTTTGCCGGCTCGCTCAGCGGCGAAAATGGAACCGGCCGAGGCGTTGAGATATGAGTAAGTTTAAGCGTTGACTTTTAAAGAAAAAGAACGATAATTATAATTATGGAAAAAGTTAAAGTCGAAAACCAAATCAATAAACAGGAAATGGAAAGGGAAAAACTTCTTAAGGAGTTGGAAGGAGAAATTGAGAGGGCTCTTGATGAGACATGGGCCGAATCCAAGGAAGTTTTTCTTGAAAAGTTTCTTGAAAAACTTCACAAGAAGCGCGAAACCACAAGGGTGGAATAATCTCTTTTTATGGAAATTATTTACGAAGATAAGGATGTTCTGGCGATAAATAAGCCGGCCAGGTTGCTTGTTCACGGAACGGAAAAAAGCGAAGACAAAACCCTTGTTGACTGGCTGGTTGAAAATTATCCGGAGATAAGGAATGTTGGGGACTTGCCTTCTGAAGGGAAGGCGACATTCTTTCGTCCGGGGATTGTTCATCGTCTGGACAAAGACACCTCGGGGATATTATTGGTTGCTAAAAACCAAAAAACATTTGAATACCTTAAAAAACTATTCCAAGAAAGGGAAATAAAAAAAAAATACATTGCTTTGGTTTTGGGAAAAATAAAAAATGAAAAGGGTATTATTGATTTACCCATCGGGAAGAGCAAGAAGGATTTTCGCAAGAGAGCCTCAATCGGAAAATTGACCGGCAAAATAAGGGAGGCAATTACGGAATACAAGGTTTTAGAAAGGTTTCCCGCCTCCGTTGCCGGCCAGCAGGGCTACACATTAGTGGAAGCGCGACCAAAGACCGGCAGAACGCACCAGATAAGAGCTCATTTTAAAGCCATTGGTCACTCGCTAGTTTGTGACAAATTATATGGTCCCAAAAACCAAGATTGCCCGGCCGGACTCGGTCGTCATTTTCTTCACGCCACATCACTGGAATTCGTTTTACCGGATGGTTCAAAGGTTATGCTTGAGGCTGATTTGCCGGAAGACTTAAACAAAACATTGTCGTTCTTGCGAAAATTAAGATAATATGCTAAATTTTAATACATTATGGCTTTAGCCGATATAAACATTGAAGAGAGAAAAAAGTGGGATCTTCGCCCGGGAAACACTGTTCGCGTTTGGCAGAAGATTCGCGAGGGCGAGAAAACTCGCTTGCAGGCTTTTGAGGGTTTACTCATAGCTCACAAACATGGCTTTGAAACCGGAGCTACTTTTACTGTGAGAAAAAACTCTGGAGGCATAGGTGTGGAAAGGATTTTCCCCATTTTTTCTCCGAATATTGACAGGATTGAAATTGTAAAGCGTTCCAAGGTGAGGCGCTCCAAGCTTTATTACATTCGCGAAAAAACAACGAAACAGATTCGCAAGAAGATGAAACAGTTAAAAAATGTCTTCTCGGATAAAGGGAGCAATGATGTGGAAGAGGAAGAGAAGAAAAAGTCTGTTGAGTCGCCTGAAAAAGCGCAAACTGAAAATGAAGAGAAAGTTTCTGCAGAAGATGTTGCTGGCGAAACGGAAGCTGTTGAAGACAAAAAAGGAGAGGATACTTCGGAAAAAGAGGAAGTTTTGAAAGAGGGAAAAAACAAGGATACTGAGGAGGAAAAGAAAGAAGGTAAAAAGGAAAATTAAATAAAACTCCTGCGCAGGTGGTGGAACTGGTAGACACGCAGCCTTGAGGGGGCTGTGGGAGCAATCCCGTGGAGGTTCAAGTCCTCTCCTGCGCACAGCGAGCGAAGTGAGTTGAAGTAGGAGAGGACTTGAACTGGTAGGCGCGAATTTCTCTCGCGAACATCGTGAGCGAATGAGAAATTCAGCGTTTCGCAACAAGTTTCTTGTGAGAGGCAAGTCCTCTCCTGCGCACAGCGAGCGAAGTGAGTTGAAGTAGGAGAGGACTTGAACTGGTAGGCGCCTGTTTTTAAGGAGCCTGCCTGCCGGCAGACAAAGGCTTACTATTTTAAATTTATACCGCTTTACACTTAAAAGGGCGACAAAGGTGAAACAACTCTTTTCGCTGGAGGTTGTGCCCAAAAAGTCCCTAAAAACTCTCCCGCAATTGAAGCGTTGGGCGCGCTTGACGAGCTCAATTCTTTTTTAGGGCTATGCAAGGTCAAAGCATTTGAATGGAAAACTCCGCTTTTCGGCAAGGATAGCATTTTCGGATTATTGGGAAATATCCAAAATGATTTATTTTCCGTACAGGCGGAATTGGCCGGCGGGGGCAAAAAACTAAAAAAGAAAAGGACGGAAGAAATTGAGAAAACAATTGATTACATTGGAGAAAAAATATCGGAAATAAAAGATTTTGTCATTCCAGGAGGATGCGAGTTATCTGCCCTCTTGGATTTTGCGCGAGCCTTGGCGAGAAGGGCGGAAAGAAAAATCATCGCCACCAAGAAAGAGTCCACGGTTGCTCCCGAGACTTTTAAATACATAAACAGACTCTCCTCTCTTCTTTTTGTTTTGGCTAGACTCGCGAACAGAAATTATGGTATAAAAGAAGAAGAACCCGAGTATTATGGGGACTAATGGTGGTCGTAGCTCAATCGGTAGAGCACTCGGTTGTGGTCCGAGCGGTTGCGGGTTCAAATCCCGTCGATCACCCAAATTGGATATTCCTTTAAATCTTGGCTTATCAGTTGGTGGAACAGGTAATTTATTTTAATAACAATGGAACGGTATAAAATAGAACAAACAAGAAAAGGAGAAGCGGAATATTTAAAATCTGATATTAGACCGATTATGGCCTGTGTGGGAACTCGTGAGGATTTCCTAGATTCTCCCCACTTGAAAGAGATTCGTCGCGTTCGGAACGGCATAGACACATCCCAAAAAATTCATAATGTAGACTATTATGCCGACAAGGGAGAGCTGGACGCTAACAATTTTAAACACGATGGACGGATGACATATGTTATATCGGACATAAATAACAAAGATAAGTTTTCTGAAGGTTTTAAAAATTGCACAGGATTGGTGGTTGCGGGGAAAGATAAAAAAACCGGCGAAAACATTTCTTTTTTAACTCATCAGGACCCAGATTATTTTCTTGATGGAGTTGAAAATAAAAATAAATTAAAAGAAGACCTCAGAGAAAGGATAGAGGCGCTAAAGGAAAAGTGCGAGGAGGGAACTTTGGATGCCAGGGTTTTTGGCGGAAATTATTTTGGAAAAGATGAAATTGAATACAGAGAAAATTATCTTAATTCAATAAAATTGTTATCCTCTGAAGTTTCATCTGTCTTGGGTTTTAAACCAGTTGTTGTTGTCGGTCCTAAAACCGTTCAAGGAGGTCAAGACGATGTCTTTTACGACAACGAGCACAGGAGGCTTTATATCGTTAGGCCGGTTGTCGGAGATGCCACCACCAATCCAGTCTCGCCCGAGGATATAGAAGAAGAACAAAAAAAGTGGTTTATTGAGGAATAATTCGTTGTTTCTCCTCGTGTTCGGGGCCGATATCCATTTACAAATTCATCCAAAAAGATATAATATAGACTGTTCTGAGGTTTAATTGTCAGTTTAATTAATTTTTAATAAAAAAATGCCCATGCTCACAATTTCTTTAATTATTGCTTTCATCGCTTTGTCCTATGCCTCTTTTTTGGCTTATTCCTTAAAGAAAAAAGATCAGGGAAATGAAAAAGTCAGGGAAATTTCCAAAGCCATTCGCGACGGAGCTATGTCCTTCTTGAAAAAAGAATACCGTTTTTTGGCGATTTTTGTGGCGATCGTTTTCATTCTTATGGGATTTTTTCTGTCATGGTCTTCCGCCGCCGTCTTTGCCGCCGGTGCCACGCTTAGCGTTTTGGCGGGCAACATAGGAATGAGAATTGCCACAGCAAGTAACGGAAGAACTGTTTGGGCGGTAAAAAACAACATCAAAGAAGGACTGGATGTCGCCTTTAACGCAGGTTCGGTGATGGGGTTGTCTGTCGTGGGTTTCGGCATCCTTGGCATAGCCGTTTCTTATTTGATATTCGGCGACCCCCAAATAATTTTCAGTTTCGGTTTTGGGGCGTCTGCCGTGGCAATTTTTGCCAGGGTGGGTGGCGGAATTTACACCAAGGCGGCCGATGTGGGCGCCGATTTGGTGGGAAAGATTGAGGCGGGCATTCCGGAGGATGACCCTCGTAATCCGGCCACAATCGCCGACAACGTGGGGGATAATGTGGGAGATGTCGCCGGTATGGGAGCCGACCTTTTTGAGAGTTATGTTGATTCCATAATAGCCGCCATGGTGTTGGGAACGGTTTCTGTCGGAGTTTTCGGGCTTGGCGCCGGTTTGCTTCCTTTAGGGCTGGCCGCCCTCGGGTGTTTGGCAAGTATCGCAGGCAACTTGATTGTCAGATTTGTCAAAAAGGGCAGTCCTTCAAACATCCTTAATTTTGGAATAGTGGGGGCCTCCTTAATAATGGCGGTCGGTTCGTATTTTCTCATCAGATATTCTCTTGATAATTATTGGGGTGTTTTCGCAAGCGTATTAACTGGGCTTGTCGCCGGAGTGGCAATAGGTTTTATAACGGAATATTACACTTCCGCCAAATTCAAACCGACGCGAGAATTGGCGGAGTCTTCGGAAACGGGAGCGGCAACGAATATTATCAGCGGATTGGCATTGGGAATGAACAGCACCATCTGGCCCGTCTTGATTGTTTGTTTCTCAATATTCCTTTCTTACAGATTGGCCGGCGTCTACGGCATAGCATTGACGGCGGTGGGAATGCTTTCAACTTTGGGCATCACTCTTGCTACGGATTCTTATGGTCCCGTCGCGGATAACGCCGCCGGAATTGCCGAAATGGCCGGCTTGGGACAAGAGGTAAGAGAACGCGCCGAAGAGCTTGACGCGGTCGGGAACACAACCGCGGCGATAGGGAAAGGTTTCGCCATCGGCTCGGCAGCTTTAACAGCTGTTGTTCTTTTAATCAGTTACGCGAAAGTCGCCGGGGTGGCTGTTGTTGACTTGCTCAATCCACTTGTTATTATCGGCGTATTCTTGGGGGCGTTGCTTCCTTTTGTTTTTTCATCCCTCGCTATGAGAGCGGTCGGCAAGGCGGCTTATGCCGTCGTTAATGAAGTAAGGAGGCAGTTTAGGGAGATTGCCGGGCTAATGGAAGGAAAGGCGAAAGCCGATTACGAGCGATGCGTTGAGATTGTTACGACTAGCGCTTTGAAGCAGATGATTGCTCCGGGATTGATTGCTGTAATAGCGCCCCTGGCGGTTGGCTTTCTGTTCGGAAAAGAAGCCCTGGCGGGACTTTTGGTCGGATCAATTACAAGTGGTTTTCTTTTGGCAATAATGATGGCGAATTCCGGAGGGGCCTGGGATAACGCCAAGAAGTATATAGAAACGGGAGAGTTGGGAGGAAAAGGGTCCGAAACTCACAAGGCGGCCGTTGTTGGAGATACGGTTGGTGATCCATTCAAGGATACGGCCGGTCCGTCCCTTAATATTTTAATAAAGCTTGTTTCGATTATTTCAATAATAATCGCCCCTCTTTTGTAAAGAGGGTTTTCGGGGTGTAGCATAATGGCAGTGTGCGCGCATGGGGTGCGCGTGGCCCGGGTTCGATTCCCGGCATCCCGAACGAAGTGAGGGTGCAGTCCCGCATAATGCTGGATGCCGGGAATCCCGAACGGCATTCTATTTATTCGGCAATATGTTATCATTTAACCAAGGTTGAATTAGAAGTTTAATTTCCGCCAAATGGCGGAGCAATAAAAAAAATATGAACACAATACTTTGGATTATTTTGGGAGTCGCGGCGGCAATCGTTTTATGGTTCGTCGTCGCCTACAACGGATTCATCCGCCTTATCAATCGCGCCAAAGAGGCGTGGTCGGATATTGATGTCCAGCTGAAGAGAAGGTACAACCTTATCCCGAACCTCGTGGAAACGGTGAAGGGTTACGCAACGCACGAGCGGGAGCTTTTTGAGAAAGTGGCGGAGACGCGAACAAAGGCGATGGGAGCGCAAACGGTTAAGGAGCGCGCGGAGTCGGAGAATATGCTTAC